>Ga0080004_1104333_pt1 | contig 126996 bp, 105 predicted proteins | sample WasSprMetagenome_FD_69207 | JGI IMG/M metagenome (GOLD analysis project Ga0080004, IMG submission 69207) | Sulfidic aquatic microbial communities from Washburn Spring, Yellowstone National Park, USA - WS (SPADES assembly) (version 2) | ecosystem: Environmental > Aquatic > Thermal springs > Hot...
ACGCACCAGTCCGCGCTCATTCCTGGTTGCGCTGAGGACAGCGGCTGAGGACAGCGACCGGCGGTACCCACGGCATGAGCGCGCCCTCCACTACGAAAGCATCAAGGCGGGCGTTCGGGAGGCCTCTAAAGCGCGGGTCCTGGAGCTGGGGGAGGACTATCCCTGGGTCGGGGTGTTCATGAAAGCGCTTTCTGGCCTCACCGTGCCTTGCGATTTCCGCCAGGTAAAGAAGCGCTGGGAACAAACTTCCGCCTTCGCGGAGGCGCGCAAGCTTTGCGGTCAAGCGAAATCCCCGCTCCCTCCTTCACGATTGGACGAAGGCCCGGAAGGCGTCCGTAAAGACTTGGAGGATCTCGGCGTCTTCCAGCGCTTGAGCGACGGGCGCGTCAACATACCGGACGTTTTCCGCATCGGTTACGGCTTGGGCCGCAGGGGAGGCGTCCGCCCCTGATCAAGCTAGGCGCCGCCCCTCACCGCGCCAGCGGGGTGAGTGTGATCTTGCGGAACTCGACCACCCCGTGGTCGCCCTGCAACAGGATCGGTCCCGGCTCGGCCTCGTGAGGATCCACGGCGATCGCTGTGAGGCCTTCGATTTCGCGGTTGTCAATAATCTTGACCCCGTTCAGCACCACCGTCACCATGCGTCCGATCAACCGGATATCGAAGGTCTGCCACTCGCCCGCGGGCTTGCTGGCGTTCACCGCGGGAACGATGCGGCTGTAGATGGCGCCGTTGGAGTGGCCGTCCACGGGTCTGCCGTAATCTTCCAGGATCTGAACCTCGTAACGGCCCCGCAGCCCGATGCCCGAGTTGGACTTCGGACCCACCCGATATTCCACGTGCAGATCGAAGTTCCAGAATTTGGCTTCGGTCATCAGGTTGGGCGCCGGCGCCTCGTTGACCAGGATGCCGTCTTTGACCATCCAGCGCACCTCGCCGGGCCGCCCGATCGGGATCCAGCCGCTCAGATCCTTGCCGTTGAACAGCTCGATGGGCTGGCCGGGTCGCCACGTGCCATCGTCCCGCTCGTTGATCACGGGAGCGCGCTCGCCTACCCAGGACACCGGTGGCTGGCCAGGCAAGCGGAACAGGCCCACCAGCTTATCGTCTTTCAAACGCGCCGTCCACACGCCCCGCGCCTGGCGGGCCTTGTTGCCGATGCGCCACTTGCGCTCGAACTCGAAACGCAGCTCCCCATTGCGGATGCTCAGTTTGGGGATCTCATCGAGCTGACCGCCGGGCGCGCCCACGAACTTGCCTTTGAGCTGGGGCGTGCCCGCGCCCGTGATTTCCAGCCACCAGGCGCGACGCATCCCTGAGGGCTGAATGTTCCATCGTCCGTTGAAAGCCTCGTCGCCGGCCGCCCACAGGCCGGTCGTAGTCGCCAGCAGCAAGATGACGGTACGCATCGCGCTTCACTGTATCACAACGGGGCGGGCGGTTCAGAGCACCAGGGTGGCCAGCTCGACGGGAGAGCGGGCGCCTTCGACCACTACGATGCCGCTGTCCGTGACGTGGTAGCGCTTGCGGTCTTCCTCCAGGTCGTAGCCGATGCGGGTATCCGGCGGTACGTGCACGTTCTTGTCCAGAATGGCGCGGCGGATGCGTGCCCGTCGCCCGATGTCGCAATTGTCGAAGATGATGGAGTCCTCGACCAGAGCGCCGGAGTGGATGCGCACGCCGCGACCGATCACCGAGTTGCGCACCGTACCGCCGGCAAGGATGCTGCCGCCGGAAACGATCGAGTCAATGGCTTGGCCGCGACGGCCCTCTTCGTCGAAAACAAATTTGGCCGGCGGCGTGGCGTAGCTGGCGGTGCGCAAAGGCCACTGCCGGTTGTAGAGGTTGAGGGCGGGGTCCACGGCGCGCAGGTCCATGTTGGCTTCATAGTAAGCCTCGATCGTTCCCACGTCGCGCCAGTAATTGGGTTTGCCCGGAGGTTCACCGGGGATGCGGTTAGTCTCGAAGTTGTACGCGTACAAGGCGCAGCGGCCTACCATGGAGGGCAGGATGTCGCGCCCGAAATCGTGCGTGCTTTGCTCCTCCGCAGCGTCGCGCTCCAGTTCCCTGAGCAGCGCGCGGGTGGAGAAGATGTAGTTGCCCATGGAGGCGTACACGCGCTCAGGATCACCCGGCATGGTGGGCGCATCGGCCTTCTTCTCGTAAAAGCCCGTGATGCGTCCATCCGGTGCGGCCTCGATCACTCCGAACTCCGCCGCCATCTTTTTGGGCACCGGGATCGCCGCCACGGTGGCCTCGGCGCCTCGTTCGTGATGGAACTCGATCATCTCACGAATGTTCATCCGGTAAACATGGTCGGCCCCAAAAATGCCCACTACGTCGGGGTTGGATTGCTCGATCAAGTTGATGTTCTGGTAGATTGCGTCGGCCGTGCCCTGATACCAGGTTTCGCCCGGCGAGCGCATTTGCGCAGGTACGGGAATGATGAAGTACTGGCTGAGCACGCCGCCGAACTGCCAGCCGTCGCGCAGGTGCTGCAGCAGCGACTGGCTGCGAAACTGGGTCAAAACATAAATGGAGTAAATACCGGAGTTGACCAGATTCGAAAGCACGAAATCAATGATGCGGTATTTGCCGCCAAACGGCACCGCAGGTTTGGCCCGCTCCTTCGTCAAGGGATAAAGGCGAGTCCCTTTGCCCCCGGCGAGCACGAAAGCGAGTACGCGAAGTTGCATGGCCGACGTCCTCCCTCACCGGGCCGCTCCCGGCGGGAAAAGTTATTTTGCCAGCACAAGGCGCTTCTGACAAGACCCGTCTGTCCGGGAACCTCGACTCGCCGCCGCAGCCGACTATGGTATCGTTGAGGACCGGATTCGGATGACGCCGCTCAGCTCGCGCCGCCGCTGGCTCATCATCGGCCTGCTGTGCCTGGGGATGATTATTGCCTATTTCGACCGCGTGAACCTTTCCGTTGCGCTGGCCGAAAAGGATCCCGAGCGTTCCCTCCGCGCGCAGTTCGGTCTCACGGATCGCGACCGCGGCGCTTTGAACTCGGCCTTTTTCTGGTCCTATGCGGCCCTGCAAATTCCGGCGGGCTGGCTCGTGGATCGCTTTGGCGTCAAGTATCCTTACGCGCTGGGCTTCGTGGTCTGGAGCCTGGTTTCGGCCGGTTCGGCGCTGGCCGTCTCCCTGCGGCAGTTGTTCCTGTTGAGAGTCCTGCTGGGCGTGGGCGAATCGGTCGTGACGCCGGCGGGCATGCGATGGATCCGCTTCCACTGCGCCGAACACCAGCGCGGCCTGGCGGTGGGACTCTACATGGCGGCGGCCAAAATCGGACCGGCCCTGGGTACGCCGCTCGCCGGCTGGCTCATCGTCCAGTTCGGCTGGCGAAAAATGTTTCTGATTCTTGGCCTTGGCGGCCTGATCTGGCTGATCCCTTGGATGAAGCTCGTGCGGGACGATGACCGGCAGATCGAAGCCGCACAGTCCCGCCAGACTGTAGGTGGACGCGTTCCCTTCGGCAAGGTGCTGGCCAGCCCGGTGATCTGGGGCACGGTGATCGGAACGTTCTGCTACCAGTACTTCGTGTACTTCTCCATGACCTGGCTGCCGGCCTATTTCGTGGATCGCCGGCATCTTTCCCTCGCCGACTCGAGTATTTATACCGGCTTCAGCTTCCTGGGCATGGCGGTGGTGGCCACGCTGGCCGGCTGGGTGGCCGATCGGCTGATCGAGCGTGGCGGCGATCCCGTGCGCGTGCGCAAGGCTTTCACCATTGCCGGATTTCTGGTGGCTTCGACCGAGTTGATCGGAGCCCTGTCGGACTCCAACTCCGTGGCGCTGTTTTTCGCGATCTTCTCGCTTAGCGGCCTCGGCCTGACGACCGCCAACTACTGGGCCTTGACGCAGACCCTGATTCCGGGCGCCGCCGTGGGGCGCATCGTCGGAGTTCAGAACTGCGCCGCGAATCTGCCCGGCATCGTGGCCCCGCTGCTAACCGGATGGCTGGTTCAGTCCACCGGCAGCTACGAAGCGCCCATGAAGGCCATCTGGATTTTCCTGTTGACGGGCGTCGCCGCTTACGTCTTCCTGGTGCGCGCCCGCTACGCGCCTCAAGCCGCGCCCGTGGCCACAAAGGCTTGATCACTCAGCGCGCTTTCTGCTTGAGCCGGTAATCGCCCACCGAAGGCAGCCGCACCACGCGACACATGCCCAGCAGCCGCGAACGAGCCCGTTCGCCGATTTTCTCGGCCAGCGAGACCCGGTAGCGAACCGACCCGGGCAGGTCTGGCGAGCGCTCCACGAGGTCGTCGCCTACCGCCTCGTCCGGCAGATTGGTGGTCGCAATCAGCGGCTTTTTGTGATTGGAACGGTGCGTGACGATGGCGGTGATCGTATCCACCACCCACTCGGGCGCGCGCTGCGATCCGATATCGTCCAGCAGCAGGACTTCGGCTTCGAGCGCCGAGCGATAGGCTTCGCGATCGCTGGCCCCGGCGGCCGGATCCCAGCTCGCGCGGATGCGCGACAGCAGGTCTTGGTAGTCGAAGAAAATCCCCTCGAAGCCGCGCGCGATGAGCATGCGCAGAGCGGCCACCGCCAGATGCGTTTTGCCCGTGCCGGGATCGCCCATCAGCAAGAGCCCGGGCTTGTCGGAATGCGGGAAGTCCCGCACGTAGGAACGCACCGTGAGCACCGCCGAGGCCATCTGCCGGTAGGCGATCGGGTCCTCGACCGGCAGCCGGAAATTGTCCAGCGAAGCGTCGCGGTACAGGGGCGGAATCCCTGCGCGCTCCTCCAGCAAACGCTGTCGCTCAGCCTGCTGGCAGGCACACGGCTCTGCGGCGCTGATGCCCTCGCGCTCGATGATCTTCCAGCCAGTGCCGCCGCACTCCGGGCACTCGCGGTCGCTCATGGCCCCATTATCGCTCGGGCGGCCACGGGCGCAGCGGCGCGCCGGGACCGTGCTATCGTGGCCTTGAGAGGCAAGCGCGTGACGGCACCCAGCATCGAGGCATCCTTGCGCCAGCAGGGGTTGCGCCTGACCCGGCAGCGCCGCATCTTGCTCGAGCTGCTGGAGCGCTCCGGCGCCCACCTGGACGCGGACCGGCTCTATCGCCTGGCCCGAGAACGCGACCCCAAAATCAACCGTGTCACGGTCTACCGCACGCTCAAGCTCCTCAAGGATACGGGTCTGGTGGATGAGCTCGACCTCATGCATTGGGAGGGCGAGGCCCACTACTACGAGACCCGCATGAAGCAGGAGCACGCCCACGTGGTCTGCCTGCGCTGCGGCAAGGTCGAGGAGTACTACGGCGAGCCCCTGCGCAAGATGCGGAGGCAGATCGAAAACCACTTGGGCTTCCAAGTCCTGATGGTCCGGACGGAAGTGGGCGGCTACTGCTCCCATTGCCGTGCGCTGCGAGCGCGGGAACTGGAGGCGGCTGCGCAAACGCCGCCCACGCGGGGCGCTGCACGGAGGCAGCGATGAAAGCTGCGCCCACCGCGGCCGAGGCCCGGCCCTCGGCCGTGCTGTGGGTTCGCAGCCCTTCGGGGGATCGCACCGAAGTGCCCCTCGATCCTCTGCCCTTTCTCATCGGGCGACTGGCCGACAATCACCTGAGCCTGCGAGACAACCGGATTTCGCGCCGGCACGCGCGGATTCTGGCGGAAGGCGGCGCCTACGTCATCGAGGACCTGAACAGCCGCCACGGCCTTTACGTCAACGGGGTCCGCGTCACTCGACAGACGCTGCGTCACGGCGACCGCATCAGCTTTGGCTTTCCCGACTCCTACGAACTGACCTTCGAGCTTGCCCCCGGCGGGCCGGCTTCCCTGCTTGCGCACAGCGAAGCAGCAGGCGGGCGTCTGGGACGTCTGCGGGCGATGCTCGAGGTCGCCCGGGCCTTGCAAGCCTCGCTCTCGACCGACGACGTGCTGGCGGCGGTGGTGGAGGCCGCACTGGCTGTGACCAACTGCGAGCGCGGATTCCTGCTGCTTGCCAGCGGCGACCGGCTGGAAGTGCGGGTGGCGCGGAGTCGCACGGGCCCGGTTGGCGATGCCGTTCCCGCGCTGCCGCTGGAGCGTTTGCAACGAGCCATGCGCGAACGGGCCGAGTTGTTCTGGATCCAGCCCGAGGCGGTGGGTGGCGCTCTCGCCATTCCACTGGTTCGCGTGCGCACGGGAGGCGATCAGCACACCGGTGTCGTTTCCGCGAGCGAAGACACGATCGGCCTGCTCTACATGGAGCTGCCGGAAGGCAAGGAGCTGCAGGCAGACAGCCGCGAGCTGCTGGCCACGCTGGCTCTGGAAGCCTCCACCGTACTGGAAAACGCCCGCCTGCTCGAAGAGCAATGGGCCCGGCAGCGCATGGAAGAAGAGCTCAGGATCGCGCGGCGCATCCAGGAAAGCTTGTTGCCCCGCGAACTGCCGTGCAGCCCGTGGCTCTGCGCGGCTGGCGGCAGCATCCCCTCGCGGCAGGTAGGCGGCGATTACTACGAGCTGCGCGCGGTCGCTCCCGATTGCTATGCGGTGGCGATGGCGGACGTCTCCGGAAAGGGAGTCGGGGCCGCCCTGCTGGCGGCGCTGTTGCAAGGCATGTTCGTAGCGGCGCCGCACGCGCGCCTGCCCATGGAAGAAATGCTGGCGCGCGTGAACCGTTTTCTTATCGAGCGCACCGGCGGCGAGCAGTACGCTACGGTCTTCTACGGATTGCTGGAGGAAAGCGGGCGGCTGCGTTTCGTCAACGCCGGTCATCCGCCCCTGCTGCGATTGGGACGGGCGGGCCTGGAACGCTGGATGGCCAAAGCTCTACCCCTGGGCATGCTCGGTGAGGCCAGCTATGCCGTTGAGGAAGCGTGGCTGGAGCACGGCGACCGGCTGGTGCTGTACACGGACGGCCTGACCGAGGCGCGCAACGCACAATGCGAGTTCTTCGGGCTGGATCGGCTGGAGCGGGTGGTCCGCGAGCATGACGATGCGGGCGCTCAGGAGCTGTACCGCGCGTTGCTGTCCAGCGTGCAGGGATTTGCCGAGGGCGGCGAACAGCCTGACGACATTGCCCTGCTCGTGCTGGAATACCGGGGCGGCGCCGCCTGACTTCGCCCCTGGCCCGCTTGACAACGGCGTCCGGTTAAGGCACGCTAGGTTGTTGTATCACTCTGCCGTTCCCGGCGAATTCCTCGCAGTGAATCCGCGCCGCTGCCGGCAACGCAATCGCGGTGCGTCGGCGCGGCGGCGGGAGGCGGTGGTCGCATCGAGGCAAACGTGGTAGTGAGCCTGCTCCTGCAACAGCAACAACCTCCATCCAGCGCCGTGGGATTCTTGATCACGGTCCTGCCCATCATCCTGATCTTCTACTTCCTGCTTTTCCTGCCCATGCAGCGGCAGCGCAAGCGCCAGCAGAAAATGCTGGCCAGCCTGGAAACGGGGCAGACCGTACTGACCAGCGGCGGAATCATCGGAACCATCGTGGCTATCAACCGGGACGACGACACGCTCGTGCTGCGCGTCAAACCCGACAATGTCAAGCTCCAAATCACGCGCAGCGCAGTAGCGGCCTTGATCCCGAGCGAAACCAGGAAATGAGGCGGGCAGCGCAAGCATGAAAAAGAGTGTCAGAGCGCGAGCGATTGTCATTGCGGTGGTCTTGTTGCTCTCGGTGCTGGGCCTGACCGGCTTGCCGCGTTCCGTGGAGCAAGTCAAGGCCAATCTGCGCCGCAACATCCGTCTGGGCCTGGATCTGCGCGGCGGCACGCACCTGATCTTGCAGGTGCGCGTGCACGAGGCGGTCAAGGCGCGCGCGGATATGACGATCGAGAGCCTGCGCCAGGAGCTGCGGCGTGCGGGCATCGAGTTCTCGCAACTGGAGCGCAACGATCCGCAGCGCGTGGAAGAGGCTGATTCCATCGCCATCTATCTGCGCGGGGTGCCGTCGGCGCGGGCCGGCGATTTGCGCCAGCTCATCACCCAGCGTTTCCCGATGTGGGTCCTGACGGCGATCAGCGATACGGACTACCGGCTGACCATGCGTCCTAGCGAGTTGCTGGCGCTGAAGCGTGAGACGGTGGAACGCACCATCCGTACGCTGGAGCGTCGCATCAACGCGCTGGGTTTGACGGAGCCGGTCATCCAGCAGCACGGCGCCGCGGAGAGCACCTACCGGATTCTGGTCCAGTTGCCGGGCGTGGACGATCCGGCGCGCGTCAAGCAGATCATGGGCACCACGGCGGTGCTGGAGGTCAGCGAGGTCAAGGATGGCCCGTTTTCCTCGCGCGAGCAGGCACTGGCCAAGTACGGCGGCGTGTTGCCGCTGAACACCAAGCTGGTGCCGGAGATGCGGCGTGCCGGCGAGGCGGGTGAGACCTGGTGGCTGGTCAGCCGCGTGCCCGTCATCACGGGGGAAGACCTGCGCATGGCGCGTCCCAGCCGCGACGAGTTCGGCAAGTGGGAGACCGATTTCACGCTGGGCCCGGACGGCGCCCGGCGCTTCGCCCAGCACACCGAGCGCAACATCGGCAACCGGCTGGCCATTATCCTCGACAACCAAGTGCGCAGCGCGCCGGTGATTCAGAGCCGGATCGAGGATCAGGGCCGCATCACGGGAGCGGCCAACGAGCAGGATGCGGCAGATCTGGCGCTGGTTTTGCAATCCGGTTCGCTGCCCGCAGGCATTGACTACCTGGAAGAGCGAACCATCGGGCCGTCGCTGGGTTCGGATTCCATCCGCCAGGGCCTCTCGGCCGCCGTGCTGGGCTTGATCCTGGTGGCCGCCATCATGCTGGTCTATTACAAGGGGAGCGGGATCAACGCCATCGTGGCCCTGCTCATGAACGGGCTGATCACGCTGGCCGCGCTGAGTTACCTCGGCGCTGTGTGGACGCTGCCCGGAATCGCCGGCTTCGTGCTGAGCCTGGGCATGGCGGTGGATTCCAACATCCTCATTTTCGAGCGTATTCGCGAGGAACTGCGCGCGGGCAAGGGCGTGATCGCAGCCGTAGACGCCGGCTTCGATCGCGCCTTCATCACCATCGTGGACACGCACGTGGTGACTGTGGTCTCCTGCGCCTTCCTGTTCATGTTCGGCACAGGCCCGGTCCGCGGGTTCGCCGTGACCCTGGTGATCGGCCTGATCGCCAACGTCTTCACAGCCGTGTTCGTTTCGCGAACGATCTTCAACTGGGTTTTGTTCCGCCAGCGGGAGGCGGTGAGCATCAGCATATGAGGAGCGGTTCTTGCTCGAATCCGGGCCGGAAGGTCCCGGCGCCGCCGATTGCGCCGCCCGCCTCCACGCGCTGCGCGGGTTGTGATATTTTCTTGATTGCGGAGGGGAACTTTCCGCAAACTGCCGGTGTCCAAGGCTTGAAGGCCGGCTCACGCTGACGCAATGGAGCTGTTCCGCGAACCCAAGATCAACTGGATCCGCCTGATGCCCGTGGGGGCCGCTCTGTCCCTGGCGCTCACGCTGGCAAGCGTTCTCAGTCTCGTGCTCAAAGGTGGTCCCAGATGGGGCATTGATTTCCGCGGCGGAACCCTCGTCTATGTCAAGTTTCGCCAACAGCCTCCCCTCGACCAGATTCGCCGCGCCCTGATGGGGCGTGTCCCGGGCGAGATCACCGTTCAGGAAATCACGGGAGCGCGTGAGGTCATCATCGGCACCGAGATGCGCAGCGAGCAGGAGCTGGATCGCGCGCGGCGCATCATCACGGAAACCCTCGCCGAGCGCTTCGCTCCGGAAAAGGGCAAGCTGGACCTGAACAACGTGGGACGGGAAGTTCTTGCGGAGCGGTTGCGCGAGCCGTTGCAGCGGGCCGGCGTGAACCTCTCCGAACCGCAGTTGCAGGAGCTGGCGGGGCGAATCGTGGAGTTCCGCGATCGTGAACGTTCCGGTCTGCTCGGCAGCGTGGATGAGCTGGCGGCCGTTCCGGGCGTAACGCCGGCTGTGCTCGGCGTTTTGAAGCAGGAAGCCACGCTGGCGCCCTTTACCATCCGGCAGGTAGAAATCGTAGGTCCCAAGGTCGGTGCTGACCTTCGGCAGAAGGCTTTGATGGCGACGTTGTACGCGCTGGCCGGCATGCTGGTCTACATCGCTTTCCGGTTCGAGTTCGTGGCCGGCATCGGCGCGGTGGTGGCCAGCTTCCACGACGCTCTGATCACCATCGGCGTGTTCTCGTGGCTGGACCGCGAGATTTCGTTGACGGTGATTGCGGCGATTCTCACGCTGATCGGCTACTCCATTAACGATACAATCGTGGTTTTCGATCGCGTGCGCGAGAATCTGAAAGTGCGGTTCCGGGAAGCGCTGCCGGAGGTGGTGAACGTAAGCGTGAACCAGACGCTGTCGCGAACGGTGATGACTTCGGGCACCACACTGGCGGCGGTCTTGGCGCTATATTTTCTGGGTGGGCCGGTGCTCAATAGCATGGCGCTGGCCCTGCTGGTGGGCGTGATTGTCGGGGCCTATTCTTCGATTTTCGTGGCCAGCGCCATCGTCGTGGGCTGGCATAATCTCTCCGAGCGCCGCAAGAAGGCCGCGGGATCCCCGGCCGCGGCGCCGGTGTCTAAAACGAAGGAGGTTGCCCGGAAGGTTGGCCGGGCGGCAAGGTAAAGGTTTGGTGAGCCAGGGGCGAGGCCGGGCGGCTGAGAGAGCAGCCGGGCCGACGCCTTGGGTTGGGAAAGGCAACGGAGATGTTTGAGCAAAGCTTGCTGGATACGGCGGTAAAGACCCGCAGGCCGTGGACCGTCGTGGTCTCGTTCATCGGCCAGTCCCTGCTGGTCATAATTCTGATCCTGATCCCCCTCATTTACACGGACACGATCCCGAGGGGGACGCTGACCAGCTTCCTGGTGGCGCCTCCGCCACCCCCGCCTCCTCCCCCGCCGCCGGCTGCGGCGCCGGTGAAGGTCGTCAAGGTGATTCCGCGGCAGTTCGACGCCGGGCGCTTGATGGCGCCAAGGCAAATCCCCAAAGAAATCGCGATGATCAAGGAGGATGAGCTGCCGCCGCCTTCGGCTGGGGCTGTCGGCGTGGTGGGCGGCGTGCCGGGTGGCGTCCCGGGCGGCTCTCCGGGTGGCGTGATCGGCGGGATCATCTCGGCGGCCCCGGTGGCTGCGCCGCCGCCTCCGCCTCCCAAGGTGGAGGTTCAGAAGCCGAAAGAGATCCAGCGCATTCGCGTGGGTGGTAACGTCCAGCAAGCCAAGCTGATCTATGCCCCCAAGCCGGTCTATCCTCCGCTGGCCAAGCAGGCGCGCATCCAAGGCGTGGTGCGCTTGCAGGCGGTGATCGGCGTGGACGGGACCATCCAGAACCTCCAGGTGCTTTCCGGGCATCCCTTGTTGATCCCGGCGGCGCTGGAGGCGGTCAGGCAGTGGCGTTATCAGCCCACGCTGCTGAACGGCGAACCGGTGGAAGTGATCACGCAGATTGACGTGAACTTCACCTTGAGCCAGTAAAAAGGGTTTCCATACGTCGAAAGACGGAATTTCAACTCGCAGGAGAGGAGAGAGATGATTCTACAGTTGCAAGTCTGGTCGTTTCTGCTGCTGCAAGAGGCGGCCGTAGGTTGGGACATCCGCTCGCTGTGGGCCCAGATGGGCGTGCTGGCGAAGATCGTGGTGATCATCTTGTTCTGCATGTCCGCCTGGTCCATCGGCGTGATGATTGACCGCGTCCTGGCGTTCAATGCTGCGCGCAAGCAGTCGCGCCTGTTCGCGCCGGCGGTGGCGGGCGCGCTGCGCGAAGGCAAGCTGGACGAGGCCATCAAGATTGCGGACCGCTACAAGAAGAGCCACTTGGCCAAGGTGGTGGTGGCCGGTCTGCAAGAGTTCCGCGCTCACCAGATGAGCTCTGAGATTCCCGGCGAGGACATCGAAGCTTCGCGCCGGGCGTTGGAGAGGGCGGAGGCCATCGTCCATGCCGAGCTCAAGCGTGGCGTGCCGACGCTGGCGACGATCGGAGCGACGGCGCCGTTCGTGGGCTTGTTCGGCACGGTGGTTGGCATCATTAACGCCTTCCACGGGATTTCGACCGAGAAGTCCACGGGCTTGGGCGCGGTGGCAGGCGGAATCTCCGAAGCGCTGGTCACCACGGCTATTGGCTTGTTCGTGGCGGTGCCGGCGTTCTGGGCCTTCAACGCCTTCACCAGCCGCATCGAGGGCTTTGACGTCGAGATGAGCAACTCCAGCTCGGAGTTGATTGACTACTTCCTGAAGCGCTCTCAGCGCGTGAGCAAGTAAGTTATCCGATCCGGCGAGTTGAAGCCTTGTTGGGGGCGGGGCCGGCAAGGCCCCGCCGCACAGGGCTTCGCTTGCGGAGGAGGAAGGAATTATGGCCAAGAGGGAAATGCCCCCGCCGGTGTCCACGCCCAATGTGGTGCCCATGGTGGACGTGATGCTGGTGCTGTTGATCATCTTCATGGTGGTCACGCCCATGTTGACCAAGGGCGTCAGCGTGGACATGGTGAAGACCCGCAACCCGATCCCGATGCAAGCTGCGGACAAGGATGACGCCATCCTGATCGCGATCACGCGGGACGGTCGGACGTTCCTGGGGACCACCCAGATGCCGCCAGACCAGTTGCCGACCAAGGTCAAAGATCTGCTCACGAACCGGCTGGACAAGACGGTTTACATCCGCAGCGACGCCCGGGCACGGTACGAACGGGTTGTGGAGGTGGTGGACAACCTGCGATCCGCAGGAGTGGATCAAATCGGTTTACTCACCGAACAGATCAAGGAGAAGGGAGCGGCAGCCGCTACTGCGGCGCAATAGCCTGAGTGCGAGCCTGCTCTCCCGGGAGAATGCGCTATGGGAATGCAAGTCAGCAGCGGCAAGGGGCCGATTGCAGACCCCAACGTGGTGCCGTTCATTGACGTGTTGCTGGTCCTGCTGATCATCTTCATGGTGATCACGCCGACGACGCCTTACGGGTTGGATACTCTGGTTCCCCAGCCGCCGCCCCCTGGTTCCAAGGCCGATGCCGCCGATCAGCGTACGGTGGTGATCATCATCAATAAGGATCACTCCGTGATGATCAACCAGGAGCCCAGCGACTACAACCGGCTGGGGCGCCGGCTGGAGGAAATCTTCAAGACGCGCGCCGAGCGCGTGGTCTTCGTCAAGGGAGACCCTGACCTGGAGTTCCAGTACGTGGCGCGCGCCATTGACATCGCAAAAGGGGCCGGCATAGACAAGGTCGGTTTGATGACCGCCAAGATCGAGGCGGGCCAGTGATTGTCGGTCCGCGGGAGTGCGAACAGGAGCCAGCATGAGGAACAAAAAGAGACTGATCCTTGTCGCTTGCGCCGTCGCGGCTGCCCTGCTCAGTTCCGGTTGCCAGAAACTCAGGGCCCGTGACCACCTCAACAAGGGCGTGCAGGCTTACAAGAACGCTCGCTATCCGGAGGCCATCGAGCACTTCAAGCAAGCCATCGAGCTGGATCCTAGCTTCCCCACGGCTCGCTTGTACCTCGCCACCGCCTATATGGTGCAGTACATTCCCGGTGCTGAATCTCCGGAGAACCTCCAGTTCGCCGAGAACGCCCACCGGGAGTTCCTGAAGGTGCTCGAGCAAGATCCCAAGAACGAGGTGGCCATCGCCTCGATCGCCTCCTTGTACTTCAACCAGAAAAAATTCGATCAGGCGGCTGAGTGGTACAAGAAACTGATCGAGGTGAACCCGAAGAACAAGGAGGCGTACTATACCCTGGGCGTGATTGCCTGGACCAAAGCGTTCCAGGACAACGCCGAGGCGCGCGCCAAGCTCGGGATGCGGCCGGAGGATCCTGGGCCTTTGAAGGACAAGAAGGTCCGCGATCAACTGCGCGAGAAGAACCTGGCGATGATCGAGGAGGGGATGAAATACCTCGAGAAAGCACTGGAGCTCGATCCCCAGTACGATGACGCGATGGCCTACATGAACCTGCTCTACCGGCAGCGGGCCGACCTCCAGGAGACCCAGGAAGCCTACAAGCGCGACTGGGACAGCGCCGATAGCTGGGTCCAGAAGACCTTGGAGACCAAGAAAATGAAGACCGGCGGCACCGCAGCAACAGCCGGTGGGGGGACGCAGTAGGCCTGCACCGGTGGTCTGGCCACATCCCGGTATAATAAAAGTCGGGCGGCGCTGATAGTAGCGCCGCCCGTGGTTTCCATGGAGGAGGATCCGAATTGGTCGAGCGCGGTCCCGGCGGCCTCAAGCCGTGCAGCGAGTGCCCCGCCTCAAACAGCCGGAGTTGAAGTCGATGCGGACGCGCTCTTCCGTGAACTTGAAACCCGCCTGAAACCCCGCCGTCCTCCCGAAGAGCTGGTTGCTTTACGTAAGGCCTTTGATTTCGCCCTCCGCTGCCACGCGGGCCAGCAGCGTGATTCGGGCGAACCTTACATCGTTCACCCGGTGCAGACCGCGGCGATTCTCGCGGACATGAATCTGGATCTGGTCTGTCTTCAGACCGGCCTCTTGCATGACGTTGTCGAGGACTCGGCTGCCACTCTAGAGGATATCCGGCGGGAATTCGGCAACGAGGTGGCCAGCTGCGTAGATGGCGTTACCAAACTCAGCAAGCTCGAGTTTTACTCCGCCGAAGAACGCCAGGCCGAGAGTCTCCGCAAAATGCTGCTCGCCATGACCAACGACCTGCGGGTCATCCTGGTCAAGCTGGCCGACCGCCTCCACAATATGCGCACGCTCGCCTTCTGCCCGCCGGAAAAGCAGAAACGCATCGCCCAAGAGACGCTGGATATTTATGCTCCCATAGCCCACCGGCTGGGCATGGGCGTGATGCGGGGAGAGCTCGAAGACCTGGCTTTCTCCTACCTCGAGCCCGAGGCTTACGCCGAGATCCGCGAGGCCATCGAATCGCGGCGCCAGGCCAAGCAGGAATTCCTGGCCGAAATCCAGCGCGAGATCCTCGATCTACTGAAGGCCGAACAAATCCCGGCGCGCGTAGAAGGCCGGATCAAGGGCGTTTATTCGACGTATCAGAAGCTCCGGCGCCAGAGAATTACGATCGAACAGGTCTACGATCTGCTCGCGGTGCGGGTGATCACGGACACCGTCAAAAACTGCTACGCGGCGCTCGGCGTCATCCACGGGCGATGGCCGCACATCCCCGGACGTTTCAAGGACTTTATCAACATGCCCCGGCCCAATCTCTACCGGTCCCTTCATACGTCCCTCATGGGGCCGGGCGGCCAGCCCTTCGAAGTCCAGATCCGCACCGAGGAAATGCACCGCATCGCCGAAGAGGGCATCGCGGCGCACTGGAAATACAAGGAAGGGAACATCCGCAGCGGCCAGCAAGAGGAGGAGCGCATCGCCTGGCTCCGGCACCTGCTGGACTGGGTACAGGAAATGCGCGATTCGCGCGATTTCCTTTCCACCCTCAAGGTGGACCTGTACCCCGAGGAGGTTTACACCTTCACGCCCCGCGGCAAAGTCATCGTGCTGCCGCGCGACGCCACGCCCATTGACTTCGCTTACGCCATCCACACGGAAGTGGGACACACGTGCGTCGGCGCCAAGGTCAACGGGCGGATCGTGCCCCTGCGCTACACCCTGCGCAACGGCGACGTAGTCGAGATCCTGACCCAGCCCGGTCACCTGCCCAGCAAGGACTGGCTGGCGCTGGTGAAAACCTCGCGCGCCCGCCAGAAAATCAAGGCCGTGATCAATGCGGCCGAACGGGCGCGAGCCATCGAGATCGGCCAGAAATACCTCGAGCGCGAAGCGCGGCGGCTAGGGATCCAGCTCGCCAAGACCGCGAAGGCCGAGCTGGAGCGCATCGCCGGCGAATACGGGTACGCCAGACTCGAGGACTTGTACGCCGCCCTCGGCTATGGGCGCTTCTCGCCCCGCAAGATCCTGCAAAAGATTGCTCCCGAAAGCAGTGCCGCGGAAGAGCCGACCGTCACCGCGCCGCCCGCTCCGGCGCCGGCCGCGCGTCCCGGGGCCGCAGGCGAACTGGTCGTGCGCGTCCGGGGTGTGGATGACCTGCTCGTCTATCGCGCCAAGTGCTGCAACCCGATCCCCGGTGATCCTATCGTCGGTTACGTGACGCGGGGCAAAGGCATTGCCGTGCACTCCACCAGCTGCCCCAACGTTCAGAATCTGCTCTATGAAGTAGAACGCCGGATTGACGTCGAGTGGGGCGCGCCGGGCGATCAGTGCTTCCCGGTGAAACTGGTGGCGCATATTGACGACCGCCCGGGCATGCTGAATCAGTTGACCACGATCCTCTTCAACGAGAACGTGAACATCCGCACGCTGGAAGCTCGGGGCGAGAATTCTCAGGCCGAAGTGGCCGTGGTGGACATGACCATCGAAGTGCGCGACAACAAACAACTGGGCAGGCTGCTGGCCGCCATGCGACGCGTTTCCGGAGTGCGCGATGTCCAGCGGGTCTGAGGTGGTCGGTTTTCCCGAGCCCGTCCAGATCTCGGTTTCCAGGAGCCGCGGACTCACGATCCAGTGGCGGGACGGGCACCGCAGCGAGTATCCCCTGCGTTACTTGCGCGACCGCTGCCCTTGCGCCACCTGCAGCCAGACACGCAGCGGCGCCGATCCCTCGCCTTTCCCGATGTTCCAGCCGGCCCTCCGCCTCATCAACGCCGAGCCCGTGGGTCGTTACGCGCTGAGACTTCAGTGGAGCGACGGACACAACACGGGGATCTACAGTTGGGAATACCTGCGCAGCATCTGCCCGTGCCAGGAATGCAGCGGGCGAACGGATTGAGGGGGTCAGGGAAGGCGCAGGCGCCAGCCGGCCTTACAACAGGCGGAAGTTCACCTCGACGGTAGCCAGTACAGCCACGGGCTTGCCGTCTTTGTAGCCGGGGCGGAAGCGCCACTTAGAGACGGCTTCGATGGCCTTCTCGTCCAACCCCATCCCCAGCGGGCGGATCACTTTGATGTCGCGCGGCCGGCCCTGCTCATCAATGACGATGGAGAGTACAACGGTGCCCTGGTACTTGGCCTTGCGGGCCTCCTCGGAGTACTCCGGCTCGACCTTGTAGAGGATCACGGGCGCGGATACGCCACCGCCGATCCGGTAAACACCACCACCGATCCCACCGCCTTCGCCGGGGCCATAACCACCGCCGCGACCCGGACCGACGCCGCCACCGGATCCTGTCCCGATGCCGCCACCGAAGCCCGGCCCGCTGGAAGGCGGCCCGAGCTTGGCGAGCGGGTCGCCGTAGTTGGGCAGATTCACGCTGGGCAGCGGCACGTCGGGCGGCATGATCAACGTGGGCTCCATGGCCAGCTTGGGGTTAGGGTTCTGGATCACAGCCGTGGGCGGCGTGAACTGCCGGAAGGAAGGCTTCGGCAACCTGCCTTTGCTCGGCGGCAAAGGAGAACGGTCACCACCGCCCCCACCCCCGCCCATCTGGGTATCCTTCGGCTTCAGCGGGGGAAGGTAAGGTGCGATGTCCGGCGCCACCAGGGTGACCGTATCGCGGACCGTCTTCTGGACCACGGGGCTCGAAGCCGCCGTGAACAGCAGGACCACCGCCAAACCGTGGATCAGAGCGGAAGTCAGACCTGCTTGCTTTCCGTACCGATAATCGCCCCAGATATCTTTGACTGCGACCGGCTTTGAGGTCACCTCCAGCGGGGGCAGCTTGGGCGGAAACAGCGTGTCGCGCAGGTTATTCAGGAAGGACCGGTACCAAGGAACCTGGGTCTCGAGCGGCAGGAGCCTGGCGAGATGATCCTCGGCCGTGGCAGCTACGGGCGTAACGTTGACTGCCGTCTGCTGCTGCCCTTGATTGGCCGCCATCTCTGCCATTCCGTTCTTCGCGGCTGGAACGTCCCCTTTCGCGGCCTTCCGCGCTTGGGACCGCCTGCCTGTTAGATGTACCGGCGCCCGCCGTCGTTACCGCTCTACGAGAAATTGTAACACAGTGCCGCCACGGCGACCGCTGAATTCCATTCCTTGTAGAGGGGCCCCGCGCGGCACTACATCCCGCCCAACAGGAAGTTACGTGCCCGCTGCCAGATCAGCTCGAGCGAGTCCAGCAGTTCGTGATCGGAATCCACCAGCTCTACCTGCACGTTGGGCCGGTTCCGGGCGAACTCGAGGGACCACTCGGGCCTGACCACGCTGTCGCGCAGTCCGTGAAAGATCAGGGTCGGCTGGCTGGCGGCGGGAAAATCTTCGTACTGGAGGCCGTCCTCAATCAGCCGGTAGGAGACCGGGCGGTAGCGCCGCTCCCCGTAATGAAAAAACATCTTCGATCCTTTTTGTTTCCACTCCTCCAGCTCCGCTCCCAGCGCCCCGGCCCACCGTCGCGCGAATCCGAACGCCGGCGCCAGCAACAGCAGGCGGTCCGTCTCGGGGTGGCGCGCAGCGTACAAGGCAGCCAGGTATCCGCCCAGGCTGGAGCCGATCAGCGCCACCCGCCGGCCCGCAGCGGCCTTCTCGATGACCCGCAACTGCCGCGTGATGGTCAGGTTCTCGAAGTCGCCTTCGGTCAGATCGGGAACCTCGACCCGGCAGCCCTCCGCTTCGAGGCGTTCGCGGAAGAAGCGGGCCTTCTGGGAGGCCGGACTGGAAGCGAAGCCGTGCAGGTACAGGAACTCCTTCGTCATGGGAATTTGATTTCGGCGTCCGCCGCAAACATGCGGAAGGCCGAGTACTGGAAAACGTCCTCCTCCACGAGCAGATCGCCCGCGTGCATCCGCCTCACCACAGAAACGGGGACCAGCACTCCGTAGGGGCTGGGTGCGTATTCGATGGTCGCCTGATCGAGCAGCGTCCGCTCACCTTGCTGCCGCTTGCTGGCGAGCACGATGCGCAGCGGCAGCCCGTCGGTTTCGCGGATCCAGAGTTCGCCTTCCAGGGGCTGCCGAAGGACCTGCCGGTTTTCGAATACCGTGAGCGCGCCCGGGCCTCCCGTCTGGCGAAAGCGAAGGATCAGGGCGGGATCCGCTGCTACGCGTCCTTTCCCGGCGGCCTCGAAGCGGAAGTCGCCCAGACGTTCGGGCGTGAACAACAGCAATGCGGGTGCAAAATCGGTGCCGGCGCCGCGCAGGGTGTAGCGTGCAAATTCCTCCAGCATTCGTTGCTTGACCCGGTCATCGGCCGACTTGACGCCGGCCAGCAACCTCCTGCGCGCCTGCACCGGCGCCGATACCGCCCGCCCGTCCACCCGCAGGACTTGTCGGAATTCATGCAGAACACCGGGCGAGTCGCGCAGCACGCCGTAGGTGTATTCGGAAACGATCTCTCGGGTCCGATATTCCGCCGGAGGCGGTTCTGTGGCGGCCTTGCCCGCACGGGGACGGAAGCGACGCGGCGGTTGCAAAGCTCGCTGTCGCAGCGTCTCCTGCGCAAGCAGTTTTACGGCTTGCCGGCGAAAAACTTCCGCTTCCTCGCTCACGCGCGCCAGGAGCCGTTCCGTCTGCGGGTCGAGAAGGGCAGCCAGCAGGAGCGGCGCCAGCCACCAAGGCCCCGGAGCCATAGCCGGATTGTAGCGGCTTTGATAGCCTTCCCGCGACACGGGAACGAGCCAGGCCTGCCAGTTGCGACGGCGGAGCCGCTATCGCTAGAATCACCGTTTGCAGCCTGCTATGGTTCCGGCGCCGCGATGCCGGGACCGGCAGAACCGGAACTTACGCGAGAGGACGCGGGAGGATTCATGTCGGTTGAACAAAAGGTCAAGCAAATCATCGCAGAACAGTTGGGCGTGGACGAGAGCCAGGTGGACAACACGGCCTCCTTTGTGGACGACCTCGGCGCCGACTCGCTGGACATCGTCGAGCTGACCATGGCTTTCGAGGAGGCGTTCAATCTGGAGATTCCTGACGAGGACGCCGAGAAGATCACCACGGTCAAGGACGCCATCGAATACATCGAATCCAAGATGGCCAAGAAGTAGCCCCATTCCGGATCCCGGCCGCACACAGAAAGGAGTCTGGTCTTGTCGCGCAGGGTGGTGGTGACCGGTGTAGGATTGGTTTCGCCTCTGGGCATAGGCACCGAGGAGACCTGGCGAGCCATTCTGGAGGGGCGAAGCGGCGTCGGCCCCATCACTGCTTTCGATGCTTCCGGCTTCGCGACTCGCATCGCCGCCGAGGTCAAGGGCTTCGAGCCCGAAAAGTTCATCGAGCGCAAGGAGTTGAAGCGGATGGGCCGCTTCATCCAGTTCGCGATCGCGGCGGCGGACTTCGCGCTGAAGGCTTCGGGCCTGAAGATCACGCCGGAAAACAGCGAGCGCGTGGGCGTTTACATCGGCAGCGGGATCGGGGGATTTGAAATCATCGAGCGCGAGTTCGAAGCCCTGCTGCAATACGGTCCGCGACGTATCTCGCCCTTCTTCATTCCGGCAACCATCATCAATCTCGCCGCGGGCTACGTCTCGATCCGCTGGGGCGCCAAAGGTCCGAACTCGGCTACGGCCACTGCCTGCACCACCGGCGCGCATGCCATCGGAGATTCCTTCAAGATCATCCAGCGTGGCGATGCCGATGTGATGATTTGCGGCGGTTCCGAGGCTCCCATCTGCCGCATGGGAATTGGCGGCTTCTCCGCCATGCGCGCGCTCTCCACGCGGAACGATGAGCCGGAACGCGCCAGCCGCCCGTGGGACAAGCTGCGGGACGGGTTTGTGGTGGGAGAGGGCGCCGGCTTGCTCATCTTGGAAGAGCTGGAACACGCCCGCCGACGCGGGGCTCCTATCCTGGCGGAAATCGTGGGCTATGGCATGAGCGGCGATGCCTACCACATCACCGCCCCGTGCGAGGATGGCGACGGCGCCTATCGCGTCATGCGCAATGCCCTTCGCGACGCGGGCATCGAACCGACTCAGGTGCAGTACATCAACGCGCACGGCACTTCCACCGACGTCGGCGACCGCATCGAGACCTTGGCGATCAAACGCTGTTTCGGCGAGCACGCTTACAAGCTCGCAGTAAGCTCCACCAAGTCCATGACCGGCCACTTGCTCGGCGGCGCCGGCGGCCTCGAGGCGGGCATCACGGTGCTGGCCATCCGCGACCAGATTGCGCCGCCCACGATCAACTACGAAGTACCTGATCCGGAGTGCGATCTGGATTACGTGCCCAACAAGGCCCGCCCGATGCGCATCGAGTACGCCATGTCGAACTCGTTCGGCTTCGGCGGCACCAACGGCTGCCTGGTCTTCAAGCGATACACCGACTGAGCGCCTTTCAGTGCGCGCTGGTCAGGTAGGCGAAGCGCAGCACGAACAGCGCGGCGAGCACGTAAACCAGCCAGTGGACCTCGCGGTAGCGGCCTCGCAGCGTCTTCAGGGCGGCAAAGGCGATGAAGCCGATGGCGATGCCGTTGGCGATGCTCGAAGTCAGCGGGATCGTGATCATGGTCAGGAAGGCGGGCGTGGCGACCACCGGGTCCGACCAGCGGATCTCCGCCACTGTGCTCACCATGAGGCTGCCGACCACGATCAGGGCGGGCGCCGTGGCCGCGGCCGGGATCGCTCCTGCCAGTGGCGCGGCCACCAGCGCAACCAGAAAGAGCAGACCGGCGACGATGGCCGTCACTCCCGTACGCCCGCCTGCGCTCACGCCGGCTGCGCTTTCGATGTAGCAGACCACGGGTGAGGTTCCGGTCAGAGCACCCGCCACGGTAGCCGTCCCGGCTACGCCCAGCATCGTGCCCGCGCGGGGCAGACGATCACCTGGTTCGAGCAGGCCGGCTTTCTTGGCTACGCCGATCAGGGTGCCGACGTTGTCGAAGAGGATCACGAAGTAAAACACAAAAACAATTTCGAGCAATCCTGTATTCATCGCGGCCGCGATATCCAGCTTGCCGGCGGCGGCGGTGATCTGGCCCCAGTCGAGCGGTTGCGGCCGCCACTGCGTCAGCCCGACGAACGCCCCCACAGCCGTAGTTGCCAGGATGCCCAGCAGCATGGCGGCGCGGACGCCCCAGGCCGTCAGAGTCGCGATGACCAGCAATCCAAAGAGGGCCAGCAGCGTGTTGGGTTCCCGCAGGTTGCCCAGCGCCACCGTAGTCTCGGGATTGGGTACGACGATCCCTGCGTTGCGCAGCCCGATCAGGGCCAGGAACAGGCCGATGCCGGCCGCCACCGAGGCATGGAGTTCGAGGGGGACGGCGGCCACGATCCGCTGCTGCACGCGCAGCGCGGTCAGCACCAGGAACAACACGCCCGCCAGAAAGACAGCGCCCAGCGCGGTCTGCCAGGGTACGCCCATGCCCTTGACGACCGTGTAAGCGAAGTAGGCGTTGATGCCCATGCCGGGCGCCAGCGCAATCGGATACCGCCCCAGCGTTCCCATCAGGATGCTGCCCAGCGCGGCGCAGAAGCAGGTGGCAGCGGTTACCGCCGGCGCAGGCAGGCCCGCGGCGCCGAGGATCGCGGGGTTCACGAACACGATGTAGGCCATAGTCAGGAAGGTCGTGGCGCCCGCCAGCAGTTCCGTGCGCCAGTTCGTCCCCAGTTCGCTGAACCGGAAATACTGTTCGAGCCGCGTCCTCATGATCTTCCTCCGCTTCGACCACTCACGAATGTACAACGCCGGCAAGGAGGCCATGAGGGAGGCGGCGTCGCCAGTATAATGGGCGCGACCAGGGAGAGTTCCATGCCGTTGAGAAACACGCAACGCAGAAGATTTCTGGCTGCGCTGGCTGCGGCTCCGCTGGCGCAGGGAGCGAGTGCGGCCGGCGACTCGCACCCGGTGGAGATCCCCGGCGGCTTGTCGCATCTGTTTCTGGAGCGTCGCGCGCGGACGCGGCGCTCCTCCAGCTATGACCGTACGGGCGGCAACGCGGACGGTGTGCCGCTGGCGGCCGGAGCCACGCACGTGCTCGCGGATCTGCAAGGTCCGGGCTGCATCCGGCACATCTGGATCACGTTGCACTCGCTCGAGGAGCACTACCTGCGCCGGTGCGTACTCCGCGCCTGGTGGGACGGGGAAGAGCAGCCCAGCATTGAGTGTCCCATCGCCGACTTTTTCGGCGTCGGTCACGGCGGAATCGCCAATTTCTGGTCGCTGCCGCTGAACATGGTCACTGGCGGCGACTCGATCCCCAAACATCGCGCCGCGATGAACTGTTTCTTCCCCATGCCCTTTGCGCGTTCGGCGCGCATCACGGTGGAGAACCAGGGCACGCAGCCTCTACGCGCTCTTTATTACTACGTGGACTGGGAACAGTACGACCGTCTGCCCGAGCGTGCCTTGCGTTTCCATGCGCAATGGCGACGGCAGTTCCCGTTCCCGGCCCAGTATGACGTGGCCAGGCCTCCCAAGCCGCTGCCCACGAACCCCGACGGCAAGCACAACTACGTAATCCTGGAGGCGACCGGGCGGGGGCATTACGTCGGCTGCGTGCTCTCGGTGGACCACATCAATCCCCACCCCGGCTTCAGTTGGTTCGGCGAAGGCGACGACATGATTTTCATTGACGGCGAAGAGCGCCCTTCCTTGCACGGCACGGGCACCGAGGATTATTTCTGCGCGGCGTGGGGATTCCCCGGCGGAGCGTATTCGACCCCGTACCATGGCGTCTCGCTCGCGGGAAGAACATCCGGCCCGGACATTTACGCCGGCAAGTGGAGCATGTATCGCTTCCACATCGAGGACCCGATTTGTTTCGAGAAATCCATCCGCGTGACGATCGAGAGCGGCCACGCCAACGGTCATGCCAACGACATTTCCTCGGTGGCCTACTGGTACCAGCGGGAGCCGCACGCGCCGTTCCCGGCTCTGCTCCCGGTCGAGCAGCGCTTGCCGTTGTCGGAACTGGAAAGCCTGCGCCGGTTCTGGAAGACCCTCTGACGGCGAACTACGGCCGGGCGTCCATCAAGCGCAAAAGCAGGGCGCGGGCGGCCTGCTGGCCAGCTTCCTTCTTGGACGCTCCTTCGCCCCGCGCGACCCATTCCTCGTCAATGCGGACTTCTACCGTGAAGCGGCGGGCGTGGGGAGGGCCTTCCTCGGCGACCACCGTGTAGCGTGGCGCCGGAAGGTTGAGCTGGCGGGCGGCTTCCTGCAAAGCCCCTTTGTAGTTGGCGCCGGGTGCGGGCGCTTCCTCGCCGGTCCGCTCTTCCGCAAAGATGTAGCGCTCGGCGAAGCGGCGCGCTGCTTCCAAGCCCGCATCGAGATAGATGGCAGCGATGAGGGCCTCCAGCGCGTCGGCTAACAGACCAGCCTTTTCCCGGCCCCCGCTGAGTTCCTCGCCTCGTCCGAGAAGCAGGTGTTCGCCGAGTCCCAGTTTCTGAGCGACTTGCGCGAGGTGCGGGGCGCTCACCAGGTAGTTTTTCAGGATGGAGAGTCGCCCCTCCCGCCAATCCGGATGCTGCCGGATCAGGTGCTCGCTGGCCAGCAAGCCGAGGACGGCGTCACCGAGAAATTCCAATCGCTGGTTGTCAGCATCGGGGCTGGAGGCAGTTTCGTGGGCGTGCGACGCATGCGTGAGCGCGAGGCGCAGGAGTTCCCGGTTGGCGAATGTGTGGCCGATGGCGAGTTCGAGACGTTCGAGCGGCGGCAACATGCAGTCTTTGCCGCGACGCGTCCCGCCCCGGCGAGCAGCGCCTCTCGCTCAGGGCTGTTTGGGCTCCGGCTTGGCTTCCCCGGCAGGTTTTGCTTCGCCGGCGGGTTTCGCCTGACCCGCCTGCTGTTGGGCAGCCTGCTTGAGCTGGAAGGCGCGCGCCCGTTCCGCCTGTGCGAACTGTTTGATGGTGGGATGAACCTCGGCGTCGTTCATCACCTTGTCGAGCAGTGCGATGGCGTCATCGTACTTTCCCGTCATGTTGTAGACGGCGCCCAGGCGCACCATGGTGGCGGGATCGGGATTCGCGGCGCCCTCGACGGCCAGCTTGAACTCGGCGATGGCGACGTCGTACTTCTTGCGGGCCAGAGCTGCCAGACCGAGAGCCTCATGGGCCTGCGCCGTGAAATCCTTCTTGGCCGCTTCCCACTGCTCGTCCGGGATGTCCGGGCGTGGCTTGGGCAGGGTCTTCAGGATCTCCATGGCGTCATGGGCGTACTTCTCCGCGCGAGCCAGCTTTTCTTCCCGGTCGAGATCGAACTCGCGCGTGCGCTGGGCGATGCCGGTGGCCAGCATGAGCATGGCGTGGTAGCTCTTGGGATCGGCTTCCAGCGTCCGTTCCGCCCAGACCACCATGTTTTCGAAGTCGTTTTTCTGCTGGTAGGAGGCCGCGATCATCTGCATGGCGATGGCCTTGAACTCGCTGTCGGCGAACTTGTGCAGCAGCTCCTGAGCCGCCTTGATGCGCGAGTCGGGGTCCGGCGCCTGGAAAATGGCCATCACGGCCTCGGCTTCCTTCTGGGATTTCACCTGCGGCTGCCTTTGCACTTCCTGGGCAGCCAGTTGGAAAAGGGAGAATGCGCCGGCGACCAACAAGCCGGCCAGCATCCGTTGGGCTGTGCTCATGAACAATTCCTTCCTGAGAATATCTTTGTCCAATTGTACTTTACTCTGGCGACCGGCGGGGAACACGCGCTCCGAGGGCCGCCAGTCCTTTTTCCGCAGCGGCGCGCGCCGCCGCGGTTGCGCCCTCGAGCTGTAATGCGGCCTGGTAGTGTTCGCGGGCCTGATTCGTCTCGCCGGCCGCTTCCGCGAGTCGCGCCAGGTAAACGTGTGTCCAGGCTGCAATCTGCGGGTCCGGATCGAGCTCCAGAACCCGCTGGAACAGACGCTCGGCCAGATCCGGATCGTTTTCCAGCGTCGCGATCCGCGCCAGCCCGTAGTAGCAGCGGGAGTGCAGCTTGCGGTCGTCGGTCTGCCGGAGCACGGCCAAGAATCGCTCCCGGGCTTTGCCCAGTTCGCGTTTCGCGTAGAGGTCCTCAGCTTCCTCGACCTGTTGTTCCGGGCCGCTCGGTGCCGGCTTGGGTGCGGGCGGCTCAGACTGGCGTGCGGGTTGCGCCGGTTGCCGCGCGAACTCGACTTTGTCCAGCCGCTGGGTTTCCCGCCTCAAGTCAATCCCCTTGACCATCTCCGGGAAGTAAAAACGCAGGGCTTGCTCCTGCTTTTCGTACGCGGGCAACGCCTCGGCGAAATACGGCGTCAGAATGTAACCCTCGCGCAACGCCTGCTCGACCAGGGCCTGTCGCTGCGATCTCGGCGCCAGCCGGCTCTCGATCGCCTTCACCAGGCACTTGGACACCAGGAGCGGGAAGTCCTTCTTGTAGGCTTCCGGCAACAGCGGCGCCCCCAGCGCGAAATCCATGAGCGGTTTTTTCTGGTTGACCTCTTCGGCGTGGCGCAGAACGATAGGATCCACCAGGTAGTGCAGGTAAGCGTGACGGATTTCTTCGATCTGCGGCTCGCGCGCCGGGGTCACCACGACGAAGTAATCGTTGGCGTAGTTGCGCACGTGGACCTGACTGGCCGGCGCCAGCAGCTCGACGTAGATCTGGAACCGCCGGCCCAGCACGCCGCTGGTCGGACTCCGTACATAGGCGTTGGCTTCCAGCACGGCGCGCGCGATCGGGCCATGATAGCGTTCGATCACCTGCTCGTAGCGCGGCTGCGCCTTCTTCCAGAGTTCCTCGACGCCGCTTTCCTTGTAGAACTTCGCCACCAGCTTTTCCAGGCCTTGCAGCGGGAACACGTCCGGCGGGAGCTGGTTGAGCAGGAACCGGTACTTGAATTCGGGCGGTCCGTGGACGCTCAGGGCGAAGGAAATATACTGGCTGAGGTCTTCGACCGGATCCCTCTGGCGGTGTTGTTCGAAGAAATTCTTTAGAGCGGGCAAGGTCGAGGGCTTGCGGCTCAGGATTTCTGCAACGACGGCTTCCCGCAAGCCCTCATCGGCAGCCCGCCAAGGTTGCTCGGGTGCGCGAGCTGCGTGGTAAGCCGCCAGAATGGTGAACAGAGAGAGGCTGGAATCGAGCTGCCCTTGTTCTGCCGCCGGCGCCGAGAGCGCCGCCAGCACGATGCCCGCGACCAGTGACCGCAAAATCCGAGACCTGCCTGCGCTTAGTGTAACGCACCGGGCCCGCTTCCCGCGGGCCTGTCAGACGCCCGCCGCCTCGCGCATCATCGCGCAGATTTCGGTCTCCACTTCCTTGGCTACGCTGTCAAGCTCGGGCGAGCCGAACAGGCTGAGCATCGCGGTGGGCAGGATCGCGGCCAGCTTGCACCGATCGCCCGAGCGATAGACTGAGATGCGGCAAGGCAAGGCTGTGGAAATGGCGGGATTGGCGGTGAGTACCTTGGCGGCCTGCTGCGGGTTGCAGACCTCGTAGATCAGGCACTCGCCCTCGTAATCCACGCCTTTCTTTTTCATCGTCTCGCGGATGTTGTGGACAGTCAGGATTCCGAACTTGTGCCGCGCGGCCGCCTCCTGCAAGCCGCGATCAATTTCCTCCAGGCTCCTGGTGGTTTCAACCTCGAATAGCATTGCTTTCCTCCTCAGCTTGATTCTCGCTGGATCCCGGAAGTCTCGGCGGCGATGGGGACCGGCTCGCCTTCGACCACTGTGAGCACGGGGCAGGGCGCGTGCCGCACCACGCGCACGGTGGTCGAGCCGATTACGGTGCTGTCGAAGAACCTGCGGTGCTGGGCGCCGATCACCAGCAGATCGCAGCCTTCTTCGCGCGCCTGGGCGATGATCTCGCGCGCGGCCTCACCCCGGCGCGTGATTTCACGAAGGCGGCATTTCTGGCGCTGCTCGTTGGGGACCCAGGCGCAAAGGTCAGCGATGCGGTCGCGCGAGGACCCCTCGTCCACGTGGAGCAGCGTCAAGGTTGCGTCGAGGCAATGTGCCATTTCGGCCGCCTGCCGCAGCGCGCGCCGTGCCACGGGCGTGTCGTTGACCGGGCACAGGATGTTGCGGATGGCCAGAGGACGCTCGGGTGTACGCATGTCGCCACGGACCGTCAGGACAGGAATGCTGGTCTCGCGCAGGACACGCTCCGTGACGGAGCCGAGCATCAGCCGGTTCCATCCGCTGCGCCCGTGCGTTCCCATCACGATCAGGTCGCTGCCGATCTCTTGCGCCGTGCGCAGGATGGTTTCAGCCGGGCGCCCCTCGACGACCTGAACGGCGGGCATTGCCGTATCCGGTCCGAGCGCTTTGCGGACGAACTCCCGCAAATCGCGTTCCGCCTGTCGCTGGGCGGCCCGCAATCGCGCCCGCAGCTCTTCTACCTGCCCTTGAGTGAAGTAAGGAGGCGCCTCGAAGGCGCTGGCGTGCAGCACCGTGATGCGCGCGCCAGAGCAGCGCCCGAGCGCGTCCGCGTACTGCAGAGCGAGTGCAGAAAGCTCGCTGAAATCCACCGGGACCAGGATGTGCCTGGGACGTTCCAACTGCATGGAGCCTCGCTGCGGGCGCCGCGCGCCCGTCATCCTTTCTGATGCGCGCGCGAGGCCCCGGGTGACGCGCTATTCGGTGGAGACGCGGTTTTCGAGCACGCCCACGCCTTCGATCTCGATCTTAACTTCGGCGCCGGGCGAGAGCGGCCCCACCCCGGCCGGCGTGCCCGTCGCGATCAGGTCCCCCGGCTCCAGCGTCATGACCTCGGATACAAACGCGAGGATGCGGGCCACCGAAAAGATCATCTCCGCCGGGGTGGCCTGCTGCTTCAAGTCGCCGTTGACCCAGGTGCGCAGCCGCAACTGATCCAGACTTACCTCGGCAGCGGGTACAATCCAGGGGCCGACCGGGCAGAAGGTGTCGAAGCCTTTGGCCCGCGTCCATTGCACGTCCTTCTTTTGCAGGTCGCGCGCGGTTACGTCATTCACGCAGGTGTAGCCGAGGATGTACTCGTCCGCCCGCTCGGGCGGGACGTTCCGCGCGCGCCGTCCGATAACCACCCCAATCTCGCCCTCGTAGTCCACTCGTTGGGAAATGGGCGGAATTACGATGGGATCACGGTGCGCATTGAGCGCGGAGGGCGGCTTGAGGAAGATCACCGGCTCGGCAGGCGCCAGGTTGCCAAGCTCTTTCGCGTGCTCTTCGTAGTTGCGTCCCACGCACACGATTTTGCTCGGCCAGCAAGGGGGAAGCAGCCGCACCTGGCTGAGCGGCCAGGAAGCCCCGGTGCGGGACGACCAGCCCGCCAGGGTCTCATAAACCGTCTCGTCTTCCACCACGCCATACTTGACCAGCGGCGAACCGTCCGGCGTGGTTGCAGGTGCAGCAGGATCGAGACTGAAGCGTACCAGTTTCAAGGCGCATGTACCTCCACAGGAGATGAGGGTGCGCTCTCGTTGCCGCGGACATCCACGGCCGAGACCGCGTAACGATATCTCTGTCCTGATTCGATCTTGCGATCTGAGTAAGCGGGCAACTCGACCAGATCGCTCAACGGTTGGAGCGAACCGTCGCCGACCGCGCGCCAGACGCGATAGCCTCGCAGATCCGACTCTGCATTGCGCTCCCAGACGAGTTCGATGCTTCCCAAGCCGGGTGTGGCTTGCAAACCGCGCGGCACAGCAGGGGGAAAGCGATCCTCGGGCGTGATGCGGACCGCCTCGGAAAGCTCGCTGAGAGCTTCCGTCTGCCCGACCTTCCGAAAAGCCTGGACCTGATACTCCCAGGGCTTGCCGAACTCGGCGTTCGCGTCCACAAAAACAAGCGACTCGGTTTCGCCCACCGGCTCGGCCTCGCGCGCCTGCGCTGCACGACGAAAGATGCGATAGCGTATGTCGGCAAGGTCGCCGACAGCCTTCCAGCTCAGTTGCACGCCGGATGCAGTGGCTTCGGCACGCAGGTCCGCGGGGCGGGGCAGGGGCGGCACAACTTCCAGCGCCACCAGATTGGACCACGCGCCCGGACGGCCCTTGGGTCCGATGGCGCGAACCCCGAGGATCACTTCGCGGCCGGCCCATTCTGCCACGGGCAGCGTGACCTCGACCGGCCCAGGCGTGCGCGTAGCCACCGAGACCTGCGTCGCTCGTGCGGCCCACCGTTCCGTGTCGAAGTTTCCCTCGGGCGGCACGCCCACGCGCAGCTCGACCTCACGGAAGCGCCGCACGACGACGCCGTCGGTGGTGAGCTCGGGCAGCGTGAAGCGCACTACGATCCGTTCGCCCACTTGTTGCGCGCGAAGGTCCGAGACCGGCTCCGGGATGCCGAGCGATGGCGGCAGCGGTTCGCCAGGGGACCCACAGCCGGCAGCGAGCGCAACGAGCAGAAGAAGCGAGTCGGCCGGCCGGCTCACAGGATATACCGGGTCAGATCCTGGTCTTTCATGATGTCGGCCAACTGCTTGCGCACGTAGGCCGCATCAATGCGCACGTGCTTTTTCTTCAGGTCGGGGCCTTCGAAGGAGATCTCCTCCAGAACCTTTTCCATGATCGTGTGCAGGCGACGTGCGCCGATGTTCTCGGTGGTTTCGTTGACGTAAGCGGCGCAGCGTGCGATCTCCTCCAGCGCGTCGTCGGTGAAGGTCAGCTTGATGCCCTCGGTTTCCAGCAAGGCCGTGTACTGCTTGACGAGCGCGTTCTTGGGCTCTTTGAGGATGCGGATGAAGTCCTCTTCCGTGAGCGGCTTCAGTTCGACGCGGATGGGGAAGCGGCCTTGCAGTTCGGGAATCAGGTCGCTGGGCTTGGAGACGTGGAAGGCGCCTGCGGCGATGAACAGGATGTGATCGGTGCGGACGAACCCGTAGCGCGTGTTGACCGTGGTGCCCTCGACGATGGGCAGGATGTCGCGCTGCACGCCTTCGCGACTGACGTCGGGCCCGTGACCGCTCTCACGGCCGGCGATCTTGTCAATCTCGTCGAGGAAAATGATGCCGTTGCGTTCCACGCGATCCAGCGCCTCGCGGGTCACCTGATCCATGTCAATGAGCTTTTGTTCTTCTTCCTGGGTGAGATAGTCGAGGGCTTCGCTGACTCGCATCTTGCGCTTGCGGGTGCGACCGCCGAAGAGGCCGGGCAGCATGTCGCGGATGGAAACGTCCATTTCCTCGACGCCCGTGCTGGTGGTGACCTGGAAGACGGGTCCCGGTTCGCGGACGTCAATTTCTACGATGCGGTCGTCCAGTTTGCCGGCCCGGAGCCGTTCCCGCAGCTTCTCGCGCGAGCGCTCGTAGCTTTCGGTGATCTCGGCCGGCGGCGGCATCAGGATGTCGAGCAGGCGCTCCTCGGCGTTGCGCTCGGCCCGGTCGCCGATTTCCTCGGCGCGCTCCTCGCGCACCATGTCAATGGCGATCTCGACCAGGTCGCGGATCATGGACTCGACGTCGCGCCCCACGTAGCCGACTTCGGTGAACTTGCTGGCCTCGACCTTCAGGAAGGGGGAGTTGGCGAGTTTGGCCAGCCGCCGGGCGATCTCGGTCTTGCCTACGCCGGTGGGGCCGATCATCAGGATGTTCTTGGGCATCACCTCCTCGGCCATTTCCGGGTCGAGCCGCTGCCGGCGGATCCGGTTGCGCAGGGCGATGGCGACCGCCCGCTTGGCCTCGGTCTGGCCAATGACGTACTTGTCGAGCTCGCGCACGATTTCGCGCGGAGTAAGTTCGTCCAGGGCGGGTTGTTCCTCGACGGACTGTACCGGAAGATAGATGACCATCAGCCCAGCTCCTCGTAAGTTACTTTGTCGTTGGTGTAAATGCAGATTTCCCCGGCGATCGCCATGGCCTCCTCCGCGATGCGGCGGGCGTCCAGGTCCGTGTTGCGCATGAGAGCCACGGCTGCCGCCTTGGCGAAGGGGCCGCCCGAGCCGATGGCGGCCACGCCTTCATCCGGCTCGATGACATCCCCCGAGCCGCTGAGGATGTAGGTGTTGTTGGCGTCGGCCACCAACAGGAGCGCCTCGAGGTGACGCAGAACGCGGTCCGTGCGCCACTCCTTGGCCAGCTCGATCACGGCCCGGGTCAGGTTGCCGCTGTGCGCCTCGAGCTTGGACTCGAAGCGCGCGAACAGAGCCACGGCGTCCGCCGTCGAACCCGCAAAGCCGGCCAGCACCTTGTCGTTGTAAAGGCGCCGGAGCTTGCGGGCCGAGGCTTTGAGGACTTCCTGGCCGATGGTGACCTGCCCGTCGCCGGCCATGACGACCTTGCCGTTCCGACGGACACAGAGAATCGTCGTTCCGTGCACGCGGGCGGAGGATCGCCGCGTGCCGCGATGCCTGGACATGGATCCGTACCTATTCTAACGCGCCGGCAACAGAGCATCGCGACCCCGCCTTCTGGCTTCTTGCTCGCGCCCGCCGCGCCACATGGGCTATGATGAAGAAAGAACCTTCGACTCCGAGGGGCTGGAGACGAACTGACATGGCTTACGTGATCGCGGAACCTTGCATTGGCACCAAGGACACGGCTTGTGTGGACGCCTGTCCGGTGGATTGCATCCATCCCAAGAAGGACGAGGCCGGTTTCGCGGAGGCCCCCATGCTCTACATTGATCCGCAGGAATGCATTGACTGCGGGGCCTGCGTGCCGGTCTGCCCGGTCTCGGCGATTTTCGCCTTGGATGACCTGCCGGAGAAATGGGCCCATTATGCCCGCATTAACGCCGAGTATTACGGGCGGTAAGTCGCTGTAGTAGTGTCGGTCTCCCAGATCCTGACGCGCGCTACCCGCACGCGGTCGCGACCGGCGCTTTCCTGCAAGGCGCGGGATATTTCTTCGTAAAAGTAACGCGCCATATTCTCGGCCGTGGGGTTGACGCGATCGAAAGGCGGGATCTCGTTGAGCATGCGGTGATCGAGCCGTTCGATCACATTCCGCAGCCAGCGTTTCAGCTCGACGAAGTCCACGAGCAATCCGGTCTCGTCCAGTTGTTCGCCTTCCAGAGTTACTTCTACCTTGTAATTGTGCCCGTGTACGTTTTCGCACTTGCCGCGGTAGCCGCGCAGGGCGTGGCCGGCGGCGAAGCTTTCCTCGACGGTAATTTCAAACATCGAAAAACTTCTCCACGTCTTTCAGGCTGGTGGTAAAGGAATACTCGGGCAGGCTGGCGAAAAAGACACGCCCGTAACGTTGCCTGCTGATTCGATTATCCAACAGCACGAGCACACCGCGGTCCGAGGAGGAGCGGATCAGGCGTCCGAAGCCTTGCTTGAGAGCCAGAGCGGCCTGCGGGATCTGATACTCGTAAAACGGGTTGCCGCCTTCTTCACGAATGGCGCGGATACGCGCCTCGACCACGGGATCGGTGGGCACGGCGAACGGCAACCGGTCAATGATGACGCAGCTAAGCTGCTCGCCCGGCACGTCCACCCCCTGCCAGAACGATGCGGTGGCGAACAGGACGCAATGGGGCGTGTTGCGGAAATCCTTCAGCAAGGCGCTGCGGGAACCGGCGCCTTGGAGCAGGCAAGGATACTCGAGGGCGGGCGCCACGCGATCATAAACTTGCCGCATCTGCTGGTAGCTGGTGAACAGCACGAAGGCGCGTCCGCGGCTGAGGCGGAGAACGCGCAGGATTTCCTCGGCTGCCTCAGCAGGAAAGCGCGGGTCGCGGGGATCGGGCAGATGCTGCGGCACGTATAGCAGAACTTGCCGCTTGTAATCGAAGTGTCCCGGCACGATCAGCGTTTCGGCCTCCATGAGGCCAAGCCGGCGCTGGATGTATTCGAAGCTGCCGCCCACGGCGAGGGTGGCGGAGGTCAGGATCACAGTGTCCACGCGCTCGAACAGCTTCTCGGCCAGAATCGAGGACACGTCAATCGGCGTGGCTTGCAGGAAACAGCCGCGGCCGCGACGCTCGATCCAGTACACGTAGTTCTTGTCGCCCGCTTCCATCCAGAAGCGGAGGTTCTGCGCCAGCTCCGCGGTCCGGCGCAGCAGCGGGATCACTTCTTCGGGCGGATTCTTGATCAGGCCCAGATGGGCTGCGGTCAGCTCCAGCGCGCGGAGCAGATCCAGGTAGGACTCCTCGTGCCGCTCGAGAAACTCTTCCTGCTCGCGGAACGCCCAGCGTCCTTCGTCTTCTCCGAAGAGGGCGAAAAATCGGGTGGTCAGCTCGTCGAGACGCTCGAGAATGCGGTCGAGTTCCTGCGAGCCGAACTCCTTGCGACGCGCCAGCGCGGCGATGTCCCGCCGCAATTCCTGAAACTGGTAGTTGGAGACCTGTACGCCGAAGTACTGCCCCGCCACCTCTTCGATCTCATGGGCTTCGTCGAACACGACCGCGGAGTATTCGGGAATGATCGAAGCCCCTTCGTTCTCCTTGAGCGCCAGATCCGCGAAGAACAAGTGGTGGTTGACGATGATGATGTCACTGGCCAGGGCGCGCTGGTGCATCAGGGTCAGGAAGCAACGCTCGAACTGGGGACACCTCTGACCGGGGCAGAGTTCGCGTCGGGCGTCTACCTTGGCCCACACCGGACTGTCCTCGGGGAGATCGCGAATTTCCGCCCGATCGCCAGTCTGGGTCGTCTTCTCCCACTCGCGGATGATCTGGAAATCGGCTACCTCTTCCAGGCCTTCGAGCAACAACTCTTTGTCGGCGTCGTAAATTTTCTGCCGGCAAGCGTAATTGTTCCGGCCTTTCATGTAACATACATTGAGCGGCCGGCCGAGGTTTTTCTCCAGAAAAGGAATATCTTTGTAAAAAAGCTGGTCCTGAAGGTTTTTGGTTCCGGTGGAAATTACCACGCGCTTGCCCGAGAGGATGGCGGGAACCAGATAGGCGAGGGTTTTGCCCGTGCCGGTGCCCGCCTCAACGATCAGGTGGCGCTTGCGCTGGAGAGCCTCCCAGACTGCCTCGGCCATCTGGACCTGGCCCGGCCGGTGCTCGTAGTTGGGGTGCCAGCGCGAGAGCAGGCCTTTAGGGCCGAAAAACTGGCGTACTGTGAGCTCGCGCGTGCGGGCCGGCATCGTCTACTCCCAGTATAGGAGCGGCCCGCCGCACGTTCAGGAAATAACTTCAAACTGGTCGTCGCGCTATAAGGCTTGGGTCGGCGAGCGGCCCGCCGCACGTTCAGGAAATAACTTCAAAGTCCCAGCCGAAGCCGGGCGCGTCCGAGGGGCGGGTGTAGATACCCTCGGGTCCCCGACTGAGCAGGTTGTCCTCTTCGTAGCGCCGGTAGACCTCGGGCGGGCCGCCGGGCGGCGGCATGAACAGCTCGGCCCAGGGGCTGTTCGGGGTCGCCATGATGAAGTGGACGCAGTCGCGGCTGCCGCCCCCGTGCGGGATGACCGGGATGTCGTAGGCCGCGGCCAGCGCGGCAATGCGCCGCAGCTCGGTGAGACCGCCGCACCAGTGAATATCCGGTTGCCAGATGTCAGCGGCCTTGTGTTCGAGCAGTTGACGGAAGCCGTAGCGCGTGTACTCGTGTTCGCCTGTGGCGATGCGGGTGGTGCGAACAGACGCGCGGAGCCTGCCGAAGCCCTCGTAGTCGTGGGGCGGCAGGCATTCTTCCATCCAGTAGACCCGGTAAGGGGCAGCCATTTCGGCCATCTCCCGCGTGTAATCCTCCGTCCAGGCCATCCAGCAGTCGAGCATGATGTCGCCGTCCTCGCCCAGCGCTTGCCGGGCGCGCCGGATCAGTTCCAGGTTCTTCTTCATGCCCGCGCGTCCATCGGCCGGGCCGTGGGGCATGGCCAGCTTCAGCCGGCGGTAGCCGAACTCCACGTGCTGCTCGATGTCGTTGCCGGTGCAGTATGCCGGGATGCGGTCCTTGGTGGCGCCGCCCAGCAGACGGTAGACCGGCTCGCCCAGCGCTTTCCCGATGAGGTCCCACAAGGCCAGGTCCAGGCCGCTGATGGCGTTGATCACCACGCCCATGCGCCCGTAGTGCATGGTGCCGCGCCACATGATGTCCCAGAGTTTTTCCACGTCGAAGGGATCCTCGCCGATCAACAGCTTGGCGAGGTGGCCTTCCACCACGACGCCCCCGCCCGGTCCTCCCATGCCGTAGCCTTTGAGACCTTTGTCCGTGGAGACTTCGACGGTGAAGCTGTCCAGTCGGCCCGGGTCGGGAAAGTAAAGCGAGCGGCGGGCCTTGTATTTCGGGTAGATGGACATTGGGCTGGCCACCTCGGCGCCCTGCGTGGACCAGGCGCCGGGCGCGGGTTGGTAGGCAGGCACGGGGCGCTTCGGACGAGTACGCACCAGACGAACGCTGGTGATTTTCATGCGGCTTTTCTCGCCTTGGAACGGAAGGGCAGGTGTGGAGACGGCAGGCGCCAGCGCGGCGTGCCGCAGGAAACTTCTGCGATTCATGGGACCCTCCCCGGCCAGTATGAACCGGGCGGGCAGGGTTGCGTCAAGAGCCTGCGAGCGCCCGCCGCAACGAGCTGTGCTAAACTAACCCTCTAAAGCTCCCCTGAGGCCTTCTCTGGTGATGCCGGTTTTTCGCTACGGGTTCCTGCTGAGGAACCTGATTGTGCGGGACTTCAAGATTCGCTATCGCAACATGTCTTTGGGAGTCTTCTGGTCGCTGCTTAACCCCCTGGTCATGATGGGGGTGCTGACGTTCATTTTCACGAAGGTTTTCCCCAGCCCTTCCATCAAAAATTTCGGCGTTTTTGTGCTCTGCGGGTTGGTGCCTTACAACTTTTTCGCGGTTGCCTGGGTGAGCGGAACCACGTCGCTGCTCAATAACGCGGCGCTGGTCAAACGGGTGAGGCTGCCGCGCGAGGCGGTGCCGGTTTCCGTGGTCCTGGCGAACGGAATCCATTTCCTGATCCAGATCGGCCTGTTGCTGGCGTTCGTTCTGGGCGCCGGCTACGGAGTCAATCCGCACTGGCTCTGGCTGCCCCTGATCTTCGGTCTCGAAGTTGTCTTCGTGTGCGGCCTCTCGCTTGCGTCCTCGGCCATGGACGTTTTCTTCCGGGACGTCCGTTACATCGTGGAGTCCACCAACACGGTGTTGTTCTGGCTGGTGCCGATTTTCTACTCCTTTGCGATCATCCCGGAACAATACAAAACGGTTTACCAGTTCAATCCGGTGGCGGCTGTGGTGATGGCTTGCCGTTTGATCCTGCTGGAAAACCGGCAGCCGCCGTTCTCTATATTGTGGAAGCTTACCCTGGTTTCCACGGTCGCGCTCCTCATAGGCCTGGCTGTTTTCCGGCGCTCCAAGCGCAGGTTCGCGGATTATCTCTGAGATGGCCTCGGCGATCGAGTTCCGGCACGTATCCAAGATTTATTACCGCCACCATACGCGGCGTTTTTTCCATCGTTACTTGATGGAGAGAATGCGCCGCGTGCCGCGGGAGCCCTTTTACGCACTGCGCGATGTCTCCTTCGAACTGGAGGAAGGCGGCAGCCTGGCGGTGGTGGGGCCGAACGGGGCGGGGAAAAGCACGCTGCTCAGCCTGATCGCGGGTTTGAGCTTCCCGGACGAGGGCCAGGTTGAAGTTCGCGGGCGCGTCGCGGGCCTGCTCGAACTGGGCTCCGGATTCCACCCCGATCTGACCGGGCGCGAAAACCTCGTAGTCTACGCCTCCCTGCTGGGATTGTCGCGGAAGGAGCTGAGGGACCGCTTTGACGAGATCGTCGAATTTTCCGGCATCGGAGATTTCCTGGACGAGCCGTTGCGGACTTACTCGGCCGGGATGATCCTGCGGCTGGCTTTCTCGGTCGCCATCCACGTGGACGCTGACATCATGCTTTTCGATGAAATCCTGGCCGTGGGTGATCAGGCCTTCCAGGCGGCTTGCCTCGACAAGATCCGCGAGCTGCGACGGAAAGGCTGCACCTTCGTGTGCGTCTCGCACTCGTCCGAGCTTCTCAAGCGCCTCTGCACGCGGGGCATCTGGCTGGAGGGAGGTCAGGTGGTCCGCGACGGCCCTGTGGCCGAGGTCATCGAAGCTTACCAGCTTTCCCTGGTCGCGCACGCCCACAGCGCAGGTACGGGCCGGGGTTAGGGCCGGAAGCGCAGGGCGTAGAGATCGGCGTCCTTGAGCACGAGGTGGAGGCGAACGATCCGCCCGGCGAGCTTGGAGACGTCGCTGCCGCTGCGCCAGCGGGCTGTCCCTTCGAATTCGTCGCCGACGATTTCTGCGCTTTCTTCCAGCGAGTAGCCCGGCAGCGGCTTGCCCTCGGCGTCGGTGATCTCGATCCGCAGCATTCCGGCGGCGGAGGTGGAGTAGTTGAGCTCGAGCTCGCGGCCCTGAAAGCGCAGGGGGCGCGTCCAGGCTTCGCCGCCCTGGTAGCCGGCGTGCAACGAGGCGATACGGTCCAGGCCGAGCACGTAGCGGCTCAAGTGAGCGGTGGGCTGCCCGTAATGGCGCGCGACGTAGAACGACATCTCCTGCGGCCCGGTCGGAACGATGTTGCGGGCGGGATAATTCGTGCGCGAGACCCAGTTGGAGGCCCCCGGCCCCGGTCGAACAAAAGCCTCGAGAAATGTTCTCTGGTAGTTGTTGCCTCCCCGGCTGACTAGTAGCACCGCGTCCGAGCAGTCGCCGGCGTAACGCGGATCCACGCCGATGGCTTGCGCCTGCTCGGGCGTGAGCACGCGGCGGCCCGGCACGAAGCGTGCCGCCAGGCCGAGATATAGGTGCGGCGCGCGAAAGTAGGGGCTGGTTTGGTTGGTGTACAGGTGCTCCGGCGGCGCGTCGCCGAAATCCATCTCCACGGGCGGATCCCAGTGCAGGAAATCTCTGCTCGTGGTACGCGAGATCCAGCGGTAATTCACGTTACCCACCCGCTTCCAGCTCCGGAAGTAGCAGACGTAACATCCCTCGCTCGCCGACCAGAAGGCTACGTTCTGCGAGTCGAAGGCCGCGCGATCGGGCGCGGGGATGACGGCTTCCGCGCGCAGCCGGCGCCAGCGTATGCCGTCGGCGGAGACGAAGGCGTGCAGGCCGCTCGACGAGGTCCCGGCAAGCGCCTTGTACCGCTGATCCGGCGCGACGCCCGGACGCGCGTCGAGGAAAGGGGCGAAATTGTGAGAAAAGGGCGGCTGGCCCGCCAGAATCACGTTGTTCTCGCGCGTGCCCCCCACCACGAACAAACCCAGCTTCGGCTTGATCCAGTGGATGCCGTCGCGGGATTCGGCGTAACAGGTCACTTCCCGCGCATTGCCGTCGGGACCGGCGGCAGGCAGCCCGCGGTAGTACAACCGGTACAGCTCGCCGTCTTGGATCACCGTGAAGTAGCCGCTGAATGGACCTTCCCACGGCGCGTCGAGCCGGAGCACCGGACCAGCTTCGCGGGGCTGCGCCAGGCGCAGCTCGACGCCCCTCATGCGCTCGATCAGCGCCCGGTCCACGAACAATTCGCGCCGCGATCCCAGCTCGATGACCTGGGCGTGGAGAAGCACCGCAACGAGGCCAGTCAACACGCGGACCATGGCTTCGAGTCTATCCCAGCAAGCATCCGCGAGTATACTGGGCAGGGTATGCAGCCAACGAGCCGGCGCAAATTCGTCTGGATGTCAAGCCTGGCCTGCCTCGCCCGGGCTCGCAGTGTATCGGCAGCCGAAAAGATCCGCGTGGGGTTGATCGGCTGCGGGGGAATCAGCCGGGCCGATTTGACGGCGTTCTTGAGCTATCCCGAGGTGGACTGCCCGGTGGTTTGCGACGTGGATGACGCGCAGCTCGCCAAGGGGATCGCTCTCGTGGAGAAACTGCGCGGGCGTCGCCCCGATACGGTGAAAGATTTTCGCCGCGTCATCGAACGCAAGGACGTGGACGTGGTGCTGGTCTGCACGCCGGACCACTGGCACGCTCTGCCCACCGTGCTGGCCTGCCAGGAAGGCAAGGACGTCTACGTGGAAAAGCCCCTGGCCACAACCGTGGCCGAGGGACGCGCCATGGTGGAGGCTGCGCGTCGTCACGGGCGTGTGGTGCAGATGGGCACGCAATGGCGCAGCGGCCCGCACTACCAGGAGGCAATCGAGTTCGTTCAGTCCGGCAAGCTGGGCAAGATCCGCCAGGTCCGCGCGTGGGCTTACTTGGACTGGGTCGGCGGCATCGGGAATCCGCCTGACCGGGATCCGCCGCCCGGCGTGGATTACGATTTCTGGCTCGGTCCGGCGCCCTTGCGCCCCTTCAACCCCAACCGGTTCCATTTCAATTTCCGCTGGTTCTGGGATTACGCCGGCGGCCTGATGACCGACTGGGGCGTGCACCTGATCAACCTGGCCTTGTGGGCGATGGGACCAGAGCCGCCGCGCGCCGTAACGTCCATGGGCCGCAAGTATGTCTGCGAGGACAACGCGGAGACGCCCGATACGCAGGTTGCGGTGTATGAATTCCCGGGCTACGTGATGATCTGGGAGCACCAGATGCTCGGCGGCGTGGGCATCGGCGGGCGTCCGCACGGTCTGGCCTTTAGCGGCAGCGAGGCGACGCTCATCGTGGATCAGCGCGGCTGGGAAGTGATCCCCGAGCCCAAGAAAAGAAACCTCACCATTAAGCGCGTGGTGGATCCGCAGGATCGCGATGCCGACGGCCGCCGCGCCCACGTCGGCAACTTTCTGGAGTGCGTGCGAACGCGCCGCCAGCCCGTCACCAACGTGGAGGTAGGCCACTTCGTTTCCACGGTGGCGGCGCTCGGCAACATCGCTTTGCGCTCGGCTTCCCGCATCGTCTGGGACGCCGCCGCGGAGCGGATTCCATCCAATCCGCAAGCGGGCGCGCTGCTGACCCGGACCTACCGAAAACCGTGGTCGCTGCCGTACCTGCGAAGCTGAGACGCTTCAGCTGCGATGCTCTGCGGCCCGCGCCTCCAGCAAGGCCCGCACCTGCGCCTCGAGCTGCTCGACCCGGCGCGTCAGTTCTTCGATGGCCTGGCCCTCGGGGTCCGGCAGCTTGCCGTGTTCGAGCTCGTCGTTGACGGTCACCCCGGCGATGCGAACGACGCGGCCCGGAACGCCCACCACAGTGGAATAATCCGGCACCGAGCGAATGACCACGGAACCGGCGCCGATCTTGACGTAGTTGCCGATGCGGATGTTGCCCAGCACCTTGGCGCCGGCGCCGATGACGACGTGATTGCCGATGGTGGGATGGCGCTTGCCTTTTTCCTTGCCGGTGCCGCCCAGGGTAACGCCCTGGTAAATGAGCACGTCGTCGCCGATCTCGGTCGTCTCGCCGATTACCACGCCCATGCCGTGGTCAATGAAGAAACGCCGCCCGATGCGAGCGCCCGGGTGGATTTCGATTCCCGTGAGCCAGCGGCTGAACTGGGAGATGAGACGCGGAATCAGCGGTATGCGCCAGCACCAGAGCTTGTGCGCCAGCCGGTGCAGCAGGATGGCATGGAAACCGGGATAACAGAGCAGGATTTCGAGAACGCTGCGTGCTGCGGGGTCTTCGCGAAAGATCGTCTCGATCTGCTCTTTGATGGTGCGGAACATCCCGGTTGAACCCTATTATCGCGCAAACGGGCGGTGGATCCGGGGGGCAGCGGGTGCTTCCGTACAATACGGGATGATGGGTCATTTTCCCGGCAGCCACTTCTTGCGCAATCTGATCGAGCGGCGCAGCCTTTTGTTCCAGCTCGTGCGGCGCGACTTCGAGCAGCGCTTCGTGGGCTCGGCCGCGGGCTGGCTGTGGGGTCTGATTCATCCGTTGGTGCTGCTGGCCAGTTGGACCTTCGTGTTTCAGACCTGCCTGAAGGTGCGCTTGCCGCCCAGCGAGATCACGCAAAACTACACGCTCTTCCTGTTCGCCGGTTTTCTGCCCTGGCTACTTTTCCAGGAAACGGTCCAGCGCTCCGTCGGTTGCCTGCTGGAGCACAAGAACCTGATCACCAAAACGCTGTTTCCCGCCGAGCTGGCGCCGGTTTCCATCTTTCTCTCGAGCCTGATCAATCACCTGATGGCGCTGGCCATGGCCGTGGGCGCGATCGCGCTGTGGGGCGGGCATTTCGGCCCCATGCTGCTCACGTTGCCGCTCTACATGTTCCTGCTGGGGTTGTTCGCCGTGGGGCTGGGCTGGATCGTTTCCAGTCTGAACGTGTATTTGCGCGACACGGCGCACGTCCTCGTGGTGGTGCTGACCGGATGGTTCTGGCTGACGCCGATCTTTATCACGAAAGAACAAATTCCGCCACATTTGTTGTGGTTGGTGCGCTACAACCCCATGACCCACTTCGTGGAGGCTTACCGCGAGCGGCTGCTGACCGATCTGCCCATCAACCTGCGCGAACTGGCTGCGCTGACGACAGCCGGCGTCGTCACTTTCGTGGCGGGCGGATTGTTTTTCCGTCACCTCAAGCGCGGTTTCGCCGACGTACTCTGAGGCGGTTCGGGCCGCGGCCCTGCATCAGGAATCCTGGTCGAGTCGGGTCAGCCCGGCTTCCCGCGCCCAGCGCAGCGCCTGCTGGTACTCGGTCCAGGTGATGCGGCGCGATAGCTCGGGATACTGGAATGCCTTGTGCTCGGGGCGGTACTGCGCCATGATGTTGACGTACGTGGACTTGCTGAGCTTCTCCGCGACCCAGCGCACGAACTTGTCCGTACCGGCGATATTGTTGGGCAGCACGAGGTGGCGGATGATCAGGCCGCGCAGTGCGATCCCGTTTTCGTCCACCACCAGCTCGCCCACCTGCCGGTGCATCTCCTCGATGGCTGCCGCGGCACGCTCCGGGTAATCGCTGGCGCCCGAGGAATATTTGGCCGCCATCGCGCCGTCCATGTATTTGAAGTCGGGCATGTAGATGTCCACGATGCCATCCAGCAGCTTGATGATTTCCACCGGCTCGTAGCCGCCGCAGTTGTAGACCAGCGGGATGCGCAAGCCGAGGCGAATGGCGGTCCGCAGCGCCTGCACGATATTGGGGACGACGTGCGTGGGCGTCACCAGGTTGATGTTGTGGCAGCGCATTTCCTGAAGCTGGACCATTAGCCGCCCGAGCATTTCGTCGCTCATGTAACTGCCGTCGCCGCGGTGTGCGATCTCCCAGTTCTGGCAGAAGCAACAGAGCAGGTTGCAGTGGCTGAAAAAGATAGTGCCCGAGCCCCAGCGGCCGACCAGCGGGCGTTCCTCGCCGAAGTGCGGGTGGGCGGAGGCCACCTTGACGCGGGAAGTGGCGCCACAGACGCCTTTCTCCCCTTTCAGGCGATTCACGCCGCACTGGCGCGGGCACAGCCGGCAACTCTTGTAAATCGCCCACAGGGCGCGGGCGCGCTCGGCCAGCTCTCCCGTGCGTTCCAGCTTCAGGTAGGCCGGCTCGAAATCTTTGCGCAGCATGGTGGGAACGGGTTTGCGCGGTCGTGCGACGAGGCCGCCCGGCAACAGGATCGCGGCGAATTCCCGGCGGGTCGGATCGTCCATCGCTACCCCCAGAAACAGGATAGCGGATCCGTTCGGCCGAGAAAAGGGTCCGGAAGACCGTGAACGCCAGGATCAAGTTTCCCGCGGCGGAAACTCGGGATGCGGCGGTGGAGTTTCCAGTCGCTGCCGGCGCACCGGATCGAAGGCCATGACCTTGCCGTAGCGGTAGGATTCCACTCCGAGCGAGATCGCCACCTGGACCTGATAGCCGCGGAGCGAGTTGTAAACGGGCTGCCGCCCTTCGCGGATCGAATCCAGCCAGTCGTCGGTCAGGCCCGGCCCCGGCTCGGGCTCGATGGTGACCTCAGTCTTGCCGTCATTGGCGGCGCGGAACTCTTCGATGAATTGCTTTTCCGCGCGAACCACGGCGACGGCGCGCGGTCCGCGTTGGGCGCCGGGCGGAGCCTTGCGCTGATCGCCCATGGCGTCCATGGCGGCCTGACCTTCGAGCACTTGCAGCGTTCCCCAGTTTCCATAGACGGTGAGCGGAACCGAGGTGGCGTTGGCCATGCAGGAGACCATGTTGATCGAGTAATCGCCCGGATACTCGATCAGGGTCAGATAAGTGTCGGGCACCTCGCGATTCTTTTGTACGTAAATTCCGCCCACGGCAACCACGCGCGTGGGAAATTCGAAGCCGATCATCGTGCACATGGTGCCCAGGCGGTGATAGAGCAGGTCGCCGGCGTTGCCGGTCGAATAATCCCAGAATTTTCGCCAGCGGAAGTAACGTTCGGCGCTAAGCGGACGTTTGGGCGCCGGACCGAGCCACATGTCCCAGTCCAGGTTTTCGGGACCGAACTTCGCATCGGGCCAGGGTTCGCTGCCCACGCCGGGGATGGGGTAATCCCACATACCTTCCCGCGTGTTGCGGTTGTAACTGATCAGGCCCCAAAGAATCTTGCCCATCTTGCCGGCCTTGATGTACTCATGAATTTTCCAGTTCAGGCGCGAAGCCGGACCGCTGCCGCCCACTTGGAGCACGCGGCCTGTCTTTTCCACCACCGCGTGCAGCTCGGCGGCTTCCTCCAGCGTTCGGGTCATGGGTTTTTCCAGATACACGTGCTTGCCGGCTTCCAGCGCCTCGCGCGCCATACGGTAGTGCCAGTGGTCGGGAACGGCCAGCACGACCCCGTCAATATCCTTGCGCTGGAGGATTTCGCGGTAATCGCGGTAGGCTTTCTCCGCGCCGGATACCTTCAGCCCGTTGTCCAGCCGCGGTTGCCAGACGTCGCAGACGGCGCTGATGTGGACGTCGTTGCGCTGGTCGCGGCGCCGCTTGAACATTTCCACCAGGTTGAGGAACTGCATGCCGCAGCCGATGAAGGCAATGTTGATCCGGTCGTTGGCGCCGAGCACGCGTCCTGCGGTGGCGCAGGCGAAAGCCGCCACGCCCGCTTCGCGCGTCAGGAACTGGCGCCGGGTCAGCTCAGACTGGTTCACGCTCATGGATCCCTCCCCGTTCTCACAGGATACCCCGCGGGGTTGCCGCGGGCTACATGTACATGCCGCCGTTCACGTTGAGCACGTGCCCGGTGATGTAGCCTGCCTCCTCGCTGGCCAGGAAGCGGACGGCGGCCGCCACGTCCTCCGGACGGCCAAAACGTTTCAGGGCGATCATGTTCAGCATGCGCTGCTTCACCTCTTCCGGCAGCCGCGCCGTCATGTCGGTTTCGATGTACCCGGGAGCGACGGCGTTGACGGTGATGTTGCGGCTGGCCACCTCCTGGGCCAGGGCTTTGGTCAGGCCGATCAGGCCCGCCTTGGAAGCCACGTAGTTGGCCTGGCCGGCGTTGCCCATCAATCCCACCACAGAAGCAATGTTGATGATGCGGCCCCAGCGCTGCCGCATCATGTCGGGCAGCACCTGCTGGATGGCGAGGAAGGCGCCCTCCAGGTTGATTTTCATGACCAGATCCCAGTCTTCTTTTTTCATGCGCACGGCCAGCGCATCGCGGGTGATGCCCGCGTTGTTGACCAGAATGTCGGTGCGCCCGAACTCTTCAGCCGCCTTGCGAAAGGCCTCGCGGATGGAGTCCGGCGAGGCCATGTCCACGAACAGGGGGAAAGCCTCGCCACCCGCGGCGCGGATTTCCGCAGCCACTTTTTCATTGTTTTCCGGTTCGTTCGACGCTACCACGACACGCGCGCCGGCCTGCGCCAGGCTGAGCGCTACCGCTCGCCCGATGCCGCGGCCGGCTCCGGTGACGAATGCCGTACGAGAGTTGCTCATAGCTGCTCCTCGAAAGGGGACAGGGCGGCGCGCGGCCGCCCGCGAATCCTCAATCATAGTAAAAAGGAGCCGCGCCCGATGGCCTATCGCGATCTGCGGGATTTCATCCGCGCTCTGGAAGCGCACGGAGAGCTGAAACGGATCCCGTTCGAGGTGGATCCGGTGCTGGAGATCACCGAGTTCGCCGACCGTGCGGTAAAACAAGGCGGCCCCGCTTTGTTTTTTGAGAAGCCGCGCGGCTCCTCCGTCCCTGTGCTCATCAACGCTTTCGCCAGCCGGCGGCGGATGGAGCTGGCGCTGGAAGTTTCCTCCCTGGACGACATCGCCGCCCGCATCACGGAGCTGCTGGCGTTGGAGGCGCCCCAGGGATTGCTGGGCAAGCTCAAGATGCTGCCCAAGCTCGCCGAACTGGGCTCGTATTTTCCCAAGCGCGTCTCCGGCGGGCCGTGCAAGGAGGTCATCCGGCGGGACAACTTCTCGCTCCTGGAATACCCCATCCTGAAGTGCTGGCCGGGCGACGCCGGGCGTTTCATCACCCTACCCTTGGTTTTTTCCAGGAACCCCGAGACCGGCAAGCGCAACTGCGGCATGTATCGCATGCAGGTCTACGATGACCGCACCACCGGCATGCACTGGCAGACGCACAAGCAGGGCGCCGAACATTACCGGCGGCTGGCGGCGCGCGGCGAGCGCCGGCGGATGGATGTGGCGGTGGCGCTGGGCTGCGATCCGGCCACGATCTTCTCCGCCATCCTGCCGCTGCCGCCGGACGTGGACGAAATGCTGTTCGCGGGCTTTCTGCGACGCGAGCCCGTCGAGATGGTTCCTTGCGAGACCTGCGATCTGGAGGTGCCGGCCCATGCCGAGATCGTGCTGGAGGGCTACGTCGAGCTGGGCGAGCTGCGGCGCGAAGGACCTTTCGGGGATCACACCGGTTTTTACTCGCTGGCCGACGACTACCCCGTCTTTCACGTGACCACGATCACGCAGCGCAAGGATCCGATTTATCCGGCCACCATCGTGGGACCGCCCCCCATGGAGGATTACTACATGGGCAAGGCGATCGAGCGGATCTTCCTGCCTTTGATGCGCTTGCAATTGCCCGAGATCCGCGATATCGCGATGCCCGCCGAAGGCGTCTTTCACAACCTCATGCTGGTTTCCATCCGCAAATCTTATCCGGGGCATGCGCGCAAGGTGATGCACGCGATCTGGGGAATGGGCCAGGCTATGTTCACCAAGTGCATCGTGGTGGTGGACGAGGACGTCAACGTGCAGGACGTGCGCGAGGTGGCCTGGAAGGCGTTGAACAACATTGATCCCGAGCGCGACATCGAGTTCGTGCTAGGGCCGGTGGATTCGCTGGATCACGCCAGCCGCCTGCCCAATTTCGGCTCCAAAATGGGCGTGGACGCCACACGCAAGTGGCCCGAAGAAGGATTCACGCGGCCCTGGCCGGAAGTGATTCGCATGAGCGAGGAGGTCAAGCGCCGCGTGGATGAATTGTGGCGGTTGGCGGGCCTGTAAGCGTTGCGCCGCCATGCTACGGCAAGCCTTCGGCGTCGTGCTAAACTTCCCCGCATGGCGGAGTCGAGTTCGCGACGCAGTTTCCTTTTGGGCCTGGTCGGCTCGGGCGCGCTGGCATGGCCTGCTCGGGCGCAGAGGCCCGCGCCGACCGGCATCCTCAACGTGCGCGATTTCGGCGCTGCAGGCGACGGCAACCGCCTGGAGACCAAAGCTCTTCAAGCCGCCATAGACGCTTGCGCTGCGGGCGGCGGCGGAACGGTTTATTTCCCGCCGGGACGCTATCTTTCAGGCGGCCTGATCCTGAAGAGCCACGTGCACCTTTACCTGGAATCTGGCGCCACCTTACTGGGCAGCACGAACCTCGAGGATTATCCGATCACGCGGCCGCAGATCCGTTCCTACACCGACAACTACACCGAACGCAGTCTGATCTTCGGCGAGGGTTTGGAAGATGTCGGCCTGCACGGGCGCGGGACGATTGACGGGCAGGGCGCCGCGTTCAAGGGTCCCTACAAAGTGCGCCCTTATCTGATCCGCCTCGTCAGTTGCCGCCGCGTGGCCGTGACTGATCTGACCATCCGCGATTCGCCCATGTGGGTCCAGCATTACCTGGCTTGCGAGGACGTGACCATTCGCGGCATCACCGTGCACAGCTTCGTCAACGCCAACAACGACGGCGTAGATATAGACTGCTGCCAGCGCGTCCTCATCTCTGATTGCAACGTGGCCTCGGGCGACGACGCCATCGTGCTCAAGAGCACCTCGGACCGTCCCACGCGCAACGTGGTGATCACCAACTGCGTGCTTTCCACCTGGTGCAATGCCTTCAAGCTGGGCACGGAGTCCAACGGCGGCTTCCAGGACATCGTGCTTTCCAACTGCACCATGTACGACACGCGGCTTTCGGGCATCGCCATCGAAATGGTGGACGGCGGCGTGCTGGAGCGCGTCAGCGTCTCCAACGTGACGATGCGCGACGTGAACAACGTGATCTTCATTCGTCTGGGCGATCGCGGGCGTCCCTTCCGCGAAGGGGATCCGCGCCCGGGTGTCGGCAAGCTGCGCAGCGTGCAGATCCGCGGCATCGAAGCGACCGGCGCGAGCACGATCGGCTGCCCGATTTCGGGCATACCCGGCCACAACATCGAGGACGTGACGATCCGCGATGTGCACATCGTTTTCAAGGGCGGCGTCAAGGAGGCGCCGGAAGACGTGCCGGAACACCCCGATCGCTATCCCGAGCACAAAATGTTCGGGCTGTTGCCCGCCTATGCTTACTTCTGCCGGCACGTGCGCAACATTCGCTTCGAGAACGTACGGACCAGTTTCATGGAAGCCGACGAACGTCCTGCCGTGGTCTGCCACGACGTCGCGGGCCTGGAAATGGCCGGATGTTCGTGGGCGGCCCGGAACGTCGCCGTCCGTTTGCGCGGCGTGGATGGCGCCCTGGTGAGCGGTTGCCGTTTGCCCGGCCCCGTGCCGGTTTTCCTCGAAGCGCGGGAGTCGAGCAACGTCAGTGTGATTGGCAACGATCTCGCCCAGGCGCGGGAGGCGTACCGGGGCGAGGGAGTTTTCGCGACGTCTAACCGTCTTGGTTCCTGAGGCGCACGCCCCAGGCGACGATGGCGAACGCGGCCAGCGGCATCACTCCGGCAGCGACGAAAACCGGCGCGTAAGAGAAGCGGTCCACGACATAGCCGATCAGCAGCATGAAGGCCATGCCGCCTGTGGCCGCCCCGGTTCCGCTCAAGCCGGAAACCGAAGCTACGACGGCGGGCGGGAACAGGTCTGCGGGCAGCGTGAGGATGTTCGAGGCCCAAGCCGAATAAGCGAACGTAGCCACGCTGATCAAGGCGATTGCGCCCCATGCGGCCGCAACGGTCGCCGCAGGAATGCCGCACATCATCAGCAACGCGCAGGCCAGCATCACTGCTTTGCGCGCGCGAAGCGTATCATGGCCCCGTTTGATCAGGCGTCCCGAGGCGGCCCCGCCGGTCAGGCAGCCCAGCACCGCGGCCAGGAAGGGGATCCAGCCGAAGTAGCCGATCATCGCCAGGCTGAACTGGCGCTCGCGCTTCAGATATTCAGGCAGCCAGAAAACGTAAAACCACCAGACGGGGTCGGCCAGCATACGTCCCAGAACCAGCCCCCAAACCGGTCTTTGGCGCAACAGGGAGACCCAGCGAACGCCGCGGCTCTGCGTTTCCTGCGTCCTGTCGCTTTGAATGAGCTCCAATTCCTCGCGGCGCAACCAGGGATGGCGCTCGGGCGCTTTGTAGAGTACAAGCCACGCGGCCAGCCAAAGGAAGCCTGTAGCGCCGGTGATCACGAAAGCAAGCCTCCAGCCGAAGTTCAGAGCCAGTGCAGCCACCAATGGCGGCGCAACCATTGCGCCCACGGTCGAACCGCTGTTGAACAGCCCCACGGCGAAGGCGCGCTCGCGCAAGGCGAACCATTCGGAGACCGCCTTGACGCCGCCCGGCCAGTTGCCTGCCTGCGCCAGGCCGAGCAAGAAGCGTACCGCGCCCAACTGGAGCGCAGACCGGACGGCGCCGTGCAGCATCGCCGCGGCCGACCACCAGATCACACACAAAGCAAAGCCGGCTCGGGTCCCGAGCCAGTCCATCAGGCGTCCCGCAACGGTCTGCCCGATCAGATACGCCAGCATGAAGGCGGAAACCACGCGGCCGTAGTCCACGCCCGACATGGCGAATTCGTCGCGCAACACGGGCGCGAGCACGGAAAGACACTGCCGGTCCACGTAGTTGATCAATGTGGCCAGCCAGAGCAGGCCTGCGATCCACCATCTCAGGCTTCGCATTGGGGCAAGTATAGTGAATGCGGATGACCGGCCGAGAGAGGATTCTGGCGGCTTTCCGGGGCGAGGCGCCTGACTTCATTCCTTTCGCCCCGAATCTTTATTACTGGTTTTACAGCCGCGCCGCGCGCAACTCGCTGCCCGGAGAAATCGCCTGGGCGCAGCACCCGTTCGATGTGCTGCGTTACCTTGGCGCCGACATTCTGGCGCGCTGGGACACGCAGTACGCCACCCGCGAGGTCTTTCCGTCAGGGCGTTACTCGGAGCAGTTCGAGGGCGAGTCATCGTTCGAACGTCCTGTGGTGACGGCCTTCAACGTCTACCCGCCCGGAAAGAAGCGGCTTCGCCGTCGGCTCGAAACGCCGTATGGAGTCCTGACCAGCACCTGGGAGTTGAGCGAAGAGGCGATGGCCGATCTGGTTTCCGAGCCGTGGTGGAAGGACTGGAGCCAGTACGAGGCGGTGCGCTTTCTCATCGAGTCGCGCGAATTGGTCTTCGATGCGGACTTGTTCCGCTCGTGGGTGCGCCGCGTGGGCGAGGACGGGCTGGTCATGGCCAGCGTCACGTATTCGCCGCTCAAGAACTTTCACTGGCTGGCGGGAGCGGAAAACGCCAGCCTCTTCATTGCTGACCATCCGGAAGAGATGAAAGCGCTGGCGCGCATCCATGAGGAGAAAGTGCTGGCGCTGATCGCAGAGATGGTGAAGGTTCCCGAAGTGGAGATCCTGATTTCCAACGACAATCTGGACTCGGCCTTTCACCCGCCGCGCCTGTTCCGCGAGTACTGCGAATCGTTCTACCGGAAGGCCGCGGAGATCGTTCACGCCGCGGGCAAGATTTTCGTCGTGCACGCCTGCGGTCGCAACAAAGCGCTGATGCCGCTGGTGGGCGCCTGCCGCATTGACTGCCTGGAAGGCCTGACGCCGCCGCCCAACGGCGACGTGCTGCTGGGGGAAGCGCGGCGGATGGCAGGCTACGAGAACTTCACCGTGAACGGCGGCATGGACGCGCCGCGCCTCCAGATCCGCGAAGACGCAGAGCGCCGGTTGCACGAGTACACGCGCGAGCTGTTTGCTTCGATGGGCGACGGGCGTCACTTCATTTACGCTTCCAGTTGCAGCACGCCGGGGGATGCGCCGTGGGAGAACCTGAAATATTTGCGCCACGCGGCCCGCGAGTACGGGCGCTTGCGGTAGGGTCGGCAGGCTGCGTCAGCTTTCCATCACGGCGACGGCGCGGCCCACCAGCTCCCCGCGCTTGAGCCGTTCCATCATGCGCGGCGTATCCCTGAGAGGGAACGTTTCCACCTGCGGGCGGCCCACGCCGCGTGCCGCCAGCCGGAAAACTTCCTCGAGCTGCTCGCGTGTGCCGAGATAGTGGCCGCGCACCGTGATGCCTTTGAGGATCGTTTCGAACAGCGGCAGTTCGGGTCGCGCCGTGCTCAGCCCTACCAGCACGAGCGTGCCGCCGCGTTTCAAGGAGCGGAAGGACTCGCGGATGGCGTCGGGCGACGCCGTCATCACCACCGCCGCGTCCACGCCTCCAAATCGCTTGAGCAAAGCGCGTCCGGCGTCTTCGGCCGGGAGGGTCAACTCGGCGCCGAGCTTGCGGGCCAGGTGCAGCTTGCTTTCCGAAACATCCACCGCGACAACGCGGAGGCCGCGCTCGCGCGCATATTGCACGGCGAGGTGACCGAGTCCGCCCATGCCGAAAAGAGCCACGCGCTGGCCGGGCTGCAAGCCGGTCTCGCAGACGGCGCTCCAGGCGCTCCAGCCCGCGCAGCACAGCGGCGCTGCTTCAGCCGCCGGCAGATTTTCCGGGACGCGGACCATGTAATTGACGGGCGCAACGGCGCGCTCGGCCAGCAGCCCGTGCCGGCTGAAACCCATGTTGGATTGCCACGGGCAGAAGCGTTCCAGGCCGTTGCGGCAGTACTCGCACTGTCCGCACGTAGCGGCCAGGAAGGTCACGCCGACGCGATCCCCGGCTCGCCAGCCGTCCACTCCCGGCCCGAGCGCTTCGATTCGCCCGATCCCTTCGTGACCCAGCACCAGCGGCGCAACCGGCAGCCTTTGCATGCCGGCAACCAGCAAGTCGGCGTGGCAGAGTCCGCAAGCCTCCATGCGCAGGAGAACCTCGCCCGCGCCCGGCTCGGGGATGGAAATCGTCTCCACGCTCACTGGCCCGCAGGGAGCGCGCAACACGACGGCGACGGTGGGCAGCATCTTTTCTCTGAGCATAGCCGATTTGACAGCGGGGTCCGGGCTTTGTTATTGGCGGGATTAGCCATGCGGATTCTGCTGACACTACTCGCTGCGATCACCGGGCTGGCCGCCCAGACGACGTTGCCCCTTTTCCGTCCCGGCGCCATCCGGGCGTTGATTCTTTCCGGGCGCAACAACCACGACTGGCGCACGACGACTCCCGAGTTGCGCCGCATCCTGCTCGAAACCGGACGGTTCGACGTCCGCGTGATCGAGGAACCGATGGGGATCACCTCCGACACGCTGGCGGCCTATCAGGTAGTCATCCTGGATTACAACGGGCCACGCTGGGGCGCTGCGGCCGAGCGCGCGCTGGAGAACTTCGTGCGCTCGGGCGGCGGTCTCGTGCCGGTTCATGCGGCCAGCTATGCCTTCGTGGGACTGCCCGTACTGGGCGACAATCACGTCCGCACTTCCATCGTGGAGCCGCCCTGGCCCGAGTATGCGGAAATGATCGGCGGGCATTTCTCTTTGGATCCGCCGCGTACGGGACACGGTCAGCGCCATACCTTCCGCGTGCGCATCGTGGATCGGGAGCATCCGGCGACGCGCGGGCTGCCGGAGAGTTTCCTCACCAACGACGAGCTTTACCACAACATGCGGATGAAGCCGCAGGCGAAAGTGCTCGCGGTGGCGTTCGACGACCCCAAATACGGGGGTACGGGCAAGGACGAGCCGATCTTGTGGACCGTGCAGTACGGCAAGGGTCGCGTCTTTCATACGGTGCTGGGGCACGACGTCGCGGCCATGCAGGAGCCGGGATTTCGTCTGAGCTTTGCGCGCGGCGCCGAGTGGGCGGCGCGGGGCGAGGTCGCGCCCGAGAGCGCGTCTGCGGCGCCGTCCCCGGTGCGCGTTCTGGTGGTCACGGGAGGGCACAGCTACGATCCCACGTTTTATCGCGCTTTCGAAGGGGACGAGCGCATCCGCGCTGTGATCTTCCCGCATCCGAACGTGTTCCAGCGCGACCTGCGCAAGAACTGGGACGTGCTGGTGCTCTACGACTCGGTGCAGGAGGAACACATCGGCGAAACGGGCAAGGCGAACCTGCGCGCTTTCGTGGAGAGCGGGCGCGGCCTGGTTGTGTTGCACCACGCCCTGGTGGATTACTTGGGTTGGAAATGGTGGACGGATGAAGTGGTGGGCGGCAAGTACTTGCTCAAGCCGGAAGGCGAGCTGCCTGCGTCCAGTTACCGGCATGATGTCGAGCTGGAAGTGGAGCCGGTGGCCAAGCACCCGGTGCTGGCGGGCATCACGCGCATGCACATTTGGGACGAGACGTACAAGAACATGTGGATCTCGCCGAAAAATCTCGTCCTGCTCAAAACCGATCATCCGACCAGCGACGGTCCCGTGGCCTGGATCAGCCCGTACGAGAAGGCGCGAGTGGTGGTGATCCAGTTGGGTCACGACGCCAAGGCGCACCTGCACCCGGGCTGGCAGCGGCTGGTGCGCAACGCCATCCTGTGGGCCGCGGGGAGGATGAACTGAGAAGCCCTCCGCCGAACTACTGGAAGTAATCCTTGACCTTTTCGAAAATGCCCTTCGATTTGGGCTGGTTTTCCGCCGGCAGGGTGTCGCGCAATTGCTCGAAGAGCTTGCGCTGCTCGCGCGTGAGGCGCGTGGGCACCTTGACCTCGATGTGCACGATCAGGTCTCCCCGCCCGCTGCGATTCAGGTGCGGCACGCCGCGGTTGCGCAGGCGGAAGGTTGCGCCATTCTGTGTGCCCTCGGGAATGTGGATGGTCTCGGGTCCCTCCAGCGTGGGGACCTGGATGTCAGCGCCGAGAGCGGCCTGCGCCACATTGATGGGAATGGTGCAGTGCAAGTCATCGTTGCGCCGCTCGAAGAAGGGGTGCTCCTGGACGGTGACGACGATATATAGGTCCCCGGGCGGGCCGCCGTTGCTGCCGGGTTCCCCTTCGCCCGCCATGCGGAGGTGAGTGCCGGTGTCCACGCCGGGCGGGATGTTGACCTTGAGTTTGCGGTCGGTGCGGATGGTGCCCTGGCCGCGGCAGAGGCTGCACGCGCGCCGCGCCACCTGGCCGGCGCCGTTGCAGTGGGTGCAGGTGCGCCGAATGGTCAGGAAGCCTTGCTGATAAATGAGCTCGCCGCGCCCGTGACAGCTCGGGCAGGTGGTGATGTCGGCGGGTTCGGCGCCTCGCCCGTGGCAGCGGTAACAGGTTTCCTGGCGCGGCACCTGGATTTCGACGGTCGTGCCGCGCATCGCGTCCTCGAAAGAGATCTCCAGGTTGTAGCGGATGTCCTCGCCGCGACGCGGGCGGGGCCGGCGCTGGCGCGTCGTGCCGAAAAGGTCGCCGAATCCGAACAGGTCGCCCAGGATGTCGGTGAAGTCGGCGAACACGTTGGGATCGAAGCTGGGGGCGGGTGCGCCCGAAAGGCCTTCATGGCCGTAGCGGTCGTAGAGAGCGCGTTTTTGCGGGTCGCTCAGGACGCTGTAGGCTTCCGCCGCCTCTTTGAACTTTTCTTCGGCCTCCTTGTCGCCCGGATTGCGGTCGGGATGATAGCGCAGGGCAGCCCTGCGGTAGGCAGCCTTGAGCTCTTCCTGGGTGGCGTTGCGGTCTACGCCCAGGATTTCGTAGTAATCACGCTTGGCCTCGGCCATTGGAATCGGGCTTGACGGCCACTCTCACCAGCGCCGGTCGCAGCAACCTTCCCCTAAAATTGTAACCGCGGCGATACTCTTCGATGATCGTGTGATCCTCGTACTCCTCGGTGGGGGTCATTTCGATCGCTTCGTGCTGATGGGGATCGAATTTCTGCCCCTGGCAAGTCATCGGCTCGAGGCCGATTTTCTTGAGCGTTTCCATGAGGCGCTGGTAGATCAGTTCGATGCCTCGGGCGTAATCACGATCCGTGGTTTCCGTCTTGAGGGCGCGCTCGAAATCGTCCAGGATGGGGAGCAATTCGCGCACCACGTCCATGCCCGCCAGCTCGAGCATTTCGCGGCGTTCGCGATCTACGCGCCGGCGGTAGTTTTCGAATTCGGCGCTGCGGCGGAGCAGCAGGTCGTAGTACTCATCACGCTCGCGGGTCAACTGGTCGCGCTCCGCCGTCAGAGCGGCCACCAGCGCGGCAGGGTCCTGCACCTCGACCGAATCCGCCGCGGCCGGCTCCGGCGCGCCGGCCTCCGGCGTGGCCGATTCTGTTCCGCTGCCCACCTCAGCGCTTTCGGCGGCCACGACCTGAGGTTCGACGACAGGCGTCTGCTCGGGCGACTCCAGAGGACGTTCGTTGTCAGCCATCGTGTAACACCGTCCTTATTTCCAGAGTAGCGAAGCCGCGGCCCGGCAGCCGGGCCTTCAAACCGGGAGGCTGCGGAATGCGTCTCCCACCCAGGAGACGGCCGAGATCACCCGTTCGTAATTCATGCGGATGGGGCCGAGGACAGCGATCTTGGCGGACAGGCCCCCAGGCAGCAGGACCTTCAATCCGATGAGCGAAAGGGCCTTCATGCTGGGATGAACGTCACCGAGGCCCACGTGCACCTCGACCTGGCCGCTGGGCGTCTCCAGGAAGCGATCCAGAATCTGCAAAACGCGCTTCTTCTCTTCCAGGGCGCGCAACAGCTCGCGCATTTTTTCGCGCGTCAATTGAAGATCCAGGCCGACCAGGTTCGCCGTGCCCTCCAAGTAAATGTTGGGGGTGAGCTGGAAATCCAGCAGCCCCTTGCTGCGCAGCAGGACCAGGCGGCGCAGGATCGCGTCGTAGAGGGCGCTTTCCTGCTCGAGCCTCCGCGCCAGCTCGCGACGGGCCTCCTCCAGGACCCAACCGCTGAAGTTCCAGTTCAGGTAGTTGCGGATGGAGTCCAGCTCCGCCTGGCTCAATCGCTCATCGAGAGAGACGATGCGCTCGCGCACGACCCCGTCGCGGGTCACCACGATCATGAGGATGCGGCCGTCGGCCAGCGAGAGCAATTCGACCTGATGCAGGGTCTGGCTGGCGGCCGGGATCGTGGCCGCGATACCGACGTTACCGGTGAGCTGGGTCAGCACGCGCGAGGACCGCTCAGCCCGTTCCTCGATGGTTCCCTCGGCCTCCAGTTCGGCGCGCAAGCGCTCCATCTCGGAGCTGCGCAGCCGGCGCACACCGAGCGATTGCACATAAACCCGGAACGCCTTTTCGGTCGGAATGCGTCCCGCCGAAGTGTGCGGCTGCTCGAGGTAACCGCCGTCGGAAAGATCGGCCATGACGTTGCGAATCGAGGCTGGGCTGAGGCCGGTTTTGGTCCGCTTGGAAACGGTCCGCGAAGCCACAGGCTGACCGGTTTCAATGTAGGTCTCCACGATGGAGTGGAGGATCTCCATGTTGCGCGGGGTCAGAAGCGGATCGCGGACCATAGACCACGCTCCCGGGGCCCAACACCCCTGATTTCATTTTAGGGAGAGGGCGCAGGGTGCGGCAAGAGCCGGCGCTGCTGCGTCCCGATTTATAATTGAGCCTCGTCCGCGATGGAGACGCGCCGTGTAGGGGGAAAGCTGCGTACCGCGTTTGTGTTTGCAGCGCTTCTGGCCCCATCGGCCTGGCTGGCATGGAACTTTCGCGACATGCCCCAGTTGGGGACCCGCCACGATGACGCGCTGTACTGGGTCTGTGCCAAGGCTTTGGCCGAGGGACGCGGCTACCGCATCCTCAGCCTGCCGGGAGAGCCTCACCAGACCAAATATCCGCCCCTCTATCCGTGGCTGCTGTCCGCGATATGGCGACTGGATCCCGACTTTCCCGCCAACCTGCGCTGGGCCGCGCTGGCAGCGTGGCTGCCGCTTCCGCTGTGGTTGTGGCTTTCCCGCGGCTTCTTTTTGCGCTGCGGCTTTTCCTCGGGAGCGGCATGGCTGCTGACGGCGCTCGTTGCCCTCAATCCTTACACCCTCATCTACAGCCTCGTGCTGATGACCGAAATACCGTTCGGTTGCGCTTTGCTGGGCATCAGTCTCTTGCTCGAAGGCGGCGAAGGCAAGCATGCCGGGTCGAGACGCACGGCGATGGCAGGGGCGCTGGCGGCGGCGACCTACCTGATGCGCACGGCGGCCCTGCCCTGGCTGGTGGCCGGACCGTGCTGGCTGGCATTGCGCAAGCGCTACCGGGAGGCCGCGGTCTTCGCCGCGATGATGATGCCCGCGATTGCCGGGTGGACGTGGTGGGTGAGCGCACACGCAACGCCGGCGCGGGATGAGATCTCGCTGTACTACACGAACTATTTGGGTTATCACCTGGCGAACTTCGGCCTCGCGGATCTGCCCTTGCTCCTGCGGGTGAATGGAGCGGGATTGCTGGAGGCGGTGGCGGGACTGTTGTTATTTGGCATCCTGCCGGGCTGGGAAGGGAAATTGCTGGCAGCAGTGGTCGCGGGCAGTGCGATTGGCGGCGTCCTTCTAGCGGTGAGGAGACATCAGCTCGGGCCTCTTGTCATTTACGGCTGTCTTTACTTTGGTATGCTCCTCGGCTGGCACCTGACCGAGCACGACCAATTCGAACGGCTCATCCTGCCGACGTTGCCGCTATTTCTGTGTGGCGTCGGCGCAACGCTTGCCCTCATGTGTCAGCAGATGCGTGCGTGGTGGAAAAGGGGGGATCCCGCCCGCTTGGTGTTACTGGCGGCGGTCGGTTTATCGGCAGGTTGGGTCGCGTGGCACTGGGTGTTGATGTACACAGCGGCGCTTGCCCAGATCCCCGGAAAATACGAGCTCGTCAGAGGAGATTTTCAAGCTCAACTCGTCGAGTTTGAGGCGCTGCGGCGAGGAGTCGCGCAACACGCCCGCGTATTGTCATTGCATGATGTGGTTGTGTACCTTTACACGGGGAGGCAAGGAGCATGTCCCCGTGTTCCGTCACGTCTGTTGTACACGAGCGACGAAGACGCCATCCGCGCGTATATCGCAGCCTTGCCCGCCTTCGCGCGAGATCGGGGGTTCGATTACATCTACTGGAGGCGGGCTGCAGGGGCAAGCACCGACGTGGGGCACAAGCTGAGCCTCCCCATCTCAGCCGTTCGGGCGTATCTCGAGCTTGGTGAACGCCTCGCCGAATACCCGGGGCTGGCCGTGGTCCACCGGGCACCGACATTTGGCATCTACCGGGTCCTGCGCTGATCCCGGCACAACCAGAGGGGCGCTTTCGTTCACGGCTCCCAGCGCGCCGTATCCAGCCGCAGGCGCCGACCGTCGCTCCGCACCATAATCAGGCCGTGACGGTCCGTGCGCAGCGCAAGAATCCGGCGGCTGGCAAGCCGCTCGAGCACGCTACGGTGCGGCAGGTTGTAGGAATTCTGGAAGCCGACCGAAATCAGCGCCAGCGCCGGCCGCACCGTCTCGAGCCATGGCTCGCTGGTCGAAGATCGCCCGCCGTGATGAGCGACCTTCAGCACGTCGGCGTGGCCCACGGCGCCGTCTTCCAGCAGCCAGGTCTCCGCGTCCCGCTCAATGTCTCCTGTGAGCAGGTAACGATGCCGTCCGTAGACCAGCGACAGCACCAGCGAGTCGTTGTTGTGGGGGTGCTCGCCCGGTGAGTACTCGGCGCTCGGCGCCAGAACTTCCAGCGTTGCTCCGCCGATCTGACGGCGCGCCCCGGCGGCGACGCGGACCAGACGGGTCCCGGTCAGCGCGGCCCGTTCGCGCACGGCCCGCCACGCGGGAGTCTCCGGCATGGCGCCGAACCACAACTCGCGTGGCCGGAAGTTCGTGAGGACGGCGGGCAGACCGCCGATGTGATCGGAGTGGCCGTGGGTGGCTACGACGATGTCCAGACGCCGGATGCCCCTCCGCCACAGATAGGGCGACACGACGTCTTCACCGGGATCCAGACGTGGCGGCTGCTTGCCGATCTGGATGGTTCCCGCTGCGTCAATGAGCATGAGTGTCCCGTCGGGCAAGCTGCTGAACAGACACTCGGCCTGACCGACGTCGAGCATGGCCAGCTCGAGGGCGCCGCGTTCAACGTCCGGCGGGAACGGATGCAGGACGATCAAGGCCAGCAGACTGAGCAGGCAGGCGGCAGGCAGGATCCAGCGGCGCCCGCGTCGCGCGCCCCACGCGGTCGCAAGAAGGGCAACCACCACCGCCAGACTCAGCCATAACGGAGGGTCGGGAACGCGCCAGTCAGGCTCCCGCAGCGCGTGCCACTCGACGACGCGACGGGCCAGATCCACGAGCCATCCGGTCATATGGATCAGTGGCGTCCAGCCGCTCCACAGGGCTGCGAAACCCAAGGGGACGAGCGCGGAAGCGATCGGGCCGATCACGAGGTTGGCGGAAAGCCCCGTGAGCGAGAGGCGGTGAAAGTACAGGACCATCGGAAGCACGAGGCCGACCTGCACCGCCAGCGAGACGACGGCGAGCTCGTAGAGGAAAATCCAGGGGCGGAGCAGCCATGGCATCCACGCGAGGATGCGGCGCTCGGTCCAGCCCGTGGCCAGGCTGATCGTTTCCGCAAGCAGTCGAAGCTCGACCCGGGCGTGCGCCACCTGCGCAGGCAGCCTGGGATCGCGTCCCCGGTCAGCCAAGTCCCGCAGGGCCTGCGACAAAGGGGCCGAGGTGGCTTCCAATACGGGCAGAGCTAGCGCGCCGATGGCGGCCACCGCAAGGAACGAGAGCTGGAAACTGGGGTCGAACAGCTCGTCAGGGTCCGCAATCAGAAAGACGATAGCGACGGCGGCCAGCAGATTCAGGACGCGCAATCGCCGGTAGAGCAGGCGTGCAACCACGAACAGGGTAAACCCGGCCGCAGCCCGCAGCACAGGCGGGTCAGCACCACAGACGAGCGCGTAGAGCCAGGCCGCCAGCGCCGTCAGGGCCAAAGCGAAAGGCTCTGGCATGAGGCAGAGGCGGAACAGGAAGAGGAAAACGAGAGCGAGCACGGAAATTTGCGCGCCCGAGACCACGAGAGCGTGGTAAGTTCCGGTGCGCCGCCAGGTTTCAATCCAGCTCTTCTCGAGTCCTGCGGGCGAGCCGATGAGCATGGCTTCCAACATGGCCGCGGCGTAAGGCCGCTCTCCGAAAAGCCGCTGGGTCCGTTCCGTGGCCGCCTGGCGAATTTGCCAGAGGAACCGGCGAACCGGGGAGCCGCAGGCGCCCGGGAGGATCCGTAGGGTGGTATGGCGCGAGGCCGTGACGAGCCAATAAATGTCTCGCCGGGCCATGTAACAGGCGTAGTCGAACGCGCCGGGATTGAGAAAGTTGCGGACAGGACGCGCCCGCCCCTCGAACTCCACGAGCTGGCCATAACCGATCCTGGGCAATGCGTCGGGATCGGGCGAGTACCAGTTCACGCGAGCGCGGGCGCCCGGTTCGATTTCGAGGACGAACTGTGCACGATCCGCGGAAAATTCCGGCGGCTCGACGACGCAGCCTGAAAAGATCAAGACCTCCCGCGGGGCGGCGTCCAGCTCGGGTGCGGGCTTGCTCTTTCGCGAGGCGAGACCGAAGGCTCCGGCGACTGCGATCGCGGCAAGACTGGCCAGAGCGGCCGCTCGCCGCGCGCCCAGGATCAAGGCGACGAGGGCAAGGGCGATGAAGGCGGCGAGAGCAGGGTACAACTCACCCGGGCGCCAAGCCAGGTGGCGCTGGGCCAGAATGCCCGCTATCAGGGCGATGGCTGGTGGAACCAAAGGCTCGCGCAACGGACTGGCCAAAAAGTATAGTGGCCGCGCCAAGCCGCGCCATCGCAGGCAACTGATCAGAAGCGGCTGTCGGGTTCAAAGCGGCCCGCGAGATTCTCCCCGGCGAGGCCAGCCGCGCCTTCGTCCGAGTTGCGGTGGTCTCCCGAACGTGCATCGCCCATCCGCCGGGGACACGTGGAGGTGGCCAGGATCTCAAACCCAGCGGCGTGGACCATTGACTTCGCGCTGAGCAAGAATGTGAGGGTGTCCAACTCCGGGCGCATGCTTTCCATGTTCCCAATCACGTCAACCATGGCAGCCCTGCCGCTGGAGCCGACAGCCCGACGTGGGCGAATTCCACAGCCTTGCGGGCGGAACCAGGGTGGCGCGGGTGAACGCCAAGTTGAGCTGGTAGGAGGTGAGTTTTGTCGGATACCCGTCTGAGCCGACGCGACTTTCTATGGAGTGCAACTCTGAGTCCGGCTGTGCGCGGCCAGCCCGCGGCCAGCCGGAGGGTCGTCATTGTGCTGGATCCCCGCGATCCAGTGGCTTCAGCGCCTCCCGTCCGATGGGCGACCACGCAGCTGGAAGAGCCCTTTCGCGGTTCGGGATGGGGCGTGCTGCGCCGCGATGCCTTGGGCGATGCGCCGGCAGACATCCCGGTGCTGGTGATCGCGGGCGCCTCTGCTCCGATCGCCCGGGACGTGCTGAAGGCCCACAAGCTTGCTCTCCCCGCGGCTCCCGAGGCTCTCGCGATTGTGGCGGAGCGTTTCGCCGAACGAAACGTAACGCTGGCCTGCGGCAGCGACGTTCGCGGCGCGGTGTACGCCACGCTGGAGTTGGCCGACCGCGTGCGCCACGCCAGCGATCCGGAAGGCGCGCTCCGGATCACGACGCCCGTCGCCGAAAAACCTGCCAACCGCATCCGCAGCATCGCCCGCTGCTTCGAAAGCGATGTCGAGGACAAACCCTGGTTCTACGACAAAAGCTTCTGGCAGGCTTATCTGACGATGCTTGCAACACAGCGGTACAACCGCTTCAGTCTCACGCTTGGCCTCGGCTACAACCGTCCCCGCAACGTGCGGGATGTGTATTTCTACTTTGCCTACCCGTTCCTGGTGTCCGTGCCCGGTTACAACGTCCGCGCCCGGCCGTTGCCGGACGCCGAACGCGACCGCAATCTCGAGATGCTCCGCTTCATCGGTGAGGAGGCGGCACGCCGCGGACTTCAGTTCCAACTGGCGCTGTGGACCCACGCCTATCAATGGGAGGACAGCCCGGAAGCCAACTATGTCATTGAAGGCCTGACGCCCGAGCGACACGCCGCTTACTGCCGTGATGCGCTCACTGAGATCCTGAAAGCATGTCCAGCCATCACCGGCGTCACCTTCCGCATCCACGGAGAAAGCGGCATTCCGGAGGGTAGCTACGACTTCTGGAAAACCGTTTTCGAGGGCATCGTTCGGGCGGAGCGGCAAATCGAAATTGACATGCACGCCAAGGGCATGGACTTTCGCATGATTGACGTCGCCCTTGCCACAGGCATGCCGGTCGTGGTTTCCCCGAAGTACTGGGCGGAGCACATGGGCCTGCCTTACCATCAGGCCGCGATCCGCGAGCTGGAAAAACCCCGCGAGACGACGGACAGTTTCTTTGCCCTCAGCAATGGTATCCGCCGTTTCCTGCGGTATGGCTATGGCGACCTGCTGCGGGAAGACCGCAAATACGGGATACTCTACCGGATCTGGCCGGGCACCCAACGCGTGCTGCTGTGGGGTGACCCTGCAATCGCCGCCGGCTATGGGCGTACGGCTCACTTCTGCGGCTCAGACGGAGTGGAATGGTGTGAGCCGCTTTCTTTCAAGGGTCGCATGGGATCCGGCAAGCCGGGCGGTCGCTGCGGTTACGCGGACGCGTCTCTCAACCCTCGTTACGACTGGGAAAAATTTGAATACACTTATCGCGTCTGGGGCCGCCTGATTTATAACCCGGAGACCGATCCCGGCGGGTGGCGCCGTCATCTGGCGCGCGAGTTCGGGGATGCGGCTTCGGCAGCCGAGAACTCCCTGGCCAACGCGAGTCGCGTGTTACTCCTCGTAACGACTGCACACGGCGTTTTGGGATCCAACAACACCTACTGGCCGGAAATGTACACCAACATGCCCATCGTGGACGAGGGCAAAAACAAGATTTACCGCGACACGCCCCAGCCGCGCCGCTTCGGTGCCGTCGCTCCGTTCGACCCGCAACTGTTCTCGCGGGTGGACGATTTTGCCAAAGAGCTGCTCGCCGGACACCGGGATGCTCGCTACTCTCCGGCAGAGGTGGCGCAGTGGCTGGAGCGTTTCGCGCAAGACGCCGTCCGGCACTGGCAGGAAGTCGAGCGCCGCTCGAAGGCGCGCACAACGGCGGAGTTTCGCCGCTGGGCCGCCGACATTGCCATTCAATCCGGCTTGGGCCGTTTCTTTGCCTGGAAGTTTCGCGCCGCTCTGCTTTGGGCCGTGTATGAGCAGACGGGAGAGGCGGCAGCGCTCCGTGAGGCCCTCAAAGCCTACCGTATCGCGCGAGAGGCGTGGGCAGGTCTCGCCTCGGTGGCCAAGGGCGTCTACGTTCCCGACATCACTTACGGCACGGCGCCGCACCTCCGAGGCCACTGGGCTGACCGCCTGAACGCAATTGATGAAGACATCGCGGACATGGAACAGCGCCTCGCGCAAGCCAACACTGACGGAGCCGGGGCGCCCGGCGAGTCCGTTGCGCGTGCAATTCGGGAGATTCTGAGTCCGCCCGCGCGGGCGGCGGTGCAGTGCCGCCACACGCCTCCGCCGCGATTTCAGGCCGGAGAACCGCTGCTTTTGGAGATCGTACTTGAGACCAGCCAGCCCTTCACCGTCCGCGTGCACTATCGGCACGCGAACCAAGCCGAGGACTGGCGGGTCGCAGACGCGGAAATTCATCAAGGCCGCTACCGGACCGTGATTCCGGCAGACTACACGCAGTCTCCTTACCCGTTGCTTTATTACTTCGAAGGGCGCGGGCCTTCCGGCGTGTTTCTGTACCCCGGGTTTGGCCCCGAGCTTTCCAATCAACCCTACTTTGTGGTGCAGAGGACCTAGGCGCGCGGGTTAACGGGTTCCTGGTTCGTCCTTCGGCGCAACATCAGACCCCGGCTCCCCAGAGACGCGGTTGATGTGACGCTTGCAACGGATCGGGCGAACCTCACTCTGACCGCAGTTCCTCCAGCAGGCCGGCCAGCTTGTCCGGATCGCAAGGCACCACCCGCGGTGGGTTCGCATAGCGGCTCACCAGCCGCTGCCCGGAGGGAGTTCTCAGGTCAGAAGTGTGGTAGCGGTGGATGTAATCGGGGTCTTTCAGGAGGTGGCCGGTCAGCACGGCGACCACGTCGTCACCCGGGGCGATGACGCCGGATTGCCGGAGTTTCCGGATGCCGGCGAGGGTAGCTGCCGAGGCCGGTTCGCAGCCGATCCCGCATTGGCCGATGATGGCCTTGGCGTCGGCGATTTCCTGCTCGGAGACCTTCTCTACTAATCCGTTCGTCGTGCAAACTTCATGTAACGCTTTAGGCCAGGAAACCGGGTCGCCAATCCGGATCGCCGTGGCAAGGGTTTCCGGATTGCGCACCGCCTCCAGCTTCCCTTCGCCCCGGCGAAACAGCTCATAAAAGGGCGCCGCGCCTTCGGCCTGGATCACGGCGAGCCGGGGCAGCCTGGGGATCAAGCCTGCGGCCAGTAGCTCGCGCAGGCCCTTGCCGAAGGCGGCTGTGTTGCCGAGGTTTCCCCCGGGTAACACGATCCAGTCAGGAACGCGCCAGTCGCGCTGATCGAGCAGCTCGACCATGATGGTCTTCTGCCCTTCGATGCGGAAGGGGTTGATCGAGTTCAGCAGATAGATGCCGAGTCGCTCCGCCAGCACGCGCACCAGCGCCAGGATCTGATCGAAGTTGGCCTCGACTTGGAACGTAATCGCCCCGTACTCCAGGGCTTGTGCGAGCTTGCCGAAAGCGATGTTGCCGTGCGGGATGAAGACGATGGGCTGAAGCCCGGCTGCACTGGCGTAGGCTGCCATGGAGGCCGAGGTGTTGCCGGTGGAGACGCAAGCCACGCGCCGCATGCCGAGGCGGATGGCCTGCGCCACGCCGCATGTCATGCCGTTGTCCTTGAAAGAACCCGTCGGATTGAACCCTTGGTGCTTGAAAGCCAGGCGATCGAGGCCGGCCCATCGTGCAGCGCGAGGCGCCTCGAGCACCGGCGTGTTGCCTTCACCCAAGGAAACCACCGGCGAGTAATCCTCGAGAAAAGCCAGCAGCTCGCGGTAGCGCCAGACGCCGCTTTGATCGAGCGGCGAGTTACTGAGGCGACGCGACCGCCAGAGTTGCCTGAGCTCGGCGGGATCGGGCAGCGGCTCGCGTGAGATCACTTCAAGCAAGCCACCGCAGCGCGGGCATGTATAGATCACCTCCGTGATCGGGTAACTCGCCCGGCACGAGGCTTCGAAACACACCAGTTCAGCAGGCATGGAATTCCCGATTATACTGGTTGGACGTTCATGCTAGCGGTTCATCTCGAACAAGGCCGCGTGGAAGTGCGCCGAAGGCCACGTCCGCGAAGACGACCGGGCTGGGCTCTGCTGCGGCTTCGCGTGGCAGGCATCTGCAACACGGATCTCGAACTCCTGCGCGGTTACTACTCGTTTCAGGGCACGCCGGGTCACGAATTCGTGGCGGACGTGGTGGAGTGCGACAGCGAGGCGCTGGCAGGCCGGCGCGTGGTTGGCGAAATCAACGCGGCCTGCGGGCAGTGCGAGTGGTGCCAGCGAGGATTGGGACGTCACTGTCCCCAGCGCACGGTGCTCGGGATCGCGGGCTTGCCGGGCGCCTTCAGCGAGTATTTCACGTTGCCGGAGGCGAATCTCCACCTGGTTCCCGACGGCGTAGCGGACGAGGAGGCTGTTTTCACGGAGCCGGTAGCGGCCGCGTGCGAAATCCTCGAACAGGCGAGCCTGCCGGCTGGCGCGCGGGTGGCTGTGCTGGGCGACGGCAAGCTCGGCTTGCTCATAGCCCAGGTCTTGCAGTTGAACGGCCTGGAGGTGAAACTCTACGGACGCCATCCTGCCAAGCTGGCCATTGCTGCCGGCTTGGGTATCGAGACGGAGGTGGTTTCTTCTCTGCCGCAAGCCCGGTACGACTGGGTTGTCGAAGCCACTGGGTCGCGCGACGGCCTGGAGCAGGCCGTCAGGATGGCCCGCCCGCGCGGCACGGTGTTCGTGAAGTCTACCGTCCACGGCGCCGTGAAGCTGGACACGGCGCCGATCGTAGTCAACGAGATCACCCTGATTGGTTCGCGCTGCGGGCCGTTCCCGCCGGCGCTGAAGCTGATCGCGAGCGGACGCCTGCGCCTGCGCGAGATGATCACGGGGGAGTATCCGCTGGCGGAAGCGGAGCGGGCATTTCGGGCGGCTGCCCGTCGCGGGGCGCTCAAGATCCTGCTGCGGGCTGCTGCATCGTGAGGCAGTGGAGAGTGCCCAGCCCGAGCACGAGGTCGCGAGCGTAGATCCCGACGACGCGGCGATTCGGGAACAGGCGCGCCAGCGTATCGAGCGCGACGCGATCGTTGGGATCGTTGAATGTGGGGACCAGCACAACCTTGTTGGCGATGTAGAAGTTGGCGTAGCTGGCGGGCAGGCGCTGGCCCCTGAAATACACCGGTTGCGGCATGGGCAAGGAAAACAGCCGCAACGGGCGGCCTCGCAGATCGCGCATGCGACGCAGGCGGCGCCAGTTCTCGCGCAAAGGTTCGTAGTTCGGATCGAGTGGGTCGGATTCCAGGACAGCGACCACGGTCGAAGGGGCCACGAAGCGCGCGATGTCGTCCACGTGACCGTGGGTGTCATCGCCGGCGATGCCGCGGTCCAGCCAGAGGATCTTTCGCACTCCCAAGTAATCGGAGAGCAGCTGCTCATACTGCTCGCGGTCCAGTTGCGGGTTGCGCGCCTGCACCGAGCTGAGAAGACACTCCTCGGTGGTCAGCAGGAGACCCTCGCCGTCCACATCAATGGCGCCGCCCTCGAGCACCAGATGGCGACCGCCTGCTCGGGGACTCCAAATGCGCCGGCAGGCGTGGCGGGCAATGAAGCTGCCGGCCGCGTCATCCAGCGGCCAGTCGCGGTATCTGGCCCAGCCGTTGAAGCGGAACTTGACCGCCGCCAGCTCGCCATCCGCGTTGAGGAGGAACAGGGGGGCGAAGTCACGCGTCCAGCCACGGTTGGTTCGCTTGCGGAAGAAACGGACGTTCTCGAGCGGGACATGGGATTGCGTCAGCAGCCGCCGGGCGGAGCGTTCCGCTTCGGCGTCCTGGACCAGGATCGAGACGGGCTCCGAGGCCGCCAGATGACGCACGATCTCGCAATAAATCCACGGGATGGTGGCGAACTTGCCGGGCCAGTCCGTCCGGTTGTGTGGCCATGCGATCCAGGTGGTGGCGTGGGGTCGCCACTCCGGAGGCAGGCGAAAACCCAAAGCAGAGGGCGTGTGGCGGTGTGCGCTCATTCATCCAACCACCGTTGGAGCAAGCCGTGATAGGCGTCGGTGCGCCGGTCGCGGAAGAAAGGCCAGTGGCGGCGAGTCTGCTCGATGAGCGGGCGATAGCATTCGACAACGAGAGTGGACTCCTCGTCGGCGGGCGCCTGCGCCAGGATGCGGCCAAACGGGTCGGCCACGAAAGAGGATCCCCAGAACTCGAGGTCGCTTCCGGGCGGGCCTTCGCGTCCCGTGCGGTTGACGGCGGCGACGAACACGCCGTTGGCGATGGCGTGAGCGCGCTGCACGGTGAGCCAGGCGTCGAGTTGCGCTGCGCCGTCGGTCTGTTTTTCGGAGGGATGCCAGCCGATGGCGGTGGGATAGACGATCAGGTCGGCGCCGGCGAGCGCAGCGAGGCGCGCGGCCTCAGGGAACCATTGATCCCAGCAGATCAGAATGGCAACGGGGCCGAAGGGCGTGGCGAAGACGCGAATGCCGGTGTCGCCCGGCGTGAAGTAGTACTTTTCGAAGTACAGTGGGTCGTGGGGGATGTGCATCTTCCGGTACAGGCCGGCGAGTGAGCCGTCGGGAAGGATCAGCACAGCCGAGTTGTGGTAGAGGCCGGGAGCGCGGCGTTCAAACAGAGGAGCGACAATGGCCACGCCGAGTTCCCGCGCCAGGGATGACAGCACTTCAGTCGTGGGGCCCGGGATCGGTTCGGCCAGCGCGAACAGGTCGGGATCCTCCTGCCGGCAGAAGTACTGCGAGCGGAACAACTCGGGCAGGCAAACGAGCTGGGCGCCTCGCGCCGCGGCCTCGCGAATCCGCCAGCGAGCCTTTTCGAGATTTTCGTTGGGGTCGGGCGCGCAGGCCATCTGCACGAGCCCCAGTCGGAACGAACTGCGCTGCGTGTGCATAATATCAGTTACGCCATGAGGCGAAGAATTTTTATTCTGACGCTTTTCGCGGCCGGCTGGGCTCTGGCCGCGGTTCCTGCTCCCAGAGAGCATTTCGGCTTCGAGCCCGGGGATGACTACAAGCTGGCCGATTACGGGGAGCTGGTCGCGTATTTCAGGAAGCTGGCGGCGGGCAGCGACCGGATCCGGGTGGTGGAATTCGGACGCAGCTCGATGGGGCGTCCGATGGTGGCGGCTTTCATTTCCGACGCGGAGAACCTGAGGAGGCTGGAGCGCTACCGCGAAATCAGCCGGCGGCTTGCGCTGGGCGAAGCGAGCGAAGAGGAAGCGAGGCGGCTGGCGGGCGAGGGAAAGGCTATCGTATGGATTGACTCCGGGTTGCACGCTACCGAGACGGCGCCTTCGCAGCACGCACCGCATCTGGCCTGGCGGCTGGTGACGGGCGAGAGCGAGGAGGTGCGCCGCATCCGGCGCAACGTGATCCTGTTGCAGATCCCGTGCATCAATCCTGACGGCCTGGACATGGTGGCGGAGTGGTACCGCCGCAATGTGGGCACGCCGCACGAGAACGCGCGGCTGCCCTGGCTTTACCAGAAATACGCCGGGCATGACAACAATCGCGATTACTTCATGTTCAATCTGGAAGAAACGCGGCATGTCGGTCGCCTGTTGTTCCATGAGTGGTTTCCCCAGATCGTTTACAACCAGCATCAATCTCCGCCTTTTCCGGCGCGCATTTTCGTGCCGCCGCACGCTGAACCGCTCAATCCCAACATCCCGGCTGCGGTCGCCGAGGGAGTTACTCTGATCGGAGCGGTCATGAAGGAGCGCTTTGCACGCGAGAACAAGGCGGGAGTTATTTCCTATCTCTCCTTCGACGGCTGGTGGAACGGGGGATTGCGCACGGCGCCTCTGTTCCATAACATGCACGGGATCCTGACCGAGACTGCGGGCTACGCTTATGCCACGCCGCGCACTTACGATCCGAAGGATTTCCCCGAACGCTTCGCCAACGGCATCCCCACGCGGACGCCGAGTATCTTCTATCCCAAACCATGGATGGGCGGACGCTGGAGCCTGCGCGACGCCATCGAGTACATGCTGACGGCCGATTTTGCGGTGCTGGATTTCGCGGCCACGCGCTCCTCTGACTTGTTACTGAAGGCATGGCAAATGGCGCGGGAAGCGGTCCAGAAGGGCAGCATGGGCAAGCCTTACGCTTACGTCGTGCCCACGGAGCAGTGGGACGCATCGAGCGCACTCGAGATGCTGGAGCGGCTGAAGCTCGGGGGCCTGCGGATCCATCGGGCGCGGTGCGATTTCGAGGCGCAGGGGAAGAAATATCCGGCCGGTTCCTGGGTTTTGCTTGCCGCGCAGCCGTTCCGCGCGTACCTGGTGGACTTGATGGAACCGCAAAAATTCCCCGAGATCCGGGCAGGGGATGCTTCGGGCCCGGTGCGAAGGCCGTACGATGTGGCGGGCTGGACGTTGCCGCTCAGCATGGGCGTCCGGGTGGACCGTGTGGACGAGCCGTTCCAAGCCGAACTGGAGGAGGTCACGACCCTGCCCAAGCCCGCGGAGGTCCTGGACGCGCGGCAGAATCTGAGTTTCCGTACGCTGGCGGGACTGCTGGAAAAAGGCCGGCGGGTGTGGCGTGCAGCCGATGGGTCGTTGATGGTCGAAGGGCAGGGAAGCTCAGGGTCGGCTGCGCGGTGGGAGATCAGAAGGCCGCGGGTGGCACTCTACGAGCCTTGGACGGCCAACATAGACACGGGCTGGACGCAGTGGCTGCTCGATTACTACCGCGTTCCGTACGAGCTCGTGCACAACGAGGATATCCAGCGGGGCGGACTCGGCAAGCGGTTCGACGCGTTGATTCTGGCCTCGCAGAGCGCAACTTCGATCCTGCACGGGATCCGCTACAGCGAGGATCCTTCCGGGCGGGAAGCGCGGGCCGAGCCGCGGGCCATCCAGCGACCCGAGTACACGGGAGGAATCGGCGTGCGGGGGCTGGCGGCGATCGAGGAGTTTGTGCAGCAGGGCGGGACGCTGATTGTGTTTGATGCGGCCTCGGAACTGCCCGTCGAGTATTTTCCGCTGCCGCTTCGGAATGCGATCCGGCCCGGCGCGGGCGCTTTCCAGTGTCCCGGCTCGCTTTTGCGCATTACGGTGGACACCGCACACCCACTGGCCGCCGGCATGCCTGAGGAAGCGGTGGCGTTTGTAATCGGCGGGCAAGCGTGGGACGTGACGCTGCCAGCTGAGTATAATCGCGGGGAACGGGAAACGCGCGTGGTGGCCCGCTATGCCAAAGAGAGGCTGCTCGCCAGCGGCTGGGTGAGTGGGGAACGGCAGCTGCTGGGGAAGGCGGCCTTGATCGAGGCGCGTTACGGGCGCGGGCGCGTGGTGGCATTCGGGTTCCGCCCGCAGTTCCGGGGGCAGACTTTCGGTACGTTCAAATTCGTTTTGAACGCGATCTATTTGTCGGCCGCACGCGACGTCGCGGCGTCGGCGAGCGGCGGCAATCATGGAAACTGACGCACGGAGGTGATGGAGATGTCATTGAGCAGGGGCGATCGTGGTGTTGTGGGGCGTCGCGCCTTTCTGGGCGGCGCGGCGGCAGCGGGCGCTTCAGGGTTCTGGTCGGACGAGACGCTGGACTCGCTGCTGCAACATACCCGCACTGCTTCCAAGCCGACCGATCTGAAGATTACCGACCTTCGCGTAGCCGTCGTGGGCAAGGCGCCCATGCGGTGCCCGATCATCCGCATAGATACGAACCAGGGCATTTACGGACTGGGAGAAGTTCGGGACGGGGCGAGCAAGACCTATGCCCTCATGCTGAAAAGCCGCATCCTGGGCGAAAACCCGTGCAACATAGACAAAATTTTCCGCAAGATCAAACAATTCGGATTCCACGCCCGCCAGGGAGGCGGCGTTTCCGCTATTGAAATGGCTTTGTGGGATCTGGCCGGCAAGGCCTACGGCGTCCCCGTTTATCAGATGCTGGGCGGCAAGTTCCGCGACCGGATCCGCCTTTATGCTGATACGCCGGAATCCCACGATCCTAAGGTCTACGCCGAACGCATGAAGAAAAGGATGGAGGCCGGGTTCACATGGCTCAAGATGGATTTGGGCGTGGACCTGGTCGAGAAAGTGCCTGGAGCCCTTACCCGGCCGCTGGGCACGAGCACGCGCGATTTCGCAATGACGCCACACATGTTCACGGGGATGGAGCTCACCGATAAAGGCGTCGCGCTGATGGCGGAATATGTGGCTGCCATCCGCGAGATCATCGGCTGGGATATCCCGCTGGCAGCGGATCACTTCGGGCACATTGGCGTCAATTCCTGTATCCGCCTGGGCCGTGCGCTCGAGAAGTATAATCTGGCCTGGCTGGAAGACATGATTCCGTGGCAGTACATGGATCTGCTCAAGCAGATCACGGACGCAGTCAATGTCCCGATCCTGACCGGGGAGGACATTTATCTCAAAGAGCCGTTCATCGAGCTATGCCGTCGGCACGCGGTGGACATTATTCATCCCGATCTGGCCACGGCGGGCGGCATTCTGGAGACCAAGAAGATCGGCGACGCCGCGCAGGAATACGGCGTGCCGATGGCCATGCATTTTGCTGGCACGCCGGTTTCCTGCATGGCGAACGTGCACTGCGCGGCCGCCACCGAGAATTTCCTGGTGCTGGAGTTCCACTCGGCGGATGTGCCGTGGTGGGAGGACCTGGTGGAGGGCGTCGAGAAACCGATCGTCAATCGCGGCTTCATCAAGGTGCCGGAAGGGCCGGGCCTGGGCATCACGCTGAACGAGGAAGCGGTGAAGGCCCATCTAGCCGAGCCGGGCTACTTCGAGCCGACGCCCGAATGGGACAAGGAGCGGTCCTGGGACCGCTTGTGGAGTTGAGCTATGAGACGCAGGGAATTTCTGCGTACGCTGGCCGGCGTGGCGCTGCCCGCAGCGGCTTCGGCGGTCAGGGCGCCGCGCGGGTTGAAGATCACCGACGTTCGCGTGGTGGTCACTAACCCCGAGCGCTCGCCCATGGGCAATTTCGTGGTGGTCAAAATCGTGACCAGCGAGGATGGGCTGTACGGCTGGGGCGACGCCACCTGCACCGGAAGCGAGCTGGCGGTGGCCAAATTCATCGAAGAGTACATGCGCCCGGTGTTGATCGGCCGCGATCCCATGCGCCTGGAGGATATCTGGCAGACCCTGTTCCACCACCCTTACTATCGCTCGGGTTCGGTCCATATGTCGGCGCTGAGCGGGGTGGACATGGCCCTGTGGGACATCAAAGGCAAGGTGGCCGGCCTGCCCGTTTACGAGTTACTGGGCGGACGGGCACGCACGAAGTTACTCACCTATACCAGCGTCAGCGGGCGCGATTTCCGGGAAGTGGAAGAGGGCGCGCGGCGCATGATCGAGCGCGGTTACAAAGTCCTGAAAGTTCAGGTAAGAGCGCCGGGTCTGGAGTCCGGTTATGCCGTGCCACCTTCGGAAAGGCAGCGGGCGGCCACGGAGAAAGCTCACCAGGCGGGCGTGCCGCCGGTGGAGACTTGGGAGCCGGACGCCTACGTGCGGACGATTCCCAAGTTGTTCGAGCACCTGCGCAAGACTTTGGGCGAGGAAATCGAGCTGTTGCATGACGTGCATGAGCGAATTACTCCCAGTCAGGCTTTGTGGCTGGCCAGGGCGCTCGAGCCGTTTCGTCCTTTCTTCCTCGAAGATCCTCTGCGGCCCGAGCATGCGGACACTTTCCGCCTGATCCGGCGGCAATGCTCCACCCCGATCGCCATGGGAGAGATCTGGACCGGTCAGTGGGACGGCCTGTTGCTGATCACCGAGCACCTGATTGACTACGTGCGCCACGATCTCTGCCACTGCGGCGGAATCACGACCGGCAAGAAGATCGCGACGATCGCGGAGCCGTTCGGCATCCTGACGGCCTGGCACGGCCCGAGCAATATTTCGCCCATTGCTCAGCGGGCCAACTGCCATGTGAGTCTGTCCGTGCCGAACTTCGGGATCCAGGAGTGCCGGACGAACTGGCCGGATGCCGCCCGGGAAGTATTTTCCAGCGCGCCGACTTACAGCGACGGTTACGTGAACATCGGGGACGAGCCGGGACTGGGTATCGAGATTGACGAGAAGGCAGCGGCCAAGTACCCCTACCTGAGGCGTTACCGGCCTTTGATCCGGCGCGCGGATGACAGCGCCTGGGCCTACTGACCTCCTGAAAAAAACAGAAAGCCCGCCCGCGCGCGGCGGGCGGGCTCGTCCAGAGTCGGATCAGAAGTTGTAACGCAGCGCGAGCTGGATGTTGCGCTCTCCGCCCTTGCTGGTTACCTTTCCGAACGTGGCGCTGCGCGGGTTGGCGTCCGCACCGCCCCAGTTCGGGTGGTTCGGGAAGTTGAAGAACTCCGCCCGGAACTGGAGCTTGTGAGTTTCGGTGACGCCGAAGTCCTTGAAGATCGCTACGTTCCAGTTCTGGAATCCAGGGTTATACAGCAAGTTCCGGGTCTGGGTCTTGGAGAAGGTACCGGCGGCCGGGGGAGTGAACAGCGGTGAGCCGTCGGGCAGCTTGGTGCGGAACCAGAAATTCTGGTCACCTGCGCCCTGGGAGAACTTGCGCTCACCACGCGGCAGCTTGGGATCACCCAGCATCTCCCACGGTTGGGCCTCGCCCACGGCGCCAATGCCAGCAAAGTCGTCCGAAGTTACGACCGAGAACGGCGCGCCGGTCTGGAACTGCGCCACGCCCGTGATCTGCCAGCCGCCCAGGGTCTTCTGGAGGATATCCTTGCGGCCCCGCAGCAGCGGCAACTGGTAAACGAAATTGATCACGGCGACGTGGCGGGTGTCAAAGCTCGACGGTCCCCACATGATGCGGTCATCCCACGGGTTGACGATGCGGCAGCGGCGGTCCGAGCAGTTGTCCATGCTCTTGGAGTACGTGTAGGACAAGCCGTAGCTCAGGCCGCGGGTGAAGCGACGATTGACCTCGATCTGGAGGCCGTTGTATTCGCTGCGCGCGGCGTTTTCACCCAAGGCGATGATCGCGAAGCCTTTGTAAGGCCGCAGGACGTTTGTGTTGATGCCCTTGTTCTCCGGCTTCTGAAGCGTACCTACGGGCAAGGCGTTCAGGTTGCGCTCACGCTCCATGTGCAAGCCGACGCGGCCCACATAGGCTACCGACACCAGGGTGTCGAAGCCCACTTCGCGCTCGTAGGTCACATTCCACGTGTAAGAGCCGGGGATCTTGAAGATCGGGTCCGTGGTCATGAAGAACAGCGGGAAGTACGAGGGCCTTCCGCCGGCCGGATTATCGGCCTGGCCATTGGCGATGGAGACCATGGGCTGAAGCGGCGGGTTGCCGCCCAGGAAGATGTTGTCACTCACGCCCGGCCGGGCCATGAAGCGCCCGAAGCCCGCACGGATGGCGTCCCGGTTGGTGACCGCGTAAGCGATGCCCAGGCGCGGCTGGAAGTTCAGCCACTGGCGCTCGCCCCAGTAATTCGGGCCGCCCGAGAACAAGCGGTCGAAGCTGCGGTCATCCGCCAGTGCGACGCGCCCGATGGCCGCCTTCGGCCAGCCCTTGCCCGGGATGACGATGCCGTTGTAGCGATCGCCGCTGAGGATGTAACCCGTGGCCGGATCTTGCACCGCGGCGCGGGCGGGATCGTAGCGCTTGGGGTCGAAGACGGCAATGTTACCCCAGAGGCTGAAGTAGTAAGGGGTCATGTAAGTGTGGCGCACGCCGAGCTCCAGACGGAACTTGGGCGTGACCTTCCAGGAATCCTGGACAAACCACTCGAACATGTTGGCGCGATAGGGCGTATAGGCGCGCTGGCCAATTTCGGCGTAGGTGTCGAAAAGACCCATGGCGGCATTGGCCACAGCCAGCCGGGTGGTCGGAGCACCGGCGCGGGAATCGGTGAACACAAACCGCCCGTTCTGGTTATTGGTGCCACCAGGCACGCCGGTGACGTTGATCTGATCGAAGTCGTTCTGCCCGCTGCGCTCGTAAGAGACGCCCCACTTGAAGGTGTGGTTGCCGTAAATCTTGGTCATGTTGTTCGAGAAGACATAAATGGGCCCGGAAGAGAAGGCAGGGTAGGGACCGCCGTCCACCGTGGCGAAGTTAGCGATGTCAATGGTCGGAATTTTGTCGTAAATTTCCTTGCGCTCGGGGAAGATATAGGGATAGTCGATCCCGTACTTGGAGCGCGCATACCGCTCGCCCGGGCGGTACACGCCGATGTAAACGCGGTCCACGCTCGCCGTGACCAGCAGCTCATTGACCATGGTCGGCGAGATCGTCCAGATGTAGTTCAACGAGGCAGTCTTGTTGGGCCGGTTCCAGTCGGTAATCGCTCGGTCGGTGCCCCCGCGGAACGCGTCAATCGCGGTCCAACTGTAGTTCTGGTGACGCAGCCGGAAGGTGTGGCTGGGCTTGGGAATGAAATCAATGGAAAGGGTATCCTTGCGCTGATTCTGCGGGTTGGGTCGGGTCTGGATGAAGTTGTTACGCCCTTGCAGGAAGCCGGGCGTCGGCTCCGGATAGGCGCGCAGGAAACCGAGGCCATTCCGGCTCAGCCGGCTGGGGGGAATGATGTTGTTGGGGAAAGGAACGTTCGTGTCGGGGTCGTAGACCACGCGGGTGCCGGTGAAGAACGGGTTGGGTCCGAGCAGTTCGGAGAAGTCGCCGCGCCGCATGGCCAGTGACGGCACGGTGATGATGGAAGTAGCCTCCTGCCGGAAACGGACCCATTCCTGGCTCCACAGGAAGAAAAGCTTGTTGCGATCAGTGTTCCAGGTGTTGGGAATGAACACCGGGCCGCTGAAGATGTAACCGAACTGGTTATACTTGTGGGCCGGTCTGGGCGAGCCTGCGCGGTTGAGCGCCCAGGTGTTGGCGTTGAGCTCGCGGTTGCGGAAGTACTCGTAAAGGCTGCCGTGGAATTCGCGCGTGCCGCTCTTGGTGACCAGACGAATCTGGCCGGCAGCGGAACGCCCGTACTCGGCGTTGTAATTCGCCGTCAGGATCTGAATTTCCTGCACCGTGTCCACGTCCGCCACGCCGATCGAGGTGCCGTTGGCGCGCGTGCGGACGGCCACAGCGCCGTCGAAGTTCATGACAAAGTCCTGTGTGCGGCCGCCGTTGATGCTAAGACCTGCCGTGGTCAGGCCGAAGCTGAAGCTCGCCAGTGAGGAGCCGGAGCGGACGCCGGCTTTCAGCAGGGCGAGCCAGATCGGGTTGCGCCCGTTCAGCATCATGTTCTGGATCACGGAGCTTTCCACGAGACGCCCGACGGTAGCCGTGTCCGCCTGCACCGCAGCCACCGAGGCCGTGACCTCAACGGTTTCGGTGACGGCGCCTACCTCGAGGGTCACATCCACCGTACGGGGCAGGTTGGGCTCGAGTCGGTTCTGGCTGCGGATGAACTTCTTGAAGCCGGTAGCTTCCACGGTGACCGTGTAAGACCCCGGCGGCAAGTTGGAAACCACGTAGTAGCCGGTCTCGTTGGTCTGGGTCTTGCGCTCCAGTCCCGTGGCTTCGTTGGTGACAGTGACCGTGGCGTTAGGCACCACGGATCCCGTGGGGTCCTTGACGAAGCCGGAGATCTGCGCGGTGTCGGACTGGGCCAGCAAAGACCCAGAGACCACGAGCGACAGGAAAGCGGCGCACACGATTGCGGCCGCGGATCTGGGCCTCAAACTCATGTCCATGCCTCCTGAAGCTTGCGTTGGTTAGGTCTCCCGCTTGACAGGCAAGCGGGCGGGCCGCTGCCCCCACCCTCTCGTTACGGGCAGCGCCCTGCATACAGGATGTCTCATGACTCTGACGGAAGTCAAGGGCAGCCTGGCCATGCGGCGCGTGCCCGCGGTTGCTACAATCGTGGGAGCCCCCGGGGGCTGAAAGTGCGGGGGCGGATTTCTCGCAGGGGGATGAAAGATGCGGAAATTGCTGCTGGTCGCTTTGCTCGCTGCGCCTTGCCTGGTCGTTGCCGGCGAGAAAAAACTCATGCATTGTTTCGTGTTCACGCCGGTTGAATCAGCCACGCAGGCCGACTGGGAAGCTTTCTTCAAAGCCACCGACGGACTGCCTGGCAAGATCCCGGGGCTGCTTCGCGTCTGGTACGGCAAGCTGCGCGCGCCGCTGACCGTTTACACCACGGACGCCGAGACGCGCAAGAAACTCGCCGCCGGCGAAAAGCAGGTTACCGGTCCGGTGCAGCGCCTCGTCCGGCAGTGGGGCGTCTGCATGGAAATGGAGAACGAGCAGGCCCTCAAGGCCTACGCGGACCATCCGGTGCACAAGGCTTGGGAGCAGGTGTACTTCAAGGTCCGCGAGCCCGGTACGACTACTTTCGACATCCTGGGCCAGTAGGCCTGTTCTACTGCCGGCGCACCAGTACGACCCAGTCGCGGTCAGGATCGGACGGCGGCTTGCTGAGGTCGCGGACGCCGGGCCCGATGACGGACGCCACTGATCCTTGCTGCAACGAGCCGCCGCGACGCGGGTCGTACCAGTGGACGGAGTAAGTGCCAGCGGGCAGGTTGAGCGAGATGGCGCCGCCGCGCGGCAGTTGCACGGCGTAAACGGCGCCTTCCTTGACGAGGGCCCGGTTGTCGCCCAGCGGCACGGGCTTCATCTCCCAGAAGGGCAGGTAACGCCGGAAGAATTCGAGAGCGTACCGGGTCTGATCCCACATGCGATCGCGCGAACGCCAGTCTTCGCAGTTCAAATCGTTGTTGGGGTATTGATAGCCGAAGTACCACTCCACTCCGGACCCGCCTCCCATAAGATTTCCCCACAGGGCGTGAATTCGCGGGACGTCGTGATCGGGATCCACATCGTCCGGCGCAATGCCGATTTGGGCCGGCGGCTGCTCGTCGCCGAACACAGCCCAGGGACGACCGGCGCGGGCGCTGCGTTCGCGCAGGACCAGGGCGTCCCGGTAGTAGTTTTCCATGCGACCCTGAATGGAAGTGGCTTCGAAGTGAGGATCGCCCAGCAGGCCGTTGTAAAAATCCGGCGCGCGGTTGTTGTGCGTGTGCACCGTGATGGGATGATCGTACGGATCCAGAGCGCGGATCCACGCGGCGATTTCCTTGCGATCCGCATCCGGCGTGTTGTTTTCCTCGCCGAGATTCCACATGACGGCCAGATGATGCGCAAAGCGCGCCACTAACTCGCGGTAATACAGCTTGCGGATCGGATTCAGGCCGGCGCTACCGCCCAGCTTGCGGTCATTTTCGGTTTCTTGGGTTACTACGTGTAACTGTATCCCCAGACGATCCATGTGCGAAAAGACGATTTCCCACTGGTCGAGCTTGCTTGTATCGTAGCGATCACGGCTTTGGGGAGTAATCCACATCCAGACATCCTTGCCGTCGCCGCCATCGAGATTGTAAGTGATGAAATAAACCGAGTTCATGCCCTTGGAAGCCAGATAGTTGAGAGCGCCGATGATATTCCTGCCGCGGGAACCCTTCCAGACGGGATCGCCGGGACGCCAGTCGCGGGCATGAGGTTGGTAGCGGTGGAGGAAGGGTTGCCTGGCGGAGGGGCCCTCGTTGGGCGCCGGGTCGGTATCGAACGTGTCGTCGAATTCGAAGTAGGGGAGGAAGTTTTCGGGACTGTCGGCCCCGCCTTTCAGGAATCGTTCGCCGGTGCCCGCATGGCGAAGGTAGTGCTCGCCGGTGTAACGGAGCAGGCCCTTGGCGCGGAAATCCGGCGGCGCCTTGTCGGTGGGCCCAATCTGGAAGGTGCCGGTCAGCCCGTCGGGGGGAAGGGGCGTGCCCGCTTGCGGGTCCAGCGTGAGGGCGACATCGGGACCAGTGCGGAAGGAGACGCGGAAACGCCAGGCGCCGACCTCGTCAGGCGTGAAGTGAACGCGCCACTGGTTCCCGCTGCGCGCAGAGGTTTCGGCGGCCCTGCCGTCGGCAGCGAAGAATCCCGGCACGGAATGTTGCTTCCCGCTGGCGTGGGTAAAGGTGACGGTCAGCCGGAAATCGCGGAAGGGGTTGGGGACGCCATCTTCGGCCGCCTTGGGCCCGTCGAAAGTCAGGGTCAGGCGGTGCCAGAGCTTGCGCTCGCCGCTGATTTTCACGGCGGCATGAACCGTCAGCGTTGCGCTTGCCAGAGCGACCAGACATCGCACAAGCATGCTTGCATTGTAACCGTATCGCGGTGGCGGAGGCGAAGCTCAACGGGCAGGGAGAGGCGTTCGCCCGCGGGGGTAGGCAGGAGGCGAGCACGGTGAAAACCTCCGCAGGACGCTAGCAGAGATACCGTGCGTGCACATCAGCCGCGGGTAGTAAGTGAATTAACTTAAATGAATCCTGCAGTTTCATATCGTAGGTAGGCGTGTCGGGTATATCCACTGGAGACTTGCGCTCCGGTGAAAACACTATGAGAATGTAAGTTTGGCCTGCGAATTCTCAGGTTCCTTTCTTCGTCCGATAAGCAGGGACAGGCCAGCAAAAAAGCCAACGTTTCCGCCGGCAGGGAGGTCACATGGGAACTTCGACGGTCCGGAACGCGATGCGCTGTTTCGTCGCGCTCTGTGCGGTCGGATTGCTATCATCCGCTCAGACCAACCCGTCCGGGTTGGGTCCGAATCTCCTGAGCAACCCGGGGTTCGAGCAACTGGGCAGCAACGGCAAGCCCGCAGGTTGGTACGACAACGGTTTCACTGTGGACCGTGTGGTGCGGCGCAGCGGTGCCGTCAGCTTTCGGCTCACCGACGCTCACACCATTCCGTACGCCCAAAGCGCGGGCACGGAGCTGAATCTGCCCAAAGGCACTTACTACATCGGTGGCTGGATCAAAACAGAGAGGCTGGCAGCCACGCAGGGGAGCGGGGTAAGGATTTGCCTGCGAGCGCCGCCCTCCTATCCCTGGGCAATCGCCGTGGGCTGCACGGCGATCGTTCAAGGCACGGCTGACTGGCGCTACTTGTCGAAATCGGGGATCGTTGTGAGCCAGGACACCAAGGCGGCCGTGGTGCTGGAGGCGTACGGCGAGCCCGACGGGACCGCGTGGTTCGACGACATCGAGCTGCGGCCCTTGCTCACGGACACGACGCCGCCCCTCATCAGCAGCATCGCCGTGAGCAACCTGACGGGCACGAGCGCTACGATTACTTGGCGCACGGACGAGCCTGCCGACACGCAGGTGGAATACGGCACGAGCACCAGCTACGGTTCTCAAACTCCTCTCGACAGTGCACTGGCTACTACGCATCAGGTGACGCTATCGGGCCTCAAGCCCGCGACCACGTATCATTTCCGTGTGAAAAGCCGCGATGCGGCAGGGAATCTGGCCGTTTCCGCCGACCAGACCTTCACTACTCTGGACACGATCCCGCCGGTGATATCGGCTTTCGTCGTCACTTCCGTAAGCACGACGACGGCCACCCTCACCTGGGCCACGGATGAGCCGGCTGACACGCAGCTCGATTACGGGACAACCACGGCCTACGGCGCGCAGTCACCGCTCGATTCACGACTGGTAACGGCGCACTCCGTGACGCTGAGCGGGTTGCTCCCCGGCGCCACCTATCATTGCCGGGCGCGCTCGCGCGACGCGGCGGGCAATCTGGCTCTCTCGGCCGACCTGGTCTTCCAAACCGTCGCTACCACCACCACGCTGAGCAAGGTAGGCGGGTTAACCGCATACCCGCAAGGTCAGCTCGGCGCCAACCTCCTGGTGAACGGCAGCTTCGAGACGGCCGGGACCAACGGCAAGCCCATGGGCTGGTACGACAACGGCTTCGTCATGGACACGAGCGTGGCCCGCACGGGTCGCGCCAGCTACCGGCTTACCGACGCGCAACTGATCCCGTATAGCCAAGCTGCTTCGCAAGAATTGCCTCTCAAGAAAGGCGTTTACGAGTTCCGCGTTTGGGTCAAGCTGAACAACATGGCAGCCGTGCAGGGCGGCGGGGTCCGGGTGTGCTTCTCGGCCCCACCCTTTTATCCGTGGAAGCTCGTCCGCGCCTGCACTCCGACGGTCAAGGGGACCTCGGACTGGCAGCAACTCAGCCTCACCAAGATCGTTCTGCCCGAAGATGCGACGGCTTCCCTGTCACTGGAAGCCTACGGCGAGCCGGACGGAACGGCCTGGTTCGACGATGCCGAGGTTCGTCGCGAGGAGCTGCCCTTGAGCGTGTTCATGCTGTACCCGAACTATCGTGGTCTGCTGTTCGACGACCAGTCGCAGACAGCGCGCTTCGAGGTCACCGTGGAGCCCCCGGCGGGTACGGCGCTTTCTAACTATCAGGTTGCGGCCTCGCTGACCGATGAGGCTACGGGCCAGGTCCTGCGCCAAGCCTCTTACCCGGCGCAGGCCTCTTTCGTAGCCCAGCTCGACTTGGCGGGCTTGATGAACGACCGCTCCTATCTGGCGCGGTTCCGGCTGCTTTCTTCGTCGGGCGCCGCGGTGTTCGATTACCCTGCGTTCCGGATCGTGAAGGTGAGTGGAGCGCTGCGGCAGCAAATGACGGTCAGCTTCGACGAGCACAACCGCATGCTGCTCCGCGGCCAGCCGGCTTTCCTTCTCGGGGTATATGACTCCGGTCTGGGTTACTACAGTTACGAATCCGGCTGGCAGAATCTGTTCACCAGCGCACGACGTCTGTTCGAGCTGCCCATTAATCTGTACCTGAATTACTGGTACGGCGAGGCAGGCAACGCGGCTTGGATCCCGATGATGAACGTGCTCCAGCAGCACGGAATCTATGCGCTGACTAACGCGAACTGCTTCTCGGCCTCGCCGCTCGAGCAGATGACGCCCAACTCCTGGTTCCTGAAAGCTGCCGAGAGCGACATTGAAACCAGGGCCTCGCACCCGGGCTTCCTCGGCTTCTACGCGGCGGACGAGTGCCGGGGCGATCTGGCTTCCAACGTCTTCGGCCACTATCAGCGCATGAAGGCGCTGGATCGAGACGGGTTGGTGCTCGGCACGCTGCTGGGCAACAGCCAGCTCATCCTGTGGCCGGAGTCGGTGGATCTGCTGGCGACCGATCCCTACCCGCTGTACGGGGCCGAGCCGGCGGGCGGCTATGACTTCGGTTTGGTGGCTGATTGGACCCGGCGTGCCCGCGCTGCGGTTCGGGATAGCAGGCCGATCATCACCGTGCTCCAGTTTTTCAAGTTCACTTCCAAAGGGCGCTGGCCGACGCAAAGCGAGCTGCGGAACATGAGTTACATGGCCATAGCGGAAGGCGCCAACGGCCTGCTGTATTGGAGCCTGGGCGCCAATGCGCTGGCCTACGTTTGCAGCGGCTGGTGCGACGAGAAGGTCGAATACTTCAATCGCCTGAAAGCGGTGATGCAGGAGTTGAAAGGTTTGGAGCCGGCGCTGGTCGCGCTGGACCGGCCCGATCTCCTCGTCGCCAACAGCAATCCGGCCGTGCGCACGCGGGTCAAGTACGCCGGCGGCAACGCATACATCATCGCGTACAACTCGACCTCGGCGCCGGTTTCGGTCTCGCTCACGACCAGCTTCATTCCCGCGGCGGTGAACGTTTATGGGGAGGGGCGCTCGGTTCCGGTCTCGGGCGCCAGCTTCACCGACTCCTTCGGACCGTGGCAAGCCCACGTGTACGTGGTGAGTCAGCGCTGATGCGGACCTGACGGGGCGCCGCCAGCACGCGGCGCCCCGGTCCCTGGTACGCGGCCTCAGGGCCGCCCGCTCGCCACGCGATCACCTGAAAAGAAGCCTGGGAATCCGAGCCCGGAGTGCTCTTTGAGGCCGCGCGCTACGAAGTACAGAGATGCGGTCCCTGAGAGGAGCGCGGCGGGCAGAAGCCAGGACGCGTCGAGCGGCAGAATCGCGAGTCGCAGCGCCAGCAGCGGCAGGCACGCGGCGGCCGCGTGCTTGAGGGCGGCCACTAAGTCGAGCCAGCGCGCCTCCACGCTCCGGGCTGCGATCGAAACCTGGATGGCAGAGGTGACGAGGCCGGCCCCCGCTACGGCCGCTGCCGTCCCCGTAAAACCGAAACGCGGCGTGAACGCGTAAAGGAGTGCGGCCAGCGCGGCGACACGCAGAAGCTGGAGGGACATCGCCACCTTGAGGCGTCCGTTCGCCTGCAACAAGGCTCCGGCGGTGCTCCCCAAGGCCCGCGCCAGGCCGGCCCAGGCAAGCCAGGCAAGCGCGAGCGCGACGGCAGACCACCTGGCCCCGAGGACAACTCGCACGACGAGATCGGAGTACAAGCTCAGCGCGCACGCAAGCGGCGCGATCACCAGCGCCAGAGCACCCAGCGCGCCGAGGTAGGCACGTTTGAGCCGGTCGCGATCCTCCACCCGCGAGAAGGCCGGAAAGAGGACGGCGGCCACCTGGCTGCCAAGTCCGGCGGTCGGCAACAACGCCAGTTGCGCGGCCACCTGGTAATAGCCGAGAGCTCCCGCGCCCAGCAGCCGCGCAGTCGCCAGGCTGTCCAGCTGGTACTCGAAGAAGGCCGCCACGTTCATCCAGGAAAACCATTTGCCGGTGCGCAGGAGTTCGCGCGCACGAGCCGGATCCAGGTGGAGGCGCGGGCGGTGAGGGCGGATCCAGTAGGAGGCGGCGAGTTCGGCGATTCGTGCTGCGACCAGCGACGCCACCAGCGCCCAGACGTTGCGCCAGATCAGCGCGAGAATTACGCCTGCCGCCAGGCCCGGCAGCACGCCACTTAACCGCCACGCTACATCCTTGCGGAAATCCAGCTCCCTGCGCAGGTAGATGACGGCCGGGTTGACCAGTTCCCACATCAGGGTGAGAAGCCCGATCCAGCGGATGATGGGTGTGGCTTCGGGACTGCGAAACCAGGCCGCGCCCCACGGGGCAAGAAGGAAAATGAGAACGAACACGAGCGAACCGCGGATCAGGCCGATGGTCCACGCGGTGTCGAGGTCGTCGTGAATGTCGCCTTTCTTTCGGACCAGAGTAGCGGCCACGCCGGTTTGAGTGAACGAGCCGATCCACTGCTGGATTAACAGCGCCACTCCGAGCAGTCCGAAGTCGCGTGGTGAGAGCAATCGGCCCAAGACCGCCACTTTGATGACCCCAGCCAGCCGGCTCAGGCCTTCGGCCAGCACCAGCCAGATGGTTCCGCGCAGCGCCTGCTCCTTGAGCGAGCCGCTGGCGGAGAACAGCCACAGGAAAGCGCCTGCGATCGCTCGCGTGCCTCGGCGAGAAACTGTGGAGACTGCTGGGGTCACTGAGTGAACTCTCACGGCGCCGGTTGGGCGCGGTTGGGGGGCTGCTGTGGTTTCAGGAAAGGACAGCCGCGGTAGTCGTGGCGGATGGAATCCAAGCCGGCCAGGAAACGCATAACCGGCGCCAACTTGCGCCTCCTGGCCGCGCTGGCCGCAGACCACAAGAACAACCCGAGACACATCCACAGGAACCGGAAACGATTGGCCAGGTTCCAGGGCACGTTGCGTTTGAACCAGTAGTGTGTGGCTAGCAGCTCCAGTTCGATCGCACGGTCGTTGTTTTTCCAGGCGCCTTCGGAGGCGTGATGGATGAGCGCACCTCCGACCAGCGCCACAGCGTCCGTGCGACCTGTGTGCCGGATCAGCCGTTGGGTAATTTCGACGTCCTCGCCCACGGACGCGCCGCAGTAGCGACGGTCGAACCCTCCGATTTCCACGAGAATCTCGCGCCGGAAGGCCATACAGCCGCCGTTCAGCTTGGTCGTGGGCAGGAGATCGCCCGTCCGGGACTCGCTCGCCCTCCAATACCAGGCCTGACGCTCGTCGCGCAGTCTTCCGAGGTAGAAGAACCGGCGGAAGAAGCGGACCAGCCATGGCGGCGGTGAGTAATTGGATATGAGGCCTCCCACGGCCACGAGATGCGGATGCCGTTCCAGGCTGTCTACGAGGAGTTCGAGGCAGTCGGCTTGGGGCAGCGCATCGTCATCCAGAAAGATTACGTACGGCGTGGTTGCAAGCAGAAGGCCTGCGTTCCGTGCCGCCGCGGCTCCTTCGATTTTCGGGTCGTGCAGGTAAATCAGACGGCTTTCCGTGCCTTCGCCTCCCAGGGCCTGTTGCGGGCGCGGCAGCGCAGACGGCACAGGGCTTTGGTCCACCACGATGACTTCTTTGGGCGGTCTGGATTGCGTGCGCAAGGCTGCCAGGAGGCGGCCGACGAGCTGCGGGCGATTCCTGGTCGGGATCACGACGGAATAGTCAGCTCGAGGGATCGTTGGCGCTGTCCTGGCGTCGGAAGATGGCAAGGATTGAAGTCTCACGACACTGCCCTTGTTTCGCCGTTGTCCGCCTCGGCAACCGAGAACCGGCGCAGAACCCCGCGTGCATCGTCCCGCTGGACGTTTTGCCACTGCCGGGCGCGGGAAATCAGGTTTTCGCGGAAACCGCCTTTTGCGTCGCGAAGGAACGACCAGACACGTCTTAGGGCGGCGCCGCCTTCCTCGCTGACCGGGACCAGGCAGGCTTCCAACCCCATGGAAGCCGCGAAATCGGCATACTTGCTTCGGTGCGCCAGCAGAATCGGTGGCACGCCTGCGGCGCAGGCAAGAATCCCGGCATGAAGTCTGCCGGCAACCACGCACTCGGCTCCCCGCACGAGCCGGATGTATGCGTGCGGGTCGGTTCTCACCGGCACGACAGGGAGGCCTGGTAGACCGGCGCAGGCGAATTGCCGGACCAGTCGCTCGTCGTCGCCCTCCCCGAGTGCAACTCCTACCACTTCGCCACCCGCGTCCTGAAAGCTCGCGATGGGCCAGGAGATGGCCGCCTCGAGCGATTCCGGCAAGGGACCCGCGAGACTCACGTCGAGGCGAGAGCGGCGGCGCCTCGGCCCACCGGAAGGCGTTGTGAAGCCGAGGGCCGGGTCACCGATGACTTGGATGCCATCAAAGCCGAGTCCATGGAGAGCCTCGCGCGAGAGCGGACCGCGCACGCCCACGGCGGTGAACCGGGAAGCCATTGATTCCCACGGCGTCAACGAGACGTCATCCGGCTGCCCCAACCCGGAACTGCCGACGCCCGTGCCGAACATGAACATGGGCAGGCCCGTGCGGTCGGCTGCTTCGACGAGCAACCAGAATCCCGGATTGACGTGCGTTCCCCCGCCCAGCACGAAGCCGTCGAAAAATCGTCTCCCGCTCAAGCCGAGCATGGCCAAAAGCCGCTCCTGCGGGTTGCCGCGGAAGGGCACCAATACGCAAGGCGACAACAGCGATTGGATAGCCTGAAACATGGCCTCGTCACCGAGGTTGTCGTGCCCTACCCAACCGATGTATCCCAGAATCTTCTTGCCCGAGAGGCGGTGACGAACCGCAAGCAATGTCCGGGCAAGAATTCGGTGCGCGCGCCGGATTAGCCTTGGGCCTCCGCGCATTACAGTCATTCCCCCGTGCGCACGCTGTATTCTGTGACCTGCTGATCTCGCGAACGAGCACCGACGGCCGCCCGCCGGCATTCAAGCGACGCCACCTGTTCAGGGCAGTCCGAGGACTCGGCGCGGAATTTTCTTCCCCAAAGCGCAGTGCGCCGGATCTCGGCGATTTTCCTGAAGCCGATTGTCTCGGCAGCTTTCCTCGAGGGGTAGTTGTCGGCGGAGATCACGGCGTAGACTCTTTGGGCGCCGCGGTTCAGGCAATCCGTCGCGGCGCGCCAGTAAAGGTGTTTGGCGATGCCGCGACCCCGCATGGCCTCGAGTACGTGAAGGTAGGAGAGTTCGACCTCGCCTTCCCGCAGGGCGATATAACGGCTTGCGTTGGGGCCTTCGAGCACCCAGATGATCCCGGCCAGCAATCCGTCCGATAGGGCCGAGTAACACTGAACGAAACCCGCCCGGTCCTCGCAGTAAAACTCGTCCGGCAGCAATGAGATCCCCTGGCGAAGCTGGCGCAGAGATTCGACGCCGGCCTTTATTTCAAGGCCAGCGGCCGGCGCGGGAGCGACCAACCGCTCGATCCGGTAAATCCCCAGTGTCTCCGGACGGGTAGCACTTCGGATGCCCCGTAGAGTAGACCACAACCCGTCACGTCGTAGCCGGCGCATGAATCTCGAAAGAAGAAGCATCCCTCACACCTCCACAGAGCGGCCCCGTAATTTATTGCCAGCTCGAAGCCGTTCATAAATCACTTGGAACCGACCCCAACCGGTTTCCACGACCAAGGGGAGCAGGATATCCTCGGCCAGCCGAGCGGTGCGGTAAAGAACCGGTTGCGGCGCCAGATCCACGTAAGGCGCCAGAAGAATCGTCGCGGCGCCCAGGCGGCGCTTGTAATCGTAAACTCCATAACCTTTGTCTTCGGGAGAGGGCGGCCAGTTCGTGCAAGTCCCGCCGAGGTCCAGCGCCTCGCATCCTTTCTCCTTGGCCCATTCGATGGTAGCCACATCCAGCGCTTCCGAAGGATTCAGGTTGCCGGCGTGTTCCGCGGCAGCGTACAAAGCATACGCGCGACGGCCCGCGCACACCACGAGCTGGCCCCCGAGCACGCGTCCTTCGTGCCGGGCCATGAGTAACGCGGAGCGGCCAGGCCCGAAAGCCTCGAGCACGGCTTTGAAATAACCCGGCTCACGAACCGGAATTTTCTTTCTGCGCGCCATCTCGCGCATCAGCCGGCTGAATTCCTCGACTCCCGCGCTCCTGTCTTCAACCACGCTTACTCCCCGCCGCAGTGCGGTCCGGTGACGGTAGCGGGTCTTGTGGTGCATCCGAGCCAGAGTCTCCTCGATGGTTCCGCGAATATCCAGCACCATGATCGGACGCGGCGGATTCCAGTATGTCCATACGTGAGGGAGGTGAACACACGAAGGCGGTAAGTATGTCGCAAGCGGTTCAAAGTCCTCGACCGGACACGGCATGTGAATCCGGCACAAGACGATACGTTTGCGACGGCAGTGATCCACGAGCAGCGCGAACAGCTCAGGCAGGCGTCCCTCTTCACCCGGCAGCCAGAAAGGGCCACCCGAGACCGTAGCCACGCGAAGGAGACCCCCCGCCAGGGGCTTGGCGAGCACCAGGGCGCCTACTGCGGGCTCGCCCTGCTGCGGGACGGCCAGAAACTCCACTTCCCACCCAAATTGCTGTTTCAAAACTGCCCATTCATAGCTCTGATGCAGATGGTCGAAGCGTGAGCGGGCGAGGGCGGCGTTCCACGCCTCCCGGAATGCCGAGTCCGTGGCTGTGAAGGGCACGCTGATTGCCGATGCTGTCAGAGTGGTCGGTGTCATCCGGCCGTCCTTGGCGCAACGGTGCGCTCAACGGATTTCATGGATTCTTGCCTCGTACGGACCAAACGTATCCCGAAACTCGGGGCCTTCGAGCGTAAGAGTTTCGCTTCCCTGCCACACTTGCACGCTGCGCGGCGCCTCTCTCAGCACGAAGCTGACCTCTGCCTGCCTGGACGTGACGTTGGCTGCAATCAGCCAGACCTTGCCGTCGTGATACTTCACCCGCGTCCGGATGGCTTCCGGATCGCTGACCGAAACAAGAAGATCGGGCCGGTCCGGGGAGGCCAGGACCTCTTCCAGACTCTTCAACTCCTCCAAGACAGCTTTTAAGCGCTGGAAGTATTCGGCCTTTTCTTCGCACCAGTCCTTGCACACATAGGCCAGCGCGTTAGTGCCCAGGCTCCAGTAGAGCAGGCCGTTGGCGCCGCTGGCAATGGCCATGTAACTCATGTCGCGTAACTCTTTCTGCGTCGGCCAGCGACCCTTGCTAGTGAACTGGAAAAACTGAATTACGGTCACGATAGGCCGCGCTCCGTGAACCGCGCGGCGGGCTTGCTCGGTCCATTCCGCGACCCTGCCCAAGGGATAACCACCTTCCGGCTCGGCCGCATACAGGGGATAGGGATCCGTGGCCAGCACATCGAGGACGTCGCGCCAGAGAGGCAGATGAGGCCCGCCCAGCAGCGTCCCGAACACGATGCCGTCGGGATCCAGGTTTCGCATCCGCTGCGCGTGCGGAAAAACATCGGGCGCAATCTGGCCGGCACACTCGTCCGCCGCGTAAAAGCCGAGGAATCCCGGATGGGCCGCCCGCTCGCGGATATCTTCTTCCGGCGCTCGCACGAACCAGTACTTTGCCGTAGCGGTGAGGGGCGAGGAGGCGAAGCAATTCGCGTTCGTGAGGGCGTAGATACCCCGGCTGTGTAACAGGTTCATCATTGGTATCCACGCCGCATTTCCTGCCTCGCCATACCAGTAATTCAGGTAAACGTTGATGGGCAGCTCGAACAATCTGCGGGCCGTCGTCAGAGTGGTATCCCACCACTCCTCGGTCAGCCCATACCCCAAGCCCGCGTCGTATACCCCCAGCAGAAACGACGGTTTGCCGCGCAACAGGATGCGGTTTTGTTCGTCAAAGCTCACCGTCATCTGTTGGCGCAAACTGCCCGGAACCTTCCAGACGCGGTAGGGCGGATACTGAGCGGCGGGCTCCGGCGCTCCCTGCGGCCACAGGTGCGCGGTGATCAGATAGGACCGGTTGAGCGGCAGCCCGGAGAAATCGAGGCTAACCAACCCCGCCGCGTCTGCTGGAAAGTTCTCTTCTTGCACCACCCGACTCTCGGATTCGTCCGTCACCGTGACGCGCACGAGCCAGCCCGGCTGAGCTTCGCCGCCGGGCGGGTCTACGCTGACCTGAAGTCGCACAACCTGGGACTGGTCATCGAAAAGCAGCCCTCGATAGTTGGGATAAAGCAGGAAAACGTCCAGAGGATTTTCTTCCCTCCGCAGTTCCACGTCATCGAACCAGGCTTTGCCGTCGGGCTCGCCATAGGCCTCGAGACTGACCTCGGCAAGGGTATCCTGGGGAACGACCACTTTGGTGAGCGACAATTCTCGCCAGTCTGCCGTACCTTTCACCGGAGAAGTGCAAGCGCGAACCAGCGACCAGGGGTAAGACGGCGGCGCGGAGAGACAACCGCGCACCCCGCTGCCGCGCGTGGCGGCCAGGCCTTCCACCCTGACCCAGAGCCTGAGGTGATAGACCCCTTTGCGCAGCCAGATACGCTGCGAGGCAGACTGGCTGTAAGGGATCTGATGCGCGTCAGCGAGCAGATAGCTTGCGGCGCCGGTGCGGGCCACAGTGGTGTCCGATGAGAACCCGTTGTCACTCCAGGCCTCGGGCTTGTTGTTCGGGCGGATCTGCTCGAAGCTAGGATTGGCCAGGAGGTTTTCGCCGAGAACGGGCTGCGGATAAGCGGTCAGTCCGCCGCCCACCGGGATTTCGACGGACGCGGCGCGGGGCGATCGGACCGAACGCAGCGGCATTCCACCGTTCCAGGCACAAGCCTGTTGGCCAGCCCACAGAAGCACCGCGAGCAGAAGGCCCGCCTGTGCACGTTTACTTTGGCGCTCAGGCATTCAACCTCCTTTGAGCAATTTGGCTGCCAGCCTTGCCCGGAACCATCCGCTGAATGCCCAGGACAACCCGCTCGAGCAAGCCGGGTTGGAAACGCTTCAGCTCGCGAATCCTCCGCAACGTGTCCTTCCGAACGGGACGGCGCAGGCCACGGCAGCCGGGCAGCATTCGCAGGCCGTCGCGGAGTCCGAGCAGATATTTCCCCGGGCACCGGGCCTGCAAAGAGTACAGCCCGAAAGCTATCAAGCGCGGCGCGAGATGGAGCAGGCCTTGCCACAAGGGATAGTTCCGATAAACGATCGGAAACAAGTTACGCGTGTAGTAGTAAAACGGGCGCCAGTCGGGGCGCGTCTCGCGCGAAGCGAGATGCCAGACTTTGACGTCCGGCACGTACCAGATTTCATAACCTGCGTCCATGATGCGAACGCCAAGGTCATAGCCTTCGTGCCCGATGAAAAGTTCGGGCCAGTAAGGCTCGACGCGATGGAAGACCTCGCGCCGGAAGGCGGCGGCCCCTTCGGTGATGTAGAACGTTTCGAATTCCTGCGCCTCGGCCTCCTGCCAGGGACGCGGATGGCACCAGTCGCGGACATGGAGGCGCCCGGTTTCCGGATGGTAGACCCGAAACACCAGGCAGCCTGCGGCAGGGTGACGCCCGAAGCCGGCGATGATCCTGCGGATGGCATCCGGCCGGTCAAAGTAAACGTCGTTGTCCAGATTGAGGATGAACTCGCCGCGCGCTGCTTGGATGCCATAATTGCGGGCCGCAGCGCCGATGTTATGCGGCAGAGCGATGAGACGGGCTTGCGGAAACTCGGAGGCAAGCCACGTTGTCATTTCGGGACCCGAGCCGTTGTCAACGACGATGAGTTCGAGGGCAGGATAGTCTTGCGCGAGGACCGATTCAATCACGCGCGCAATCGGCCCGCGCCTTTTATAGCTGAGAATGACCACGCTGACCAGAGGTGTCTCAGGCATGGCTGTGTCGCAAGTGGCGCCTCCAGATCGCGACGCAGGTGCCGGCCAGTTCGTGCCAGCCGGCCTCCCGGGTCGGGATGGGCAGATATCGTCTCACCCACGCCCGCGTCGCGTCGCTGCTGCCGCAGCCAGGATCCGCGAGTCTTGCCGCGCAAGCGTAAACCAGACTGCGGGGACTTCCCGCCGGGAACAAGCGGATGGCGCGCGGCAACGCGGCCAGCCTCTCCATCGGGTTGACGCCCAGCAGCAGTCGCGCCCAGCCGCGCAATCGCGCCTTGAGAGGATAGATGCGTGGGGGATTGTCCATGGCCGGTCCTGGGTGCTCGCTCAACCGGTCGGCCAGCCAGCGCCAGATCGTAAGGGCAGCCTTGGGCAAATCGTCGTGGAAGGCTCGAAGCCCGTGTAACGCCAGTGCTGCGGGCAGCTCATGGGACTCGTGGCGCCAAAGGAATTCGAAGTCTGTGTCGGGGTCGAGTTTGAACTGAAAAGCGATTTCGAGATTGTGCGGAAACGATTCGGGCAGCCGGCATCCCTGTTCGGTCGCCCAATCGAGCGCCTGGCGTCTGGTTTGAAAGCGCGCACGGTAACCGGGAGAATAAGTCCCGGCTGCAAGACTGAGCGCGGTCAACAGATCGAGGTAGGTTTTTGTGAGCGCGTAGAACTGCCCGGCGAGCGGCCGCTGATCCTGCTCGAGCCGGAGCTCCAGCAATTCGATGAGGCGATTGGACACCAATCGGAAAGCCTCATCCAGCGGGATGCTTCTCCAGTCGAACGACGGTATCCGATCGAGGTAATTGACGTCGCCGAAAACCTGCCGGCCGCAACGCTTCAGTTCGTAACCGAACAGGTGCGGGCGTATTCGTGTGAAGTATCTCTCGGGAGCGGGCGTAAGTTCCAGTTTGATGTGTAGCCCTTGGGACCTCAGATCCTTTCCGAGAGTTGCGGCGAGTTCGTCAAGTACTTCGGCGGCCAGGCCCACGTTTTCGGAATCCGAAACCACGACGAGAAACTCGAGATCGCTGAGCCAGTAAACACACTCGGGACGCCGGGCAATAGTGGCTTCTTGACGAGCGGCGCTGCCTGTGAGTATGAGGGCGCGGCAGCGTGGAAATGCCTCGGCGACCCGACCGGCCACGTGTGCCGTGACGGTTTGGGTCACGTCAGCCGCGAATGTGGACGTAGCCGGCATCTTCCAGCGCCATCTCCTCACCTGGTTGAGCTCCCGTTTCCTCCGGCTCCTCCTCAGCCAGCCGGGCCAGAGCCAGCCCGAGCCACACGAGAAACCAGAGTTGTTTGGCGTACTGCGCCGACAAGAACATGGCACCGACGGCAAACGATGCGATGCCTGTTTCAATGGCACGGGCCAGTCGCGCCGACACCGTGTTGCCGGTCTCCTCGAACTGCTGCGCGGTGCGGCGGGCGCGACGCCACGCCGTCGCCAGGATAAGCAGAAACACTGCCAGGCCAGGGATTCCCAGCTCGGCCGCCACCTCCAAGTAAGTGTTATGGCCGATCACGGAAACCGGCGCCGCCGGGTTGTACTCGGGTAGCTTCGGCTTGAACATTCCTACGCCGACGCCGGTGAGCGGATGCGTCTGGATCATATTCCAGCCGCCTCTTAACGTTTGCTTGCGGACCTCGGTGGAAATCGCGGTCCCTGTGTCGGGTCGCTGGAAGCGATCCCACGGGGTGTGGGGCAGGATCCAGCTCAGGACGACCATGATCGCCGCAATGCCAGAGAGCAGCCAAAAACGTTTGCGGCCGTGGAGGATCATGTAAATGAAACAGAACGCAAGGCTCAGGAAGCCTCCGCGTGAGGCGGTGAGCAGCACCGAGGCAATCAGGGCAACGCCGGTGCCCGCGAAAAACCAGCGTTTCATCCCAGTAGCTTCCGGCAGCAGCGCTACGCACAAGGGAAAGACCGAAACGGCGACCAACGCATAATAGTTGGGATCGCCTACGATCCCTCCCGGCCGCCCGACGCCGTACTTGACGAACTGCGAAAAGACCGAGTAGGATGCCAGGAGCATCGAAAAGGTAACCCAGTAGATGGCGCGCCGCACCGTTTCCGTGGAGTCGAGAAAGATGAGCGTGGGATAAAGATAGGCCGCGAGCGACAAGCAGCTTGTCAAAGGATTGGCCGCCCAGTCCCAGCGGCTGATCGTAAGACCCGACAGCAACGCCCATCCGAACAGCAAGAAAAACAACCGGCTTTCCCGCCACGCCAGCAACCGTGCGGACCTGCCTTCCATCAGAGCTTTCAAGAGCGCCGCCAGGACCACTACGATTCCCACGATCTTGACCGTGGTCCATGTTTCCCCGAATTTGGGCAGCTTCGGGTACTGCCAGAAAGGCAGCAGAACCAGCAAAAGGTAGTAGACCCAGATCATGCCGCCTGCCTCCGCAGCGATCCACCCAGGTAATGCGTGAAGATCCGTACCGTCTCATCGAGCTGCCGCTCGAAACTGAACAGCCGGTTGATTCGCCCGCGCGCCGCTTCCCCCATCTGCCTGCCCCGGTCGGGTTCAGCCAGCAAACTACAAACAGCGGCCGCCAAAGCTTCGGCATTCCCCGCGGGAACCAGACACCCTGTGCGGCCGTGTTCGACCACCTCGGCGGTACCGTCTACTTCGGTCGCCACGATCGGTCGCCCCGCAGCGCCCGCCTCAATAGCAACCAGCGGCATGCCTTCGTAAAGCGAGGACAGGACAACGATCTCCGCCAACTGGTAGCACGGGACGATGTTTTCCTGAAAGCCGGCAAACACGATGCGGTCCGCAAGCTCGTATTCCTGCGCGAGCGCCTCGAGTTGCGGCCGCAAGGAACCATCGCCGGCGAGCAGAAGTCTTGCTTCCGGAAACCGCTGCGCCACGATTCGGAAAGCGCGAAGCAGAGTTACGGGATCCTTTTGAGGTTCCAGCCGCCCGACGGCAAGCAAAACCCGGTGTCCCGCCTCGAAACCGAAACGCGCACGGAACGCATCCGCCTCTCGCACACTCGCTCGGGCGAACTTTCCAAGATCGCGGCCATTGGGCACGACGTGGATCTTCTCCGGCGGGTACCGCTTCTGCTCGATCAGATAGCGCCGGTTGGCTTCCGAGACCGCGATGTTTGCGGTCACCAGCCTCTCTACCCACCGGTCCACGATGCAACTGCGCTTGAGCCAGCCACGCCGCCAGGCTTCGGGGCCGTGGGTTGTTTCAATGACCACAGGGACGCCATACAGCCGCGCCACTGGAGCAGCGAACAGCGTGCTGCGAAACAAATGTGTGTTGACCAGGCGGATGCCGTTATCACGCAGATACCGCCCGAACCGCTTGAATTCTGCCGTCTGTCGCCAGCTCGAAAAGCATGCAGGGACCGGCCGTATGCGGCTGCCCGCCAGCTCTCTGCTCCATGCCTCCAGGAGGACGGCGGGCGCCGCCAGATGCGTCTCGAAGCCCCGTGAGTCCAGACCTTTGGCCAGAGAAAGAACGACCTCTTCCACTCCACCCCTGACCTGCGAGTTGACGAAAAGCAGGATCGGAACGCTCACAGGCCCGCCTCCCGCAGCATGAGGTAGTAAAGGTCACGGATATGTTGCACGGCGATCGGCGGCTCTCGCCGCGCCAGAAAGGCGGCGCGGGACGTGGGGTGCTCGGGATCGAAGCCGTGCATACCTTTCCAACGGTTGCCACCCATGTAACTGGGATGGATCACGCAGCCGGGACGCATGGCGAAAATCAACTCGCCGAAGCGGTCGTCCGGGAAGGCTATGCCTAACTGCTTTCGTTCTTCCGGTCGGACGAGGCGGCCGCAGGGCAGCCTCTCCAGCAAGGCGGCCACAGCTCGACGACACTCCTCTCGAAAGAACCAGAAGCGGGCCATCGTGGAGTCGTAGAGCGCAAGATAGTCCTGAGGTTCGCGGAAACCCAGACTGCGCACCGCGCTCATCAGGTCGAAACTGGACTCGACCGGCGTCATGCCGTGGTCGGAGAACACATAGAATGTGGCATCAGGGTCGGAGGCCAGGACGGCACGATATAACTGGCGGATGAGGTCGCCGTACTGTTCGATCTCCCGAGTTACTTCTTCTGCCGACTGAATGTGATCGTGGAGGAAGGCGTCAAGTTCGCATAGATAGAGGAAGTAGAATCGAACGGCTCGGCTCCTCAGGTCGCAAATCATTTGACGAACGGCGGTCCGGTCGTCATATTGGTGATAGTTATAGACACGGTAAGGAACGCCGCGATCCTCGAGCTCGTCGAAGACACCGCGTGCGGGCGCCAGGCCGCCCGGCCGGTAAATGTCCTGTTTTTCACAGATATCGAAGAAGCGGAGAAGCTCGACCGGGACTCCGTAAATCGAAAAGTATCCGTTGCTCCGGCTCAAGCGCTTGCCGATCAGAGCCACCGCCTTGCGCACCGCGCGATGGTTGATCCAGGCAGAGGGCAGCCGCGCCAGCGGGGCCGTCCACCGGAAGGGTGAGGTCTCAGGGCGATACAAGAAGAGGTTCCAGTGACCGTGGCCGTCAGGCAGGCGCCCGGTGAGAATCGAGGGGATGGCGCCCGAGCTGAATCCGAAGACGGTATCTAAAGGCCTGCGGAAAGGCAGTTCGTCTTCGAGAAATGCGCGATCCTTGACCAGTTCCCAGCCAAGGGCGTCCACGAGGACGAAGACACTCGTCATGCGGCGCGCTGCTCCTTGACCAGCGCCGGGCGCTCCGCCACGGCGAGAATGGCCGATCCCGTTTTGGTCGGCACGAATAAGTCCGCGGCTGCAAGGGCCATCAGGAAGGGGAACATCAGGCCGAAAACGATCGGGTTCGGCCGATTGTCGCCGATCACGAAAAACAGGTCGAATGCCAGCGTGCCGAACAGCCCAAAGGTGAAGCGGGACTGGAGCATTCGTACGCCCGCCGCTTCGAATTTTTCTGCCAGGTCTTGCGCACCGTAACCCTGACGGACATGGCCGTAATCGGCAGGGTCGAATCCTATACGCTTCTCGCGCCATCGAACGAGCGGCAGGTGCGCACGCTGGGGAACGGACGGCGACGTGATGACAAGGTAACCGCCAGGGCGCAGCGCCTGCCCGAGCCTCGCGATCACCGAGCGGTCATCGGCGATGTGCTCGAGGACGTCCGCACATACGATCAAATCGAACTCGGATTCAAATCGGATGTCTTCCAGCAGCCCGGCCTCGAAGCGCACGTTTTCCAGGCGTGCCCGCCTTGCCAGTTCGTTGGCCCGGGCGACCTTGATCTCGTCGCCATCCACTCCGACAATCTCCCACTGGGGGCAGCGCCGCGCCAGGTGCAACGCCAGATCGCCACGACCCGAGCCGGCATCCAGCATGCGGATGGGCCGTTCCAACAACCCCAACGACCTCAGGGTGCGCAGGATGTGATAACTGCGGAGACGACCGGGTACGTGGACCTCGCCCAGGAGCCGGTACGCCCAGCGCCGGATGGCACTTTCTTCGAAAATCCATTTCTCGCTGCCGTAGAGTCTCATGGCAGACTCCTCACGATCCGGGGTCCCAAGAAATTGGCGACCCGCAGGGGAAGTCGCCTCCACAGGCGGATCGCCAGATGAAAGCGGGGATTGTCAGGATTGAGTTGCGGAACGCTCGATGAGTCCGACGCCCAGTAATGCCATTTCAACGGAATTTCTTCGGCAGTCCACTGTTTCTTGAAGCGGTGATTGCCACTTCCGGCGGTGGAACGTCCGAAATCAACCCGCGCATACCCGGCGTCCGCGGCCCATTTCAAAATGGACCAGTACAGGAATTCGTTCGAGTAATTGCCTGAGTAACGATAATCGGAGCAGATCCAGGGAAGCTGGAGAGTGTCGCGATCGCTGAGGCCGAAGGCGGCGGCTACGACGCGGTCGGCCTGGCGAACCAGGAAGATCGAAGTTTCCGCAGCGAAGTGGCGACCGATGCAATGGAAGAAGCGGAGCGGATAGACGGGCGTGCCCAGGTCGCGCATGTTGCGTGAGAACACCCGGTAAAACTGGGCGGCGCCCTCCGGGCCGGTAACTTCGATCCGCGCCCCGCTACGCTCCGCCTTTCGAACCTTGCCTCGCAGGCGCGAGCTCAGCCGGGTCCATAGGGCCTCCGCACCGTCCCTGAGATCCACTACCAGAGCCAGCTTGTGCTGGCGCGAGGGCCAGTCCAGCGCGGTAGTCCATCGCTGGCGCAGTTCGAGCCACCGTGCTCCGGTTTCGCGGCAACGCTCGATCGCCGCCTCGGCCAGCAGCGCGGCCACCTCATCATCCCGCGCGCTGATGCCCCCGTAGGTTACAAAGGGTTGCGATACCATAAAGTGACCGAACAGGCGCGAGCGGATTTCTGCCATGGGCAGGACTCCCACGGCACGGCCGTTCTCTGTCGCAACGAGGTAATGGCACCGGTGCCGGAAAGTTTCTGCGAGCACATTGCTCCAGCGAGCGTCGTGGTAGATGCAAGCCGAAGGCGAGCTGGCCACGTATTCGTCCCAGGCTTCGCGGGCTTGCTCCACTGAAGTTACCTCGATGCGCATGGCACTCCTGCTTCGAGCCAACCCGCTGTCTCGATCCAGGTGCGAAAACTCGTGCACCGGAATCGCTCCAGCAGAGCAGCGAGTTTTCGCGGCGTGCCCCGAAGGTTCAGGTAAGACCGCAGCTTTCGGCCCAGCGGCATGGGAAGCCGGGGATGCTCCGGATCAATTTCGCGGGGATGCAAATAAAAAATCACCGGTCGGCCTTCCCCGAGGACCTTCCGTGTCATGCGTTCGATCAGGCTGAGCGGAGCAAGACGCAGGTATCCGCCACCAAACAAGCACAGGCGGGTTCCCAACAGGCGTACCACAGTTACCGGAAACTCGGCGATATCGCCCGCGGCGGTAGGAACCCAGACCGGTTCGAGGCTTGCCTCAACCAATCCGCCGTGGTTCCGCGGCGCGGGGAAAACCGACGAATCGTAGAAATAGCCTGCCTCAGCCAGTTTTTCGTGAAACCAGGGGGTGCAAGAAGTCAAGGAAAAGCCCGCAGCCCGGTATCCCAGGACCGGCGCACCCGCTGCGTCCTCGATGGTGAGCCGCGCCTTCAATGCGTCGCGATAGAATTCCTCGGGCGTCATCTGGTAAACCAGCCGGTGGGCGTAACCATGGGAAGCGACCTCGTGGCCTCGGTGGGCAGCTTCGCGCACGAGGTGCGGGAAACGGCGGGCAGCCCATCCGAGGAAAAAGCAGGTGGAAGTACTCCCTGCTTTCTCCAGCATGTCCAGTAGCCGCAGAAAGTTGGCTTCTAACCGGGAAGGCAGTTCATCCCATTCATGAAAGACGGGCGCTGACGGCACATCGAGGATGTGGAACCAGTCCTCGACGTCTACTGTGAAGATGCAGGCGGCCGCACCCGTCAACCTGGTGTGGTTGGACGCCCGGCGTTCCAGCTCAGCGACCTGCATCGTGTGCACCTCGGGAAAGGGCTGCAATTTCCCAGACGTCGAACGAGCGCCCGCATGCGGCCTGCACCACGCCCACCAAGGTCGCGGTTGCGCCCAGCAGGGAATAAAACGGCACGGCCAGGACGGGCGATACCCGCTCGCCTTGCCGGACCTGCAAGAGTGCGGCTGCGGCGGCAGCGTAAAAGAGCACTTGCAGGAGCAGCGCAGCCCCGAACAGAGGCCGGTGCGCCAGCAGCGCCGAGCTGACTGCGACCATGAGCAGAGGAACCGGCGTCAGCCAGCGCAGGAACTTGTGCGAAAGGAACTGCCAGCCGAGACGGCCCCAAAGCAGCCGCCGGTATCTCCAGAGAGCCAGCGCTCCCTGCGCAGCAATGCGCGTGCGGCGCGCAAATTCCTCGCGGGGTGATTCAGTTTCTTTCTCGAGCGCGTAACCGTCCGGCTCGAAGATGGTGAAATAACCGGCCTGCGCAACGCGTAGCGGGGTTTCGAGATCATTCGCCAGATCGGGCTGCAAGGGAGCGGACAGGTCACGACGCAGGCAATGAACTGCGCCGTCGCATGCCAGCACCGAGCCCAGCCGGCTCTCCAGGCGTGCGATCAGCGATTCGTACCTAAAATAGATGCCCGCCCCCTGACCGATCGCGCCGGTTTCTGAGTGCTGTCCGGAGCGCGTCATGCCCGTGACGCAACCGACGCGAGGGTCTGCGAAGTGGCGGACCATTCGGCGCAGGCAACCCGGCGGTAGGTGCGCGTTGGCGTCGGTGAAGAAAAGGATCTCTCCCCGTGCCAACTCAGCCAGCCGGTTGAGCGCCCTGACTTTGCCGCCCCGCCTCTCCATCCGCAGCAAGCGAACCCGGGGATCCTGGAAGCCGCGCACGATCTCGTCCGTGCCGTCCTCGGAGGCATCGGAAGCTACGAGTACCTCCAACCGCTCGGGCGGATAATCCCAGGCCAGCGTCTCGCGAATTTTCCAGCCGATATCTTTTTCCTCGTTGCGGGCGGCGATCAGGACCGAGACCGTGGGCAGGTACTCGTCCCGCGCCCGGATTTTTACGCGCGCCACCAGTCCGAGTAAACCCAGCAGTAATGGGTATCCGGCGTACACATACGCCACCCACGCCGCTCCGAGCCACCACAAGACCTCAGTCAGCGTCAAAGGCAAGGCCCGTTGTCTCCTTTGGCGGCCAGGAACAATTTCCGTCCATTCGGGAACGATCTGTCAGCTCGCCGCCCCACACTTACTCACCCGGTGTTGTTGCAATTTCTCGCCCTTATGCTTGCGCGGGTTCACCCTGGGCTAAATGGCCGGAATTGTGTGTAAAATCAGCCCCTTGCGCAAAGAGCGAGCAGGCTCGGACCTGCCCCCGGCGCGCAATTTTCAGTCCGATTGGCGGTGAAGGAAAAAGTTTGGGAACTTAGACCAAAAATTTCGCTTCCTCGGTTACAGAGGCGCCTGCTGCCGCTGCTGCGGCCCGCCCGTTGACGCCCATGCGTTCCTCTCCAATGCCGAGCTTCTTCATGCGGTAGAGCAGCGCCTTGTAATCTACCCCCAGCATGCGCGCAGCACGCTTCCGGTTCCAGCGCGTGGCATTCAGCGCCGACAGGATCGCTTCACGCTCGGCCTCGCGTTTGGCTTCATCCACTTTTTCAAGGAGAGAGCCGCCGCTGCCGTTAACGGCGGGCGGGGCGGCGGCAGGCGCCAGCAACGAGCTCGGTCGCGTCAGGTTCCGCAAGGTAAGCTCGCGCGCCACCATTTCGGCGTCCTGGAGCACCAGGTAGCGTCGCATCACATTTTCCAGTTCGCGTACGTTGCCCGGCCAGTCGTAGGCAAGCAACGCTTCGCGCAGCGAAGGCGGAATCGTCGGAGGACGCTGGCCCGGCGGCGTGTGTTTTCTGAGCAGGTGTTGCGCCAGCTCGAGAATCTCGTCGCGGCGCTCCCGCAGCGGCGGAATCCTGATCGTGATCACGTTGAGACGGTAGTAGAGGTCCGCGCGGAACTTCCCCTCGCGCACAGCCGCTTCCAAATCACAATGGGTGGCGGCCATCACACGGACGTCCACGCGCACGGGATCGCGCCCGCCCAGCCGCTCGAACTCGCCATCCTGCAGGACGTGCAAGAGCTTGGCCTGAAGACGCAGGTCCATGTCCCCAATCTCATCCAGGAGAATCGTGCCGCCGTCGGCCAGCTCGAACTTTCCAGGCTTGTTGCGAAAGGCCCCCGTGAAAGCGCCGCGCTCGTAGCCGAACAGTTCGCTCTCGATCAGCTCGGAAGGAAGCGCCGCGCAGTTGACCTTCAGGAAGGGTCGGCGCGCACGGGGAGAGCGCGCGTGCAATTGCCGGGCGAGAACCTCTTTGCCTACCCCGGTTTCACCCTGCAACAGGACGGGCACGTCGGATACGGCGATGCGGTCCATCATGGCCTCGGCGCTGCGCCCTTTCGCCCATCCGCACCAGAAAGAGCCAGGGCTTGGCGATGGAGCGGGCTCCCCAGTTTGGGCACTCGCATGATCGCTCTCGCCCAAAGCCTTTCGGATCGCTTCGGCCAGTTCCTCGTGCGTCACGGGCTTGGCCAGGAAGTCCGCCGCGCCGTTCTTGACGGCTTCCACGACATTCAACGTGGAGGACAACCCGGAGAGCACGATCACGGGCAGATCCGGATGCGCCGCACGGATCTCGCGCAGGACCTCCAAGCCGCCCTTGCACGGCAGCAGCATATCGAGCAGCACCAGACAGATGCCGTTGCCGCTGGCCAGGCGGGCCAGCGCTTCCTCTCCGTCCTCGGCCGTCTCCACCTGGAAGCCCTGGCAACCCAGGGCCATCTCCAGGTAGTTGCGGACTTCCGGCTCGTCTTCGACAACCAGAATCGTGCGTTTGCGCATCCCCGCTAACCTCCTTGCTCCGCGCCTGCTATGGGACGGATACGTTGCTGAGGAGCCGGCGGCGGGGGCGCCGGCTCGCTCACGGTTTCAAGTGGCAAGACAAAAGCGAAAGTGAAGCCCTCGGGCGAGTTGTACGCGAAAATCTCGCCTCGATGCGCCTGCACAATCATCTTGCAGATCGCGAGGCCCAGGCCCCCGCCCGAGCGATCGCGAGTTGCGCCCAGAGGCGAATACTCGCGGAACAACCCTTCCAGCAAATGATCCGGCACGCCGGGGCCGCTGTCGCGGATCTCGAAGCGGTAGGCGTTCGCTCTAGCCGCTCGCACGGTTCGCCGGTCCATCACGTCCGCGAGCCGCCGGCCAGACCCATCGCGACGATCCCACCACCAGGGGTATCCGCGCACTTCGATCGCGCCGTTCTTGGGCGTGAACTTGCACGCGTTGTCCAGTAGATTCAGCAGAACCTGTTCCAACTGATAGGCGTCAGCCACCAGGGGCTTAACGGGCGACTCCACATTCACCGTCAGCGTCAGGTTCTTTTCCTCCGCGAGGGGCAGAATCTCGTGCAAGGCCTGCTCCACGCAGCTCTGGACGTCAATCTCACGCATGTGCGGCTCCAGCGCAGCCAGACGTCCCGTGCTCAACTCCAGCGTGGCCGTGGCGATGCGCGTGAGGCGCTTGATGCTGTGCTGCATGCGGCGCAGCACTTCCTTCTGGGCGTGATTGAGCGGACCCAACTGCTGACCCAACAGCAAGCCGCAGTATCCGCTCAATGCCGTCAGCGGCGCGCGGAAATCGTGTACCGCCCGCGCCAGGAAATTGGTCCTTTGCTGGTCATATTCCTGAAGCTGAAGATTTGCGTCCAGCAGGCAGTCCAGGATGCAATCGCGCTGCTGCCGGAGCGAAGCGAGGACCTGCGAGGATTGCAGGGTGCGTACGGCTTGTTCGAGGAACGAACGCAAAGTGACGGCGTGCACCGGCTTGAGGAGCACCCAGAGCGGTCGGTCGCCCAGCAGCGAGCACAAGTCGTCCAACTGGGTGCGCTGCACCAGGAAGATCTGACGGTGGGCAGGCAGAAGTCCGAAACCAGCAAACCCTTCGGATTCGGGTTCAAAGTCCCACACGTAGAGGTCGGCAGCCGGCAGAGCCTGGGCCGGCTGAGCAGCCAGGACGTCCCAGTCCGCGCCGCCCAGGCCACTGCTCGCCTCCCGACACAGCTCAGGCAGCTTCCGGTCTGTCGAGACCACGCAGAGCTTCATAGGGTATTCTCCTGGCGGCAATCCTCTTGGGGGCCGATCCAGCCTTTCGTGCTTTCGATCACTTCCGCTCCGATCAGCCATCCGCTCGAGTCCGGCGCGGGTTGCCTCCATCGCACGACACACTGCACCAACGCTGACCCCATGGGTTCGGGCAGGCTGAGCTTCAGGTAGATTTGTTCTCCGGGAGCTAGGAGGCGGCCCGTGCGCAGACAAAGTCCGCCTGCCGACAGGTTCATCGCCTCTGGGGCTTCCGCCGTTGAGTTGATCCACTCCACGCGACACCCAATCGCGGCGGCATCGTAACGCTGGTGCTTTCGGCGCTCGCTCACACCATCCCCGAACCCGTTGATTCCGCTGCGAGTCGGGTCGTAGGCGCGCGCCATGGAATTTGCCTTGAGCACCATGCGGGGATATGAATTGCTTAACCAATGTTAAGCCGGAGCGGCTATCCAAGGGTAGGGGAGAATCTGCACCCGGCAGGGGGTACGGACCACCCGCACTAGTACCCAAGCTGGGGCGTGGCAGCCAGGAGCACAGTTTCAATCCGACCCCGTAGCTGCCAATGCTATGGAAGGAAAAGGCTTATCCAAGAGGGCCTCCTCAAGCCCCGAGGCAAAGACGGCGGCGCTGAGGCGATCGTGCACACCCAGCTTGCCGTACAAGCTCCTCAGATGCCACCGGACCGTCTCCACGCTGATGAAAAGCTGCTCCGCAATTTCCTGATTGCGGCAGCCCCGCGCCACGAGCCGCAAAACCTGGATCTCTCGCGCCGTGAGTCCTAGCGATTGCCCGATGAGGTGTCGGCGCGCGATCCGGGTCAAGCTCGCTCGACTCACCCAGTACTGGCCCGCCGCAACGGATCGCACTGCTTTCCAAAGAATCCGTGGGGGCGCGCCGGGGTTCAGCGTACCCCAACAGCCTCGCTCCAGGAGCCATTCGAGGACATCTTCGTCCACGGACCGAGCCTCCGCCAACACGCGCACGCCAAGGAGGTGGCTGCCCATCGGAGCATCTTCTTGGGAGAACAATGCCTGGACCCGCGCCAGCTCGGCAACGAGCACGGACGGACGAAGCCTTTCGCAAATCGAGCGCAGCTCCTCTATGGAGCCTGTGCAGCGTACGACACTTGCCAACCCTTCTCGCGCTGCCCATTTTTCGATGCCCCGCCAATGCGAGGCACTTTCCCCGGCCAGAATAAGGCTGAACTGCGACGGGCGGGTTGAGCAAGAGTTGTTGGCTATCGCATCAAGCGTCCCGGCTTTCATCTCCTCCCTCAGTCCGCTGGCTCGGTGGGGTTGCGGGGCCCCCCTTCGGCTGGAGCGGTTGTCTGACACGATGTTGACATGGGTTGGCCCTGTTTGTCAACAAAATTTAATCTGGAAACCGGCGCGGGCAAGCTGAACCGCCAGGAAAAGTACTAGTACTTTGGCCCCTCCTCGCCTCCACGTTTCGCTACAAAGCTCATCCTTGCAAGCACCGTTCCGCGCGGGTTTGGGTAACTGGCAGCGCGCGTGCTCTTCCGACGCCCAGGGTACTGCCCTTGGACCCAAGTCGCCTCCCCAGCACGAATCGTCCGGACGAGCAAGCCCGGCTTGCACGGCCCACCAAAGTTGGCCCGCGCCCTGCCGTTCGGCTTCGCGGCGCGAACCGCCCCGTGCAGTCCCACGTTTTGGCAAACAATCCCGAGGTTTCACATGAATGAACCGTTCGAGCGCCGCGCGTGCCTGCGATTGCCGGTACGGTGGCCAGTCCGCATCGCCTCATCCAACGGCAAGGAGATCACGCTCGAGGCTGTGACGGAAAACCTGAGCAGCCAGGGCTTTTACTGCTGGGTCCGTCGCGCCTTCAAGCCGGGGGATACTTTGCATTGCGTCATCGAGTTCCCCCACCGCGTGTCTATCTGGGCGCGGAAATTGCGCATGCGGTGCGAAGCCGAAGTCGTGCGCAGCGAGTGCGGCTCGGAAATTGGGCTGTACGGGGTGGCCTGTCATATCAAGGACTACTCGATCGAGGTGGTCGACTGAACCGAAGTCCCGTCGCCAGACCCGAGCATCCCCTGGTTGGCCCCAAGAGTGCATGTTCCATCTGCGGAGGCGCCGCCCGGGAGCCCGGCAGGGTGCCCGAGCACGGCCCACGGAAAGGACTGGTTTCTTTTCAATGTTTCGTAGCACTTGCTTGTACAGACTGATTTTTGCCGGGCTGCTTTGCGGAACAGTTGCACTTCAAGCCGACCCGGTGACTCTTGTCGTTCACTCCGCCGACCCGTTAGTTGACGTCGGCGGTTGGGGTGGCGGGCGATTCCGCGCGACGCTCGACGGGACCCCCGTCTACGTCTTTTGTGTGGATTTCAGCCACAACTTCCGGTTTGGCGTCGCATATTCGGTGGACGTCACCCCGGTTTACGGCGACCTCGCTGCTCAAACACGCTACGGCGCCGTGCCTGATGACAGCTGGAATTACGGCAACAGCACCTACAATGCAACACAACGATACATGATGGCCGCGTGGCTGACCACGCAATATCTGCCATATTTCTCCGACTGGAGCAAGTCTGCCAACCGTTACCAGGCCCGCGGTATCCAGTCCGCAATTTGGGCTTTGCTCGATCCGGCAGGCTCACCTTACCCGCCGAGCGCAGGCAACAGGAACGATTGGCTCCAGGCGGCCATCGCCACGATCGGCCAGCCAAACTACGATGAACCGACCGATTCGTTTTACCGCTATTTCCGCGTGGTCAGCCCGGCGAATCCCGCTGCGCTGCGACCGCAGGAGTTTATCGTGGTCGTTACCCCCGAACCCGCTTCCGTGCTGACGCTGGCGGGAGCGATGGCGTTTACAGGGGTCGTGCTGCTCCTCCGGCGTCGCAGCTTCTCCAGGAGTTCTCGCCCGTGAAAATGAAGCTGAAGTTCGTCCGTTGTATTCTCGCCCTGGCAGCCTTGCTGCTTTCGGCTTCCTGCAAGCGAACTCCCGAAGCGCGCTTTGCGCGTTTCATGGCCACCGGCCAGCGCCACTTCGAGCAGAAGGATTACGCTCGCGCCATCCTCGATTTTCAAAACGCAGTCAAACTGGCCCCCAACAATCCGGAGCCTTACTATCGTCTGGGCCTGGCGCACCTTGAATCCGGCAATTTCCGGGCGGGCGTGGCTCATTTGATGAAGGCGACGGAGCTCAACCCCAGGCATGTAGGAGCGCAACTGAAACTGGCGCAACTGATGGCCACCAGCCGTCGCCAGGACGTCCTCGAGGAGGCAGCCAAACGTGCGCAGGCTGCGTTTGCCGTGGCGCCGGAGGACGCGGCGGTCCTGAACACCCTTGCCCTGACCGAACTCAGACTCGGCAAACCCGAGGACGCCCAAAAGCGCCTCGAGCAAACGCTGGAAAAATTCCCGGGCGAGTTGAATGCCTCGGTGATGCTGGCGAAGGTGAAGCTGGCGCAAAAGGACCTGGCTGGCGCCGAGGCCGTACTCAAGCAGGCCGCAGCGCGCGCGCCCAAATCGCCGGAGCCGGCTTTGGCTCTTAGTGATTTTTACCTCGCGCAGGGCAGGACTAGCGACGCGGAGGTGCAACTGGCGCGAGTCTTGGAGATAGACCCCAACCACGGACCAGCCCTCCTGCGGCTGGCGGAACTGAGGTTGCGCGCCGGGCACAAAGATGAGGCCGCAAGCTTGTTCCGACGCCTGGCGTCTGTCCCCGATCGGAACTATCGGCCCGCATACGCGCTCTTTCTCCTTAGTGAAGGCAAGGCCACCGAAGCCGTTGCCGAGCTGGAGCGGCTCCACCGCGCCGATCCTTCCGACCGCAACGTTCGCAGCCGCCTGGTTGCAGCTTACCTTGCCGTGAACCGCGCGGCAGACGCACAAAAAGTGCTGGACGAGGCCATCAAGCGCAACGCGCGGGATACGCAGGCGCTTCTGCAACGCGGTGCCTTGCTGGCTCGCATGGGCAAGTGGCAGGAGGCGGAGCAGGATCTGGTCAAGGTCCTTCGGATCGATCCGGAATCCGGCGAAGCGCATTACCACCTGGCGGTGGTGCGTCGAGGTCAGGGAGAGGCAGCCACCGCCAGGCAGGAGCTGGCCGAAGCGGTTCGCCTCAATCCTTCCTTGCTGGCTGCTCGGCTCGAACTGGCTGGCATGTTGCTCCGGGAAAACAGCGCACGGGCTGCCCTCGACCTCCTCGACCAGGCGCCCGCTTTCCAGAAAAACGACATCCACCTTCTCGTAACTCGCAACTCGGCGCTGATGGCGCTGGGAGATTACGCCAAGGCGCGCGAAGGCGTCAAGCAGGCGCTGGCCATTGCCCGCACCAGCGAGCTGCTCAGTCAGGACGGCAACTTGCGTTTGCTCGCTAAAGACTTCGCCGGGGCGCGCAAGAGCCTCGAGGAGGCTTTGGAACGAAACCCAGAGAACTTGGCCGCGCTGGATTTGCTCGCCTCCAGTTTCGTGCTCGAAAAGCAACCCGAGGCTGCCGTGGCCCGCGTTCGCAAGCATGCCCAGGCGCATCCAAAGTCAGCGGCCGTGCAGACCTTCGCCGGCGAATGGCTGTGGAAGTCAGGCCGGGCTGCCGAGGCGCGCGCCGCGTTCGTTGCCGCCAGGGCCGCCGATCCCAAGGCCGTCCAGCCTGCGCTCAGGCTCGCGCAAGTGGACGCCGCGGAAGGCAGGCTGGATTCGGCCCGCGGCATTCTCAATGACCTTCTCAAGACCGAGCCTCGCCATGCTGAGGCTCTGGCCTTGCTGGCGTCCTTGGAGCACCAGGCCGGCAACTACCAGGCGGCTGCCGAGGCCTACCGCAAAGCACTCGACATCCAACCCCGCAATGTACTCGCCCTGAACAACCTCGCCTTCCTGCTGGTGGAAAACCTGGGCCGTCCCGACGAGGGGTTGCAGTTGGCCCAGAAGGCCAAGGAACTGGCGCCGGAAAGTGCCGCGGTGGACGACACTTTGGGTTGGGCTTACTACCACAAAGGCCTGTACGGTAGCGCCGTCCAGCACCTGGAGCGCGCCGCCTCGGGCCCCAACGCCACAGCACTGAGGAAGTTTCACCTGGCCATGGCCTATTGGAAGGCAGGCGAGCCAGCCAAGGCGCGTCTGGCGCTGGCCGAGGCCCGGCGCCTCGATCCACGCCTTCCCCAGCTCAGCGCGGCCGCAGAATTGATGTCCGCTGCGCGACGATCCGGCCCGTAAGCGGCAAGAAATCCCCCAGAATTTCCTGGAATGCCGCACTTTGGGGACGCCGGAGGAGTCCGTTCCGGGGGATCTCAGCTAACCCTTTGAAAAGTGGAGGCGTTTTAACGGCATGGAAGTGGGCCTTGGATTGCTCGAAACGGGGCAAGGAGGGTAGTCAATGAAGACACTGAAGTACCTGCTGTTCGTGATGCTGCTGGCGACCGTTCCCTTGGCGCTAGCGGACCCGTTCAATCCGTTCAATGTGCGGCCGGTTCCGATCGGTTCCGCGCCGCCGGGTGAGCAGGATTTGCAACAGATTCTTAATGCCCAGTGCCCGGGCTGCTTCAACGTCAACACCGACCAGCAGAGCGCCGGCTACTGGAGGCTCGTCACTCCCGGTACGATCGCTCCACTGATCGTTGTCGAGTTCGCCGGGTGGGCCAACTCGAACGTCGTTGGCATGTTCTCGGGCACGACGGTGCACGACATTTTCCTGGGAACCGCTACCGCGCCGACGGCAGCGTTGGTCCAGTGGACCTCCTCGAGCTCCGGGTTCATCTACGGCGGCTCGGGCGTCAATACGGGTCCGTTTTCCGGCATCAGTTACTTGGGCTTGGGCTTCTACCTGCGGCCTGGCGGTGCTCCATCAACTTATTATTACACCGTGGATGACCTCAATCCGAACCACTCGCCGCAAGCGGTGGCTTACCGCCACATGCCCTCGAACACTTGGTGGATCGCTTTCGAGGACCTGTTAGTAAACGGAGGAAACTCTGACAAAGATTACAACGACTTCGTTCTGAGGGTGGAATCCATCTACCCCGTGCCTGAACCGGCGGCGATCTTGCTGGTTGGCTCTGTTCTGCTCCTTGTGGGGCGGAGGTTGCGCGCGCGAGCGTAGCGGCAACCTTTCTACGCAAACGACTCACTTTTTGGCGAGCCTCGCCCAGGCGGGGCTCGCATTATTTTTTGGGTCTCACCTGCCATAACAGCGCGCCAGCTCTCGCCTCGCATGAGCCGCCAGCTCCAACCCATCCTCCAGCGCTCCGGGCGTGCCTGCCAGGCTGACGCGAACGATGGCGCTGGCCGGGGACCTCCTCCGCAGCGTGTCCCAGATCAGATAGGCCTTGCTCAGATACTCGCTGGCGATCACGCGCTGCGGAGTCTGGTACCAGTAAAGAACCAGGGACTGCTCGCCTGCGCGGTACAGCACGTAGTGATTGATCTCGACGGGGCCGTTTTCACTGGACACCTCGATGGTCTTCAGCTCGATCGGTTCCCAGCCCCCGCCCGGCAGGCAGTGCTTGGGCGAGTGCATCGTTTCCCCGGCCCGCGGATTGGCGTAATAGGCGATGAAAAGGTTGGCAATGCGGGCGCCCCGACGATAGGTGCGCGATAGATACGCAGTCGCGCCGAGCGATTCCGCGATTTGCTGCCGCAGCGGCGGATCCTCAGTTCCCATCCAGCCGCCCAGCTCAAGCGGAATTTCCGAGAGCGGCCGCGCCAGCGAACCGGGCGGGCTGAGTTCTTTGGAGCGGGTGGCGACCAGACTGCCTGCCAGCACGGCACAGGTCGCCCACCACCGCCAGTCCTGAATCATTATTGTGTCCCTCCACCCACGAGGCGAGTCTCGAACAGTACCTTCAAGGTGCGGGCGGCCAGCCACAGCAAGCCGAATCCGCACAAGAAAATCAGCCAGCCGGAAAATCCGTGATAAAACCCTGTACCCATCAAAGGATCGCGCTCGGAGAGCATCGCCGTCCCGGCCACCCGGATCACGTTGAACAGCACCGCGATGGGCAGTGCCATCAGCACTAGCGTCACCCGCGTCAGCGGACGCCGCAGCTCCAGGTAGCACAACAGCAGGGCTGCCACTGCCAGCGAGGAGATCGAGCGCAGCCCGCTACAGGCTTCGGCCACCCCGAGCGTCGTGGTGGCGAGATGAATGATGTTGCCGTCGCGGTACACCGAGATGCCGAGAGCTTGCGCCAGCTCCGTCGAGGCCGCAGAGGCAACCAGTTGCAACGGCCCGGCAAGACGGTTGTAAACCAATACGGGCAAGGGCACCGTGGAAGCCAGCAACAGCAGCGGGAACGCAAGGCGTTTCAACCATCCCCAACCGCGAAAGGTCCAGATCAAACCCGCCAGCATGAAAACCAGGGACATACGGGTGAGAAAGAACTCCGCGCCCAGCTTGCCGATCACATAGCTTGCCGCGGCCAGGCACACCAAAATCAGACCGCGATTGTCCCGCTCCGCGGGCGCGCCTGCAAGCGCCGCCCGCTGTCGCCACGCCAGCCAGCCGGCCAGCGGAACGACGAGGAAACCGTGTGAGTAACCCTCGTCTTCCCACCAGCGGACCAACACGGAGGGGACCACATCGGCGTACAAGGCAATCAGCAGCCCGCCAAGCACGACGACGGGCGCCCAGCGTGCGGCGCGTCTCATCATCGGGACTGACGCAACTGGAGGGCCAAACTGCAGCTGATACGAGGCGGCACACGCCGGGCGGGCAATCGAGTTGCTTTCGGGCGCGCTACACAGGCCGGCGCCGGGAAGGAAAAATCTTGGGACTTTTGTCCGAAAAAGTTCCACTTCGTCCCCAGGCGGCTGGCGCTACATCATTCTCGCAGGTAAGTCCGCGCTTTTCCGATAACTCCGAGTTTGGCCGCATGCGTGCAACGGCCTTGGGTAGAGTGCCGGTAAGTTCTCCAAAGATACCCGAACCATCCGCGTCAGCCCCGAGAAACTCCGAGCTGGCCAGCCCGACTCCGAACCTGTGCGGGAGGATCGCATGAGTACCCGCGGAAGCAGCGCGAGCCGCAAAAGCAAGCTCCCGCCCCTGTCCCTGCTTCGCGCTGTTTACAAGCACAGGCGTGCTCTGGCTTTGACCTTTTTGCTGGGCAGCGCCCTAGCGGCGGCGGTCGTCTATCAACTCCCGGCCGCGTACCGCGCCGAAGCGTTGATTCTGGTCGAGTCCCAGCGGATTCCCGAGAAATTCGTCGCTTCGACAGTGGACGTCAACCTGCGCGATCGCATCAGCACGATCAGCCAGCAGATCCTCAGTTATCGCCGTCTGCTCGAGATTATCCATAAGTTCAACCTTTACAAGGCACAGAGGGCGCGGTTGTCCGAGGAAGAAGTGGTGGAGGAGATGCGCAAGGACATCGAAGTGCGGGTCGAGCAAGGCTGGCCTCAGGACCGCCCCGGCGCATTTCGCGTGGCGTACCACAACTCCAATCCGCAACTGGCGGCTCTCGTTGCGAACCAGCTCGCCAATCTGTTCATCGAGGAAAACCTCCGTGCGCGCGAAGTTCATGCTCTGGGCACGTCGGAATTCCTGGAAACCCAACTGGCCGAGGCGCGCAAGCGGCTCGAAGAGCAGGAGGCGAAACTCAGCGCATACAAACTCCGGCACAACGGCGAACTGCCCCAGCAGGAGAACGTGCTGATCTCCACGGCCGCACGTTATCAGTTGCAACTTCAGGGCGTCCAGGAGGCCATCGCACGGACGCAACAGCAGAAGTTGCTGCTCGAAAACAGCCTTTCCGCAGCGGAGGCTTCTTTTGCCGGCCTGCGGCAGATCATCGAGGATCTGGAAGAAGGAAAAACGACAGAGACTGCGGCATCCGCCCCCCTTGCCTCCGAATCGCTGGAAAGACAGCTCGCGGCCATGCGTGCGCGCTACACGCCGGATCATCCCGAAGTTCGGCACATGGAGCAGATGCTGCGCTACGTGCGCGAAATGGAAAAGGAAGAACGCCCGGGGACCGGTTCGACGGGTGAGGCAAACGGGAAGTCACCCGCTCGACCGGCTGCGGCGAACCGTGTGCGCTTCAACGAACTCGTGATCCGGGAGCGCGAACGGATCGAAAATCTCAAGGCTCAAATCGCGGTCACCGCGCAACAGGTGGCGACACTCGAAAAGGAAAGGCAAGCGATCGCGGCTGAACTGCAATCCGTGCTGGCGCGCCTGGAAAAACTCCCCATTCGCGAGCAGGAGCTGGCATCGCTGACGCGCGATTACGAAATCACCAAGGCGAACTATCAGTCGCTGCTGGACAAGCGACTGGCGGCCGAGATGGCCACCGAGATGGAGCGCCGTCAGAAAGCCGAGCGCTTCACGCTGCTGGATGCCGCTCGCGTTCCGGAAAAGCCCGTCAGGCCCAACCGACCCCTGCTACTGACCTTGGGAATTCTCCTGAGCCTGGGGCTCGGCGTAGGCATTGCTCTTGCCATCGAATTGCCGGCGGGGACGCTTTTGGGAGAGTGGGAGCTGCCTCCGCAGGTTCCCATCCTCGGTCGTGTTCCCCCTCTGGCGGCCGGTCTGGAACGGCTGCCTCAGCGGCGCCGACGAGTCCGGCGCATCTGGCTATTTGCTGCCGCCGGCGTGTTGCTGGCGGCGCTGGCTGTCGGGGCCTTCTATTTGGGTTGGATTTCTCCGGAAGATGCTCCCGCCTGGTGGAAGACAACCTTGGATTCGATTGCGAGGTGGTTGTGAGGGAACCCGTGAGCGAGAAGTTAACGCCAGCCGGCCTTCGACCTGACCCGCTTCAAGAACAGGTGCGCGTGTTGGAGATGAGGCCGCTCAGCGACGATTTGATCTTTCCTTTTCAGGGGAACGAGCCCCGGGCCGCCGAACAGTATCGCATCATCCGCACCAAGCTTCTGCTGCATCCGCGCCCTCTGCGCATCGTTGGCGTCTCCAGCCCGCAAGTGGGCGACGGCAAGAGCCTGACGGCACTCAATGTGGCTGGCGCTCTGGCGCTCAAGCTGGATCAATCGGTCTTGCTGGTGGATGGCGACTTCCGCCGCTCGAGTCTGGCCGGGATGCTCGGCGTAGGCGTGACCCCGGGACTGGCCAACGTGCTGGCCGGGGAATGCTCGTGGACTGAGGCGGTGGGGCGCCTCGATCGGATTCCTAACCTGTACTTTCTACCCGCCGGGCAACGCCCGGAACATCCCGCCGAGCTCTACGATTCGCCCGCCTGGCCCGAGTTGTGCGCGGACTTGCGCAGGCATTTCCGCTCGATCATCGTGGACATGCCGCCCGTCGGCATGGTAGCCGATTATGATTTGATCCAGGCCGCTTGCGACGCAATGGTTCTGGTCGTCCGCCCGGACCATACCAATCGTACTCTCTGCCTGAAAGCCCTGGAAGCCATCCCTCCGGAGAAACTCGCAGGGGTCGTTATCAACGTGGCGCCCGTATGGTTTCTTACCAGGCGAAGCAGCCACGGCTACGTCTATTACGCAGGATCCGACCGGGAGGCACACACCGTCGGTAGCCGCAGCGGTTGAGGAGGCTGCCCCGATGCTGAAGGTCTTCGGCGTCAGCTTCGCCGGGCGCACGCTCCTTCTGGTGCTGAGCGAAGCGCTGCTGGTCTATTCCGCCTTTCGCCTCGCCACGAAACTCTGGTTTGGACGGGACGCCGACCTGGCGCTGGCCTACGATCATGGGCTGCCGGCGACCCTGGTAGCGTGCGCGGCCTGCATGCTGTGCATGTACTACTACGATCTTTACGAGTCGGAAGTGCTGCTGAACGCGCGCGAGGTCGTCACGCGGCTTGTCCAGGTGCTGGGTACGGTCTGCATGGTTCTGGCGCTGGTGTACTTTGCGTACCCGCCTGTGCAAATCGGGCGCGGCCCCTTCGTTCTCTGGATTTTGCTGGGCGGGATCCTGCTCATCGCCTGGCGCAGACTCTTCGCCCTGCTCAACAGCGCGGTGGGCTGGAGGGAGCGCATCGCGATTCTGGGTGACGGCTGGCTGGCTCGTGAACTCGCAGCCGAGGTCCAGCGACGCCCTGAACTCGGGCTGGAGCTGGTGGGCTACGTCAGCTCGGGAGGCAGCGCGCTGGACGGCTTCCGGCGGCTGGGCGACCTGGACAAGCTAGAAGACATCCTGCACCGCGAGGGGATCACCCGCCTGGTCGTCGCCATGGAGGAACGGCGGGGCTGCCTCCCCGTCGAAGACCTGCTTCGTTTGAAGGCTCGCGGCCTCCGCGTGCAGGACGGAACCGAACTCTACGAGGCGATCACGGGCAAAGTGCCGGTGCTTGCGTTGCGTCCGAGCTCGCTGCTGTTCTCGTCCGGCTTCATGGCCTCCCGCACTATGGTGCTGGGTAAGCGCGTTCTCTCGCTCGCGCTCTCCCTGGTCGGTCTGGTGCTTGGGGCTCCCCTGATGGCGCTGATCGCCGCCTGGATCCGGCTGGATTCGCCGGGTCCCGCCCTTTTCCGCCAGCGGCGCGTGGGTCTGGACGGCAAGACCTTCACCCTTTACAAGTTCCGCACCATGCGCGTAGAGGCGGATCCGGACCGTCCCGCCGAGCCTGACGATGACAGAATCACACGCGCCGGGCGCTGGCTGCGGCGGACGCGGCTGGATGAGTTGCCTCAGCTCTACAACATCCTGCGCGGCGACATGGACTTTATCGGTCCGCGCCCCTTCCTGCCCCACGTGGAGCGGGAGCTGGCCGGGCAGATCCCGCTCTACACGCAGCGCTGGAACGTGCGCCCGGGCATCACCGGCTGGGCGCAGGTGCACAACGGCTACTGCGCCACGCTGGAAGACAACATCGAGAAGCTGGGCTACGACCTGTTCTACATTCGCCACATGTCCGTGGGCCTCGATTTGCTCATCCTTTTCCGCACCACCAAGATCCTGCTCCTCGGCCGCGGCGCGCGCTGAACCGTCCCTTCGCGATCCGCGCTGCCGGACCTTCGGTCAGGCTGTCCAATGCCTGCAAAGGCAACCCGTTCTCGGCGCTGCCCGGATCTCGGGGCACCGGCAGCCCGCGTCCGGGCAGCCGCTAGCCAGCAGAACAGCGGTCCGGGCCATGGGTCGCTTTGCTGGAGGGCGTCGCTGCTGCACGACACGCCGCGTCGTATCGCAAGTCGCGGATCTTCAAACAGTTCTCAGTCGGTAACCCACAGGGGTCCCCCTTTCCCCCCACGCCCCTGTCCGCTGCTCCGCGCCAGGGGCCACCGCAAAGCTTAAATGTTCTTCACGAAATCGTCTGCCTCAGGCCCGGAAACTTTGCCGATTTTTGTTGACTTTATTCGCGTTTCCGGTTACTATTCAGTTCTAACTTTCGTGCACATGCTACGTCGGACGAGAGATAGCGCGGAAGGGGTCAGGGCATGCCTGGATTCCAAGTAGGCGAGAAAGTAGTCTACCCGAACCAAGGCATCGGCGTGATAGAAAACATCAGCATTCGCTACTTCGGTGGCCGTCCCGAGAAATTTTACCTGCTGCGGCTAATGTGCAACCACATGACGGTGATGGTGCCGTTTTCGCACGTCGAGGAGATCGGGCTGCGGCGGTTGTCCCGGAACGGCGAGCTGGAGCGGGTGCTGACGTTTCTGGCTACCGGCGCCTGCAAGTCGCGCGGGGACTGGAAAAACCGGTTCAAAGAGAACTGCGAGAAGATGCGCGTCGGGGGACTGCTCCAGATCGCGGAGGTGCTCAAGAGCTTGCTTTTGTTACAGTTACAGAAGCCTCTTTCCTTCCGGGAGAAGCGAATGCTGGAGCGGGCCCGCCAGATGCTCATCACGGAGATCGCCCTTTCCCGGGGTATGTCCGAGGCCGAGGCGTTCGAGCTGGTTCGGCGCGCTCTGGCGAAGGCTTCTCTTACTTTGCCGCCGCCGCAGGCGTAGCCGCCCGGTTCAGGCGAACCAGCTCAGGATCAGCCGCGCGCCCCTCCAACTGCCTTCCGAGAGCCAGTAGCTCAGATTCCAAGCGCTCATTGCGACGATCAGCAGCAGGAATCCGTATCGCGCCGTTTGTTCGTAAATCCGGGGAGGCACCCTGGCTGCCAGCAGGAACTTGGAACCGTCCAAGGGCGGCACCGGAAGCAGGTTGAACAGAGCTAAGTAGAGACTGAGCCACATGCCGCGCACCGCCACTACGGATACCGCCGGGACGGCATGTCTCATCGCCGCCGCCACCGCGCCCAGCGCCACCGCCACAAGCAGGTTCATTGCCGGCCCCGCCAGCGCAACCAGCGCCAGGCCGCTCCAGCCGCCTCGCAAGGCCCTCGGATTCGTCGAGACTGCCCGGCCCCAGCCCAGGAAGCCGGCGCCGCTCAGGGAGGTCAGCGCGGGAAGCAGGACCGTGCCCACCCAGTCCACGTGGGCAAGGGGGTTGAGGCTCAGCCGGCCATCCCGGCGCGGCGTGTCGTCGCCCAGGCGAGTGGCCACCCACGCGTGAGCATACTCGTGCGGCGCCGTAAGTCCCCAGAACAGCGCGACATTCCAGAAGGCTGACTCCAGGTTCACTTGCTTTGCCTCACGGCGAAGGCCCATATCGCTAGCGCGACCACGATCGCAACCACAGCCATGGCGGCCATGTCCGCTCCCGATTCTAGCAATTCGGCGTGCCTCTCCCCTTCCGGGTCGCCAGACTCCAAGCCAAAGGGTAGAAAACTCCCTCCGCTCGACTCACTCTGAGCTTCCGGCGATCGAAGGGCTGCTGGAGGCGCGGGTGGGAATCGAACCCACGTATGAAGGTTTTGCAGACCTTTGCCTTACCACTTGGCTACCGCGCCTTGCGGTCGTTCCAATTTCAGCATACCGCGATCCCGCGGCGGCGTCAATCGCACCAATCCGCGTTCAGGCACTGCTCCTTCGGTTGGAAGGCCCTGAGGTGTAGGCTTCGATTGAGGGCGGCGCAGTCCGCTCGATGCCGGAATGGCCGGTGACCCCGCGGGCGCAAGTCGCCGCCAGTGGCCACTTCGCCCCAGGGAGAACCAGCGGACCGGACGTGGATCGGAGTGAGATGCCGAAGCTCGGTCGAGGTAAGGAATCGCTTCGAGCACTCGGAGCTGACCAAAGACTTCCACCAAAGCAGGAAGCATCATCCGCTTCGCCAGCAGGAAGGACACCGTGGCTGCGTCGGGCCAGCGCAGGAATTCGCGAATGGCCGCATTGCGGACTGCTTCTTCGGCAAACTCGATTTGGGGATCGGGAGCGCGCGGGAGCGACAAGTATTCCATCAGCACTTCCCGCGCGCCAAGGGCGCCCAGCGCTTCCACCGCCCAACGGCGGGGCTGGTAAACGGTGCCGGGACGCCCTTCCAGCAGAAAACGGCGAAGGGCAGGAATCGCGGCAGGCCCGAGAGCGATCAAGGCTGCCTTTGCGATCTCCCCTTCCAGAAGGCTGTTCAGCGCGGCGGTCAAGCGTTCGGCTTCGCTCTCCGGCGCACTCATCGCCCAGCCTCCACTGTACGCGCAGAGGTCTCCGCGTACAGACTCTCCAGTCTGCGCGCGGCCTCCCGATATTCTGGCTTGATCGGTACCCGCCAATGCTTCCCGGCGAGCAGCTCGATTCGCAGCGCACACTCTTGCCCGGCGGTCTCCCAGACGAGGCTTTTGATGTTGCGATGCGGTGCGTACCGGGCGATGGTGCCGTAGGATGCCGCGATGCCCTTGTCGCGATCGGTGAGCCACAGCAGGCGTCGCCGAGTAGCGACAAGCAGGTCGGCGGGCGTGCGGTACCTCCACCGACGGAACCAGCCTCGCCGGACGAGCTGGCTCGGCGCCTGGAACAGGCCGGCGCGCGGGACTTCGTCCGCATCGAGCTCGCGGGCCAGTGCGTTGCCAAACTTGACGTCCTGGAGTTGTGCGGGATCGAAGCTCGGCAGATCCTGAACCCTGTCCTCCGGCGCCAGCCACCGGGCCCGAAGCCGCCTGAGAAAACGATCCACCGCATGCCGGTAGACGGTGCTGTACGGGAAGGTCTGTTCGAAGTCGCAGGTGACGAACCGCAACCAGCCAAGCAAGAGGATGCAGCCGGATTCCATGTACACCAGATGCTCGAGCCGGACTTGCTGGCAGGGCTGCCCTGCGCTCGGGTGGGTGTAAATCCTGAGCTCGCTCCCCACCAGGCTCAGGACCCGGGGCGGGTAGCGTCTGCGCCCCAACCAGTCGGGTTGGTCACCCGGGAGAAAAAGCGCGGCTTGAAAATCATCCGGCGGTGTGTGAATCAGGAAGTCTGGTGGGAGGTCTTGGGGGGAGCCGATGAAGTAGGCGATTACGTAGCGCCGAGAATCCACGTCGCTGGGCAACATGTTCGCCCTCAGGTGAAGCGAGAGCGCGCCCGCTTTGCTTCGCCTCGCGTCCCCTCAGAAGCTACCGTCGCGGGCTCAAACCGCCGTGTTGAGCGTGAACCCGCGAAATGGTTCGAGCAATGGTGCTCTACTTCACCAGCTTACCCCTTCGCGCCTCGGCGGTGTTGCGAGCACGGCACGCTCAGGAGTCAGGCTCTCCCCAAGGTTCTTCGTGGGGACCGTCGGGGGCGTCGGAAGCCGGCAGCCAGCGCGCCAGTTCCTGCTTGATCGTCTGATACTCCGGCTTGCCCGCCAGGTTGTACCACTCCAGTTCGTCGTGCAGGTGATCGTAGAGCTCCTCGGTGCCGTCGCGGTAACGGATGTAGCGCCAGCGTTCGCTGCGCACGGAGTGATTGCCGCGCAAATACGTGGTCACGGCGGGGCGGTCCCACGCGGATTGGGGATTGCGCAGCAGCGGCATCAGGCTCACGCCTTCCAGACCGCTCCGCGCCGGCAGTTCGCACAGTTCGATAAGCGTGGGATAGATGTCCATCAGGCTCACCGGGCGGGAGCATCGGCTGCCAGGGCTGGTGACGCCGGGCGCGCACATCATCAGCACGTTGTGCGTGGCTTCTTCCCACAGGGCGAACTTGCGCCAGTGCAGTTTCTCGCCCAGGTGCCAGCCGTGATCGCTCCACAGGACCACGATCGTGTCGCGCGCGTTCGGTCCATCATCGAGCGCCTCCAGGACCCGCCCTACCTGCGCATCCACGAAGGTGATCGAAGCCAGGTAACCCTGCACGGCCTTGCGCCACTGCCCGTACTCGATTACTTTCTTGTGGTCGCCTTCGGGCTTTGCGAATTTCCGCCCCATGGGCGGCACGTCGTCCAGGTCGTCTTCCTTCACCATCGGCAGGGTTACTTTACCCTCGGGATACATTTCGAAATATTTCCCGGGAACATACCAGGGCAGGTGGGGGCGGAAGAAGCCCACCCCGAGGAAAAACGGGCGGTCGTGTTTGCGACTCAACTCGCGGCGAGCCCATTCGGCTACCTTCCAGTCGCCCATGGCTTCGTCCGGAACGTTCAGCGGCCCCCAGTCGAAGTGGCCGGTATTGGGAATTCCGTTCACAGGCCGTTTGGGCGGCACGGGATCGGGCGGCTTGTTCTGGGTCTGCGACGGGAAGTACTCCTGCCAGCTTGCGGGATCCGGGTATCCGCCATGGAAGATCTTGCCGCCTCCCACCACGCGGTAACCCTGGGCCATAAAGTGCTGCGCCAGCGTGACCGCGTTCCTGGAAGGAGCGGCTTTACGGAACGGCTGCCGATTGTCGTACACGCCCGAGGAGGAGGGCCGGATCCCGGTCATCAAGGCCGCGCGCGAGGGATTGCAGAGCGGCGCCGCGCAGTGAGCGTTCGTGAAGAGCAGTCCCCGCTGGGCGAGCCGGTCCAGGTTCGGAGTCTTCACGTCAGGATGTCCGCCCAGGCATCCTACCCAGTCGTTCAAGTCATCAATGGCGATGAACAACACGTTGCGGCGGCTCACAGGCCGCGCTGCGTACACCGCGGCGCCTGCCAGGGCCGCCAGAAAGTCGCGTCGTGAAGCGCCTTGCATGATGAAGTGAAGAATAGCACAGCTCCCGGGCCGGCGGACCTCGCTAGAATGAAAGGGTTGATCGTCACGCTGACCATCAATCCTGCGATTGACCGCACCTTTACGACGGACCGGCTCGTTTTCGAGGATCGCACTTATATCCTGGACCGAACCGAGACCGCGGGCGGGCGAGGCATCAACGCTTCTCGCGTCCTTCACGCATTCGGCGCTCCCACCTTCGCCCTGGCTACGGCGGGAGGAGAATCGGGCCAGCGTTTCCAGTGCTACCTGCAACAGGCCGGTTTCCCCTTTGAGCTGGTGCCGATTGCCCGCGAGATCCGGACCAATCTCGCCATCACCGACCGCCAGGGTCTCACGATCAAGCTCAACGAACGCGGCCCGCAACTGACGTCCGAAGAAGTGAGCCGGATCGAGGAAGCGGTCCGCCGGCATCTGGATGGCGCCGACTGGCTCATGCTCTGCGGAAGCCTGCCGCCGGGCGTGCCCGATTCCTTTTACGCCCGCCTGATCGCGCTGGCGCGCCAGCGGGGAGTCAAAACCCTGCTCGACACGGACGGTCCCCCGCTCGGCCTCGGCGTCGCGGAGAGGCCCACGGTCGTCACCCCCAATCAGCAGGAAGCCGAGCGGCTGCTGGACACGGCTTTGGTCACGAGTTCTCACGCCCTGGCGGCCGCCGCGAGAATTCGCGAAATGGGGGCCGAACTCGTGGTGCTCTCGCTGGGCAGTCGTGGCGCGGTAGGCGCTTTCCCGGACGGGTTGGTCCACGCCATCCCTGCGCCCATCCAGGCCGTGTGTCCCATCGGCGCGGGCGATGCTCTGGCCGCCGCCTTTGTCTGGGCTTTCCAGCAGGGCAGCTCACCGCGGGATGCTCTGCGCTGGGCGGTCGCGGCCGGTACCGCTTCCGCCAGCTTGCCCGGCGTGCAGTTCGCTTCCCTCGAGCAAACCCGAAAAGTCTACGACCTGGTGGAACTGCGCGAAGCGTAGACTCCCGATTCACGGAACGACACCGGCCAGTGCGATCTCCGACGGCCCGGCTGTTCGGACCCTGAGAGAGCTTTGCGTCTTTTTGCTGTCCTCCAGATCTCAACGCCCCCGCGCCAACCGATCCTGAGCGAGAATATTCGCAAGATGTCGCGCGCTGGCCAAAAGCGCACAACAACGGTAACGGGAGTGGACTGATGTCGCACGCAGCCGACTCAATTGCAAATCCTGGCGGCACGCGCCGCAGCCTCATGTCGCGCCGCGAACTGCTGGCAGGGTCCGCAGGGATGGGCCTGCCGGTGATTTTTGCTGCGCCCGCACGGGCAAGACCCAACGTGATCGTCATTCTGACAGACGATCAAGGTTGGGGTGACCTCAGCATACACGGCAACAGGAACCTCTCCACCCCGAACATTGATTCGCTGGCCCGGGACGGGGCGCTTTTCCATCGGTTCTACGCCTGTGCTCTGTGCGCGCCTACACGGGCAGAGTTTCTTACCGGGCGCTACTACGCACGCGGCGGCGTGCGCGGGGTCACCACGGGCGCCGAGCGGCTCAATCTGGACGAAAGAACGATCGCCGAGACGTTCCGGAGCGCCGGCTACGCCACAGCCATCTTCGGCAAGTGGCATAACGGATCCCAGCATCCTTACCATCCCAATGCGCGGGGCTTCGATGAGTTCTACGGCTTCACCTCCGGCCACTGGGGTCACTATTTCAGTCCCGAGCTGGAGCATAACGGGCGGCTCGTGCGGGGAAACGGATACATCGTTGACGACTTGACCGATCATGCGCTGGAGTTCATCACCCGGAACAGGAACCGGCCTTTCTTTTGTTATCTGGCGTATAACACGCCGCACTCACCCATGCAGGTTCCGGACCGCTTCTACGACAAGTTTGCTCAATTCGAGCCCGCGATGCGGTGCCACGATCCCCAGTTGGAAGATATTCGGATGACCCGCGCCGCACTCGCCATGTGCGAGAACATTGACTGGAACGTGGGCCGCGTGCTGGCCAGGCTCGAGCAGTTGAAGCTCGCTGACAACACGATCGTGGTTTACTTCAGCGACAACGGCCCGAACAGTTGGCGCTGGAACGGCGGCATGAAAGGCCGCAAGGGCAGCATTGATGAAGGAGGCGTCCGCGTCCCCTGCCTGATTCGCTGGCCCGGACACATACGCCCGGGCACGAGGATCACTCACATCGCAGGAGCCGTTGATCTGCTGCCCACCCTGGCCGAGATGGCCGGCATCCCGGTAGTCGGCGACAAGCCCTTGGATGGCAAAAGCCTCAAGCCGCTCTTGCTCGGCCAGGCGCCGCCATGGGCTGACCGGATGATCTTTTCCCTTTCCGGGCAGCGCGTGAGCGTGCGCACCCAGCGTTTTCGTTTGGATCCCGCCGGTCGCCTGTACGACTTGGAGAGCGACCCGGGCCAGCAACGAGACCTCGCGGACAAGGAGCCTGAGCTGGCCCGGAAGCTGCGCAAGGCCGCCGAAGAATGGGCCAGGGAAGTGTTACCCAACGTCGGCAAGGACGACAGACCTTTCCCCGTGGGATACGCCAGAACGACGCTGTTGCCGGCGCGCGACGGCGTCCCGGAAGGAGCTATCAAACGAAGTTCCAAGCATCCCAACTGCTCGTTTTTCACCAATTGGAGAACCAAAGAAGACCGGATGACGTGGGACATCGAGGTGGCCCGCAGCGGCGAGTATGAAGCGGAGACTTACTACACCTGCCGTGCGGGCGACGTCGGCTCCACGGTCGAGCTGACCTTCCGGGGCAGCAGCGTGCGCGCCAGGATCAACGAAGCGCACGACCCGCCTTTGGTGGGCGCCGAGGCAGATCGCGTTCCCCGCGAGGAATCCTACGCAAAGGACTTCCGGCCTTTGCGGCTGGGCACGATCGCGCTCGAGAAAGGTCGCGGCAAGCTCGTCCTCTGGGCGCCGGAAGTGGCCGGCGAGCAGGTGGCGGACATCCGCTACGTCGCGCTGACGCTGCGCCAGTAACGTGTCGCGGGACGCCCACAGGATCAGGCCCGCCTCGGTATCTGTGCGCGGATTGGTGTAAATCCCGGCTGGAACGCCCGAGGACCGACTACGAATTGCTGCGGGTATTGATGAACGCCCTCGGGGGGCGTACTCCGCGCGCTCGCGGCCGGCATGGTCCTGGTTCACACCGGCTTGTCAGGCCGCCTTGCTCGGATCCGACCTTTCGGTGGAAAGCGAGGTCCGAACAGCCGGGTTCATGCCTTCAACCGCCGGCCCACCTCCCGTAAAGTGGCCTCATCCTCGGGATGAATCGAGCCGTCAGGCAGCGGCCCCGTGTTCAGCAGAAGATTGCCGTTGATCGAGCGGCAATACTCCAAAGCCTTCATCACCCAGTCGGCGTCCCTGTGCCGGGCGTCCTTGTGGTATCCCCAGGCTCTTTCCTGCAAGGTATCGCAGATCTCGGGTAGCTTGTTCTTGTTTTTCTCCCAGACGCGTCGGGCCACTTCGCCTCCCATCTTGTGCGGCCCCAAAGTACGTTCCGGGGCTATGTAGTCTTCGTCGCCGTTCGCGCCTTGCTTGAAGCAAATCAGACACTGCGGCTGCAAGCTGCGGATCAGGGCGTACGTCTGCTCGATGGGGAACAGCTCAGGCCGGCAGTAATAACCCATGATGGGGTCCAGCCACATTCCATTGACAGGCCCATATTGCGTAAGCAACTCCCGGATCTGGTTATGGACAAAACTGATGTAATGCTGGAAATCCTCCGGTTTGCGGAACCTATAGGACGGTTCCGGTTCTTTGTAAGCCGGGCGGGCGCTCCCCCAGGGCGCGTTCGTCGAGGCCAAACCGTACTCCCGCGAGTAAAAGTACGGATGCCGCCAGTCGAGCGCATAGGAGTAGTAATAGAAAATGCCGAGACCTTTCCTGCGACACGCCTGAGTCAGCTCCGCGATCAAGTCCCGGCGCGCGGGAGAATTGAGGCTGTTGAAGTCCGTCTCCGCTGTCTTGAAAAGGCAGAAGCTGTCATGGTGCCGCGTCGTGATCGTGATGTATTTCATGCCCGCCGCCAGAGCCAGGTCGGTGATTTTCTCCGCATCGAATTTGTCGGCGGTGAATTTCTCTTTCAGTTTTTCGTACTCGCGGACCGGGATCAGCTCGCGCAGCTGGACCCATTCCCCGCGCCCCAACAAGCTGTAGACGCCATAGTGGATGAACAACCCGAACCGCGCCTTCCGCAACCATTCCAGGGAAGCGCGGCGCGGATTGTCCGGCTGGCTCCCGGACTGCTCCGCTGCCCGCAGGCTCATCACGGAGACCGGCAGCAAACCCGCAAGGAAGCGACGCCGTTGCATTTCGATCACCTCAGCGCAATCTCCACAAAGTCCGCCCCGGAATGCCGGTGGAGATTCTGGTTTTTATCGAGACCGATATCATACATGCGGACGACGCGGCCGTGGCAACGCCATATTATTGGGCGACTTCGGGCGTGCGGTCAGGCGGTGAACAGCGGGGCTTGACGAGCCAGCCTTCAAAGGGACGGACCGATCCGGGGACGCGCTGAAGGTTGCGCAGGCAAGACGGCGGCTACGCGGGTCGGTACGGGTGCTCAGAAGCGCCTGCATCGCGTACAATGCAGAAGTCAGGCAGGGAGGAATCATGGATAACGACGCCGTTGTCTCTCGCCGGGAGGTCCTTCAGGCGGGCGCCGCCTGGTTGGGCGCACCGAGGCTTTCCGCAGCCGTCAGCCATGCCCGGGTGGCGATTGCCCGTTGCCGCAGCTACCAGGAAGACCTGCTGGGTATCCTGAGTCGGCTGAGCGATCAGATCGGTGGCATTGGCTCGCTGGTGCGGGGCAAAACGGTAGCCTTGAAAATAAACCTCACGGGCAATATCACACGGTTTCCCGAGCGTCCTGACATGCCTTATCGCACCCATCCTGCCACCGTACTTGCCACAGTGCAACTTCTGGCGCGGAACGGCGCCCGACGGGTGCGCATCCTGGAAAGCTTCTTTCCCGCGCGGCAGGATCTGGCGTTGTGGGCGCGCTACGGACTGGATGTCAAGGCCATCAGCAACTCCGGCGTCGAAGTGGAATGGGAGAATACGCAGAACCTCGGTTATGGCAAGAAGTATTCCCGGTTGAAAGTCCCATGGGGCGGTTACGTTTTCCCGGCTTACGATCTCAACCACTCCTACGAGGATTGTGACGTCTTCGTCTCGCTTTCCAAACTGAAGAATCACTGGATCGCAGGCGTGACCATGGCGATGAAAAATAACTTTGGCATCACGCCGTGCTCCCTGTACGGGGGCGACTGCGGTCCCTATGGCAATGAAGACCCCAGGGAGGAACGCGGGCCTGTCTGTCACATCGGCAGCCGCACTCCCCCGCGCGGCGTCCCGCAAGAACTGAAACCGGATTCGCCGAGAGACGCGGGCTACCGGGTGCCGCGTATTGTGGTGGATCTGACCGGAGCGCGGCCCATTGACCTGTGCATCGTGGACGGCATCGAGTCCATCCGCGGCGGTGAAGGAATCTGGAATCCCGGCGTACAAATGGTCAGGCCCGGAGTCCTGCTGATGGGGCGCAACCCGGTGGCGGTGGATACGGTCTGCACCGCGGTGATGGGCTACGATCCGCGCGCCCAGCGGGGCACGAAGCCTTTCCTGCGCGGCGATAACTGTCTGCTTCTGGCCGAAGCCGTGGGGTTGGGTCCGGCCGATTTGTCGGCCATTGAAATCGTGGGGCTGAGTTTAAAAGAAGCCGTCTACGACTACGGCCCCGGACCGATCGGCAAGCCCATCTGAGACGCGTCCCGTGCTCTCTTGCGCCGCGGATCGCTCGGGCACAAACCCAAAGGCGATGTTCAGCGAGCTGATAAGTAGCCCAGACTGGCCAGGAATTCCTCCATCTTGTGCAAGGTTTCGTAATATGCCTTGTTGTTTCCTCGCCCGTAGTTGAAAAAGCCGTGCGCCGCCCCCTCGAAACCTACTAACTCACAGCGGTTGCCGGCTTCGAGCATGCGCTGCGTGAACAGCTCGACGGTTCGGTAGGGAACGGTGGTGTCGGCTTTGCCATGGAAGATGATCGTCGGCGGCGCGCCTTTACGGATGTGATGATAGGGCGAGAGCGCTTGCGGTTCGGCGCCCAGCCGCTCGGTCAGCTCGGCCAGGTTGCGGGGGAAGGGAAGACCTTCCACAGGGGCCAGCACCAGCGCGGGGTTGAACAAGACCAGAGCATTGGGCCGCGAGCTGATGCGGTGGTCTTCACTGGGTTCGTCGAAGTCGGGCAAAAGCGCGGCGGCCGCCGCCAGGTGACCTCCCGCCGAGCCGCCGCCCGCGGCGATGCGATCGGGATCCACGCCCAGCCGATCCGCGTTGGCCCGTACCCAGCGGATGGCTGACTTGGCGTCCCGGACGCAATCAACCACCTTCACGTTGTGCCGGGATGCGACCCGGTAGTCGGCAGCGAAGGCCACCATGCCGCGCGAAGCCAGATGCCGACACTGAGGAGCGAACTGCTGCGGACTTCCGCTGCGCCATCCGCCGCCGAAGAAGAAAACGATGGCGGGCCGCCTGGCGCCTGCACGGTGTCCCGGCGGCTCGAAGATGTAAATGTTCAGCCTGACGTCGCCTGCCGACTTGTAAACTTCCACGCGCGCGTCTTCGATACGCGGCGGGTATGGGAGCTGTCCCGTCTGCGCCCAGGCATTTCCCAGAACAACCGGCGCCAACACGCGAAGCAGCAGGGTTCGCAGCATGACCCTGATTCTAACCTGTTCGAGTTCCCGCGGCGGGCGAACCCTCTGCACGAACTTCCCCTGCGGAAGCTCAGGCGGCCGCGCCCCGGTGAGGTTGTCCGCGCAGCAAACCTGGCGTCTGTCGCAACGCCAGCCCTAGCGATCGCGCCCCCATGGACCAAACGTGACCCGCCGCCAAGTGCCGCACGACTCACCAGCGGCCCAGAATCTGGGGCAACGGGAGGCTACGGGAAACGTCTCCCTCGACCGAACTGTGCTAACTCAAGTCTCCTGTGCCTGGACGCCGGCGCTCCCGTGGGCGGAGAAAGACCCGTCAGGAGATCTCAAGCAAGGTGCGAAAAGTGGCGGGGACGACGGGACTCGAACCCGCGACCTCCGACGTGACAGGCCGGCGTTCTAACCAACTGAACTACGTCCCCGATCGTTCGCGGGCTTCCTCCGTTATCTTAGCACGACGGGCGTCTGCGCTACAATTCTGGCATGACGCTCAGGATCGCCCGCTCGCTCTGTCTGCTCGCGCTCGCCATCGCCCTCAGCGGCGAGGCTCAAACCGGCGTCGGCCGCATCCATCGCGTGGACCCCGCCCTCG
>Ga0080004_1119557_pt1 | contig 126640 bp, 75 predicted proteins | sample WasSprMetagenome_FD_69207 | JGI IMG/M metagenome (GOLD analysis project Ga0080004, IMG submission 69207) | Sulfidic aquatic microbial communities from Washburn Spring, Yellowstone National Park, USA - WS (SPADES assembly) (version 2) | ecosystem: Environmental > Aquatic > Thermal springs > Hot...
CCTGATATGTTTTTCCCGTCAACAGCGTGTGTTGTTCACAGAAAATTAGGTGGGAAAAACGAACCTGCCGCGTTTGATATTTCAGCAGCTTGTAGTGGGTTTGTATATGGTTTAGCTATTGCAGAAGGTTTGTTGAAAACTGGGAAAAGCAAGAATTTATTACTTATTGCAGCTGATACTTTATCAAAGTTTACTAATTGGCAGGACAGAAATACTTGTGTTTTATTTGGTGATGGAGCAGGAGCGATGTTGTTAACCGCTGTTGATAATGATGAAGATTACGATGGAATTATATCAACATATCTTGGTGCAGATGGTAATTACGAAGATTTGTTATATATTCCAGCTGGTGGATCAAAAATGCCTGCTTCTATAGAAACTGTAGAAAAAAAATTACATACAATTTTTATGAGCGGCAGAGAAGTTTTTAAAGTAGCAGTGACAAAGATGGTTGAAGCAGTGATAAAATCTTGTGAACTTGCTGGAATACAGCCACAGCAACTTGATTTAATAATACCACATCAAGCAAATTTGAGGATAATAAATGCAATTGGTGAACGATTAAATATTGATCCAACAAAGATTTTTGTTAATGTTGATAAATATGGCAACATGTCAGCTTCTACAGTAATTGTTGGGTTAGACGAAGCAATATCTGAAGGGAAAGTTAAAAATGGTTCTTTAGTTGGTCTTGTTGCATTTGGCGGTGGGTTTACTTGGGGTGGAGCAATAATAAGATTGTAAAAATATTATGAAATACTTAGGTATAGAACTTGACGAAACTAAATTACCACAACATGTTGGTATTATAATGGATGGAAACGGTAGGTGGGCAAAAAAACGTGGATTACCACGAGTTTTTGGCCATCGTGCTGGAGTTAATACTGTAAGAAAAATTGTTGAAACAGCGGCAAAGATTGGTATTAAATGTTTATCGTTATATGCGTTTTCTACTGAGAATTGGCGTAGACCTAAAAATGAGATAGAGTTTTTGTTTAATTTACTTAGGCAGTACATAAAAAAAGAAGAAAAAAATTTGATAAAAAACAATATTAAAGTTGTTATAAGTGGAGATATTTCTAAAATAGATAAGAAGACTGTAGAAGCACTGCGAAAGTTAGTTGAAAAACTCAAAAATAATACAGGACTAATAGTAAATCTTTGTATTAATTATGGTGGGCGACAAGAAATTATTCATGCTGTAAACAAAATTATTTCTTTAGGTGTTAAATCAGTTGATGAAAAAAAATTTGAAGAATTTTTGTATACTAAAGACTTACCAGAACTTGATCTTTTAATTCGTACCTCTGGTGAATTAAGAATATCAAATTTTATGTTGTGGCAAGTAGCATATGCTGAACTTTATTTTACCAAAACTTTATGGCCTGACTTCACACCAAAAGAATTTGTATTAGCAATAAAAGATTACCAATCAAGAGAAAGACGGTTCGGAGCAATATAAAATATGTTATTACCAAGAATTTTAACAGCTATTTTAGGGATTCCAGTTGTTCTGATTTGTATATATTATGGCAGTATGTTGTTTTTGTTACTTTTGTTTGTTATTCTTTTGTATATGTTACATGAATTTGCATACATGGTTAATTCAGTAGGTTATGAAGTCCACAAAGTTGTAGTATATTTGGTTGGTATAATAACATTTTTTTCAATAATATTTGAACCCTTACAATTTAATAAAAATTCGTTGTTAGTTACTTCCATAAATTTTACATTGATACTTTTTATACTATTTTTTATAGAGATTATAAAACAAAAACCTTTAGGTTCTGTTGGAAGAATAAGCGTTGAATTTACAGTACCGATGTTGTTAGGATGGTCCTTAGCACATCTGTTTTTGATAAGAGATATTAAAAACTATGGAATGAAATTAACTTTTATTTTGTTTCTTACTATATGGATAATAGATAATGCAGCCTATCTCTTTGGAGTAGTCTTTGGTAAAAAAAAGTTAGCTTCTGTTGTAAGCCCTAAAAAAACAATTGCTGGTTTTATTTTTGGTTATATATTTGGAATTTTAGGATTTTTATTTTTATTTCGAGTTTTTTTAATTGATAGAGTGTTTAATTTTAGAGATTTAATTATTATATCTGTTATCTTACCATTTGTTTCTATGATATCTGATTTAGCTGAATCGTTGATAAAACGTGATTGTGGGTTTAAAGATTCTGATAATTTGCTTGTTGGGCATGGTGGAATGTTGGATAGGTTTGATAGTTTTATTTTTACTTCACCAGTGTTTTATTATTTTCTACGTATAGTTTTAAACAGATGAAAAAAGTTTTGATTTTAGGTTCAACTGGTTCCATAGGTAAAAACACACTTGAAGTTATAAGACAAAACAGAAATAAATTTAAAGTCGTAGGATTAGCAACGAAAAGCAATATTGAATTGTTAAAAAAACAGATGGAAGATTTTGAGGTAAAATATGGTTGTATTGTAGATGAAAAATTTAAAACTTCGAAATTTAATAATAAAAAAGTTTTTTTTTCAACTGAAGGATTATTGCAAATTATTGAAGAAACAAAACCAGATATATTAGTTAATGCTATTGTTGGGATAGATGGGTTAAAACCTTTGCTTTATGCAATAAAACAAAAAATAAAAAATATTGCTTTAGCAAACAAAGAATCTTTGGTCGTTGCAGGACGTTTGATAATGGATGAAGTTAAAAAAAACGAAGTAAATTTGTTCCCAATTGACAGCGAACATTCAGCTATATGGCAATGTTTAAAAAATGAGAATATAAAGAATGTTAAACAGGTAATAATAACTGCTTCTGGAGGACCTTTGTTTAAAAAAAATGTTGTTAAAAAAACGCCTGACTTTATTGTTTCGCATCCGGTATGGAAGATGGGAAAAAAAATATCTGTAGATTCTGCTACTTTAGTAAATAAAGGGTTTGAATGTATTGAAGCACACTATTTGTTCAATATACCTTATGAAAAAATTGATGTTGTGATACATCCACAAGTTTTAATACATTCGTTTGTAAAATTCATAGATGGAAATATTTTAGCATGTTTGTTCGTACCGGATATGAAGATACCAATTTCTTACGCACTTGGTTGTGCAGAGGAAAGATTAAAAACTAATGTTAAAAAATTTGATTTATTTTTGTTAAACAAAATAGAGTTTTATAAACCTGATTTCAAAAAATTTCCGTTATTTAAGTTGTTAATGGATTGTGTAAAAACAAATTATGAAAGTTATTCTATAGTATTTAATGCTGCAAATGAAGTCTTGGTTGAAAAATTTATAAATAAAGAAATTAAATTTGAAACTATACATAAAGTATTGAAAAAGATTATTGAAAACCATAGACCAAAACATATTGCTACTATAGAAGAAATTTTTGTTCTTGATAAAGATACAAGGTTGAAAGTTTTAGATGAACTTAATTGTGTTAATTAAAATATTACACGAAAGGAAATGATTATGATAAATATATTGCTTATAATATTAGCTTTTGGAGTCTTAATTTTCTTTCATGAGTTTGGACATTTTATTGTTGCAAAAATTCTAAGAATAAAAGTTTTACAATTTTCTTTTGGTTTAGGTAAAGAAATTGTTGGTAAAACAATAAAAGATACAAGATATTCATTATGTGCGTTACCTATAGGTGGAGCTGTTAGACTTAAAGGAGAAAATATAGATGAGTTAGATTTAGAACCTGATAGTTTTTTTGGTAAGAAATGGTATGAAAGAATAGCTGTAGTTATAATGGGACCATTAATGAATTATTTTCTTGCAATAATATTGTTTAGTTCGCTTGCGTATTTTTATGGTGTCGCTAGTTTCTCAAATGAACCAATAATAGGCGAAGTTATAGAAGGTAAACCAGCATATTTAGCAGGTTTTAAATCAAAAGATAAAATAGTTAAAATAAATGATGTTGATATAAAATCATGGACTCAATTGGCTGAGATTATACACAACTCTGTTGGACAAGAATTAAAATTTGAAGTTTTACGAGATAATCAAAAAGTAATTATCAAAGTTGTTCCTGAGTTAGACAAGATAACAAATAAAGGAATTATAGGAATTACACCTGGTTATGAAGTAAAGAAAGTAAGTTTATTAAAATCTATAGAAATTGGTATTTCACAACCGATTTCGTTGAGCGTATATTCTATAAAATATTTGTTTGACAAAATAAAAAGATTAGAGAAACCTGAGTTAGCAGGTCCTGTTGGAGTGTTCCAAGTATTGTCAAAATCAGTGAAAAGTGGAATTGAAAATTTTTTGTATACAGTAGGAATTATTTCTACAATGTTAGGATTGTTTAATCTTTTTCCAATACCTTTACTTGATGGAGGACATATTTTATTCTCTATTGTTGAAGGTATTACAAAAAAGTTGCCTTCAAAAAAAACTTATGAAATAGCAAATTTTGTTGGTCTATCAATTATAATGTTTATATTTTTGTTTGCAACATATAATGATATTATTAGAATAATATATAAGAAATGATTAAGGTTATGAAAAAGATAAAAGTGTTAGCTGTCATACCAGCAAGATATGGTTCAACAAGACTTCCTGGGAAACCATTATCTTTAATTGGTGATAAAACAATGATTCAATGGGTATACGAAAATGTTAAAAAATGTGAACTTATAGATAAAATAATTGTAGCAACTGACGATATTCGTATTTTTAACCATGTTAAACATTTTGGTGGAGAAGTTATAATGACATCAAAAAGACATAGGAGTGGTTCTGACAGAGTTGCAGAAGTTGCAAAGAAAATACCGTCAGAAATAGTGGTTAATGTTCAAGGAGATGAACCTTTGATTTCCAGAAGTATTCTTTATAAAACAATTACAGAATGTTTAAAAGATAAAAGATTACAAGTAGTAACACCTATATGTAAAATTGAATATTACAGTGAACTTTTTGATACAAACTTTGTAAAAGTTGTTGTTGATAAAAATTTTTATGCATTATATTTTAGTAGATCTGTCATACCTTTTGTAAGAGACGAATTCGTTTTTAATCAACAAACTTTTGAAATAAAAGATAGTGAGATAATAAAAAAAGTGAATTTTTATAGACACATAGGAGTTTATATTTTTAGAAGAAACTTTTTGTTTAAATTTCTTTCTTTACCTCCTGGAAAACTTGAACAGGTTGAAAAACTTGAACAACTTCGTATATTAGAACATGGGTATAAAATAAAAACAGTTTTAGTAAATGAAAGTCCTATTAATGTTGATACAGAAGAAGACTTAAAAAAAGTTAGAGAGGTGATAAAACAAAGATATGAAAGTAGTAGAAGTAAAAGACATAAAAATTGGTGATGGGCAACAATTAGTATTAATTGCTGGTCCTTGTGTGATAGAATCTGAAAAAATTACTTTATTAGTTGCAGAAAAGATTAAAAAAATAACTGATAAACTTAAAATACCGTTTATTTTCAAGTCTTCCTATGATAAATCAAATAGATCTTCAGTTGAACATTATCGTGGGCCTGGTTTGAAAAAAGGGTTAGAAATACTTAAAAAAGTTAAAGAAGAATTTAATGTTCCTGTTCTTTCAGACGTACATTGTAGGACAGAAATACCGTATGCTGCAGAAGTTTTAGATGTTATTCAAATCCCAGCATTTTTATGTATGCAAACAGATATGGTTGTTGAAGCAGCAAAAACACAAAAAGTGTTAAATATTAAAAAAGGACAATTTTTAGCTCCACAGGATATGAAGAAACCTGTGTCAAAAGCTTTGTCTGTTGGGAATGATAAGATTTTACTTACTGAACGAGGAACAGTTTTTGGTTATAACAACATGATTTTTGATGTTCGTAGTATACCAATAATGAAACAAATTGGTTTTCCTGTAATAGTGGATGTGACACATATAGTTCGTATCCCAGGACCAACTTCTAAAGATTCTACTGGTGGTCAACCAGAATATATTAAAACATATAGTTACGCAGCAGTTGCTTCTGGTGCTAACGGATTGTTTATAGAAACACATCCAAATCCGCAGGAAGCTTTGTGTGATGCTGCAAGTATGTTGAAACTAGATTTTCTTGAAGGATTACTTGAAAAATGTTTGGAAATATATAAAGTTGTTAATAATTTATAAATAAAAATTTCGGAGGGGGTAAAGAAAAACAATGACAAAAATAAAGGAAGAAATTGAAAAAATACATAAGGATATACACAAGATAATTCTAACGACGGATATAAAAAATAAATACAGGTTGATACCTTATATTGCACGATGGGCTGCTGAATTAAAGTATAAAGAAGAATATAAAGATTTGTTAGATAGTGAAAGGATTAATATTGCGATACATGATGTTTTGACAGGTAAAGTTACGATTGAAGATATTAAAAAACTACCGCCGTTGAAAGAAAGAAAGAAATTGAGTATTTTACAAACTATAACAGAATTAACAAAAACTACTGAAGAAAAAGAGGAAAAAAAAGATAAAAAAATAAAAGATAAAAAATGAAAAAAAATATTATTATAGGTGTTACTGCAGGTATTTCTATATATAAAGTTTGTTCGTTGATAAGACAATTAAAAAAAGAAGGATGTAATATAAAGTGTATAATGACAGAAAACGCTACAAAACTTTTATCACCATTGTTGTTACAGGAACTTTCTGAAAATAAAGTTTTTACACAGATGTTTTCTGAATATGAATATAGTCCCACACATGTCTCTTTAGCTGATTGGGCTGATTTAATTGTAGTAGTTCCATGTACATGTAATACTATCTCAAAACTTGCAACTGGTAAAACTGATGATTTGTTAACATGTACAATATATGCTGCTGATTTAAAGAAAACAAAAATTTTGTTATGTCCATCTATGAATTCTAATATGTGGTTACATCCTATAACTCAAGAAAATGTTAAATTGTTAAAAAAAATAGGATATTATCTTTTAGAACCTGAAAAAGGTGAACTTTTGTGTAAAAAAGAAGGTGTTGGGAGATTACCTTCTGTAGATAAAATTGTTAAGTATATTAAAAAAATTTTAGATTAACTTATGTATGCAAAAAACTGTTCTTATCACTACAGGTCCTACAAGAGAGTTTATAGATCCTGTAAGGTATATTTCTAATCTATCCTCTGGTAAATTAGGGTATCATATTGCCAAACAGTTTATAAAAAATAAATATAAAACAATACTCGTAAGTGGACCTACTTGTATCAAATATCCTAAAAGTTGGGATGTTTGTCATGTACAAACAACACAGGAAATGTTTGATGTTGTTAAAAAATTTTTATCAAAAGTAGATATTTTTATCTCTGTTGCTGCAGTTGCTGATTTCAAACCAGAGAAGATTTTTGTACATAAAGTTAAAAAAAAAGAAAAAATTGTTTTGTCTTTAATACCAACAATTGATATTCTAGAATATGTTGGCAAAAATAAAAATCCTTCTCAACTTGTGGTAGGGTTTGCTTTGGAAACTGATAAAAAAAATGCTGTTAAATATGCGAAAGAGAAGTTGTGCAAAAAAAATTTAGATTTAATTGTCCTAAATTCTGAAGAAACTTTTGGCAGTGATTTTATAAAACCAACAATTATATACTCTAACGGTAAAATACAAAAATTGAAAAAGATGACAAAAGAAAAGTTTGCAAAAATTTTGTTTTGTTTAACAAAAAAATTAATAAAAGAAAAAAGTTATGAATAATATAGAACGAATAAAAACAAAACTTAAGTTACAAAAATTTTTGTTTAATACAGAGGGTTTATATTTAGGTACGAGATTGAATGGGAATAAGATGAATAAAACAAAAAAAGAGTTATTAGAAGAGTTAAAAAAAGAGGTTGAAAGATGTCAAAGATGTGATTTATGCAAAACAAGAATTAAAACAGTTTTTGGAGAAGGCGATCCAGATGCAAAGTTAATGTTTGTTGGAGAAGGCCCTGGATATGAAGAAGATAAACAAGGTAGACCTTTTGTGGGAGCAGCAGGCGAGTTGTTGACAAAAATTATTTTAGCAATGGGACTTACACGAGAGAAAGTCTACATAGCCAATATTGTTAAATGTCATCCTTTGAAAATTCCCGATCCATATTTGAGAAATAATGATAGGCCACCTAATAAACAAGAGATAGAAAATTGTCTTCCGTTTCTTAAAAAACAAATTATGATAATTCGCCCAAGAATAATTTGTTGTTTAGGTTCTACTGCTACTAGTGTTTTAACAAAAAGAGAAGAACCAATTAGCGAGTTGAGAGGCAAAATTTTTAAATATGAAGAAAATAATGGAATAGAAATTATTCCTACCTACCATCCTGCAGCTTTGTTAAGAAATCCGTCTTTAAAACCATTAGTCTGGAAAGATATGAAAGTTATAATGAAGATTTTTGGGTTAAAATAGATATGTTTTGTGAAATAGTTTTTCCTATACCACTTCATAAAAAATATATCTATTCTTTGCCACAACAAATAGTGGAATCTTTTTCTGTGAATGAAGAAAAAAAATTAGTTGGTTATCGGGCAATAGTAGATTTTGGTAATCAAAAAAATGTTGTAGGGGTTATAGTTAATATTAAAAAAGAAACAAATTTTGATAAAAATATAAAACCTGTTAAAAATGTGATTGATACAGAACCTTTATTTAGTAAAGAACAACTTGAATTTGCCGAACAGTTGGTTGACAAATATCTTGTTCCCTTGGGTTTGGTTTTATATCAATTTTTTCCATACGATGAAAAAGTAAAGTTTGAGCAAGGAGTAATAGCTACTCAAGAGAAAAAAGTTAGTTTAAAAGTTGATGAAAAATATATAAATTTTTGTAAAAACAAAAAATTGTTAGTGTTTAGTGATATAAACGAAAAATTTTTGTTTTATATAAATGTTGTTTTTGATGTAATAAATAAAGATAGACAATTGATTGTTTTATTTTCATCAAATGAATATCTTGTAGACTTTTGGAAATTTTTGTTAAAAAACGTTGATGATAAATCTGCAATTTGGTTAAAATCAAAAATTATGTTATATACAGGAGAACTTCCTGTCACAGAAAGATATAAAGTGTGGCATTTAGTAAAGAACAAGCAAATAAATATTATTTTAGCGACAAGAATAGGTGCGTTTTTACCTTTTGAAAATGTAACAAATATAATAATAGACGAAGCAGATTCTCTTGGATATAGAAATCAAGAAGTACCAATGTATCATGCTTGTGATATTGTGAAAGAAAGAGTAAAAAATTATAGAATATTGTTAAATTATACTTCTTTTGTACCATCTGTAGTACTGTATTTTAAAAACAAAAAAAATGTTAAGTTTATAAAAAGTGACGACAATTTAACAGAAATAGCAATTGTTAAAGGTAAACTTAAAAAGATAATTTTAGAAAATATCTATAAATTTAAACAAACTGTGATTATATTTCCTTATAAAGGGTATGCAAGATATTGTGTATGTACTCTATGTAAACATAGAGTTCCAATAAAAAAAATAACTGTAGAAAGGTTTATATGTCCCAAATGTGGTAGTAAATATTATGAATTAAAAGGTACCGGGATACAAAAATTTATACAAAAATTGTATGATGTTGACAAAAGTTTAACAATTGAATATATTGATTCAACTTTAAATGAGAAAAAGATTGAAAAAATTATTGATAGATTTAATAACGAAAAAATTGATGTTTTAGTTGCTACTCCATTGTTGTTTAATTATCTTTACAGAATAAGTTTTGCAAATGTAAAAAGTGTATACTTTTCTTGTTTAGATAGTTTGATATATAGTGGTTCTTATCTTAGTTATGAAAATGTGTTTAAATTAGTTGCTTTATGTAGAGTGTTGTTTAACAGTTATAAAAATAAAGGAGAAATTTATTTAGAAATATTTTATCAAAAAGAATATGATGGAATATTATTGTCTGAATTGAAAACTTTTTATGAAAAAGAATTGGAAATAAGAAAAGAACTTTGTTTTCCACCATTTTGCGAAATTGTAAAGATTGTGGTGGTAAGTAAAGAAAAAAATAAAATTGAAAGAATTTTGTCAATGTTTAAAGAAATTAAATCTGTTTATTCAGTAAAAGACATAATAAACGAAAATAATCTATATAAAGGCGAAATTTTGATAAGGTTAGAAAAAAATTTTGATACTCAGATTGGACAAATTAAAAATTTGGTTCTGCCACAGATGAATTTTAGATATGATAAGATTTATATAGAATACGATCCAGTCTTGTAATGTTGAAATAAAAATTTTATTTTTATAAGAAGTAAACATTATGAAAATAAAATTAGAACTACAAATGTATTACAAACTTATTAACCATGGTCCTTGTTGTTTAGTTACTTCTGGGAATGAAAATATTAAAAATGTAGCACCAATTGCTTGGATTACACCGTTGAATGATGACCCACCATTGGTGGTTATTTGTGTTGCATCAACACATTATACAGCAGAATTGATAAATAAATATAAAGAGTTTGTTATAAATGTTCCAAGTGTAAGTTTGATAGAAGAGGTTAAACTTGCAGGAAAAATTTCTGGAAGAAGGAAAAATAAATTTGAAATGTTAAAAGTAACTGTTGAAGAAGGTATTAAAGTAAATGTTGTACATATAAAAGAATGTATAGGTTTTATAGAAGCGAAATTGGTTGATAAAAAAGAATACGAAGGTGTCACTTTGTTTGTTGGGAAAGTTGTTCATTGTGAGGTTGAAAAAGAAGTTTTTGATGGTGAAAATTTGATACCTGAAAAAGCAAAAACCATACATCATGTTGGTGGGAACAAGTTTTTTATCTCATCAAAATTTATTTAACAATTTAAGAATAAATAATTAGAAAGGAGGAATTAAAAAATATGAAAAAATACTTTTTATTAACTCCGGGCCCAACTCCAGTACCGCCAGAAGTAGCTTTTGCTGAAGCACAACCTATTTTACATCATAGGACAAGCGAGTTTGGTAAAATTTTTGCCGAAGTTATTGAAGGGATGAAATATGTTTTTCAGACAAAGAACGATGTTTTAATGGTAACAGGGTCTGGGACCGCTGCAATGGAAGCAGCTGTAGTAAATTTGTTATCAGTTGGAGATGAAGTTATAGTAGCATCTTGTGGTAACTTTGGTGATAGATGGGAAAACATTTGTAATGCTTATGGAGTAAAAGTACATAAAGTTGCTGTTGAATGGGGACAAGCAATAAATCCAAAAGATATTGAGAATGTATTAAAACAGAACAAAAATATTAAAGCTGTTTTTACTACACATACAGAAACTTCAACTGGGATTGTTAATGATATAGAAGCGATCGGTAGAATAGTGAAAGATACAGATGCTGTTTTAGTAGTAGATACTGTAAGTGGTCTTGTGAACCAAAAATTTTTAACTGATGAATGGTTTGTAGATGTAGCAGTTACAGGTTCACAAAAAGGTCTTATGTGTCCACCAGGATTATCTTTTGCTACTGTTAGTCCTAAAGCATGGAAGTTAGTAGAAAAATCAACTTTGCCAAAGTTTTATTTAGATTTTAAAAAGATGAGAAAATCTATTGATAACAAAGAAACTCCGTTTACTCCAGCAGTTTCGTTAGTTGTTGCTATACATAAAGCAATAGAGATTATAAAAGAAAAAACTCTTGAAAAAATTTGGGGTGATACAGAAAAACTTGCAAAAGCGACACGTGCTGCTGTGAAATCAATGGGGTTAAAAATTTTCTGTGATGAAAATCATATAAGCAACATAGTTACACCTATTTCAATGCCCGAAAGTGTTGATGGACAAAAAGTTGTTAAAACATTAAGAGAAGAGTTTGGTGTTTCAATAGCAGGTGGACAAGGAAAATTAAAAGGAAAAATTGTCCGTATTGCTCATATGGGATATATAGATAAAACTGATTTAGTAGTAGGTATATCTTTCTTAGAAGTTGTATTAAGAAGATTTGGAGTAAATGTTGAAATTGGTAGTGGTGTAAAAGCTTTTCAACGGGTGTTAGAAAGTTAAGATGGTTAAGAAAGGAGCAGTTTATGAAAAAATATAAGATTTTAATGACTTATAAAAACACTGAAGGGTTAGAAAAATTATTAGAACATCCTGAAATACAAGTTGATATAAAACCAAAACCATCACAAGAAGAACTAATAAATTTGATTAAAGGATATGATGGTTTGTTGATTCGTTCTGAGGTAAAAGTTACAAAAGAGGTTATTGAAGCAGCTGATACACTTAAGGTTATCTGCCGTGCAGGGACTGGTGTGGATAATGTAGATTTACAGGCAGCTACAAAAAAAGGTATTATAGTAATGAATGTCCCTGGAGGTAATACAATCTCTGCTTGTGAACATACTATTGGGTTAATACTTGCGATGATGCGAAATATACCACAAGCACATGCGTCTTTAAAATCAGGTAAATGGGAACGAGAAAAATTTGTAGGGAATGAACTGCAAGGGAAAACTTTAGGACTTATTGGCTTAGGTCGTATTGGTTCCGAAGTTGCAAAAAGGATGAGAGCGTTTGAGATGAAGATTATTGCCTATGACCCGTATGTTTCAGAAGATTACGCAAAACAGTTGGGAGTAGAGTTAAAATCTTTTGAAGATCTGATAAAAGAAGCAGATATTATTTCTTTACATATACCTAAAACTGAAGAAACAAAAAATTTAATAAATAAAGATATAATGGCAAAAATGAAAGATGGTGTGTGTATTGTAAATTGTGCTAGAGGTGGAATTGTGAACGAAAATGATTTATATGAAATGTTGAAATCCGGTAAAATAGCAGCTGCTGCACTTGATGTGTTTGAAAAAGAGCCAACAACTTCGTCACCTTTGTTTGAACTTGACAATGTAATAGTTACTCCACATTTAGGAGCATCTACTGAGGAAGCACAAGTTAAAATAGCAAAAGAAGTTGGTGATATGTTGATTGATTTTTTTGTTAATGGGTTAATTAGAAACGCAGTAAATATACCATCTATAGACAAAGAGACATATAATAAATTATTGCCTTATATAAATCTGTTAGAAAAAATTGGTATTTTACAGAGTAAACTCTTAGAAGAAGCTATTAAAGAGATTTATATACAGTATGTCGGTAATATATTCCAACAGTTAAACACATATATTATTACTTCAGCGTATATAAAAAAATTTTTATCTAATTTTGTTGATATTGAATTGAATTATGTTAATGCACAGATAGTAGCAAAAGAGAGGGGGATTGTTGTTAAAGAAGTAAAAACTGCTGAAGGGAAAGAGTATAAAGAATATATTAATGTAGTAGTAAAATCTATGAAACAAGAAAGTTCTGTGTCTGCTGTAGTGATTAATGAGAACAATTATCGTATAGTTGAGATCAATGGTATGGATTGCGATGTTGAAGCTGAGGGTAAAATTATTATACTTTCAAATGTTGATAAACCAGGTATAGTTGGTAAAGTTGGGACAATTTTGGGAGATAATAATATAAATATTGCAAAAATGTTTGTAGCAAGAAAATCGTTTGGTGGAGATGCTGTTACTTTTATAAATGTTGACAATGATATTTCGCAGGAAATAATAGAAAAATTAAAACAAATATCTGGAATTAAGGAAGTTAAGTTTGTATGTTTATAATATAAATTTGATGAGAGAAATATTAGAAGTTAAAAATCTTACAAAGATATATAAAAAACATCAATTTTTATCAACTAAAAAAATCATTGGTGTTAAAAAGTTAAATTTTGAAGTTTACGATAACGAAATTTTTGGTTTGTTAGGTCTTAATGGTTCTGGGAAAACTACTGTTATTAAATTGATATTAGGTTTGTTAAAACCAGATGAAGGTGAAATTTATTTTTTAGATAAAAAATTACCAAATAGCGAAGTTAATATATTTATTGGGTACTTACCTGAAATGGTGGGTTTTAATAAAAATTTTACTGGGTATGAACTTTTGAAATTTTATTCTAAACTTACAAATTTTTTTGATAGGCAAAGGTTAACAGAGGTAATAAAATTTGTTAAATTAGATAAAGATATAAATCGGAAAGTATCTGATTATTCAAAAGGTATGATACAAAGATTAGGTTTAGCACAGGCTATTATCCATAACCCAAAGCTTTTAATTTTTGATGAACCTACAAGTGGGCTTGACCCAGTTGGTATAAAAGAGATGAGAGATCTTATATTACAACTGAAGTCACAAGGTAAAACAATATTTTTTTCGTCGCATTTAATTTCTGAACTTGAAAAAGTATGTGATCGTGTAGGAATAATACATAAAGGTGAAATTGTACGGATAGTGGAAAATAATGAATGGCAAAAAGTTCCTTTGGAGGAAATTTTTATTAACACTATAGAAAAGAAAAGTTATCATTAAAAAAGGAGAAAATAAAATGAGAAAAAATAAAATGAAAAAAAATATCGTTGTTATAATTAGTTATTTATTGTTGTGTAGCAGTTTATTTTCAGTTGTAGTTGACAAAGTTATTGTGAGGGTAAACAAAGAGAATATAATGAAATCAGAGTTTGATAAACTTTATAACGCAGCACTTGAACAGATGAAACAACTTTCATCAAAAGAGATTACAAAAGAGGATGAAGAATTGTTGAAACAAAAGGTATTAGATCAACTTATTGCACAAAAGTTATTGCTTCAAGAAGCTAAAAAAAGGAATATAAAAGTTACTAAGCGTGAACTTGAAGAAGGGATAAAGACAGTAAAGTCAAGATTTCCGTCTGACCAGATGTTTATGTTGGAACTTAAGAAAGAAAATCTTACTGAAAAACAGTTTCAGAAACAAATTGAAGAACAAATAATGGTGTTAAAACTTGTTGATGAAGAAGTAAGAAGTAAAATGGTACAACCAACAGAGAAAGATGCAAGAGAGTTGTTTAACAAAATTGTGAAACTTATTGAAAAAAAAGATACAAGGTTACAAGGTAATGAAGATGATGAATTAAAACTGTTAGCACAACTTGTGCAACGATATTTTGATGAACAAGTTCGTGTAAGACATATTTTGATAAGAGTTGACCCTAACGCAAGCCAAAAAGAAAAAGAAGAAGCAAAAAAGAAAATAATGGATATAAAATCAAGAATTGATAAAGGTGAGGATTTCGCAACTTTGGCACAGAAGTATTCCGAAGATCCTGGTAGTAAAGATCGCGGTGGAGATTTAGGCTTTATTGCTCGTGGGGATACAGTTGAAGAATTTGAAAAAGCAGCATTTTCTTTAAAAGAAGGACAAGTAAGTGATATCGTAGAAACAAAATATGGGTATCATATAATAAAAGTAATCGAACGAAAACCTAAACGAACACCAGATTTTGAACAAATTAAAGATGATTTATTACAATATTTGACAAGAAAAAATGCTGAAAGAATTTATGACGAGTTTGTTGAAAGTTTGAAGAGAAAAGCAGATATCCAATATTTAGAAAAAATAAAGTGATTAATTATGGGTTATGGATAGATGTTTGTTAATTATTAGTTGTGGTGAAATATCAGGTATAGGTTATGAACTTGCTTTAAAAGTAAAAAAAATAACTGAAAATAAGAGTTTTTTTCTTCCTATCTTAATAGGTAATCTTACCTGGTTAAAATATGTTTCTAAAAAAATAAATTTAGATTTTTCTCCTATAGTGATTGATGAAGAAATATTGTTAGCAACTAAGAACTTCTCTATACCAAAAAATAAGTATCTACTAATTGATATACCGTCTAATTATTGTATTTCTGAGCTTAAAAAAAAATCTGGTGAAATTCCAATTCGTACATTAAAGAAAGTTGTTGAAGTGATTTGTAAACTTTTAAAATCAAACATAAATTTTTGTGTGTTAACTATGCCTGTTTCAAAAAAGTATATACAAAAGTATGATAAAAATTTTGTAGGCCATACTGAATTTTTTGCAAAAAAGTTTAATGTTTTAGCTCATCAGGTTTCAATGTTGATGGAAGGTATGGATAATCACAAAAATTTGTATAGAGTTCTGATGTTGACAAGACATGTACCTTTAAAAGATGTTGTTAAAAATTTGGATATTGAAAAAAGTGTTTCCCAAATAAAAAATGTTGTGAGTTTTATTGACAAATATGAAAAAATAAAGTTAAATAGAATTATAATCTGTGGGGTAAATCCACATAATGGAGATAATGGTGTTATTGGTGATGAAGAAAAAACGGTTTTGTTAAAAATAGTCAAAAAATTAAAAAACTTGCTGCCTACTAAAAAAATTTTGTTTCCGTATACAGTGGCTGATGCGTTTAATTTTGTTAAAAACAAACAAGATTCTTTGATAGTTTGTACATACCATGATCAAACAATGATACCTTTAAAACTTTTATGTGGATATAGAATCGCAAATATTACTGTTGGTTTACCTTTTTTACGTGTTTCACCAGGGCATGGTACAGCAGAAGATATTATGCTAAAAAATAAAGCAGATATTTCTGGAATTAAATTTTGTGTCAAAAAATTACAGGAATTTTTTACTAATGTCAATCCAAGAATTTGAAATACGGGAAGTTCAATTAATTGATCTTGATGAAATTTATGAAATTGAAAAAGAAAATTTTAAGTGTTGTTGGAGTAAAGAATTTATTAAATTTAATATTTGTCTTCCTGAGTATATAAGAAAATTTTATACAGCAGTAAAAGAAAAAAGAATAGTAGGTTACATCGTTTGCTGGTTGTCAGATAAAACTGCACATATTTATAATATTTCAGTAAAAAAAGATTATCAGAATCAAGGAATAGGAAGTTTTCTGTTAGAATACTTGTTAGAAGAATTGAAAAAAGATGGATTTAACACAGTGGTTTTAGAAGTAAGAAAAAGTAATTTACAAGCAATAAGTTTGTATAAAAAATTTGGTTTTACGGAAGAAAAAATTTTGTCAAAATTTTATCCTGATGGAGAAGATGCTATATATATGATCAAAAATTTGTAGTTATTAGTTCAGAGTTATTAGTTTTTAGGTGTCAATGATTAGCGAACAGATATTAGGGATTAGTTCCGCACTTAAAGAATGTGAGTGCGGGATAGAAGAAGATTTCAAAGAACGTTTTTGGTATAAGAAGGGGTGGATTATGAAAATTACATATAGCAAAAAAGTTTCGTCTTTACCACCATATTTGTTTATAGAACTTGATAGAAAAAAGAAAGAATTACAACAAAAAGGAGTTGATATAATTTCGTTGGGAGTAGGCGACCCCGATCTACCAACACCTAAACATATTGTTGAAGAAATGAAAAAAGCTGTTGAGGATTCAAAAAATCATCAATATCCTTTTGGTAGGGGAATAAAAGAATTTTGCTTGGCAGTTGCTAATTGGTATAAGAGAAGATTTGGAGTTGAACTTGATCCTAAGACAGAGGTACATTCTTTGATTGGTTCAAAAGAAGGAATTGCTCATTTACCTTTAGCATTTGTTGATGAAGAAGATTATGTTTTAGTTCCAGAACCAGGTTATCCTGTGTACCAATCATCTGTTATTTTTGCTGGTGGTAAGGTTTATTATATGTCATTAAAAGAAGAGAATAATTTTTTGCCAGATTTTGACTTAATACCAAAGGATATTTTAAATAAGGCAAAAATTATGTTTTTGAATTATCCAAACAATCCAACAACACAAGTTGCTACAAAAAAATTTTTTGAAAAAGCTATTGAGATAGCAAAAGATTATAATATTATTATTGCTCATGATTGTGCATATTCTGAGATATATTTTGAAGAGCCACCAATAAGTTTTCTTGAAGTAGAAGGAGCAAAAGAAGTAGGGATAGAATTTCATTCTTTATCAAAAACTTACAACATGACAGGATGGAGAGTAGGTTTTGTTTGTGGGAACAAAGATATAATAGCTGGTTTAGCAAAAGTAAAAGATAATTTTGATTCTGGAGTGTTTACTGCTATACAAAAAGCAGCAATTGTAGCTTTAGAAGGTCCACAGGATTGTGTAGAAGAAATGAGAAAAATTTATAAAGAAAGAAGAGATGTTTTAGTAGAAGGTCTTAAAAAACTGGGTCTTAAAGTATTTTTCCCTAAAGCGACTTTTTATGTATGGTGTAAGGTTCCAGAAAAAGAGACTTCAATGAGTTTTACTGAAAAATTGTTGTCAGTAGGAGTTGTATGTACACCTGGAGTAGGTATGGGAAAAAGTGGGGAAGGATATGTGAGATTTGCATTAACAGTGGATAAAGAAAGGATAAAAGAAGCTGTTGAGAGGATAAAAAAAGTAGTATAGATGAATAAACATAAAGTTTTTATTAGTTTAGGCTCTAATTTGAAAGATAGATACACAAATATTAAATTGGCAATCTATTATTTAAGTAGCTTAGGAAAGGTTCTAAAAAAATCTTCTATTTATGAAACTTCGCCTGTAGAAAATGAAAATCAACCAAATTTTTTAAATTGTGTTGTAGAGTTAAGAACTATTTTATCTCCGTTTAAGTTGTTAAAAGAACTAAAAAAAATAGAAAAAAGACTTGGAAGAGTAAAAACTAACAAAAGATATCAGCCAAGAACTATAGATTTGGATATTTTGTTTTATGATAAAGAAATAATAAGGACAAAAGAATTAACAATTCCTCATGAAAAATTGCATAAGAGAAAATTTGTTTTATGGCCTTTAGCAGAAATAGCACCGAATTTTATCCATCCAGTTTTAAAAAAAACAATTAAAAAAATTAAAAATGAGTTAAGAGATAAAACTCAGAAAATATATCGTATAAAAGAGTGAATGTGTGAATGGGTTGATGTGTTAATTAGTTCATATTTGATAATGATTAACTCTATAATTCATTAACCCATTAACTCATCAAATCATCTGCTTCTTCATCCGTTCATCTATTCATTCACACAATTATATTTCTTTCTTTTCTATATCTTTCACTTCAATGTAAGTTTTTAAACCATTTTTTGATAAAAGCTCTAAGAATGGATCTGGATCTAACTCTTCAACATTTACCATTTTTCTTACATCCCAGATACCTTTTGCAACAAGTATCGCTGCCATAACCGGTGGTACTCCAGCAGTGTAACATATAGCATGTGATTCAACTTCTTTCCATGCTGCTTGGTGGTCACAAATTAAATATATTACCATTTCTCTATGTTTACCATTCTTTTTTCCGACTATGAAATTACCAATCCATTCAACACCAGTATAATTTGGTCCAGCTAAAGATGCAGGGTCAGGAAGCAATGCTTTAAGTAATCTTAACGGAATAACTTCTCTTCCATCGTGTGTTTTAACAGGTAGGTGGGAAGTTAAACCTAGATTTTTTAGTATATTGAAAACATTTAAATAGTGATCTGAGAAGTACATCCAGAATCTTACTGTATTTATATCCATAAGTTGAGATAAAGAATGTATTTCATCGTGTCCATTAAGATAAACAGTATATCTACCTAATCCTGGTAAATCAAATTCGCGTTTAATCGTATGTACAGGTTCAGCAACCCATTTTCTATCAACAAAAACCCATGCTTTTATAAACTCCCTAAAGTTTATTTCCGGATCAAAATTTGTGGCAAAAAATTTACCATGATTCCCAGCATTTACATCTACAATATCAACTGTATCAATTGTATCAAAATAATGTTTTTTTGCATAAGCAGTATAAGCATTGACGATCCCAGGATCAGCACCAACTGAAAGTATTGCTGTTATTCCTTTTTGTTCACAAAGAGGTTTTCTTTTCCATTCATAATTTGCATACCATGGTGGATCCTCACAAACTTTATCTGGTTCTTCATGAATAGCAGTATCAAAATAAGCAGCGCCTGTTTCTATACAGGCATGGAGAACAGGCATATTTAAGTATGATTGGCCAAGTTGGATAACCATTTCTGATTTTGTCTCTTTGATAAGTTTTATAACATCTTCTGTTTTTGTGGCATCAATTTGTCTTGAATAAATTTTTTTAGTAGGATCTTTTATATTTCCTTTTCTTTTAATACTTTCTATAATTTTATCACATTTTGATTGAGTTCTTGAAGCTATACATAGATCGCCTAAAATATTGTTGTTCATGGCAACTTTATGTGCTGCTACATGTGCAACACCTCCTGCCCCTATTATTAACACATTCTTTCTTGCCATATATCACCACCTCCTTTTATAGTTAATGCGTTATATGCGTAGATGTGTAGATATTTAAATTGTAAAACTTATGATAAACTATATAAATAATCTTCGTAGGAAAATTTTCTTACAACATCTATTTGTCCATTTAATCTTTTTACTACGATAGATGGCATTTGTAATCCATTAAACCAATTTTTCTTAACCATTGTATATCCAGCAGCATCTTGAATTCTTATTATATCTCCAACTTTTAGTTTTTTTCTAAAGTTATAAATTCCAAAAACATCGCCTGCTAAACAAGATCTTCCAGCTATTATGTATCTATATTTTCCGTCAGAGTAAGATTTTATTTTAGCAGGTGTTCTATAAATTAATAAGTCTAACATATGTGCTTCTGTAGAAACGTCAACAATTGCTATATCTATTTCGTTGTGTACTATGTCAACAACTTTACATACAAGCTCACCGGATTCAGTGATTACGGTTTCACCAGGTTCTAAATAAATTTGTACTTTAAACTTTTTAGAAAACCATAGAAGTTTTTTAGCAAACTCTTTAATAGGATAGCCTTTTTTTGTGAAATAAATTCCACCGCCTAAACTAACCCAGTCAACTTTTGATAAAACAAAGTCATAATTTTCTATAATATAGTCTAAATTTTTTGAGAAATTTTCAAAATTATCATTTTCGCAATTAAAATGAAACATCACACCATCAATCAAATTTAATACTTCTTTAATTTCTTGTTTGTCTATTACTCCTAACCTTGAATATCTTCTTGCTGGATCAGCTAAATCGTATTGAGAATAACTTACTTTTGGGTTGATTCTTAAACCTATATCTAATTCTTTAACCTCGTTATAGAATCTTTTAAGTTGAGAGACAGAGTTAAAAATGATAGTTTTAGCATATTTTTTAATTTCTTGAATTTCTTCTAGTTTATATCCGACACAATAAGCATGTGTTTCCTTGCCAAATTTTTCATACCCTAAACGTGTTTCATACAAAGAACTACTTGTTGTCCCATCTAAATATTCTCGCATCAAGTTAAATACACTCCATGTTGAAAAACATTTTAATGCTAAAAGTACTTTAACACCTGTTTTATTTTTTAACCACAAAATTTTTTTGAGGTTACGTAACAATTTTTTTTCGTCAATTAAATAATATGGTGTTTCAATTTCTGGTTTCATAAGTTATGTGAAAAATTATAAAATAAAAAAATTTTTTTCAAGTTTGAGAATAAAAATTTTTTCAAAAAAAATTTTTGACAAACTATTGAAAACTAAAAGATAAAAATATATTTTTGACAAAATTATTTCACAAAAGAGAAAACTAATGAGAATAAACCAAAATTCAACACCATTACTTGATACATTAATTAATCACGCCCAAAATAGAGTTATTTCTTTCCATACACCTGGTCATAAAAATGGTGCTGGTATTTTACCAAAATTGAGAGATTTTACAAAAAGAAATGTATATTATTTAGACGTTACAGTTTTCCCAGAAGTAGATTCATTACATGATCCAGTAAGTTGTATAAAACAAGCACAAGAACTTGCTGCTAAAGCATATGGCAGTAAACATGCATTCTTTTTAGTCAACGGTTCAACTGTAGGAAATATCGCAATGTTAATTTCTGCCTGTGATCCTGGAGATTCTGTGATATTATCTCGTACTTGTCATAAATCAGTTTTGGCAGGAATAATTTTAGCTGGCGTGTGGCCTATATGGATTAAGCCTGTGGTTGATCAAAAAAGAGATATTATATATGAAGTTTCATCAAAAGAAATCGAGGAATATATTAAAAACTATCCAGAAGCAAAAGCTGTTTTTATTACCTCACCAAATTATAACGGTGTGACTACAGATTTAGCTAAAATTCAAGAAATTTGTAGTAAATACAATAAAATACTTTTAGTTGATGAAGCGCATGGCCCACATTTAAAATTTCATCTAGATCTACCAATATCAGCTGCGGAAGTAAATGTTGATATGTTTGTCCATTCGATGCATAAAGTGTTATCAGCTTTAAGTCAGGGTTCTATTTTACATTTTAAATCAGATAAAATTGATATCAACAGAGTTAAACGAGTGGTTTCAATGTTGCAGACAACAAGTCCGAATTATTTTATTTTAGCTTCACTTGATGCAGCAAGAATGCAAGTTGTAAAATATGGTTTCAAAGTATTTAGTAAACTTATAAAGTGGTGTGAAGAAGCAAGAGAAGAAATTAATAAATTACCAAATATCACAGTTTTAACTAGGAAAGAAATTCAATCTGAGTATCATGATTTAGATGTGACAAAACTTACGATAAATGTTACAAAAACAGGATTGCCTGGATATAAAATTGAGGAAATTTTAGCTACAGAGTATAAAATACAAGTTGATTGTGCGGATATGTTTAACCTTGTTGCTATTACAGGTTTTGGTACTACAAAAGAAGATATTGAAAAATTAGTTTATGCATTAATGGATATATCAAAGAAATATTCGGGTAAATACAAATTTTGGGATCTTCAATTACCACCGCTTACTACTGAAGTTGTGATGTTACCTCGTGACGCATTTTTTTCTTCTAATACAAAACGTGTTCCTTTGAAAAAAGCTGCTGGTTATATTTCAGCACAAGTATTAACACCGTATCCACCAGGATTACCAATTTTAACTCCGGGTGAGCGGATTACAAAAGAAGTTGTTGATTATTTAGAAGAACTTGCTTCTTTTACAATTCGTGTATCAGGACAAGAAAGCGAGTTGTTAAAAACTATAAAGGTTATAAAATAATTTATGAGAGAAAAAAAGAAACAAAAAAAGAAAGTTTTACAACAAAAGAAAGAAAGAAAAAAGACAATTTTGCTAAAATTTATAGAAGAATGTAAACAAAAGTTGTTAAAAAAATACGAGGAGTTATCAAATTTGCAGAAAAGTTCTGCTGATATATTATTTGAAGAAAAAGGTGATGAAGCAGATATTGCTGATAGTGTGTTAGGAAAAGAAATGACACAGGAGTTGTCCGATACACAGAGAAAAATTTTAGATTTAATAGTTTTAGCTTTAGATAAAATAAACAAAGGTACTTATGGTATTTGCGAAAATTGTGGGAAAGTGATTGAGAAAAAAAGGTTAAGTATTTTACCATGGGTAAGATATTGTGTTAAATGTCAAAATAATATTGAAAAATAATTTTTCAAAATATTGACAAAAAATTTAACTTTTTACACATTTGTGCTTCAATAATATGAAACTTCTTATTTCTTACACAGATTTTATAGCTTTTATTAAAGAATTAGAAAAAGAACAGAACATACTTTATTTTCCTTTGTCTGATAATCATCTTTCCAATAGTTTAATTAATGAAAATTTAGAAAATTTTTCTCTCATCAATATAAGAACTATAGAACCTGTAAAATCGTTGTTCTTTCCTTTAAAAGAAAATTTGTTTGAAAAAATTGAATTACGTCAAAGAATTGTAGTAGGTATAAAATGGTGTGACATTCAAGCAATAAAAGTGTTAGATAAAATTTTTCTTAGTGATTATGTTGACGAGAATTATAAAAATTATAGAGAACAAACTTTAATAATTACTGCTGACTGTATTTATCCTCAACAAACATGTTTTTGTAGTTTAGTCGGTGGAAAACCATATGTTGAACAAAAAGACGGAATAAGTGATTTAAATATTTCGTTTGTTGATGAAAACAATCTTATTTTAGAATCTTTTACTATAGCTGGTGAAGAATTTTTAACCAAATATTTCCAAAATTTTGATGAACCCACAAAAACTGAAGAATTTCAAAGAAATAGTAATCGTGAAGTCGCAACCAAAAAAATCTATAGTTATAACAACGAGTTTCTAAAAGAAGAAGATGAAAAATATTATAAAACTTTGAAACATACTTATGAACTTGACAAAATATGGAAAACAGAATCTGAAAAATGTGTCCAATGTGGTGGATGCAATTTTATATGTCCAAGTTGTTATTGTTTTTTAATAAGAGAAGCTTCTAAATCACATAGTGAGCAATATAGAGATAAAGTTTGGGATGTTTGCCATTTCACAGGATACAGTCGTGCAGCAGGCGGAGCAAATCCAAGAAAGTATAAATATCAAAGATTCAGAAATAGATATCAATGTAAATTTGTTTACAGATACGAGAATTTTGGCTTTTATGCTTGTACAGGTTGTGGAAGATGTATTGAAGTATGTCCTGCAAAAATTGATATAAGAAAAGTTATAAGGAATTTGGTTTTAGCAAAAGGTGAAGAAGCACTTGTAAGAAAGTGAAAAAGTAATTAGTAACCACAGTTTTAATTTGCGAAAAATTGTAGTTACTTACTATGCTAAATTTTAAACAATGAATATATATATACCAAAAAATTTTAAAATTGTAAAAATTATTGAAGAAACACCAACTATAAAAACTTTTACTTTAAAACCACTTGATGGAGAAAAATTTAATTTTCAAACAGGACAGTTTATAGAACTTACTGTATACGGTGTTGGTGAAGCGCCATTTACGCCATCGTCATCTCCTTACAAAACAGATACTATTGATGTTACAATAATGCGTGTTGGTAGGATGACAGAAGTGTTACATTCTATGAAAGAAGGAGATATTGTAGGTATCAGAGGTCCATATGGGAAAGGTTATCCTGTAGATGAATTTGTAGGAAAAGAAGTTTTGATAATTGGTGGTGGAGTTGGTCTTGCGCCACTACGTTCTCTTTTGTTAACTTTAATTGAAAGAATAAATGATTTTAAAAAAATTATTTTATGTTATGGTGCAAGGACACCACAAGATGTGGTTTATAAGTATTTGTTCCCTGAATGGAAAAAAATCAAAGGATTAGAAATTTTGCGTTCAGTAGACAAATGTCAACTAGGTGAGTGGGATGAAACAGTAGGTGTTGTAACATGTTTGTTAGATAAAGTTCAAGTTGATGTTAAAAATTCTGTAGCGATTGTTTGTGGCCCGCCTATTATGATGAAGTTCACTACACTTAAACTTGTAGATATGAAATTTGCTCCACAACAGATCTATCTTTCAATGGAAAGAAATATGAGTTGTGGTTTAGGTAAATGTGGCCATTGTCAGATAGGAAGCTATTTTATTTGCAAAGATGGGCCTGTATTTACTTGGGAACAATTAAAGAATATACCAGAACCGTTTGAATAATTCGTATGACAAAAAGAATTTTTATAGATATAGAAAAATGTTATAGCTGTAAAGAATGTAAAGCAAAGTGTTCTTATTATTATAAACATTCAAGAGCTTTTAAAGATTCTGAAAAAGAAGATTCACAGAATAAAGGTTTTGAAAAATTTTTTTCAAAGGTCTTACAGTATTACATTTGTCGTAGATGTGAAGATGCGTTTTGTATAAACGCTTGTCCTAACGAAGCATTGTTTAAAGATCAAAATGGAATACTTCAAAGAAGTTTGTTTAGATGTACTTCTTGTAAAAGTTGTTTAGTTGCGTGTCCTTTTGGGACAATATATAAAGATGTTTTAGAATACAAAAGTTCGCAATGTGATTTTTGTTTGACACGTGCAGACGAAAAAAATCCGCCATTGTGTGTTACAACATGTCCAGAAGGTGCAATACAATATGTTGAGATTGAACCGGATGAAAAACAAGATATTTATGAAATAAACAAAAATCTTGTTGCAAAAGTTAAAAAATGGATTTTAGAACCTGTTAAATAAAACTATGAACATTATATATTATTTAATTTTCCCAGGATTTGTTTTTGTTACAATATTTTCGCTAATAGTTTCTTGGTTTGATAGAAAACTTACTGCAAGAATTCAATGGAGAGTAGGACCGCCATTTTTGCAAAACTTTTATGATTTGTTTAAACTTTTTTCAAAAGAGATTTTGATACCAGACGCTGCCAATAAAACATTGTTTATTTTATCACCAATTATTGCTTTGGCTTCAGTTGTCCTTGTTGCAACAATTGAATGGTTGGTAATTATTTTGCCACAACATAGTTTTGTAGGTGATGTGATAGTTGTGTTATATTTATTAATGATACCTTCAATAATGTTTATAATAGGAGCATCATCTTCAGGTAATTCTATAGCAGTATTAGGCGTATCAAGGGAAATAAAACTTATGTTGTCTTATGAACTACCACTTATTTGTGCTGTCTTAGTACCAATAATAAAATCTTCAAGTATAAAATTTGTTGAGTTAATGAAAATTTCTGCGTTTTCAAGTGTATCTGAAATAATTGCTTTAGTTGTTGCTATAATATGTTTTCAAGCGAAATTAGGTCTTGTACCTTTTGATATTGCAGAAGCAGAGACAGAGATTGCAAGTGGTATATTTATAGAATATTCAGGACCTCTTTTAGGAATGATAAGATTAACAAGACAAATTTTGTTTTCAATAGCCCCACTTTTTATTATTACAGTATTTTTGTTCAAAGGTAGTTGGCTGCTATTGATAATAAAATACATTTTACTTATAATAATTTTTACTTTGATTAGAAATGTCAATCCAAGGCTAAGAATTGACCAAGCAGTAAAATTTTTCTGGTTTATAGTTTTTCCTTTAAGCATAATATCAACAATTTTAGCATTGTTAGGATTATAAAAAATGAATATATTAAAAAAATCTACACTTAAATCACTTTGGGTATTCCATTTTCCACTTTCGCCCTGTAATAACTGTGATATAGAAATCCTTGACACATTGACACCTAAATATGATTTAGAAAGGTTTGGGATACAACTTGTGGGTTCTATAAAACATGCTGATGTTTTACTTGTTACTGGTGTACCTAATTACAAAAATTATCAGAAACTTATTGATTTATATGAACAAGCTCCAAAACCTTGTTATGTTGTAGCAGTGGGAACATGTGCGTGTGGAAGAGGAGTATTTAAAACTTCTTATAATAGTCCGGGTCCTGTAGATCAGTATGTCCCTGTTTCAGCATATATCCCAGGTTGTCCACCGAAACCTGAAGCAATTATAGCAGGTGTGGTAAAATTAATCAAAGTGTTGAGTAAGTAGATAAGTAGGTGTGTGGATGAGTAGATTAGTGTATATGTATTTGTAGCCGCAGGTTTTAGCCTGCGAAAAATATTTTAAAAAATACAACCTAAAAGTTGCGACTACCAACTAGAATTATGTTATGAAAGAAGATATTATACCACAAGTAAAAGAAAAGTTAGGAAACAAAATTTTAGATTTTTTTGAAAAAAATAAAAGAAGATATTATATTGAAGTTGATAAAAAAGACATTGTTGAATGTGCAAAAATTTTGTTTGACGATTTAGGTTTCAGGTTTCAAACAGCAGCAGGTGTTGATTGTGAGCAAAATTTTGAGATTTTATACCATTTTAGTTATGACAAAACAGGACAAATTGTTTCCTTGAGAGTAAAATTAAATAAAGAAAAACCTGAGATTGAAAGTTTAACAAAAGTTTTCAAAGCAGCTGAATGGATTGAAAGAGAAATGTGGGAACTTTTAGGTATAAATTTTATTGGACATCCAAATTTGAAACACTTGCTTTTATCTGATGATTGGCCAGAAGGGAATTTTCCTTTAAGGGAAAAATAATTATGAGTGAAAACAAAAGAAAAATAATTCCAATTGGTCCATATCATCCGCTACAAGAAGAACCAGAGTTTTTTAAACTATATGTTGATGGTGAAACTGTTGTTGATATTGAAATAGAGATAGGATACAATCATCGTGGTATTGAACAAATATCAACTACAAAACATTATGATCAAATAACATTTTCAGTTGAAAGAATTTGTGGTATATGTTCAACATCACACCCTTTTGCTTATGTAAACGCAGTTGAAGATTTACTTGGGATAGATGTTCCACTTCGTGCAAAATATATAAGAAGTATAATTGGAGAACTTGAAAGGTTGCATTCACACCTACTTTGGCTTGGTCTTGCAGGACATTTTATTGGCTACAATACTGTTTGGATGTGGTCATGGAAATATAGAGAATCAGTTTGTGATATTTTAGAAGTAATAACAGGTAATCGTCAACATTATTCTATGTTTAAAATTGGTGGTGTAAGAAAAGATATACCAAAAGATTTAATACCACAAGTTGAAAAGATGTGTGATGAGTTAATCCCTGCTTTAGATATGTTTAAAGGTGCAATAATGGATGATCCTGTGATACATGCACGACTTAAAGGTGTAGGTGTTTTAACAAAAGAAGATGCAATAAGTTTTTGTGTAGTAGGACCTACTGCAAGAGCAAGTGGGATAAATATTGATGTAAGAAAAGATGAACCTTACGCTGCATATGGATTAGTTGAGTTTAATGTCCCTGTATTAGAAAATGGTGATGTGTTTGACAAAACAGTTATTCGTGTTTTAGAAATGTATGAATCAATAAAAATTATAAAGCAATGTTTAGAAGCACTTAAAAAAGAACCTGAAGGAAATATTGAAGTAAAAGTTGATTTTATACCAAAAGGTGAAGGTATAGGAAGACACGAAGCGCCAAGAGGTGAGGTTTTCCATTATATCCGTTCTGATGGTTCAAACAGACCTGTAAGACATAAAATACGTGCGCCAAGTTATATGAATGTTACTTCTAACAAAGTTGCAGCAGTCGGACAATCTATATCAGATGCTGCGATAACACTTGCAGCAGTTGACCCTTGTTATTGTTGTACTGAAAGGACTGTAGTTGTTGATATTGAGAACAAAAAAGTTGTATATACTTGGAACGATTTAATAAAACTTTCGCAACAAAAAACAGAAAAAATAAAGAAATCTTTATAAAAACTATGCAAAATTTATATAATTTAATCACAGTATCGTTTTTGTCAGGATTTTTATTGTTTATTTTAAGTTTTTTAAAACTTAATTTTGTTGCTGAAGTTTTATCTTTTATTTCTTCATTAATAATTTTTATTTTTGGATTTATTGTATTTTTCTCACCACAAGAAATTGGGGAATATCTTTATCTGGATGATTTATCAAAATTTATTGTTTTAGGTATAACATTTTTTGGTTTGATAATATGTCTTTATTCTATAAACTCGTTAAATTACTACTTAAAAGATAAAAGTTCAAAAACAAAATTTTATTCTTATGTTATTTTGACCTTAGGTAGTTCAGTCATTTCAGTTTGTTCAAACAACTTTGTTTTGTTTATAACATTTTGGGGTATCACAGGATTGTTATTATACCTGATGTTAAATTTAACTTCAGAAAGCGCTCCTTCAGCAAAAAAAAGTTTGATAATGATTGGTGCAACAGATTCTTTTCTAATTTTAGGTTTAGCAATAGTTTGGTTATTAACAAATAAAACAGAAATTTTAAATGTTAAACTTCCGGTGAACTCAAATTTAGCAGTTATTTCTTTCTTATGTTTAATTTCAGCATCGTTTGCAAAAGCTGGTGCGTTCCCGTTGCATACATGGATACCTGAAATGGCAGAAGAAGCGTCACCACAAATAACTGCGTTTTTACCATCATCTTTAGATAAACTTTTAGGTATATATTTTTTAGCAAGGATTTGTTTTAATATTTTTATTCTTGATGTTAAACTTTCTTTAGTTCTTATGATTTTAGGTGCATTAACAATAATTTTTGCTGTATTTATGGCAATGGTTCAACATAATTATAAAAAACTTCTTTCATACCATGCTGTATCACAAGTTGGATATATGGTCTTAGGTATAAGTTGTGGAAATCCTATAGGTATAGCAGGCGGTATATTTCATATGCTTAACAATGCGATTTATAAATCGTGTTTGTTTTTAAGTTGTTCTTCTGTTGAACAAAAAGCGGATACAGATGATCTTTCAAACCTTGGTGGATATGCAAAAGTTATGCCTTTAACATTTTTTAGTTTTATAATTTCAGCATTAGCAATTTCAGGTGTTCCACCACTAAACGGATTTGTATCAAAATGGATGGTTTATCAAGGAATGATACAGAAATTACAATCGGTGGGAAACTATAATCAACAGGTTTTAATAGTTTTATGTTTGATTTTAGCAATGTTTGGTTCTGCTTTAACATTAGCAAGTTTTGTAAAATTAGCAAATGCAATGTTTTTAGGTAAACAAAAAGTTATTGGTAAAGAAACATACTTTAATTCATGGTTAGCAACAATAACTTTATCAGTTTTGTGTATTTTATTTGGTATTTTTGCATTTCAGTTACCTTTAAAATATTTTATTTCTCCGTCAGTTAAAGTTTTGTATCCTTTTGAAATAAACTTTATAGGTCTGTGGCAACCTCAGCTTCCTACATTTTTAATAGTTTTAGGAATAATAATGGGGCTTATAATCTACTTTGTTTCAAATTTAAAAGTTAGGACCACAACTGTTTATTTATTAGGTGAATTAAAGCCAGAACAGACAGATTTTGTTAAAGAAGAGTTTTATAATACAATAAAAGAAATCTCTGGTTTCAAACTTGTTTATTATCTTGCAGAACAAAAATTTTTTGATATTTATTACTGGTTTAAAAACTTGTTTTTAGGTATAGGAAGTATTTTATCATTTTTACATACAGGAAATTTACATTTTTATTTATCTTGGATAATAATAGGATTGGTAATTCTTCTTTTGCTTGGGATTAAACTATGACAGTAGAAACAATAATTTCATTTTTAATATTTCTGATGATACTTGGTGCAGTTGTTGCAGTTGAATTAAAAGATTTGTTATCTTCAGTTGTAAGCATTGGTGCAGTAGGTGTGATTTTGTCATTAACATTTTTGTTACTTCAAGCACCTGATTTAGCAATTGTCCAACTTGTTGTTGAAATTTTAGCTTTAATTATATTAATCAGAGCAACTGTTACAAGAGATAGTGTAAATTATTCACAAAGAGAAATTTTTGTAAAAGTTGTAACTATGATAGGTGTAGTAGTGTTTTTAATTTCTTTGGTCTCAATAATTAAACTTTTACCACCGTTTGGTGAGCCAAAATTAAAAGTTGCAAGTTATTATATTACTGAAGGATTAGGTATAAAAAATAATATTTCAGAAACAGGTGCTGCAAATATTGTTTCATCAATAATTTTGGACTATCGTGCATATGACACCTTAGGTGAAGCAACAGTATTATTTTGTGCAGTTTTAGGTGTTTTAGCAGTAATGAGGAAAGTAGGTAGAAAAAATGAAAGATAAAAATAATAATTCTGGAATGACACTTATTGTTAAAACAGTTACACGTCTTACAGTAGGGCTTATTATGCTTTATGGTTTGTATATAACATTTCATGGACATTTGACACCAGGAGGTGGGTTTGCAGGCGGTGTTATTTTAGCATTATCTTTTATCCATTTGATATTAGCTTTTGGTAAAGATTTTGTTATAAAAAAATTTTCTGAAAAAATTGCTGGTGTTTTTGAAAGCATAGGTGCGGTTTTGTTTCTAACAATAGCAGTATCAGGTTTTTTAGTAGGATATTTTTTTATAAACATCTATGGTAAAGGGATACCGTTTAATCTTTTTTCAGCAGGTATTATTTTACCATGTAACTTGTCAATAATGTTGATAGTAGGATTTGGCCTTTTTTGTGCATTTTTAACACTTTTGTTGTTTATTAGTTCAAAGGAGTAATTATGAGTCATTTACCATATATATTATGCTTGATTTTATTTTTGATAGGTCTGTATGCAGTATTAGTCAAGAAAAATTTGATAAAAATTATAATTGGATTAGGTATTATCGACTATTCTTTAAATTTATTTTTAGTTTTAATTGGTTATAAAAAACAAAGTATTTTTCCTATATTGTCAAAAGATACACAAATTCAACCTATGGTTGATCCGTTACCACAAGCGTTGGTTTTAACTGCAATTGTCATAGGATTAGCAGTTACAATGTTGATGGTAGCGATTGCAATACGACTTTATGAAAAATATGAAACTTTTGATATCACACAAATAAGAAAACTTAAAGGATAAAAATAAGAACATATGAATAATATTATACCATTATTTGTAATAATACCGTTAGCTGGAGCATTTTTAAATTCTTTATTAGGAAGATTTTCCAAATTGTTTTCTGATATTTTGTCAAACATAGTTTGTATATTAACAACATTTTTTTCTTTTGTTATTCTTTTCAACTTAAATTTATCTCCGAATAACATTTTAACTTACAGAGTTGGTGGTTGGGTTGCACCAATAGGTATAATGCTTGTTGTTGACCATTTATCTGTTTTAATGTTATTAACAGTAAACCTTGTAGCATTATGTTGTTGTATTTATTCAATTTCTTATATGGAAAAATATACTGATAAATGGAAATACTATGCATTGTTTATGATTATGCTTGCTGGAATGAATGGTGTTATAATTACAAGCGATATATTTAATATGTATGTATTCTTAGAAATAGCAGCTATAGCGTCTTATGCATTAGTAGCATTTGGAGATGAATCTGAAAAGTTGGAAGCATCTTTTAAATATCTTGTTTTAGGTTCAGTTGCCTCAGCAATTATTTTGTTGTCAATAGCACTGATTTATAGTTATGTTTCAAGTTTAAATCTTGCAGATATATCATTAACATTGTCAAATATGGTTGATGTCAACAAAGTGTATTTTATAAAATTTATATCACTACTTCTAATTGTAGGTTTTGGGGTAAAATCAGCATTGGTTCCGTTTCATTCATGGCTGCCTGATGCACACCAATCTGCTCCTGCACCGATATCAGCAATGTCGTCAGGTGTTTTGATAAAAACGCTTGGTATTTATGCTATGGTAAGAATTTTATTTAATATTTTTGGTGTAGGACAAAAAATTCTTTCTATCATTGTCATATTAGGATTACTTTCAATGTTTGTAGGTGTCATTCTTGCTTTATATCAATGGGATTATAAACGACTTTTAGCATACCATTCTATAAGCCAATTTGGGTATATAATATTAGGTATAGGTTTAGCGACACCATTAGGTATTTTAGGTGGACTATTCCATCTAATAAATCATTCTGTGTTTAAATCACTTTTGTTTTTAACAAGTGGTGCTACTGAATCTACACTTGGGACAAGAGATTTAAGAAGAATGGGAGAACTTAATAAAAAAATGCCCTTGACAACTTTCTCAGCACTAATTGGTAGTATGTCAATTTCAGGTATACCACCATTTAATGGTTTTTGGTCAAAGTTAATAATAATTGTAGCATGTATTCAAGCAAAACAATATTTTGCAGGTTTTATAGCGACAATAGTAAGCTTTCTTACTTTATCAAGTTTTACAAAAGTTTTAAAATACGGATTTTATGGAAAGTCAGAAGTTGATCATAAGAATATAAAAGAAGTACCAGACAGTATGGTTGTACCAATGATCATACTTAGTTTGTGTTGTATTTTTATGGGTTTACTTTTACTTCCACAGATAAGACAATATTTTTTAGATAATGTTGTTAATGTTTTACAACATGGAACAATTTATGCTACAAAAGTTTTTGAACTAAGATGAAAAATATATATAGTAGAATTATTTTATTTATAATTTCTTTCTTAGTATGGATACTTTTTACATTCTCTTTTGATATACAACACATAATAATTGGTTTGTTATGTAGTTTAATTGTTACAATTTTAGTTGGTGATATTTATACTCAAAATCCGTATAAGTTTAAAAATCCGAGTAGGTATTTATGGCTTTTATATTATCTTTTAGTCCTTTTTTGGGAGATGATAAAAGCAAATTTTGATGTTGCATATAGAGTTGTCCATCCAAAACTTCCTATAAAACCTGGTATTGTTAAAGTTAAAACAAAACTTAAGTCAGATACAGGACTTACTTTTTTAGCTAATTCTATAACTTTAACACCGGGTACGATGAGTGTTGATATTGATAAAGAGAATGGATATTTATATATCCATTGGATAAATGTTAAATCAACAGATATAGAAAAAGCAACAGAGATTATTGTCTCACGGTTTGAAAAAATTTTAGAGAAGATTTTTGAATAAAATAGTTAATCCCGCAAATTGCGGGATAGGTCACAGTTCATAGTAGAGAGAAAAGGTTAAAAACAATGAAAGTTGTAAAATATATAATTTTCTTCCTTATATTCGTTTTGTTGTTTATACTTAATCTTACAATAAAGATGGATTTACTTTTAAGATTACTAAATCCATTGATAATATGTATTATTTTATGTTTATACAGAATAGCAGTTGGTCCTACTGCTGCGGACCGTGCAGTAGGGGTTGATATACTTGGAATTATAGTAGTAGGAAGTTGTGCATTTTTAACATTAGTAACAAAAAAAGATTTTTTCATAGACATAGCAGTTGCCTGGGCATTACAATCTTTTATAGGGACTATTGCGTTATCAAAATATCTTGAAGGGAGACATTTAGATGATTAATCATATTTTGGGATATATTTTTATAATAATAGGTATATGTTTTGACTTTTTTGGTTGTTTAGGATTAGTAAGATTGCCTGATGTTTATAATCGTCTTCAAGCCTCTACAAAATGTGTTACATTAGGGACTTGTGGAATTCTTTTTGGTTTGTTTTTATACTACGGATTTTCTTCTATTGGTTTTAAATGTTTGTTAATAATGTTCTTTGTTTTACTTACAGCACCTGTTTCAGCACATGCGTTATCTCGTGGAGCGTATAAGTCAGGTGTGAAGATGTGTGATAAATCTGTGTGCGATGAATATAAAAGTAGTAGTTGATAGTCAATAGTTTATAGTTGATAGTTGAAGAGGAAGAAATGTTTAAATTTGAAAAATTAAAGGTGTATAAAAAATGAGGTATCCAAAAATAAGAGAATTAATACATGCTATAAAGATTTTAATAAAAGGACCTGCTACAACAAAGTATCCTTTTGAACCACACATACCACCAGAAAGTTTTCGTGGTAAACCACAACCTTCTTCTGAAGGATGTATTGGCTGTGGTGCTTGTGCAGAAGTATGTCCAGCAGGTGCAATTCATGTCGAAGAAAGATTTTATGAATCTAATGGGGAAAAATTAGCACAGAGAGTTTTAGTTTGGCATTATGACGAATGTATCTTTTGTGGTCAATGTGCAAGAGAATGTACTACGAGGAACGAAAAAACACCTGGTGTTGTAATGTCTAACGAGTTTGACTTAGCTGATATAGATAGAAGTTTAATAAGATCTGATGAAATTAAACATGTATTAGTTTTATGTTCATATTGTGGCAGCGTTATTTCAACTAAAAAACATATGTTGTATATTGTAAAGAAATTGGGACATAAAGTTTTTGGTAATATAAACTTAATACAAATGATACAAGAAAAACTTTCTTTATTCTCTCAGCAAAATGTTAAGTTTTATACGTTTAATCAAAGAGAAAACATATACGAAATACTTTGTCCAAAATGTAGAAGAAGAATTTGGTTGTTTGATGAATACGGAAAAATATAAGTTTAAAAGTTTTGTATGGAAAAAGACAATAAATTGTTTCAAAAATTAGAGAATTTAGAAAAACAAATAGAAGTGTTAGAGGGGAAAATATTAAAATATAAAGAAATACTTGATTCTTTAAAATTGGAAAACGAAAAATTAAAACAAGATATTGAATTGTTGAAAGAAGAGAACAAAAAATTGCAAGTTTATTATAAAGAATTTATAAATCTTAAATCAAAAACTGAAACTGTAAGACAGAAGTTAAGAAAACTTGTTGAAAAAATTTCAGTTGCTATATAATTCTTATCTTTTTTGTTCCTATCTTGTTTTTTAAAAAAATTTTTGTTTTGTTGACAAATTATAATTTTTTTTGTATTTAAATTCAATAAAAAGAATTAGGGAAGGGAGCCAAAAATTTATTTTAAATGAAACAATTAGAAAAGAAAGAACCGTTTGTTATAAAAATAGGTTCTCAAGAAATTATTTTAGATTCTGTCCCAACTGTAGAACAACTTTTTTTGGAACTTGTTGCTACACAAATTAACGAAAGATTTAACGAGATAAAAAAAGAACAAGTTGATACATTACGTACCTATGCGTATACATTGCTGGAAATTGCAAAGGAGAAATGTAATTTAGAAAAGAAAACTGAAGAAAAAATTGATGTTTTGGAAACAAAAATAGCATCTCTTATAGAAGAAATAGATAAAAATATCGCTGAATATAAATCTAAATAAAATTTTTTCTTCCTTCCCTAATTCTAACCTAAATTTTGTCACCTTTAATTTTAAAATTTTTTTTACTCACATGATAGCAGAATTGTTTAAACATAAAAAAGAAGTGTTATTATCCTGTAGATTTTTACCAGAAAGTTTTGACGAATTTGTTGGACAACAACATCTTTTATCAAAAGATTCTGTATTAAGAACTTTGATAGAAGAAGACAAACTTTTTTCATTGATCTTTTACGGACCACCAGGGACAGGGAAAACTGCGTTAGCAAAACTTATTGCTAAAAAAACTAATTCTGAAGTTATTCAAACAAACGCTACTATTTTTGGTATTCCGGAAATCAAAGAATTGATAAATACAATAAAACATTATCATGGACAAAAAAAGTTTTTATTAATTTTGGACGAAATTCATCATTTGAATAGACATCAACAAAATGTTCTTTTACCAGAAGTTGAGAAAGGGAATATTATTTTAATTGGGATTACTACAGAAAATCCGTTTTATTATTTAAACCAAGCTTTGATTTCACGTTCGTTCATTGCTGAGTTTAAAAAACTTTCTGATGAAGATATTAAAACTATAATTTATCGTGCTTTAACAGATAAAAACAAAGGGTTAGGTAATCTTAATTTGACTATAGACGAAGATGCTTGTGAATATATTATACACTATGCTGATGGAGATGCAAGAAAAGTGTTGAATGTGTTAGACTTAGCATCTACATATTTAGCTAAAAAAGGACAGAAAAATATTAACTTAGATATTATTAAAAAATGTGTACCACAAGTTTCATTAAAATATAACAAATCTTCAGATTATCATTATGACCATATATCTGCATTTATAAAATCAATTCGTGGGTCAGATCCTGATGCTGCGTTGTACTGGATGGAAAAGATGCTTATGGCTGGTGAAGACCCAAGATATATTGTAAGAAGATTAATAATCCTTGCTGCGGAAGATATTGGTAATGCAGATCCTTTTGCTTTGGTGTTGGCAACATCAGCACTTGAAGCTGTAGAATTTGTTGGTATGCCTGAAGCAGAGATTATTTTAGCAGAAGTTGTGTGTTATCTTGCATGTGCTGAAAAATCTAATGCAAGTTATGAAGCATTGCAGAATGTTAAAAAAGATTTGGAAACCCAACCTTTACAAGAAGTGCCACAACATCTTAAAGATAGTCATCGTGATGGTGAACTTTTTGGTCATGGTAAAGGATATTTGTATCCGCATGATTATGAAGGAAGTTTTGTAGTACAAAAATATATGGAACAAGAAAAATATTTTTATTTCCCAAAGGATATTGGTAAAGAGAGAGAAATAAAACAACGGTTAGAGAAGTGGAGACAACAAAAAAAGTAAATGTGTGGATGAGTATATGTGTAGATTTGGACTTGTAGCATCAAAGCGTAGCTTTGAATTTATTAGTTGTGAGTTTATAGGGTTTGTGGGTTTATTGAGTTTTAAACTAGTAACTGTTCAGAACAAATATTTATTGTAGGGCACGGCTTTAGCCGTGCATATTAAGGATAGATGAACAAAAAACAAAAATTAAGAAAAAAGTTTTTAGGATTAAGATTAAAGCTTAATGAAAAAATAAAAGAACAAAAAGATAAAAAAATTTTGAAGAATCTGATTTCATTAGAAGAGTTTAAGAAAGCAAAAAATGTAATGATATATTATCCATTTAAAAACGAAGTGGATGTTATTGAGCTAATAAAAATATGTGACAATAAAAATTTCTTTTTTCCTGTAGTTAATTTTAAGAAAAAAGTTTTAGAAGTAAGAAAATATAGTGGCAAATTTGTTAAAAACAAATTAGGGATATTTGAACCAATGAGTAAGAGTTTGAAAACAGTAAAATTAGATTTTATTATTGTACCTGGTATTGTTTTTGATGAAAAATGTTACAGAATTGGCTTTGGTAGAGGTTACTATGATAAATTTTTAAAAAATGTTAATTGTTTTACTTGCGGAGTGTGCTATGATTTTCAAATTGTTAAATCTTTGCCTGTGGAAAAAAACGATGTTAAACTTAACTGTATTGTTTCAGAGAAAAGAATAATATTTAGTAGATAAATAGTTAGTAGGAAGTTAACATTTAGAGTAAAAGAAAGGAGAGGACTGCTATGAATTGGGTGATACTACTTATAGGAATAATATTTGGTTTTTTATTTGGGTATTTAATAAGATATTTTTATGCAAAAAAAGCTTTATCTTCTGCAGAAATGCAAGCAAAAAAAATTTTAGAAGATGCAAAGAAAACAGCAGAAGAAGAAATTAGAAGAGCAAAACAAGAAGCAAAATATATTGTAGAAAAAGAAAAATCTGAATTTGAACGTTCAACACGGGAAGAAAGACAAGAACTTTTATCATGGGAAAAAAGATTAAGGCATAAAGAAGAAAGTTTGGATAAAAAATACGAAATTTTAGAAAGAAAAGAGAAAGAATTATATGAAAAAGAAAATAGAATAAAACATGAATTTATTAGAATTGAAGAAGAGAAAAAACAATTATATCAACAGCAAGAAAAACAAAGACAACTGTTAGAAAAAATTTCTGGCCTATCTCAAGAAGAAGCAAAGAAGTTGTTATTACAAAGTTTAGAAGAAGAGGTTAGAAACGATTTTGCTTTAAAATTAAAAAAATATGAGGACGAGTTTAAGGAAACTGTAGATAAAAGAGCAAAAGAAATGTTAGCTGTTGCATTACAACGTGTCGCTTCGGAAGTAGCAATGGATAATACAACAACTATTATTCAAATTCCTGATGAACTTAAAGGAAGGATCATAGGTAGGGAAGGAAGAAACATAAGGGTTTTTGAACAATTGACAGGTGTTGATGTTATAGTAGATGACACACCTGAGTGTATTGTTATTTCGTCTTTTGATCCTGTTAGGAGAGAAATAGCAAGAATTGCAATGGAAAAATTAATTCAGGATAGCAGGATACAACCAGCAAGAATTGAAGAAATAGTTAACAAAACAAAGGAAGACTTTGAGGAACATGTTAGAAAAATTGGTGAAGAAGTTGCAATGGAAGTTGGTGTAATGGGATTACATCCAGAAATTTTAAAACTTTTAGGTAAATTAAAATTTAGGACTTCTTATGGACAGAACCAACTTCAGCATACAAAAGAAGTAGCTATTATTGCTGGAGCAATTGCTGCGGAACTTGGTGCGGATGTTAATTTTTGTAAAAAAGCAGGCCTTCTACATGATATAGGGAAAGCAGTAAGTCACGAAATTGAAGGGACACATCATCAAATTTCTGCTGATATTGCAAGAAAATATGGAGAATCAGAAAAAATGATAAATGCAATTTTATCACATCATGAAGGTATTGAAGAACCAAAAAGTATAGAGGCATTTATTTTAGCAGCAGCTGACGCTATTTCTGCGTCACGTCCTGGTGCAAGACAAGATACTGTGGAACATTATATAAAACGTATCGAGAAAATAGAAGAAATAGCAAAATCTTTCCGTGGTGTAGAAAATGTTTATGCAATATATGCTGGTAGAGAAGTTCGAGTTATGGTAAAACCAAATGAAGTTTCTGATGCTCAACTTAAATTGTTAGCATATGATATTGCTAAAAAAATTGAAAAAGAATTAGATTATCCTGGTCAAATAAAAGTGGTTGTAATAAGAGAAGTAAGAGCAGAAGATTATGCTAAATAGTTGATAGTTAATAGTTCATAGTTAAGTCAGAATTATGAAAAAATATAAGATATTGATAACAAATGACGATGGACTATTTAGCTTTGGCCTTTTTCCGTTAGTTAAAGAATTGTCAAAGATAGGAGAAGTATGTGTGATAGTTCCAGAGAAAGAAAGTTCTGCTATAAGTCATTCTTTAACTTTGTTTCATCCTGTAAGAGTTAAAGAAATTAGTTTAAATGGGTATAAAATAAAAATTGTTTCAGGTACACCGGCTGACTGTGTTAGGTTAGGAGTAATTGAATTTCAAAAAAATAAAACAGACATTGTTGTTGCTGGAATAAATCAGGGTCCTAACTTAGGATGGGATGTCAATTATTCTGGTACTGTAGCTGCTGCAAGAGAGGGAGTTTTTCTTAATAAAACAGGTGTTGCTATATCTTCTATGTCAAAAAATTATGAGTTAGTGGCTAAAATTTCTAAAGATATTATCAGACAAATTTTGAAGAAAAAATATAAGGGTTTGTTAAACATCAACTTTCCTAAAAATAAAACTAAAGGAATAAAAATTACTGTTTTAGGAGAAAGACAATATGAAAATGTTGTACATAAAAAGTTTGATCCTGTAGGTTTACCGTATTATTGGTTAAAAAGTTCACTTATCAAAAGTGAAACAAAAAAAGAAAATACAGATGTTCATGCAGTAGAGAAAGGGTTTATTTCTGTTACACCATTGACTTGTGATATCACGAGCTATACAGAAGTTGAAAAAGTAAAAGGAATTTTTGATGAAATTCAAACTTGTTTCAAAATTTAAACCTGCAGGTGACCAACCTAAAGCTATAAAACAACTTGTTGAAGGTATTAAGAAAGGATACAAACATCAAGTATTACTTGGTGTTACTGGTTCAGGGAAAACTTTTACTTTAGCAAATGTCATAGCTCAAGTACAAAAACCTACACTTGTTATCTCTCATAACAAAACCTTAGCTGCACAACTTTATTCTGAATTCAAAGAATTTTTTCCTGAAAATGCGGTAGAGTATTTTATATCTTACTATGACTATTACCAACCTGAAGCGTATATTCCAGAAACTGATACATATATAGAAAAAGATGCTTCTATTAATGAACAAATTGATAGGTTGAGATTAAAAGCAACAACGAGTTTGTTATCTCGTGATGATGTTATAGTTGTAGCTTCTGTCTCTTGTATTTATAACATAGGTTCGCCTGAAGATTTTAAAAATTTATGTGTTTATCTTGAAGTTGGTAAAAAAATTTCAATAGATTTTCTTACAAACGAGCTTGTCAAAATAAGGTATGAAAGAAACAATATCGATTTTAAAAGAAATACTTTTAGATATCAAGGTAACATTATTGATATTTGGCCATCATATTTAGAAAACTATATCCGAGTAAGAATTGAAGATGACGAGATTGTTTATATAAAAGAATACAAACCTTTAACCAACCAGCTTGTAGCAAACCATAAAAAATTTTATATTTATCCTGCAAGCCATTTTGTCACAACTCCACCTAAGTTTGAAGAAGCTTTAAAAAACATAAAAGAAGAATTAAAAGAAAGAGTAGAATATTTTAAGTCTCAAGGAAAACTTTTAGAAGCAGAACGAATTTATAGACGGACTATGAATGATTTAGAACTTCTTGAAACAACAGGATTTTGTCATGGTATTGAGAATTATTCAAGACATCTCTCTGGAAGGAAACCTGGTGAACGTCCTTATTGTCTTATTGATTACTTCCCAAAAGATTTTTTGTGTATCATTGACGAATCTCATGTTACGATTCCACAGATTTATGGAATGTATGAAGGAGATAAGTCAAGAAAACAAACATTAGTTGATTATGGCTTTAGATTGCCCTCAGCTTTAGATAACCGACCGTTAAAATTTGATGAATTTTTAAGCCTACTTAACTATGTGGTTTATTCTTCAGCAACACCAGCTGAGTGGGAAATAAATATTTCTAAAAATCGTGTTGTTGAACAAATTATTCGTCCAACAGGTCTTGTTGACCCACCAGTAGAAATACGTCCAGCTAAAAATCAAGTAAATGATGTTAAAAAAGAAATAAATGAAGTAGTAAAAGAAAAAGGAAGAGTGTTAGTTAATACCTTGACAAAACGTACTGCTGAAGATTTAGCTGATTATTTGTTAGCAGAAGGCTATAGAGTAAAGTATATTCATTCTGATTTAGATGCACTTACTCGAATAAATATAATAAAAGATTTAAGAAAAGGAGAGTTTGATGTTTTAGTTGGTGTTAATTTATTAAGAGAAGGATTAGACTTGCCTGAGGTTACGCTTGTCGCAATTTTCGATGCTGACAAAGAAGGATTTTTAAGAAATGAAACAACTTTGATTCAATTAGCAGGACGTGCAGCAAGAAATGTTAATAGTAAAATAATTTTATATGCTGATAAAATCACAAAGTCTATAAAAAATGCTGTGGAAGAGATGGAACGAAGAAGAAAAATACAACTTGAATATAATAAAAAACATAATATAACACCAAAAAGTATTGTCAAAGCAGTTAAAGAATATGAAGAATTTCAATATATAGCAAGTAAAAAACATTATTACGAAGTGTCTGATTTAAAGTTAGAGTATGTGTCTAAACAAAATATACCTCATTTAATTAAATTTTTTGAACAAGAAATGAAAAAATGTGCAGAATTACTTGATTTTGAAACTGCAATTATGTATAGAGAAAAAATAAAGATGTTAAAAGAGATGAAGTTGACAAAAAAGTAAATTATTTATGAAATATAAATTAGACAAGGAAAAAATACATTCTATTGTAAAACTTGCGTTAGAAGAAGATATTGGTGAAGGAGACATTACTACAGAAAATATTATCCCACCTACTTTGAGAATAAAAGCAAGAATTATTGCGGAAGAAAAATGTATTATTTGTGGCTTACCTGTGGCAAAAGAAGTGTTCAAAATGTTAGACAGAAGAATTTCATGGAGAGCAAAAGTTTCTGACGGCGATGTTGTGAAACCAAAAAAAGTTGTTGTTGAAATTTTTGGTTCTGCAAGAGCGATACTTACTGGTGAACGTGTTGCATTAAACTTTTTACAACACTTAAGTGGTATAGCTACTTATACTAACAAGTTTGTAAAACTTGCAAATGGTAAGTTTGATATATACGATACAAGAAAAACACATCCTGGATTGAGATATCTTGAAAAATACGCTGTTCTTTGTGGCGGTGGAAAAAATCATAGGTTACAACTTGATGATATGGTTTTAGTAAAAGATAATCATATTAAAATTTGTGAGTTGTATAACTTACCTATAGAAGAAATTTTATATCGTATGAGACAAAGATTGGATTATACGACTGATGTTGAAATTGAATGTTGTAATTTAAGAGAAGTAAAACTTGCTTTAAAAATAAAACCTGACATTATTATGTTAGACAATATGAGTTTTGCTCAACTTAAAAAAGCAATAAAAATGATTAGAAAAAATTTGCCAAAAACAAAGATTGAAATTTCTGGTAAACTTGATGAACAAAAAGTAAAAGAGTTAAGAAGAGTAAATATAGATTTTGTCTCATTAGGTAGAATAACACATTCAGCAAGAGATATAAGTTTTTCATTAGAAGTAGTGTAAATGACTAATACAGGCGTGTTATATGTAGTTTCCACTCCAATTGGTAACATTGAAGATATTACATATCGTGCAGTAAAAATTTTATCAGAAGTAGATTTGATTTTGTGCGAAGATACAAGAAGAACAAAGATTTTGTTAAACTATTATAACATTGCTAAACCATTAAAAAGTTATTATAGTTATATTGAAGAAAAAAGAATAAAAGAAATCATTCCTTATCTTAAGCAAGGACATAATGTTGCGTTAGTATCAAATGCTGGTACACCTGGTATTTCTGATCCAGGATTTTTAATTATTAAAGAATGTATTGAGAACGAAATTAAAGTTATGTCGATACCAGGTGCGACGGCGTTTGTTTCAGCGGTGGTATGTTCTGGGTTACCTTTGGAAAAAATTTTTTTTATAGGTTTTTTACCGAAAAAAGTTGGCAAAATAAAAAAATTATTTGAACAAGTTAAATTGTTAAATAACACAACAGTAGTTTTTTATGAATCACCACATAGGATTAGGAGAACTTTTGAAATGCTGTTATCAAGTTTTGGTAAAGAAATTAAATGTGTTATAGCACGAGAATTAACAAAAGTTTATGAAGAATTTATTCGTGGTACAATTGAAGAAGTTTATAAAAAAATTTCTTTAGTAGAACCCAAAGGCGAATTCACAGTGATGATTTATATAGAGTAATTTATGAAAACAATAGCTATAGTAGGAACCAGTGGAATAACAGCAACAGAACTTATAAAATTACTTGTGAAACATAAAGAAGTAAAAATAAAGTATTTGTTGACTACCTCCTCTTTAACTTCATCACAACAAGAGTTTGATACATTTAAAAAAGGATATAATCTTCAAGAAGATGTTAAATTGTTGTATACATATGATGAAGAAACATATAAGTTGTTGGCCAATGTAGATCTTGTTTTTTTATGTTTGCCACATAAGGTTTCAATGGAGTTTGTTAAAAAACTTGTTGATGTTTTAGGAGAAAAACAATTGCCAAAAATAATAGATTTAAGTGCTGATTTTCGTATAAAAAATGTTAAGTTGTATGAACAATTTTATAAAACCTCTCATATTCTACCAAAATTATTACAAAAATTTGTTTATGGTTTGCCAGAGATGAGTAAAAAAACAAAACAACAAATAAAAAAAACTAATTTTATAGCTAACCCGGGTTGTTATCCAACAACTGTTATTTTAGGTTTAGCACCAATAATAAAGTTTGTAAAAGAAATTATTATAGACGCAAAAAGTGGATATTCAGGCGGTGGAAAAAAATTTGTTGAAGAATATGAAGGATATGGTGGAAACAACACTTATCCTTATTCAGCATCTGGTGAACATAGACATATACCTGAAATTGAAGAACAACTTTTAACTCTTGCACAAAAAAATATAAAAATTGTTTTCACACCACATGTTGTTCCTCAATATCAGGGAATGTTGACAACAATTTATGTTAAATTAGTTAATAGTTCACAGTTCACAGTTCATAGTTTAAATAAAATATATAGCAAATATTATAAAAATTGTCCATTTGTAAAAATTTTGCCTATTGGGAGTTTACCACAGACAAAGAATGTTATAAAAACAAATTTTTGTGAAATTGGTTTTGCAGAAAATAATAAATGGATAAAAATTTTTGTTGCTATTGATAATTTAATCAAAGGAGCGGTTGGTCAAGCTGTGCAAAATATGAACTTGATGTTCAGTTTTGATGAAACAGAAGGATTGAGGTGAGTGAATGGGAGGATGAGATGACTAGTTCAGAGTTATTAGAGTTTAAAATTTAATAAACTTGGTAAACAACTAACCTTCTAATTCAATAAAACATATGAATCGCAAACTAATAAAAGGATACAAATTTAGTAGTTTTTTTACTAAAACAAAAAATAACAAAAAATTTAAGATAGGTTTAATTAGTATAGAACCATATGGAGAATGTGTCGCTGCTTTTACAAAAAATTTGTTAAAATCAAATTCTATCATTGTTTCACAAAAACATTTAAAAAAAACGGATAAAGTAAGATATATATTGATCAACTCAGGTTGTGCTAATACTGCTTGTGGTAAAGAAGGTCTCAAAATTACAGAAGAGATTTGTAGTTATTTAGCAAAACAACTTGGTATAAAAAAAGAAGAAGTGTTAATTGCATCAACAGGTGTTATTGGCGAACCATTACCTAAAGAAGTTTTTATAAACTCTATTCCAAAATTAATCTCCTCTCTTTCAGATAATAAATCTTCTGTGGTAAAGTTCGCAAAATCAATTCTTACAACTGATACAAAACCAAAGGTTGTTTACAAACATTTTAAAAACAATAATGTTTTGTGTATAGCCAAAGGTGCTGGTATGATAGCTCCACAATTAGAGTTATATAAACCACATGCAACAATGTTAGTGTTTTTGTTGACAGATTTATGGATTGAAAAAAAGTTAATGGAAAAATTAATGAAAGAAACAGTTGTGCCATTGTTTAACTCGTTCTCAATTGATGGTGATACTTCCCCAAATGATACTATATTTTTTGTTTCGTTAAGAGATAGGAATAATTATAAATTATCAAATAATTATAAATTATCAAATACTGAGTTAAAAAAATTTTCTGAAGTTTTAAAACTTGTATGTGAAGAAACTATTAAACAACTACTTTTTGATGGTGAAGGTGTGACAAAAGTTGTAAAAATTATTATAGAAAATTGTTCAAAAGAAAAATCAGAAGTTTTAGCAAGGACAATATCTAATTCTTTACTTGTGAAAACAGCAATTAATGGTGCTGACCCAAACTGGGGACGAATACTTGCAGCTATAGGTAGAAGTGGAGTAGAACTTGATATTAACAAAGTTGATATTTATATAGGTAAACATTGTGTTGTTAAAAACGGAACAAGTAATTTTGTAGATGATGAAACAGTAAGAAAAGTGATGTTAAATAAATTTTTTGAGATAAGGATAGATGTTAAAAGTAGAAAGAAAGAAAATTTTGTTTTTTATACAACGGATTTGTCCAAAAAATATGTTGATATAAATTCAAAATACAAAACATAATGATATGTATGGTGGGTTAATAATAAACGTTTTTGTTGTTGGTTTCTGTGGGATAATTGCTCAAACATTATTATTGAGAGAATTGTTAACTTTATTTGAAGGTAATGAATTTTCGTTAGGAATAATTTTTGCTAATTGGTTGTTTTCAGAAACTTTAGGAATATTGTTTTTGGGTAGAAAATTAGAAAATAGAAAAGAAAGAATTTTTTTCTTTGTTTTTTTTCAAAGTTTATTTATATTTTCTTTGTTATTCTCACTAATTTTTATTCGTTATATTAGAATAATTTTTAATACTCCAATAGGGGTTTCATTAAACATATTCCAAATTTTTCTCTCATCAACTTTAGCTTTGTTCTTTCCTGCTTTTTTCCATGGTTGTTTGTATACTTATTCAGCGAAACTTCTTGAAGATGTACATCATCAAGTATTATTGCCAATATCTTATGCATATATTTATGAACTTGGTGGAACAATTATTGGCGGGATTGTTTTTACTTTTATTTTGTTAAAATTTTTTAATAGTTTTGACATTATCTTTGTTATAACAGTTGTGATTATAATAGCTGGTATTTTACTATCTTTTTATGAGATAAAAGACATAAGGACAACAATATTGCTGACGAGTCTAAGTATTATTGTGTTTTTTTCCTTATTTATAGGTTTGCCTAAAAAGTTTGAAGAAAAAACAAATTCTATTATATGGAAAACTTATAATCTTTTGTTTGCTAAGAATTCTATGTATGGAAAAATATTTGTAACAAAACAAGAAAATCAATATACTTTTTATCTAAATTCTCTTCCTGTTTTAACAATACCTACTTCAGATATCACTTTTATTGAAGAATTAGTTCATATTCCGTTTAGTTTGATAGAAAAAAATGAGAAACTTGTTTTAATTTTATCAAGTGGAGCTGGTGGTTTAATATCAGAAATCAAGAAGTATAAAAATACAATCATAGATTATGTTGAACTTGACCCAGAGCTAATAAACAATGTAATGAAGTTTGCACCTGAAGAACTTGAAAATGTTAATCTATATTATACAGATGCACGGTATTTTGTAAATAAAACAAAAAAAGTCTACGATATTGTTTATATTGGTACAAAAGAGCCAAAAGATCTTCAAATGAACAGATTGTTTACATTAGAATTTTTTAAAATTTTACAGAACAAAATTAATAAAGATGGAATTTTAGTTTTCACAACACCAGGGTCGTTAGTATATTTGCCAAAAGATTTGCTTGTGTTTAACAAAATTGTTTTTGAAACAATAAAAAAGTTTTTCAGTTTTGTTAATGTTATCCCCGGTGATGGATATAATATAATAATATGTTCAAATCAAGGAAAGATTTTTTCTACACAAACTATTTTCGAAAAGATTAAAAAAAATAATATACTAACAAAAAGTTTAACAAAAAGTTATCTTGAATATAGATTACAACAAAATAAAACCCAACAGTTCTTAGAAAAATTAAATTCAATAAAAATACATTCTTTGAATCAAGATTATAATCCTCAAGGTGTAATTTATGTTTTAAGATATTGGATTGGGAAAGTTTCTGAAGGACGGGTTGAATATGAGGTATTTAAATTTATTACTGATATAAAAAAGTTGAGATTGATTATGATATTATTATTCTTGACAATCATTTCTATTTGTTTAATTTTTTTGTTTAAAAAAAACAAAAAAAATATTGTTTTGTATTCAATTTTTTCAACAGGTTATACAGCAATGGTGATGAGTTTAGTTTTGCTGTTTATATTCCAAATTGTTTATGGTTATATTTATTATCTAATAGCGATCTTGACCTCAGTATTTATGTTAGGTTTAGCATTAGGTTGTTTTTTAGGGACAAAACTGCAATATAAAATTTCTTTACCTATAGCTGAACTACTGATAATTGCATCAGCGTTGTTCGTTGGTGTAATAATAAAGATTTTAAATGGGATAGAGAACGATATTTTAGTATATATTTTATTTTTTATAATATTGATGATTCCCAGTGTATTCATAGGTTTGGAGATACCAATATTTAGTAAAATTTTGTATCAAGAAAATCAAAAATTGATTAAAACAACAAGTATAGTTTTTGCATTTGACACATTAGGTGGTTGGTTTGGTGGTGTTTTAGGAGGGATGATTATTTTTCCTGTATTAGGTCTTAATATGAGTTTGGTTATAATAATTTTGTTAAAACTTATCAGTTTAGGTTTTAATTATGCAAAAGAGTTTGTATGACAAGTTGTTTGAGTATGGATGTAAACTGTTAAAATACAAAGACAGAAGTGTTTTTGAAATTAAAGAAAAATTGAGAACTAAATCAAACTCAGAAAAATATATTGATGAAGTAATTGAAAAATTTGTTCAATTAGGTTATCTTGACGATCAACGTTTTACAGAAAGATATATTGATAAATGGTTAACAAAAGGGAAAAGTTTAAATTTGATACTGTATGAATTAAAAGAGAAATATAAAATCAGTCATGAAATCTTGAATAACCTGGATATTAAAAGTTTAGAACTTAAAGAGTTTGAGAGTGTTATTCAAGTTATAAACAAAAAATTTAAAAAAGTTGACGAAGAAAAACTTTTTAAATTTTTGTTATCAAGAGGTTTTTCTGAAGAAAAAATAGAAATAATTTTAAATAAATTAAAAGAAAAATGAAAATATTAATTATAGGAGCGAACGGGTTTATTGGAAGTAATATTGTTAACAGCTTTGTTAAAAACGCTCAGTATGAAATACATATTTTGATAAGAAAAACAAGTAATATAGAAAGATTAAAAGAAAATATTGATAAAGTAAAAATTTTTTATGGCGATGTGAGAGATAAAGATAGTTTAATAGAACCGGTTAAATCAGCTGATGTTATAATACATTCAGCAGCAGTACTAAGATGTATTGAAGATAAAACATATTATGATGTAAATTATCTTGGTACAAAAAATTTGGTTGAAACTGTTGTAAAACATAATCATAACTTAAAAAAATTTATATTTCTTTCTTCACAAGCAGCTGCGGGTCCTTGTGAATTTTTAAGTTTTAAAAGTTCAGATGATGAAAAATGTACCCCTGTATCACATTATGGAAAAAGTAAACTTCTTGCTGAAAAAGAATTAAAAAAATATTCTAACAAAATAAACATTATAATTTTACGTCCAGCTGCTGTATATGGACCATATGACAAAGATATGTTTATATATTTTAAACTTGCGGAAAAAGGTATGATACCAACTTTTTCAAAAGAGTTTTATATTCAATTTACATATGTCTACGACTTGGTAAGTGTAATAGAAAAGATCGTTAGTTTAGATAATATTTATAACAAAACATTTTTTATTGCTGAGGATAAATGTTATAAAATAGATGAGATAAAAGAAACTTTTGAGAAAGTTGTAAACAAAAAAATAAAAATAGTGTATATCCCATATTTGTTTGGATATGTAGCCGCTTATTTGAATGAAAAATTTTATAAAATTGTCTATAAAAAACCATCTGAGTTTAACAGAGACAAACTCGCTGAATTATCAAAAAGTTATTGGCTTTGTGAAAGTTCAGAAATAAAAAAATATTTGCCTGATTTTTCTTATACCCCTCTTTGTGTCGGGTTAAAAGAAACCTATTTGTGGTACAGAAATAATAATTGGTTGTAATTTTTTTAAGTTATTGATTTTTATTTTATAATTTGTTAATTGTTTAAACAATTTAAATTTTAAAGAAAGGAGGGCACTAAGATGGTAAAAGTAGGCATAAATGGTTTCGGTAGAATAGGGAGGTTAGTTGCAAGAGCTATTTTTGAGAGGAAAGATACGCCGTTGGAAGTTGTTGCTCTAAACGATCTTGCTGATGCAAAAACAAACGCTTTGTTGTTTAAATACGATTCTGTGCATGGTAAATATCCAGGTGAAGTTAAAGTAATTGATGAAGAGACAATCTCAATTGATGGCAAGACTATAAAAGTATTTAAAAAATCAGATCCAGCTGAACTACCATGGAAAGATTTAGGTGTAGAAATAGTAATTGAAGCAACAGGTCTGTTTACAGTTAAACAAGATGGTGTTAACAAAAAAGGTAAACTTGTTAAAGGAGCAGAAAATCATATTACAAAAGGTGGAGCTAAAAAAGTTATTATCACAGCACCAGCTGAAGGAGAAGATATTACCATAGTAATGGGTGTAAACCATGATAAATATGATCCTAAGAATCATCATGTAGTATCAAATGCTTCTTGTACAACAAACTGTTTAGCACCTATAGTAAAAGTTCTTCATGAAACATTTGGTATTGAAAAAGGATTAATGACAACAATACATGCTTACACTAATGATCAAAGAATTTTAGACCAAGTACATTCGGATCTTCGTAGAGCAAGAGCAGCTGCTTTGTCAATGATACCAACAACAACAGGTGCTGCACGTGCTATTGGTAGAGTAATACCTGAACTTAAAGGTAAACTTGACGGGTTCGCAATTCGTGTTCCAGTAGCGAATGTTTCAGTAGTTGATTTTACTTGTATTGTGAAAAAATCTACAACAAAAGAAGAAGTTAACGCAGCACTTAAAAAATATGCTGAAGGGGAACTTAAAGGTATTCTTGAATATTGTGAAGAACCTTTAGTTTCTGTTGATTTTAATCATTCATATGCAAGTTCAATTGTTGATGCTTTATCTACAAATGTGATAGATGGTAATTTAGTTAAAGTTTTGTCTTGGTATGATAACGAATGGGGATATTCAAACCGTGTTGTTGATTTAGCTGAATATATGGTTAAAAAAGGTCTTTAGTTATTTAATTTAACTTATTTTTGGTTAATTTTTTTCTAAAAGGAGTAAGTATATGAAAAAGTCAATTAAAGATATAGATTTAAAAAACAAAAAAGTTTTAGTACGTGTTGATTACAATGTACCGATTAATGACAAAGGTGAAGTTGAAGATGATACAAGAATAAGAGAATCATTACCAACTTTAAACTATTTGATAGAACAAAACTGCGTTATAATTTTGATGAGCCATCTTGGTAGACCAAAAGGTAAACCTGAAGAAAAATATTCATTAAAACCTGTTGCAAAAAGATTAGAAGAACTTTTAAACAGAAAAGTTATAATGGCAAAAGGTATTGTTGATGAAGAAACTAAGAAATTAGCAAAAGAACTTAAAAATGGTGAAATCTTGCTTTTAGAAAATGTAAGATTTGATCCAAGAGAAGAAAAAGATGATGAAAACTTTGCAAAAGAATTAGCTTCTCTTGTAGGAGAAGATGGTATATTTGTCCAAGATGCGTTTGGTTCTGTACATAGAGCACATGCTTCAACCCATGCTATCGCTAAATTTTTACCAGCAGTTTGTGGGTTCTTACTTGAGAAAGAAATAACTTATTTTGATAAAATTCTGACTTCGCCAGAAAAACCTTTTATAGCAATTCTTGGTGGGGCTAAAGTGTCTGACAAAATTGGTGTTATAGAAAACTTGCTAAATAAAGTTGATGCTATAATCATTGGTGGAGCAATGGCTTATACATTTATGTTATCTCGTGGAATATCTGTTGGGAATTCTCTTGTTGAAAAAGATAAATTAGCCCTTGCACAAGAATTGTTAAAAAAAGCTGAACAGAAAAATGTTAACATATTATTACCAATCGATCATGTAGTGACACAAAAAATTGAGCCTACAGCAGAAGCGAAATATGTTGATACTGTGGATATACCTGAAGGATATATAGGAGTAGATATTGGTAAAAACACAATAGCAAGAATAACTAATGTTATCCTTTCAGCAAAAACTATTGTATGGAACGGTCCAATGGGCGTATTTGAAATAGATAACTTTGCTGAAGGGACAAAACAGGTTGCTACGCTTATTACAGAGGCTACTAAGAAGGGAGCAACAACAGTAGTAGGTGGTGGCGATTCTGTTTCTGCAATTAAAAAGTTTAAATTAGAAGGTGGTTTTTCGCATATCTCAACAGGTGGTGGAGCATCGTTAGAATTGTTAGAAGGGAAAAAATTACCTGGTATAGAAGTGTTGTTAGATAAATAAGGAGATAGACTTATGTATACCTTTGTTTATATTTTACATATAATAATTTGTGTGCTTCTCATAGCTTCAATTTTGCTTCAGCTTGGCCAGATGGGCGGGTTTGGCGGGATTTTTGGTGGTGGAATAGACCAGATTTTTTCAGTTTCCTCGGGTTCTATGTTTATGAAAAAAGTTACCATTGTTCTTGCTATATTATTTGTTTTGACAACAATTGGACTTACTATTTTTTCTTCCCGTACAGGAATGGAAACTATAATAAAGTAACTCTCTTCTTAAGTGCCGAAAATATGCCGCGGTGGTGGAATTGGCAGACACGTACGTTTGAGGGGCGTATGCCTTACCGGCGTGTGGGTTCGAGTCCCACCCGCGGCAGGTTGTCTATGAATCGTTTTGAAATTTATGCTATGAAAATATTCTTCCAACTTTTTTGTTAATATAAAAATCTTTCTGTTGACATATAAAATTTAAATTTTGTATATTAGAAAACTTAGTTGATTGGAAAGGAGTCAAAAAATGCATGAGTATACTTTGGCAAAAAATTTAGCTTTTCTTATATTTAAAGAAATAAATGAAAAAAAACCTAAAAAGATTAACAAAATAGTTTTTATTATAGGTAAAGCATCAGGTGTAGATAAGGAATTTTTGGAACATTCGTTTAAAGAACATATATTCAAAAATACAATTTGTGAACAAGCAGAACTTGAGTTTGTTTTTGAAGAACCTAAAATAAAATGTAAAAAATGTGGAAAAATTTATGAACAAGCAGTGATAAAATGTGAGTGTGGCAGCGACGAGTTTGATATTGTTGCTGGTAATGAAGTATATGTTAAAGAAATAGACTATTAGTAATCTTCTACCACAAGATTAGTTTTTCAATAGTCTTCTAAAGGCGGGGCTCACAATGATAAAAAATTTTTTTTAATCTATGATATCAAAAAAAATTGAGGTTTATGGTAGAGTACAGTCAGTAGGGTTCAGACCTTTTGTATACAATCTTGCAAAAAAGTTTAATGTCAAAGGATATGTTAAAAATAAAACATCGTATGTAGAAATAGTAGTTAATGGCGAATTAGTAAACATAGAAAATTTTTTAGAAAAACTTAAAAACCCGCCATATCCTGTAAAAATTGATAAAATTGTTATTGAAAATTTTGATATAAAATTTGACGATTTTTATATTTTTGAAAGCGAAGAATCTCAACCACAGTTTTTGTACATACCTGCTGAGATAAAAACTTGTCAAGAATGTTTAAAAGAACTTTTCAACCCGCAAGATAGAAGGTTTTTATATCCGTTTATAAACTGTACTCATTGTGGCCCACGGTTTACTATTATAAAAAACCTTCCTTATGATAGAATAAACACAACAATGAATGTGTTCATAATGTGTGATGAATGTAAAACCGAATATGAAGATCCTACAAATAGAAGGTTTCATGCACAACCAAATTCGTGTTATAAATGTGGTCCTAATATAGAATTAAGAAACAACAAATTTGAAGTTTTGTTCCCTAAAGCGAAAAATTATTCTGATGTAGAAAAGATTTTGGAGTTTGTAGTGAAAGAGATTTTATTAGGTAAAATTTTTGCCATAAAATCTTATGGTGGTTATCATTTAGTATGTGATGCAACAAATGATGATGTTGTATTAAGATTAAGAAAAAATAAATATCGTGAATATAAACCGTTTGCTATGATGGCAGATGATATAGAAAATATTAAAAAGTATTGTTATGTCTCAGCAGATGAAGAAAAAATTTTATCTTCTTCTCAAGCACCGATTGTTTTGTTAGTTAAAAAAGAAGATAACAAAATTTCAAAATATGTTGCGCCAAATAGTATTTATTACGGTTTTATGTTGCCATATACACCGCTACAATTTTTGATTTTTTATTTCCTTAAAAAATATAACAATGTCCCGTTAATAATGACAAGTGGGAACCTTTCTGATGAACCACAGGTGTATACTGAAGAAGAAGCATATAAAAAACTTTCAAATATAGTGGATTATTTTTTAATTTATGACAGAGAAATTAATATTCGTTGTGACGATTCTGTAGCAAGAGTTTATAATGGAGATACATATTTTATTAGACGTTCAAGAGGTTATGCTCCAGAACCTATTTTTGTAAGTTTTGAATATAAAAATCCTAAACTTTGTTTTGGAGCAGATTTGAAAAACACTTTTTGTTTAGCGAAAAATAATTATATAATTTTATCACACCATATTGGCGACCTTGATAATCTTGAAGCAGTTGATTCTTACAAAAAATCAATTGATTATTATTTAAAAACATTTAAGTTTGAACCAGAAATAGTTGTTTGTGACTTACACCCACGATATTTTTCGTCAAAAACTGCTGAAGAATATGCTTACAAAAATAAATTTAAACTTGTAAAAATACAACATCATTATGCACATATGTTAAGTTGTATGTTGGACAACGAGATGTTTGATAAATCTATAGGTGTAATCTTTGATGGGACTGGATACGGGTTGGATGGTAAAATTTGGGGTAGCGAGTTTTTAGTAGGTGATACAAAAAGTTTTATTCGTAAAGGTCATTTTGAATATATTACTCTTGTTTCTGGTGATATTGGGATACAACAACCTTTTAGACCTGCATTTGGGTTTATATATGAAGAATATAAGGATAAAAATTTAATAAAAAAATTTTATGAAAAAGTTTGTGATGTTGATAACATACCAGATTTTGAAGAATTATATGAGATGGTCAGGTTTTTAATTGAAGAAAAAATAAATGTTTATGATGTTTGTGGAATAGGACGGATATTTGATATTGTAGGCGTTTTTTGTGGTCTTGGTGTTTATAATTATCATGAAGGATTTATTCCAGCTTTATGTGAGTTTTATGCAACAAAGAAATTTAATGAAATAAAAAATAAAAATTTAAAGTATAATTACGAGATAAAAAATGAAAATGAAGTATATATTGTTTCTACAAGAAAGATACTTAAAGAAGTTTTTGAAGATATTATGTTTGATTGTCTACCAAAAGATGAAGTTTTAGCAAAGTTTCATTATACCATAATTTCTGCAACGGTTGATGTAGTATTGAAAATTAGAGATGAATTAAATATAAATAAAATTGTTCTTTCAGGCGGTGTGTTCCAAAACAAGATTTTGTTTGAAACTTTTGTTGAGTTGTTAAAAAAAGAAAATTTCGAAGTTTATCATCACAAAAGGTTTCCAACAAACGATGCAGGTATCTCAGCAGGACAATCTTTGGCAGCAAGTGTGGATGAGCAGATGGGTGGATGGGTGAATGAGTTAATGGGTTAATAGTTTATAGTTCATAGTTAATAGTTAAAAACCCAATAACCCAATAAACTCAATAACCTAATAAATAAAATGAACAACTTAACGGAAAAAGAAAAACAGGCAGTTAAAGAACTAATTGATGAACTAAAAAAGCTTTATGGTGATAATTTGAGTCGTGTTATACTTTATGGTTCAAAAGCAAGAGGTGATGCAACTGAAGATTCTGATATTGATATAATGATAGTTTTAAAAGATGTAAAAGATAAAAGTAAAGAATTAGAAAAAGTAATAAAACTTACTACTGAAATAGACTTCCGTTACGAAACTCTCATTTCTGTTACTTTACAAAGTGAAGAAGAGTATTTGAAAAAAAGAAGTCCACTATTGTTAAATGTTAGAAAAGAAGGTATTGTGTTATGAATGAAATTGAAAAACTTATAGAAAAAGCAGCTGAAGATATTAAGGCTGCAGAATTGTTAATCTCAGAGGGATATAATCGTATAGCTGTTTCAAGATTATATTACGCTATGTTTTATATTGCAGAAGCAATTCTACTTACAAAAAATTTAAGTTATTCAAGTCATCATGCAGTAATTTCGTTTTTTCAATAAAGAATTTGTTAAGACAGGTGTTTTTGATAAAAAATACTATGAAAGTTTAGAAATGAGCTTTAATTTAAGACAAAATAGTGATTATGAAATTGAAACAGTAATTACTGAGCAACAAGCAAAGAATATTCTTTCTGTTGCAAAAGAATTTTTAGAAACAGCAAAAAAGTATTTAGGGATAAAAAGTTAACAAAGTGTTTATGATAGAGATAAAAGAATTTCAGCCATTGGTTTATAGTTTGGAAAAACTTAATAAGTTAAAGATAGATTTTAAAGATGTTGTTTGTCCACCATATGATGTTATTTCGCCACAACAACATAGGGTTCTTTTAAGAAAAAAATATAATTTTGTTAATCTTGAGTTGCCAAAAGGTACAACAAATAAAAAATATAGTAATGCGAAAAAAATTTTGTCTTTATGGAAGAAAAACAAAGTTGTAGTTAAAGAAGAGATACCATCAGTGTATATCTATCAACAAGTTTTTGAATATCCGAAAAATTCAGGAAAGTTTTATACGAGATATGGTATGTTTTGTTTAGTAAAAGCTGACCCTGAATATAAAACAGTCTTGCCTCACGAGTTAACTAAACCAAAACCTCTTGAAGATAGAACAAACCTTCTTAACACAATTGGTGTTCAAACATCAGCACCGTTTTTTGTTGTTGAAGATGAGGAGAAAAAATTTTTTGAGTTGTTAAAAAATTTAGCAAAAGAAAAATATAAAATAATTAGTTTTACTGACGAAGAAAATATCCAACATAGTTTATACCGTATTGTTAAAGGAATAAAAGAGTTAGAAGAAATAAAAAAAATTTTACAAAAAAAATTTTTAATCATTGCTGATGGTCATCATAGATATAAAGTCACAATTGAATATCTTAAAAAAATTAAACATAAATTTTTAATGGGGTATATTTGTTCTTCTTCAGACGAAGGATTGTTAATTTTGCCAACACATCGTGCTTTACCAGAAATTCATATATACGAAGAGTTAAAAAAATATTTTGAATTTGTGGAATGGGATGGGAAAAGCGAAGTCAAGATTTTGTTTTATAAAAATGGTGAGTTTAAAGTTATGAAACCAAAATTAAAAAAGTCTGTAAAAGAACAACCTTATTTTTTACTTGACAAAATTTTGTGTGAATTAGAAGGAGAACAAATTAGACAACAAATGTTTTATCATCAAGAGATGAAAGAAGTTATAAATTTTGCTGATAAGTTTAATGGTTGTGCTTTTATTCTTCCACCTGTTGGAAAAGATGAGTTTGTGAAAATTGTAAAAGAAAGAAAAGTTTTTCCACCAAAGTCAACTTATTTTTATCCAAAAGTAATAAGCGGGTTGATGTTTTATGATTTTAGTTAAATACAAGGGGGTAGGTGTAAAAAATTTTTTGTTTTTAAAAATTTTAATTTTTGTTCAATTTTCCGACGATACGTTTTTATGTAAAATTTTTGTAAAGAAAAATTTTTAAAAATTTTGTTGACATTTTGCCATTTTTTGTTTCTATATATTATATTAGAAGTGGTAAAAAGAAAGGAGCGTGGTGTAAGTAAGAAGAAAAAAAGTTAAAAATAATGAACAAATATAAAATGAAAAAAGTTTTGTTGTTATCACTTCTGATTCTTTTGTGTTCTGTTTTCTTTACAGATGAGGATGTTATAAATTATTCAAGTATTAACCAGTTTTCATTAATTTCTATTTCTTTAACTTCTCTTGATACAAGAGATGTTTATAATAATTCTAATCTTCCATTGCAGCAAGTTTTGATTAATCTATTTGTTGAAAGCATTTTTAGAGATTATATTAAAGAAGAATTACCAAGTTTTAAGGTAATAACAAACATTCTTTCAAAACCGTTTACATCGTTCTGGATTATAAATGAGATAATGCGTTTTATTTTTAAAAAAATTGATTACATAGTCCAGCAAATAAAGAAATATTTTGTATATGTTATAAAACTTTTGTTTACGTCAATCCTTCCTTTAACTTTTCTTTTCTATATTAAAACCCACCTTAAAACTTATCGGTTTGCCCCGATAGTTTTAAGGTGTTGATTTAACCCTTAGCCTAAAGAAAACAAATACCTATAACTAAGTCTCGCAGTGTATCTTCTGCGGGACTGATTATAGGTATTTGTAGGCTAAGGGTAAATCAGCACCTTGAAAACTTAGGGATCTTCAAAAAGAAAAACAAACAAATGTAGGGCAAAATGTAGGGTAATGTTTTAGCATTGCATATAATTATTTAATGTAAACTTAAAAGTTTGCCCTACGTTTATCATTTTGATTTTGTAGTTTCAGCACCTTGTGCTGATATAAAAAAATAAAAAATTGTAGTTGCAGAGCCTTGCTCTGCTAAATAATGATAAGCAGCGTAAGACGCTGCAACTACAAATAAATTTTGAACAAAATTATGAACAAAGAAAAAATTTTGTGGAAAAATAGCAAAAGGTTAATATTATTAGGTGTTGCTTCGTTTTTCTATAACACAATTTTTTGTGAGCAAAATATAAATGTTGATTTAGCTAAGAAGCAGCAGATTATTTCAGATTTAAAAAGTCCATCTGCTAAAGTGAGATTAGATGCTATACAATATTTGTTAAACAATCAATCTGAAGAAACAATTGACATACTTGTTGAACACTTGAAGACAGAAAAAGATGCTTATTTAAAATCACAGATTATAGAAGGGTTAAATGTAAGTGTATCAACTGTTGCATTGAATGTTGTTATTTCTGCTACTGAAGATAGTAATCCTTATATTAGACAGTCAGCGTTGATAAATCTTGCAAATTATGACAAACTTGAGGATATTTCAGGAGTAGTTAGAAAAGTTCTTGAGAAAGACAACAATTTATATGTCAAAATGACAGCTTTAAACACATTAAGAAGGCATAGCTCAACTACAACTGTTGAGTTGATTGATATTGTTCTATCTAATCCAAAGGAGGACAAAAAACTAAGGTTGCTTGGTGTGAATATTTTGGGTAATATGAATACACCTCAAGCAAAAAGTAAACTAAAGAAATATAAAAACGATCCAGATGTTGAAGTAAAAAATGCAGTGAATAAATTTTTACGTTTAAGAAAATAGATTTGAAAAATGAAAGTAGCATTAATTTTTAATCCGTTTAAATATAAAGTTCATGAGGAAAATCTGAAAATAGTGCAAAGATATTTTGGCCTTTTTCCACCACTTTCTCTTTGTTGGGTAGCAAGTATTATTCGTCAAGCAGGACATGATGTGATAATAATAGATGCAAGAACTTTAAGATTAACAATGGAAGAAGTTGCTAAACAACTTAAAAAATATAAACCAGACATAATTGGTGTTATGATGACGACCTATATGTTCCCAGATACTCTTTCGTGGTTGAGATATTTAAAAGAAGAACTTTATCAATCAGGTATAAAAGTAAAAGTTTTAATAGGAGGTTACAACTTGCGAGTGTATCCAAAGGAATCTGTAAGTCATCCGGAAGTTGATTTTGGTTGTTTAGAACACGCATATTATACAGTTCCTGCATTGCTTAATGAGTTAGAAAGTGGTAGAAACGACTTGTTTTCTGTTCCGGGTTTGGTATGGAAAAAAAATGGTGAAATTATTGTTAATCCACATCCACAAAAGATTGTTTTTGACGATTTTCCAAACCCAGCACGAGATCTTCTTCCAAACGAGTTGTATGCAGAGTTTCCAACACAGAGGAAAAATTTTACTGTTATGGTAACTTCCTTAGGTTGTCCCTATAGATGTAAATTTTGTGAAGCAGGTGGATATATGTATAATCCAAGAAGTCCTAAGACAGTTGTTAATGAAATGAAAGAGTGTGTAGAAAAATATGATATTCATGAAATTGACATTTTTGATTATGAGTTTACAGCAATAAGATCAAGAGTAATGGAGATTTGTAAACTGATAAAAGAAAATAATCTTGATATAACATGGGCATGTCGTTCACGAGTTGATACAGTGGATGAAGAATTACTGAAAGAGATGTATTCAGCAGGTTGTCGCAGAATTTATTGGGGTATAGAGAGAGCCACTCAAGAAGATTTAGATAGTTTGAATAAAAGAATAACTATTGAACAAATTATAGAAACGATAAGAATATCTAAAAGAATTGGAATACAAAATTTAGGTTTTTTCTTAATTGGTGTGCCAAATGAAACAAAACAAACTGTTCGCCAATTAGTTGAATTTGCAAAGAAATTAGATCTTGACTATGTACAATTTTCTAAACTTTTAGCAAAACCACTTACACCTATCTGGAAGGAGTTAGTATCAACCACAGGTAAAGATTACTGGCGTGATTGGGTTTTGGGTAAAGAGGTTGATAAGGAGTTACCACGACCTTGGCTAAAATATATCAAAAATGAAGATGTAGACAAATTAGCTAAATGGGCGTATATAAAATATCATTCGCGGTTAGGGTTTCTACTTAGGCATACTTTTAAATGTAAATCATTAAGCGAATTTCTACGAAAATTTTTTGCATATATAGAGATGGTTTTGTTTCAAGAATGGGTTGCAAAACCAGCAAAAAATTTTGTTGCGTATTCAGAAAATATTTTTAAAGTAATACTGAAAAAATTTGAATGGAAGAAAATGTTTCTAAGTAAAAAAGGAGCATAGTTAATGAATGAGTTAATAGTTTTTGTCTACAAAGGTAGGTATTTTGTGAGAGATACAGAGACAATTTGTTATTTTTCTTCTATTTCTAAAAGTTACGGATATAATACAGATTTAGTTTATGATGAAGATGTATTTGGTGTAACAGACAATGTTTTTAGTTTTCCAATTTTGAACTATGTATTTTCTTTAGATAAAGTAATAGCTGAAAGAGTTATAAGTTTATCTCCGTTTATGGTAGTATTTTTACTTAATTTTAATAATATAGGTTGGGTTAAAAGGATAGGAAGTTTTTTAACTAAATCTAATATAAAAACAATTGTGATTTCTCCTTTGGACGGTTTAGACGATAAAGAAATAGATTTTGCAAGTTATGTTTTAGTTGGTGAACCGGAAAAAGTTTTTGATAGATTTGTTCAGAAAATTAAAAGAAGGGAAGAGCTGTTGCCTAAGAAAATGCAAGTAGATGGTCTTTGTGATGTAGACAAACTTCCTTTACCAGATAAAAGTTTATTTTCTAGGTATATAGATTTTTCTTTAAGTTATATGGTTTACACAAGCAAAGGTTGTATAGGCAAATGTTCTTATTGTGAAGAAACAATCTATTCAAATAAGTTTGGTCCTTTTTATTATCGTAGAAGAAGTCCAGCGAAAGTCATTGAAGAACTAATATTAGCAAAAAAGAAATATAATCCTCGTGAGATAATTTTTAAAGATTCAGTTTTTACTGTAGATAAAAAGTGGTTAAAAGAGTTTTTGAAAATGTACACTCAAGAAATAAAGGTTCCTTACAAATGTTTTGGTAAAGCAGAATTTTTTGATGAAGAAATTGCATATGAGTTAAAGTCAAGTGGTTGTTATTGTATAGAATTTGGTATTCAAACATTAAATGAAAAAATCCGTAAAGAAGTACTTTATCGTCAGGAAACATTTGCACATATAGAAAAAGCATTAAAGATTTGTGATAAATATCAATTGTATTACGATCTTGATCATATGTTTGGTTTACCTGGGGAGACAATTGAGGATCATAAAAAAGCTGTAAAATTTTACCATGGATTAAAGTACCTTAATCGTATAAAATGCCATAATTTAGTTGTTTATCCTCAAAGTGAAATTAAAAAGTTTTATCCATCAGGGACAACTGAGGATTTTTTCTCAGGGGTTGCTGGCCAAGGTAAGATGAAAGTGGCTAATAGATGTTTTGAAAAAATTTTTAAAATTTTGCCATTGTTACCTGAGTGGTTAGTAAACTTTTTTATGCAAAATGGTAAATGGAGGATATTTAATTTTATACCAGGGATTTTGATAATTATTGGTCAAATACTTATTGCAATAAAAAATCGTGATAAACGGTTTAAGATTTATAGCAGGTTATATCCAATAAAAGTTTATCGTTGGATAAAAAGTTTGTGTTTATGAAAAGCAAAATCTATTTTGTGTTTAATTATTTAGTAAGTATCTGTCTTATTTTATGGTTAGCTAAAAAATTTGATTTTCACTCAGCAGTTGTTAGATTTGCATCAGCTGATATTAGTTTTATAATAGCAGCGATAATGGTTTCAATTTTTATGCGGCTTATATTTTCTCCTTTTATATGGCAAGAAGTGTTGAAAAATAGTGGTATAAATATAAGATATTTAGATTTATTTTCGGTAAATGCTATTTCGCTTCCTTTAAAGTTTTTTATTCCTTTTAAACTCAGTGAATTAGTTCGTGCAGCGGGATTAAAAGTATTTGGGCAGATGAATTTTTCAGTTGCTTTGAGTTCAACAATTTTTTTGCGTATGTCAGTAGTTATTGCTACATTTGTTATTTTTAGTATAGGGATGACATTAAATCCTTTATTTTTACCTATTCCTGAAGAATTGGTTTGTGGAGGGTTGTTTATATTGATGATTATTTTTTTCAATATTGGTCGGTTGCCAAAGAATTTTTTGTGGTTAGGTGAAGTTGTTGATAATCTTCTTTATTGTTTTAGAAAAGTAGTTAATTTACAGAAAGTTAAACTGTTAATATATTGCATTTTTCTTCAGTTAGGTGAAATTATTAGTTCATTTTTAATTTTTAGATCCTTAGGGATAGAAATTAGTTTTTTAAAAATAATTTGTTATGTATCTTTAGTAATGTTAGTAAGTATGTTGCCTATTTCTATTCAAGGAATAGGGATAAGAGAAACGATGATGATGTTTAGTTTATCTGGAGCAGCGTCTTCAACATTAATTTTGTCAGCAGGGTTGTTACTTAGTTTGATACATCATATAATCCCAGCGTTTGTTGGTGTTTTGTTATGGATGTTTAGTTCACGAGAAAGAATTTTTGCTTCAACTGTTAGCAAAGTGTATACGGGGTAAGATTATGGATGTAGATTATCTTCGTAGAAGACAAAAGAATTTATTTAGTCGTTGGAAACTTAAAAAAAGGTGTGAAGTAGTATATCGTATGATAAGAAAGTATTTTGATAACGATAGAATAAAAATTTTAGATGTTGGCAGTTGTGATGGTAAGATGCTTTCTTATATAAAAGATCGGTTACCTTTTGCTGAATGTTATGGTATAGAACCAAAAGAAGAATTTATAAAATCTGCAGAAGATACACGAATTTGTCTAAAAACTGGTGTAGCAGAAAAGATAGATTTTCCCGATAACAGTTTTGATGTAGTAATTTTGAGTTCAGTTTTAGAACATATTAAAGAACCTCAAAGATGTCTTAATGAGGTTAGGAGAGTATTAAAACCTATGGGAAAATTTATTCTGTTGACAGTAGTACCAGAGTATGAAAGTTTAGCTGTGAAGTTGGGTATAAAGAAGGACGATCATTTCCAAAATTTTAGTTTGTCATTAGTAAACGAAATGGTTGAAAAGGCAGGTTTTAAAATAATAGAATCAAAAAAATTGAAATTCCCTTTGTTTTATCAATTAACAATAGGTGAAAAAAATGGATAAAAAGCATATATTTATATTGCTCTTAGTTTCTTTCAGTGTTTATTTTAATACACTTTTTAACAATTTTGTTTGGGATGATTTTACTTTGCTTAAGGATAAAAGTTTAACACCATCAAGTTTAAAAGATATGTTTTCTATATCCTATTGGAAAAATGTGCCAAAAGAAAATCGTGGTAGGTTTCGTCCTCTAAGGTCATTAATGTTTCTAATTGATAGAACAATTTATGGTGAAGAGAATTCGTATGGTTGGCATCTAACAAATATGTTGTTGAACACTCTTAATGTAATATTGATGGCGATGTTAGCTACAGAACTTTTTATGGACAAAAAGATAGGTTTTATAAGTGGTTTAATTTTTGCTGTCTATCCTGTTCATGTAGAAGCTGTAGCTTGGATGAAAAATCGTTCTGAACTTCTTTGCGGAATATTTTATTTCTTATGTTTACTTCTGTTTATAAACTATCTTAAAAAAGAAAACAAGTTATTAATACCATTGATTTTTATAAGCATGTTTTTGAGTATGTTAGCAAAGGAGATGGCTATAACTTTACCAATAGTTATGTTAATAATATCTCTTTTGCTAATACAAGAGAAAATACAAAGAAGAAAAGGAATTGTAATATCTATTATCTCACTACTTATCGTCTCTCTTTGGTATATTTCAAAAGAATACTGGTGGCGTAAAGAAATGTTTGCTCAAACAAACATAGTTTTAGATGCCTATTTACAAGCACGGATTGTAACATATACTTTAAACAAATACCTTACATTATTGTTCTTTCCACTCAGATTAAATGCTGAACATAAATTTGATTTAACTGTTTTAGAAAAACCAGGGTTTTATTTTGGATTAATAATTTTTGTTTTATTAGGTTTGTTTTTTATTTATAGAAAAGATCGTAATACTATTTTTTGTTGGCTATGGACAATTGTTTTGCTGTTGCCGGTAAGCAATATTGTTTTTTTAGAAGCAAGACCAATTGCTGAACAAAGGCTTTATATAATTTCTGCTGGTATGAGTTTTTTAGCAGGACAGGTTTTTGTAAGTTTACCAGAAAGAATAAGCGAGGTGATTCTTGTGGTGATATTAACAATTTTTGCTTTAACTACATTTAAATACAATTTTGTATGGAAAAACTCATTAACTTTTTGGCAAGATGTTGTTAAAAAAAACCCTGACCATTTTAGAGCAAATTACAACTTAGGTGTTGAGTATCAAAAAGGAAAAGATTATCTATCTGCTATAAAATACTATGAAGTTGCGGCCAAGGATTGTGACAGACCCGAAGTTTTCTATAGTCTTGGTTATTGTTATGACCAAATTGGTGATTATGATCGTTCATTAGAATATTATCAGCGATGTCTTAAACTTGTAGATAAACCTTTTGCAGACCTTTACAACAACATGGGTATAGTATTTTGGAAAAAAGGTCAGAAGAAAAAAGCAGAAGAACTTTTTCAAGCAGCATTAAAAATTGATCCCGAGTATACTCCTGCAAAGAAAAATTTGGAGGAATTATGGAAAAAATAAAAAAACATTATTTTTGGTTTTTACCAGCTTTACTTTCAGCAATAATATATTTTAATTCACTTAAAGGAACATTTTTCTGGGATGACAGAGCTGTAATTTTTGATAATCCTTTAATAAAAAGTTGGACAAAATCGTTGTCCACATTTTTACCACATTATTGGCTAAAAGTTCATCCTGGAATAAAAGGACAATATCGTCCATTGAGAAACATCACATTTACTTTTGATTATTCGTTATGGCATAATAATCCGTTTGGTTACCATTTGACAAATTATCTGTTAAACATTTTTGTAGTGATTTTAGTATCGTTTGTTGCAAAAGATATCTTTTCATCAGAAAATGTAGCATTAATATCAGCAACACTTTTTGCTATACATCCAGCTCATATAGAAAATGTCAATTATATTAAAAACCGTTCTGATATTTTGTGCCTTTTGTTTATACTTTTAAGTTTTTACCTATTTATGAAAAATAGAAACATTTTTTCCATTTTAAGTTATATTTTAGCACTTTTGGCAAAAGAGTTTGCTGTAATGTTTCCAGCAGTTTTGCTAATTTATGTATTTATGATGAAGAAAAATCGGCAAACAATTTTACATTTAATTCCTTATTTTATTTTTGCTGGACTTTTCCTTATAATGAAGTTTACAATTTTAAAAGTAACTGCGGAAAATAAGATTTTTGACCCAAATGTTGCTAATGTGAACCATTTCTGGTTAATCATAAGCACTTTTGTAAACTATCTTTATCTTTTATTTTTCCCTGTGAAGTTGGCAGTAGATAGAACGATGACAATTTATACAACATTTTTTGATTGGCGAATAATAATTTTGTTTGCTTTTTTCATAATAGCAGTGGTTTTATTGCCAAGAACAAATTTTAAAACACAATACTACTTTGCCATCTCTTGGTTAGTTTTATTTTTGCTACCTGTAAGCAACATATTTGTTTTATCAGGTAGAGTTTTTGCTGAACAACGATTATATGTACCATCTTTTGGTGGTGTAATCTTAATTTCTGGATTGATAAAAGAATTATCTGACAAAGATGTTTTGTTTTCAAGGATATTACATATATTTATTCTTGGGTTAGTCATATTTTTTGGACTGAAAATAATTAATCGGAACTACCTCTGGCAAGACGAAATTCTGCTATGGCAACAGGCATTAAAGGATGACCCGAGAAACCTTCGTGCATTAGATAACTTAGCAGCAGCATTGTTTAGGAAAGGTGAATTTGAACAGGCAGAAAAAATTTATGAAAAAATAACAACTTTATGGCCAACAAATGACGGCGCATATACAAATTTAGGAATCATAGCAATGAATAGAAAAGATTTAGATAAAGCAGAAAAATGTTTCATTAAAGCAGTTGAAATATCGGGTGGCGATGCTCAAAGTTATACTAACTTAGGCTCTATTTATCTTTTAAAAGGTGACAAAGATAAAGCAAAACAGTTTTATGAACAGGCAATAAGACTTGACCCAGACGCAGCTCAAGTATATACCAACTTAGGTATAATCTATGTTTCAGAAAAGAAATTTAAGGAAGCAGCGGCAATGTTTAAAAAAGCAGTGAAATTAAATCCAGACCTGATTGAAGCTCGACTAAATTTAGCAAGTGTATATCGCGACCTAGGTTTGGAATATGAAGCAAAGCAGGAAGAAAAAGAAGCTAACTTAAGAATAAAAACAGGTGCAGTAGCACCACAATATAACCCAGAAGTAATAATAAAATGGAGTCAGAAATAGAAAATAACCGTATAACAAAAGGGTTTATGAAGAGGTTAGCAGTATCAATAGTGTTATTATTTTTGTTGTTGAGTATAAAATGTTTTGCTGATTATTACTATGGCAATGATTTTATGGTTACCGGAGCGGTAGATGGCAACTTCTCTACAACAGCACAAAGAATCTCCTACAGGTTCACAATGCCATTCACTGATACTGTCAGCGGAGTAAGGTACTATAGTCGCGATGGTGGTAAAGATTTACCAAATGTGGATATTCAGATTCAAGATGATGCATCAGGTCAACCCTCAGGAGTAATAATAAGTTCTAATACAATAACTGTCGGTGCTGGAACTGGTTGGAAAACAGGTACTTTACCGTCTGCTACCTTAGAAAATGGTAGTGTCTACCACTTGGTTTTAGTATGTAAATATACCACATATTCATCACATCCAAGGATGATCCAGCCGTATCAGGAATATGAGCAGATAAACTCTGTTGCGGATACAAACCGTGCTTGTTTTGCTTCTAACGATGGCGGAACAACCTGGGGAATAATCAGTGGTAACCACCCAGTATTTATATTAGAGTTTGCAAGTGGTAAATATTTAGGTAATGTTTATTGGGATCAGGCAGGAGGTGCAATAACTGTAGGTTATGGCGGTAGTGGTTCCGGTCTTCCGGATGCTGGTGATACAGCAAGCCGAGCCGGCGGTATCACATTGACAGTCAGAGGTAGCGATAAAGTGGTTAATTCAATAGCTGCCTGCGTTAGAAAAGTTGGAACACCAACAGGAAATCTAAATTACTGTTTCTATGATCAAACAAATGGTGTTATTTTAACCACAGGCACTTTTGAATCCGGAGGGAATATATCAACATCCTTTACTTGGTATGAGAGACAGATAAGAGATTTTAATGGTAACCCGACAGCAATCCGTTTAGTAAGCGGTAGTACTTATAGGATTTACTTCTGGTCAGATGGCGGATCAGATACTAGCACAAACTATTTTGAAATAAACACTGCACAAACCGATAACGTAGCTCCATATATCGACCTAACATGGGAAGGGACAAATGGTAAGTCAGCATATCGTCCTGGTGGTGGTACTTGGACATCGTATAACCAGTATGATTGTAATATAAAGTTTAATGTTGACCAAATTTATCCTACTGCAGGGATAGTTAAACCAATAAATAATGAAGCTTATAATGACACTACAAAGCCACTTAATGTGATAGAAGGAACAGCTAACGACCCTCCAAATGATAATGCGATAAGAAGTGGAATTAAAAAAGTATGGATAAGTATAAGGAATGCCTCAGGTTGGTATTGGGATGGAACTGGGTTTAACAGCTCAACTGAATATCCTTTGGAATGTAGTTTATCACCACAAGCAACCTACTGGTGGTATACAAATGTTCCAAACTGGGCAAATTACGGGTCAAATATAAATTATACAGTAAGGGTAAAGGTGCAGGATAATTCAGATTTAGTGACAGATTTTGGTGGGGATACAGTATTCAAGTTTGACAATTCTATTCCGAACTCAGCTGTTACTATGCCTGCAGGTGCAGAAGTGAATAAATGGTATAGCGCTATGCCTACCATCTCAGGCACTGCTTCTGACTCATTAGCAGGTTCTGGTTTTGTTGCTAATAGCGTACAGATAAAGATTCGTTCACTTTTTGGTGATGGAACTAATTACTGGACTGGTGGTTCCTGGGGAGGGGAGACAATAATAAATGTTAACAACCCAGCAGGTGCGGTTGTTGACTGGTATTATGATTCATCTTTAGTTGACTGGAATTATTTCGGCGGCTCAGGTTCTTCATTTACTGTAACTTGTCGTGTAAAAGACCGTGCTGATAACCAGCAACCTTGGACACCTGAAAAAACTTTCTGGTGGGATGTTACTGCACCAACTTCAGCAATAACTTATCCACAACAGTATGACTATGTTGGTACAAATCCTGTATTTTATGGAACATATTATGATGCACATTCAGGTATAGGTCCAACAATTGGTGGTAAGGTAGAAGTTTTGCTTATGGATAAGACACTAAACCAATGGTACTGGGGAGGCGGGTGGCAAACCACGCCACCACCTACTGATGATGACTGGCCTGATGCACAAATTTGGGAAAGTTCTTGGACATTTGTTTCTCCGTCGTTAACAGGAGGGAATCAGTATCTATTAGTTTGCAGAGCTAAAGATTCGTCTTCACCAGGTAATTATCAAACAAGTTTTGTTGTAGGCAAATCATCTAACACATTTACTTGTGATAACCAAAACCCAACTTCAGGTATTACAACACCTTCAACAGCATTCAGAAATCAGCTGAGCCAAATAGTTGGCACTTGTCAAGACGCACCTGCTGTCTCAAATGTCAAATATTTAGATATAGAGATTACATATCCTGCAGACGCACCTGCATATGTGTGGAACGGTTCAGCTTGGGTAGCATACTCTGCTTCTTTTAGCACTTATGTTCGCTTATCTAATCCAGGCGATTTCACACCACCAAACTGGACCTATAATGTTCCTTCAAATATTAACTGGAATGAAGGAGTTGAGTATAAAATAAAAACAAGAGCTATAGATAAGGTTGGTAATGTTGAAGATAGTTGGACAGTTGGTATTAATGAGCGTAATTTTAAGTACGATGTTTCATTCCCAACATCAGCTCCAACGAGGGTTACTGAAGATGGTCAGGTTAAATATTTATCAGCAGAGACATATTTCCATAATATAACAAAGATAGAAGGAACTGCTCAGGATTATCCAGCACCTCCGTATGGAGGTGTCGCAGCAGTAGGGGTTTATATTGAGAAGATTGACAATCCAGGGCAAGGATATTTCTGGGATGCTGCTAATGGTATATGGAGAAATGATTTAGGACCTATAAGAAACAATGCGGTTTTGACTGCTTATGGTTGGGAGTTTGACACTTCGGGAATAAACTGGACCACAGGACAAAATGGTGGTTATGGACCTTATTGGTCAAACGGCGGAACTTTTAGAATAAAATCTGAAGCAAGAGATTCTGCTGAGCCTGGTAATAATCCACCACCTGCTGGTAACCGTGAGAAAGGAGGTGTTTATGCAAACTTAAATTATGTAGACATAGTCTATGATGTATACCAAGCAGGACCGCCGGAAAGACCTGATTCTATAATAACAAACATTTCTGATGGAGAACACAAAAACAGTTTATTAACAATTTCAGGTACTGCTGATGATAGAGACCCCTCTGTCGCTTATACTCCTGTTATAGATAGTGTAAAGATACACATATATGATAAAACAAATAACAAAACATATAATGGTGATCCTAACCCTGCAAACTGGGCTAGTGGCGATTTGCTTGGAGATGATTATTGGTATGACGCCAATTTTGTAGGTTGTAGTTCTGGCAGTTGGACATTCGTCTCACCTAACTGGCAACATACCATTGAATACAGGGTTGTATGTAAAGCAAAGGATAAGGCAAAAAATTTAGAGGTTTCACTATCTACAGTAAATTTCGTTTATGATATATATCAACCGGACCCGGAAAAACCAAATTCAAATATAATATTCCCTGTTGATGATTTCCATTGTAATTACAAATTTGAATCAAGTAGCGGAACTTGTGATGACAATATTCGTGGTGTATTAACAGGTGTAAAACTGAAGATTTTAAGATATCCAAACCCATATCTTGGAGAAAATACAACTTATTATTGGAATAGAACAACAGAAGATTGGGACAGCGGCGAACCAAACGCAAATATTTCTAACTGGCCTGATGCAAACCCAACTGATGGTAGCTTCGACGAAAACTACGAAGATTGGTATTGGAATATGCCTATAGCCGGTGCCGCTGGGATAAACTTCTGGAAGCCAGGAAGAGTTTATCAAATTGTTTCTCGTGCTACTGATAAGGCAACAAATGTTGAAATCAAATGGTCCACAATAACATTTGTTTATGAACTTGACAAACCTACTGCTACAATAACTTACCCTGTAAATAATGGGTATATATCACAGACAGGGAAAATCCAAGGAATCGCGGAGGATTTATACCCTGGCAAAATCAGCGATGTTTCTCATGTCAAAGTAAGGATAAAAGATTTAGCGTATCCGTCAACATATTATGTTTCTGGAGTTGGCTGGGTTGAGACAACTGCGGAGGATGCTTGGAATAGTGTTTCTTATTTAAGTCCTAATGGTACCTGGTGGATACTAAACGATACACCATGGTCTGATGGTAAAACATATGAGATAAATGTAAAATGTCGTGATAAAGCAGGTAACTGGCAGATAGTATATTCTACTGCAACAAATGTTAAGGCGGACTTCACAGCACCTATATCAACTATTACAGTACCATCAAACGATGGCGAGTATTTCACCGATACATTACCAACAATCTTAGGAACATTTAGTGATGCTTCACCAGGTAAAGTTGGCAGTGTAAAGATACAGATTAAATGTATTGATCCGTCGAGTTCGTTGTATAACAAGTATTGGTCAAAATCTTCTGGTGTAAGTGGAACAATTGATGATTGGGTTACAACACCGGTTTGGCTTGAGACAAACTTGATTTCTGCAACATCAACCTGGTGGTATGACGCAACAGGTATAGTTTGGGATGCAACAGTTTCTGGTATAAACTATGCTGTATTCTGTTATGCAGTTGATGAAGCGTTGAATCAGCAGACGCCTACTGTACAACATAACTTCAAGATGCGTGTTACTGCACCACAGACGAATATAACAAAACCTGCTTTAGGTGATCCGTATTATCCAACAAACCTTTCATATTGGACACCGAACCAAATTGAAGGTACAAGGAATGCTTATACTACTTCTGTTTATGTTTCTATAAAAGAAGAGAAGACAGGATATTATTGGTATGGTTCGTCATTCTCAGCACCTGCTGGTGTTGAGAACTGGCTTGATGCAGATGAGTATGCAGCCGGTGTATGGAGATATGTTTTCAGTGTTAACCCATGGGTTGATGGTTCATCTTATACTATAAGAAGTCGTGGTTATGGTCCTGCTGGTTGGGAAGAAGCATATTATACTTTGCCATCAAGGAAAATCTTGTATGATGTAACAAACCCAGTTGCAGGTGTTTCTTTACCTGAGAATACAAAGTATTATCAAACATTGACTACTATCTCAGGTACTGCTTCTGACCCTGCGCCAACTGGTGGTTTGGCAAGCGGTGTTTCAGAAGTAAAAGTTGCAATAAGGAAACAAGAAGGTGTTGATTATTACTACTGGTCTGTTTTGGAATCAACTTGGGTTTTAGGTGGGATAACACCTGCTGAGGTTAATTTTAACACAACAACATTTTCAGCAGGCATTTGGTGGATAAATATCTCATCACCAATCTGGCAGGATGGAAAACAATATAGGATTTATGCAAGAGCGAAGGATAACACAAATACAGGAAACTTAAGTAGTGTTGTTTTCAACGACTTTATCTTTGATGTTTCGTCACCAACTGCAAGAATTACTACATTAGTTAACAATGGTGTTTATTCTTCTTTAACACAGATTACAGGTACAGCGTTTGATCCTGTGGGTGTTGGTGGTAATGCTGGACTTTTGGATAAAGTTCAGGTTCATATTGAACGTCCAGCACAAGGTGGTTATCCTTTGAGATACTGGGATGCTGTTAACAAAAGATGGGATGCTTCACAACCAAAAGAAGCAGAGATATATTGGAGTACTGCAACAATACATATATCAAATGTTTCAGCATCATCATGGACATTTACAAACTTACCCTCTGCTTCAGACTGGACACATAATTTTGTTTACATAATTCGTTGTCGTGCAAAAGACCAAGCATTGCCTTCTGGTAATACTCAACAGATATTTGTTGTTGGCGAGTCATCGTTTACAATAATCTGGGATAATCAACCGCCGATAGTTTCAATTACTTCGTATGAAGATTCCGATGGTAACGGAAGAGTTAATCCTGGTGTTGATGGTTGGCTTATACAAGGTCAAGCAGTTGATACACCTGCTGGTATACCAAATGTTGCTAATATCAGACTCAGGATTACTCGTCTTGAAGGAAATACAACTTATTATTGGACAGGTACTGCATGGTCTACTACAGAGTCAGAGTTCACACCCGATAGTTACATTTCTCCAAACTGGGATTATACATTTACTGATGTAAATCAGCTTATCTCTGATCAAGTTTACAAAATTTATGTTCGTGCAATAGATAATGCTATTCCACCAAATGTAGGTTCCTTTGGTACACCGGTTGAAGTAATAATTGATACAACACCGCCTGTGTCAAAACCAACATATCCAAAAGATAGCGGATTCTACAGAAGTGTTTCGTTGACTACAATTTCAGGTACTGCAAATGGCGATTTAGCAGGGATTGATTATGTACAAATTAAAATTGACAAATGGAATCCTTCTTTGGGTCAGTGGGAGACAGCAGTTGATTGGCATAATGCACAATATATACCACCTAATATTTATTTCTCAACTTGGCAGCCAACCGGTGGTTGGCAGGATAATACAAAATACGCATTCTGGCTAAGAGCATATGACCGTGCAGGTAATGCTGAGCCGTTGAGTTCTATATCGTCAAACACTTTTGTTGTTGACAACACTCTGCCATCTATATCTGTCACAATACCTGCTGAACTTTCAAACTGGAATACATTACATATTACTTCAGGGGATGTTTTAGACAGCGGTTCTTATGGACAATATGTTACAACAGTTACAGTTGCTATTGTTAAGTCTCTAGGTACTGCGGAAGAAGTATGGTGGAACGGTTCTGATGGTTTCACAAGTGCATCACCAGTTTACTCAACTGCAACTTTGATTTCAGGCGGTGGGTGGCAATATTCAGGATTTGGTCCTTATCTTGAAGATAACAAAAAGTACAGATTCTATATCCGTGTATACGACGCTGCTGGGAATAATAACGAAGGTTCAGAAATTACGCGTAATGTTACAATTGATAAAACATCACCATTGTGTTTCATAAGTTATCCACAAGAAGGAAAGTTTTATCCAACTGTGAGTGTGATAAGTGGTACTGCTACAGACCCGAACACAAACGCTTCCCGTGTTAACAGAATTAGATATTCAATAAAAGATGTTACTGCAAACAAATGGTGGGATTTTTACGCAACACCGCCAACATGGGGCCCTGCAGGCGGTGCTGAGGTAACATTGGATGTTTTATATCCTGCTGCAAAACCATTAAATTATTCAACTTCAACTGCAAATATTGACTGGATTGATGGTCATCAATACATAATTTATACACAAGCGTTTGACCAAGCAAAAAGATCTGATGACCCAACATATATTGGTAACTACAATGTACAAAAAGCAACTGTTGGGTTCACAATTGATAAAACAACACCAACCGCAGCTATAACATTGCCAGACCCGACAATCCCAGATTATTATCGGAATTATAACTACTTACCTACAATATCAGGTACTGCAAATGATGCTACGGCTGGAATAAGTAAAGTTTGGATTGTACTAAAAGATAAAACCTTAGGTTATTACTGGAACGGTTCTTACACAGGTACAGGTGCTGACTGGGTAGATAATATTCAAAGAATACTCGTCTATAACAACTCAACACCTTCGCCAGGAACAATAATATGGATATCAAGTATTACAACGCTAACAACAAACAGAGATTATCATCTATGGGTTGAAGTTGAAGATGCAGCAGGTAACAAGTTAGCAGTGTCAGATACAAATATAGGTTTAAATGTTGGTGGTATACATTTTAAATTTGATAACAGAACTCCAGTGAGTTATCTTTCACTACCACAACCTGATAGTTATTTCAACACATCTCTTACTTTAATCTCAGGGACTGTTATAGATGATAACATCTCTGCTGGTAGTGGAGTAAGCCAATTAAGGTTAAAAATAACTCGTGTTGATTCTAACGGGACAACTTGGTATTTTACAGCTCCTGGTTGGTCAAATGTTGGCCCTGCTGCAGAAATTATTATTTCACCAACATTGATAAACGAATCGCAAAAGTTGTATCAATGGGAGTATGGTTTTACAGATTGGGTAGACAATTTCAAATACATCTTCTATGTAAAGTCACGTGATAATACACACTTAACAACGCCTAACCCTAACTGGGAAACTGAAAAAACTTTTGTGGCATATTTTGATACTACAAAACCAACATCAAAAGTTACAAGACCACCACTTTCTTCTGCTGGTTATGACCAGGCAATTCCAACAATTTCTGGTACTGCACAAGATTTAAATGTTTATGCAAGCAAGGTTGATAAAGTTGAAGTTGCGATAAAGAGGTTATCAGATGGTTTATGGTGGGGCGGGTGGAATAATCCACAATGGGTTTCATCAACAGAACATATATGGTCAACTGCAACAATTACTGATGTTTGGGTTTCTTCAGTGAACTGGATTTACAACATTGGTTCTTCAGCATGGACTGATACAACTTCATATTGGATAATCTCAAGAGCACAGGATCGCGCTAGTAATTATGAGACAAACTGGTCTACTACACAATGGATTTGTGATACAACACCACCTACTTCACGAGTTAGGTTTCCAGCGGATGGTAGTGAAGTTGATTCTTTACCTTTGATTTCAGGAACTTGTGAAGATCCTTATCCAGGACAGGTTGATAAAGTTGGTATAATAATTTATTGTACTGAAGGACAAACCGGTGAACCACCACCGCCTGCTGGTAAATACTGGTCACCTACAAATAATCAATGGCAGACAACACCTGAGATAATTTATGTTTACACTTCAGGTCCAGTATGGAGTTGGGATGCGTCCGGTGTACAATGGGTAGCAAGAGAATCACCGGGGTATCAATACAAAATTTCAGTTCGTGCCTGGGATAAAGCAGGGAATAAAGAAATAGAAGTTGCTGCCTCTACCATAACATTTAATTATTCTGCACCATTGCCACAAACAGTTATAACTTATCCTGCTGCTGAAGGATATTATCGAATAACATCAGATTTAAATGTTACAGGTTCAGCAAACGCTTATACAAACGAAGTTTGGGTACAGTTAAGTTCAGGACCTGGGTTTACTACATACTGGTCTCATTATCAGAATACTTGGGTAGAATTTTCTACCTGGTGTCCAGCATCAGGTGTTAATCCTTGGGGTTATGTTTTCTCACAATCTATATTTGAAAATGGTGTAAGATATCTTGTTAGGTCAAGAGGAAAAGGTCCTGCTGGATGGGAACTCGATAGTAATATAGAGAATGTATATTTCAATGTTGACCGCACTGTGCCATCAGGAGGTATAACAAATATTGTTAATTTAGAACATTATACAGGTTATGACGGTGCAAAAAATATTGATTCAATTAAAGGTACAGCAGTAGATCCTGATTCAACACAGTTCTTAGGTAAAGTTTCATCAGTAAAAGTTCAGATAAAGAAAAAAGGTACAACACTTACATATAACGATGTGATAGAAGATTACGAATCTGCTGACAACTGGCTTAACGCAGTTGCTGATGATGGTAATTTTAATTCTAACAATGAACCTTGGACATATACAATAGTAAGACCTACTGCTACATGGAAAGATGAAGGTGAGTATGAAATTTATGCTCGTGTGGTAGATGCAAGTTTACCCGGTGGTAATGTCTACACTTCGCCTGTAGTAAATATTGTTATTGACAGGACAAAACCATCTTCTGCTGTTATTTTCCCAAATAAAGATAAACATAATTTTATACCATTAATAAGTGGTACTGCATCTGATACTCCACCAGGTAGATGGAATGATATATATCTGTGTATAAAAAATCTTGATACGACATATTACTGGTATGGTTCGTATTGGGATTATTCATTATCTGATGTATGGATTTCTTCATCAAGTTTGTCAGGGTCAGGATTCACATTTTGGGTTTCTTCTTGGCAGTATACTGGTATCACAGATGCAAACTGGACTTCTGGATTCAGGTATCAAGTGAAATGTTATGCAAAAGATCGTGCTGGGAATACAGAAGTTCCTACTAAAGGGATAAGTTTTATATATGATAACACACCACCAAAATCTGCAGTGACTGTCCCATCAAGTGGGGATAAACTAAACTATTTAGAATACATCCAAGGTACTGCTGATGATTATCCACCACAGGATGAGATAAGTGGTAACAACTGGGTGAGTGGTGTGTCAACAACATCGCTTGCTATACCACCTTATGATGGTGTTACAATAGCGATAAAAGGTGATACAACAGGGTATTGGAACGGAGCTGACTGGTCAAGTGGGGAACCGTTCTGGTGGACAGTGCAATATGATTCAACAACAAAGGTTTGGATAAAGACGAAAGTTTCGCTTGGTACGTTCTTAGGTAAGAATAACCCGCCTGATGGTGTTTACCATATTATCCCACGAGCTATTGATAACGCAAGGAATTTTGAGGTTGTGTTTAACACAAGGACATTTATCTGGGATACAACACCGCCAACATCGTTAACAAAATATCCGTCAAATGGTTCTTATATTGCAACTCTTACTCAAATCACAGGTACTGTTTATGAAAATGTTGCTGGTATTGCAGAAGTAAGAGTTAGATTATCTTCGCCAACAGTTGATGGTCCGTATTTCTGGACAGGTTCTTCTTGGACAACAACACCAGGTGATTATTTAACTGCAACAATTGTTGGTGGCACTGGACAAGTTGGTATCTCAACTTGGACAATTACAACTGGTTTGCCAATATTGTTAGATGGTGTGACTTATTATATCATAGCGAAATCAAAAGATTTAGCTGGAAACTATGAAACATTATGGACAACAATATCCTTTGTTTGTGATAAACTTGGGCCACAGGTACAAATTGTTGAACCGTATGATGCAACACCACAGGATTATTCATCACCAAGGTTGTCTGTTTTAACAACAATCTCTGGTACTGCGAGAGATTCTGGTATAGGAACAATTCAGAGAGTTGAATATAGAATAAGCAGGGTTGGGTTATATTATTGGGATGGAGAAGGATATTCTGCTGCGGATTACAACCTCACTGACGGTGAGTCAGCATGGTTTGTTGTGCAGACAACAGTAACACCTCAGTATTCAATATGGTTTGTTACTCATACATTCCTTTCAGATGCGAGATATATGGTAGAAGTACGTGGTGTTGATGTCTTAGGAAATTATTCTGTTTTGTATTCAACAATAACATTTACTTTTGACCAAGATATTCCACAATCTTTTGTTAACTATCCAGCTAACGGTTCAACAGTGAGAACTGTTGGTCAGATAAGAGGTACTGCTTATGATACAGGGATAAACTATCCTGGTAGTGTAACACAAGTACGTGTCGCAATAAGAAGGTTGTCAGATGGTAAATGGTATGACCCGTCAGCAGCAGGTGGTAGCGGAGATTTTGCTCAAGATTCTTTCTTCCCAATAATAGCAAACTTAGTTGGCAATGACTGGTGGTATGATATATCAGACTCTAAGTTTACTTCTGGTACTTCATATTATGTTACAGTTGAAGCAAGAGATAATGCGTATCCACCAAATATTGAACAATGGTTCGATGTAAGATCATCAACATTTACTTTTGACAATACACCACCTACAGTTGTAATACAAAGACCACCTACAACTTTACAATATTATAATCAAGCGAACTTGACAGTTATCTCTGGTACTGCGGTTGATGCTACATCACAAGTGCAGACAGTACAGATTCGTATCCAACGTTCTTCTGATAATAAATGGTGGATTGATCCTGATGGTGATGGTATTGGTAGTTGGGCTGTTTCTGGAACAACAGAAATACCATGTAATATTGCGTCATTGCCAACATGGAGTTATAGTTTGGCAAACTTTTTAGCAGAACATGGTGTTAGATATGATATCTGGGCGAGAGCTTGGGATGTTCCAGGGACAACTTCAGCTTGGGTTGGGCCACAATCGTTTGTTTATGATATAGGTGTACCTACTGCAGCGGTTGTATCACCAGGAAACGAAAGTTTTGTTAATACACAGATTGCTACTATTTCAGGTACTGCTTTGGACGAACCTGCAGGTATCTCGTCAGTAGAGATTGCGATAGCGTCAAACTCTGTCTCACCAGCAGGTTCCTGGTGGGATCCTTTAACACAATCATGGACTGCACAAAACGAAGTTTGGTTCTCAACAAATGTTTCTTTTAACTACATACCAACACCAAATGTTTGGGTATCTACAACACCACCGTTAGAAAACGGGAAGAAATACTTTGTAAGGTTAAGGATTACTGACCGTGCAGGTAATGTAAGAATATTAGATTCAATTAAATTTACCTGTGATCTAACTCCACCTACTATTGTTTTACAAGAACCACAAGGACATGGTCCTAACAATTATTACGAAGGACCAAATACACTACCAATTATCTCTGGTACAGCACAGGACACATCGCCAGGTAGTGTTTCTTCAGTACGTGTTTGGATAACAACAAATCCTGCAAGTCCTTGGTATTGGAACGGTACTTCTTGGCAGCAAGAAGAATATTATTTCACAGCGGACATCTCTGGTTTGCCAAACTGGAAGTTAGAACCTTCTGTATATGGCAATCCTTGGGTACATAATGTATTATTTAGAGTTGTAGCACAAGCGTATGATTCTGCTTCTAACCCATCTGGTAGTGCTTCAAAAGATTTTGTCTACGATGCAGCATTGCCTGTCTCAACAATAACATATCCTGCTTCAAACATTAATGTCAGAAGTTTAACAGTTATCTCTGGTACAATGTTTGATGCACAATCTGGTGTTGCAAAAGTAAAATGTGCTATAAGACATCCATCAGGAACTTTCTGGAACGGTACTGGCTGGGTGTCTTATAATCCTGATACATGTTGGCTTGACGCTGTAGTTTATCAATCAAGTTATGTGTTTACAAACTTGCCTATAATATGGGATGATAGGACTGTCTACAGATGTTACGTTAAAGCAGAGGATAATGTTAACAATAAAGAACCTGACCCAACTGATTGGTTATTATCAGGTGTGCCGTTTAAGATAGATTATTCTTCACCAACTTCTTTAATATCTGATGCTACATTACAATCTAGTACTACGAGGTATCTACAAGGTTATATAACATCAGTTGCTGGAACTGCAAATGATTTGACTGGTGGTTCAGGAGTTGGTGAGGTAAGAATAAGAGTGAAAAGAGCAGATGGTCTTTACATGAACGCAGCTGAGAATGACTGGACCACAGATTCGTCATTTAACTTGTTAGCATCCGGTGCTGAAAGTTGGAACAAAGTGTTTAATTCACCACAGATGTTTGAAGATGGTTATTGGTACGAGATAGAATCTCAAGCAAGAGATAAAGTTGTACCACAACCTAATGTGCAACAGGTTCACTTCCCAGCAAGATTTTATGTTGATAAATCATCACCAGTTGCTTCTGTACAATATCCAGGTTCATCTGTACCTAACGAGCTACACTACAACTGGTCAACTAACTTTACTGTCTATGGTACAGCAGCAGATGTTGAACCGTTTAGTGGTGCGTGGGTATCAGGAGTTAAAGAAGTAGCAGTTGCGTTCATGCGTCTTTCTGACAATAAATACTTAACTTCAACAGGGTTCAACTCAGATGTTTCAAGTTTCCATATATGCAACATCTGGTCATCATCCTGGACATTTAATTTTAATTATGTTCCTTATTTAACAGATAATACTTCATACACAGTAGTAACTCGTGTTTCTGACCGCGCTAATAACTATCAACTATCAACTGTTAACTATTTTGTCTATGACACTTCAGCACCGATTTCATATGTTTCTTTACCACAAGAAGGTGTACTTTATGATAACAACACATTGCCAACTATATCAGGTACAGCGGTTGATTTAGTTTTTGGTGGTTTAGGAAAAGTTGCTAAAGTTGAGTTTACATTACAGAGATCACCTTATGGTACAGGCGACTTCTGGACAGGTTCTGGTTGGGGTGCACAGACTTGGCTTTTAGCAAACGGTGTCTATGTTGGTAATACTTATTATTGGACCTACGATGTGAGAAATGTTTTGTGGAATATTGATGAAACAGAATATAAGATAACATCAAAGGCAACTGATAAAGCTGGTAATGTTGAGATAAGTTTACCAGTTAGAACATTTAGGTTTAGACCGTTATTACCTAATTCTGCAATTACTTTGCCACAAAATAATAGATATTATTCAACACTTACACAGATTGCAGGGACAACTGAAAATGCTGAAGCAATAAGAGTTGCAATTAAGAGAAATTCTGATGGATATTATTATACTGGTTCAACAGAACCTGCAAACTATTGGAGTGCAACTGAAGTATGGCTTGTTCCTGTTGGTACACAAACATGGACATATACATTACCTTCTGAAGTTGGTGATAACCTATGGGTTTATGGTTCATCTTATACTATAAGAAGTAAAGCAAAATCTCTCTATGGTGACAGATGGCAAGGAGATTCAGGTCAGCTTCCTATAACAGAATCTGTCTTCTGGTTTGACAATGTTGCTCCTGTCTCAGTTGTCAACTTACCACCGGCAGGTGTGCCACATTATAATGCGGCAACACTTCCAGTATTGTCAGGTACTGCTTATGATGAAGTTTCTGGTATATCAAAAGTTGAGTATCAATTAAGAGATTTGACTTATCCAAACACATACTGGAATGCAGCAACACAATCGTGGGGTTCTGCGACAGAGTTGTGGAATGTAGCAAACTGGAATCCACCTGTTTGGAGTACATATGTACCAGTTTCTGCATTTATAGATGGGCATAGATATAGGATACAATCAAAAGCGTATGATAACACTTTACCATTGCCTGGTAGAATAGAAGTTCCTTCAACTGGTAATGAGTTTATATTTGATATTTCAATACCAACAGCAACTGTTACAAGACCGCCTGCTGACGGAGTACAATCAGTATTTGTTGTTGAAGGACAAAATGTTCGTGCATATAAGTCATCTTTCGTTATAACTGGCGATATGTTAGACAAATCTCCTGGTGTGGTTGAAAGAGTAGAGGTTTATATTTACGACTTTGTTGCGAACCAATACTATCGTGAGCCAGGTTGGGGTGAACTATTGTGGATTTCTACAGAAACAACAAGTAAGTTTAAACTATGGACTTCTTCTTGGACATACGATGTTGGTCCAATTTGGAGTTCAGGTAAGAAATATTTAGTTGTAGCAAAAGCAAGAGATAAAGCTGGTAATGTTCAACAAAACTTTGTTGTTTGGGTTTCATCAAATCAGTTTATCTATGATACACAACCTCCACAGACAGTTTTAACAACGCCATCACAACAATATATAAATACTCTGACAAACATATCAGGTACAGCAACTGATGCTACACAGACATATTATGTTGGTATGAGTGGTACAAACAAAGTTAAGTTGGTGATAAAAAATGTTACTGATAACAAGTATTATCAAGGTGGTGGTGTTTGGGATGTAAATATAGCAACACTTACAGCATCTGGTAGTTCTGATTGGTCAAGTTGGTGGTATTTAGGTGCTTCAGGGTATTGGTTATCTGATAAACAATATGAAATAAAACACTGGGCTGTTGACGATCTTGGTAATGAAGGCACACCTGTTTCGTTCACAGTTATTTATGACACCACACCGCCAACTGTACAAATAACATATCCACAGAATGATGCGAAGTTTAACACGATGCCTGTGATTTCTGGAACAGCAACTGCAGACCTTTCTGGGTTAGATGATGTAGAATTAAGAATCTCTTCTTGGGTTGGTACAGGATGGAGTGTAGTGACAACTGTAACAAAGCCACAGGTATCAGTGTATATCACATCGTTTAGTTATCAGACGACAGGGTTGATAGATGGTACAACATATCAAGTTGTAGCAAGGGCAAAGGATAAAGCAACAAACTGGTCAGTTGTTTATTCTACGATAACATTTGTTTATGATGTCAAGAGACCACAAGTTGTGATTGTCAAACCAGTAAACAATAGATATTATGGAGCAAATTCAACTGAGGTTGATTATTATTTACCAGTTCTAACAGGTTCCGCTTCTGACGAGTTTGGTATATCAAAGACAGAGATACAGTTGTTTGATGTTGCTTCAAGTTCGTATTGGCACACTATAGGATGGGTAGTAGGTGTATCATCCTGGCATTATGCTGGAGCAGAATCTTGGCAGTATACCACACCACCACTTGTTGATGGTAAGAGGTATCGTCTTGAAGTAAGAACATATGATTTAGCTGGTAATTTGTCAGAATATGCTACAAGTTTCTTCTATTATGATGCAACACCGGCACGTATCGTAATACAGAAACCAGATGCTGAATATCACAATTATTTACCAACAATATCAGGTACTGCAGAAGAACAACCGCCAACTGGTGTTGGTGGAACATTTACATCAAAACTTTACACTGCAAGAATAAGAATACAGATTAACCCGCCGAATGGTGATTGGTGGAACAATGCACAGAAAGTATTTAATATACCGGATGATAGTAAAGATAATGCTTGGTATACACCGACAAAGAATGTTGCCTCAGGACTCACATCTGACAATTGGTATGTAACATCAGTTGACACGCCTACTTGGATAAACGGGCAGATGTATCGTGTAGAGGCCCAGGTTTATGATATTGCAAGAAATACATCTACTATTGTATCATATCAGTTTACTTATGATATAACACCACCGACAGCAAAACTTATAGAATCACCGGAAGCTGGTAGTTTAACATCGCCGTTAGCAAGAAGGACACTTTCTACAATTTCAGGTACTGCTTCTGATACAACACCTGGTAAAGTAGGTTGGGTTGAATTAAGGATTTGGGATTCTGTTGATAACAAATACTGGTCACCATCACAAAATGATTTTATAACATATACAAACCCAGAAGATGCGTTCTTTGTTGCATTAACTACATCAGCAGAATGGACTTCTTGGCAGTATGTGTTTGATGAAAACAAATGGACTGAAGGTAAGGTTTATAGGATTGAAGTAAGGTCAAAAGATAGAGCTACAAATTACTCTACTCAATATTCAACATCATGCTTCAAGTGGGATAGAACACCACCAACAAGTAAAGTTGTATTCCCTGAAGATAGTAAGTCATATTCACAACTTCCATCTATCTCAGGTACAGCAAAAGATTTAGCAGGTGCTGCAATAGGTGTTGGTATTGCTGATAATACAAAAGTAAAAGTTGCAATAAGAGACAACTCAACAGGTCTTTGGTGGGACGGGTTCTCAGCGTTTAACAAATCATATTCAGAGCGTGCAAGAGATGCTTCAAATTTAACAGATTATGGTAATGCAAACTATGGTTGGACATATACTGGGATAACAGATGCTAACTTGACTTCAGGTGTGAGTTATTATATCCAAGTTTGGGCTGAAGACCGTGCTGGTAATGTACAGACATTATTTGGTGAATGCACATTCTATTTTGATAAAGCAGAACCGGATAGTTATATACAACTGCCAGAACAGGCTTCACCGTATAAACTTTATACATCGCTTAACATAATCTCAGGTACTGCAAAAGATTTGCCTGATGAACCATATATTAACTCAGGTGTTGATAAAGTTGAACTACATATAAGAGATGTTTTAGATGATAAACCATACCTAGGTTCTAACACTTGGGGTACTGCTGGTGCTACAAATTATGTTTTAGTTTCATACCTTTCTTCAGGTGGGACATTCTGGTATTATGCAGATGTACCACAATGGGTACAAGGTAAACTTTATAGAATCTCATCCCGTGCTAAAGATAAAGTAATTTATCCTTCAGGAAATGTTGAGTCAACAGAAGATGTGAGATATATTGTAATAGACGCATCAGCACCTGTTGCAAGGTTAGTTTTACCATCAGAGGTTTATGATACAAAATATAAAGAACTTACTTCAATTACTGGTACAGCAGTTGATTATCCATTGAGCCCACTTTATAAATCAGATGTACAAAAAGTTGAAGTTTTAATACAAGACCTTGCTTATCCGTCAACATATTGGAATGGTACTTCTTGGCAAGAAGGGACACCTCCTTTATGGCCGTCAGTAACACCAACTGGGTTAACTGAAGTTAAAAACTTTAATTTCACATCAATACCAACCTGGCAGTCAGGAAGAAGATATAGAATTTCAGTCCGTGCTGTGGATAATTTGAATAATTACCAAACACAGGTTACATCTACGACATTTATTTTTGATAACACAGCGCCAACTTCACAAGTTACACGTCCTGCTGAAGGTGTTGGTTATTCGTTAATTAATCCATTATCTACAATCTCGGGTACAGCAGTTGATCATTACTTCCCACTTTGTGCTGAAGTGCAAAAGATAGAGTTTTCAATAAGAAGAGATGAAGTGCCTACTGATCCAAACAATGTCGGCTCTGAGGACTATTGGTGGAACGGTACTCAATGGATTCCTGCAACAAATCCTGAGGTTATATTTACAGCAGATACTTTCTATGAAGTTGTTGGTGGGACAAAATCATGGTACAAAGTTGTTATTTCTTCAACTGACTGGGTTTCTGGTAAGACATACAGGTTAAAATATCGTGCAGTGGACTTCTTAGGAAATACTGAGAGCTGGAATATAAGAACATTCTATGTTGACAACATACCGCCTACTGCGACTATAGTTTATCCTGTAAATGGACAAAGTTATGTAACAGTTACAACAATTTCAGGTACAGCAGTTGATGATTCGCCAACATCTTCAGGTGTTAAAGAAACAGAGATACAACTTTCATTTATACAAGGTAGCGATGTTTATTATTGGAAAGGTGATGCTTGGGTTACATATTCAACCTGGGTTAAATGTATTAATGATCCATTGACACCAGCAAATACAAGATGGTATTACACATCCTTACCTTCACCATGGACACCAAATGTTGTTTATACTTTAAAAGCAAGGTCTATTGATAATGCTGGAAATACCCAAACTCAAAATATTCATACAATAACATTCTCAATTGATAACGAAGCATCATATGTTTTAATACAACAGCCACAACATGATACTGGTTATTCACAATCAAAACCTTTGGATGTTATCTCAGGTACAGCAGTAGATGCTTTTTCAGGCCTTGATTATATAGAGATAATGATGCAAAACTTGATCACTGGCAAATATTGGGATGGTGTAAGCCAGTTTAACCAAGATAATGAACAATGGCATCTTGTGATTGACACTGATACAGCAGGAAATGAATTTACAACATGGCAGTATTCAAAATCTTTTGGTTGGCAACCTGGATATAGATATTTAGTTTGTGTTCGTGGTGTTGATAAAGCAGGGAATAAAAAACCTACTGCTGCTGTTAACAACCAGTTTGTAGTTGGTATTGATTCAAATGTGTTCACTTATGACAACTTACCACCATTAGTTTATTTTGTAAGACCGCTTGAGTCTGCTACAACACCGGTCTATTCATCAATTTCAAGTATTACAGGGACAGCAGTTGACCAACCTACAGAATCTGGTCTTTACAACTCAGGTGTTGCTGAGGTTTACTTAAAACTTTATTATATCTCTGATACACCGGCACCTGGGACAACTTATTATTGGAACGGGACAGAATTTTCTTCATGGTCATATCCGGTTAATGGTATATTAATCACAGGGACAACAAGTTGGTATTATAATACAACAGGTATAACTTGGTCAGACGGTGTAATGTATTTTGCAGAAGTTCGTGCAAAAGATAATGCTAACAACTGGTCTAATTGGAAGAGACAGCCGTTTATTTATGATTCAGTCGCTCCTGCTGCACCTGTGATAAGATATCCTTCAGCTTTGAGAGCATATGATAACTTGCCACAAATAACTGGTACTGCTTATGATCAACATTCAAGAATAAGCAAAGTACAGATTTACCTACAAGATTTAACTCGTGGGACAACATATTGGGACAATTTGACAAGCACATGGGTTGCTTCTGCAACACCAATATGGTTTGATGTTGGAGAATATAATGCACAGAATGTTGTGTGGAGTTGGTCAGTACCTTCAGGAATATTCATAGATGGGCATACTTATGATGTTAAAGCAAGAGCGTACGATGCTGCAAACAATTTAGGCCCTGAATCAACTATTGTAAGGTTCTTCCAAGATGTATCAAATCCATATTCAGTTGTTATCCCACCGCCTGAAGCAAATAGATATTATACACAAATACCAACGATCTCTGGGACAAGTTATGACGATATTGCAGGTGTTGAAGAAGTAAGGTTTGCTTTACAAAGAAGGGATAATAATCAATGGTGGACTGGAGCAAATACTGGTGATCCAACCTTAGATTGGGATATTAACCCAAGATGGCTTGATGTAACAAGTTTGTCAGGTGCTGTTGGTGATAAACAGAGAAGTTGGTATATTGTGGTTGGAACAAACGCTTGGATAAACGGGTTGTCTTACAGGTTAAGAGTGAGAACAAAAGATTATACTGCTAACGCTGTACACTATGAAGGTGGGACAGATTTAGGTGTAGTAAAAGTAGAACCGTTCTATTGTGATAAACAACTTCCTAACTTTGCTTGTGTATTACCACAAGATGGGTTAAGATACAAAGTTTTACCTACAATTTCAGGTACAGCAGTTGATTCTCCTTCTGGAATAAACAGAGTTGAGATTGCAATTTATAGGATTGACTTTGGCGATTTCTGGAATAAACAAACAAACGATTGGTCAACATTTATACCTAATGATACTACAAATCCTGGTGTATGGGATACGGTTTCATTCATTGATATTTCAACTTGGGTTTATACAAAAGTTGCTGATAATAACAAGTGGACATCTGGTGCAAGATATTACATTTATGTTAGAGCAATAGATAATGCAGGGAATATCTCGCCACATACAACAACTTGGGTACAACTTGACTGGATACCGCCTGTTTCAAGAATTGCATCGCCTACTTCAGAAAATGTGTATTATAGTTCTTCAGCAATCACTCAGGTCGGTGGTACTGCTTCAGATACATTCCCAGGGACAGGGATAACAGAAGTAAGAGTAAAAATAAGAAGGTCAGACGGTGCGTATTTTGATGGTTTAGGTTGGACAGGGACAGAAAATTCGTGGTTGTTACATTCATCTCTTGTTGCAGGAACACCATATACTTGGAGTAAAGATTTAACAGGTATTTGGCAACCAGGTTATGCTTATTATATTAACAGCCGTGCAAAAGATGGTGTTCAAGTACCACCTACTGAAAATGTTGAAGTTAATTACTCAACATTAACATATGTATACGATACAACACTGCCAAGTGTTGTAATAACAAATCCAAAGAACAATTCTTGGGTTAACACACTTACACAAATACAAGGTACTGCGAACGATCCAAATGTTGTTTCTTATGGTGTACCATCTAATATTGACAAAGTAGAAGTTGCAATATGTAGGTTGTCAGATGGTAAATATTGGACTGGTAGTTCGTTTAGTGTAACAGAGATTTCCTGGTCAACTGCTGTAATTACTGAAGTACAGCCAACTTCGTGGACTTGGTCATACAGTGGTCTTAGCGGTGATCTTAATCCATACTGGACTGATAACACATCTTATACAGTACACATTCGTGCATATGATAAAGCAAACAATTTAGCATATGGTAATACACACTACTTCATATTTGATACTTCAGCACCAACTTCTGCTATAACTTATGGTTCACCAACTGATGAGACGAATCAGCCAATAGGATATTTACCAAGTTATCCTGTAAGGACAACACTTACATCAATCACAGGTACTGCTTCTGACTATGGCCTTGGTAGACCTGATAAAGTTATGGTACAGATAAGACGTGTTGATCCAACACCAGTTAAATACTTAGCACCTGATTTCACATTCGTAGATTATACAACAGCAGTTGTTGTGAATGTTAACGCAGATGGTAGTTGGGTTTTAGACACTTCAGCAGTTGGTTGGTTATCATTCTCTAATTATGAGATGCAATCAAGAGCTATTGATAAAGCAGGTAATATTGAGACATCTTGGTCTACTGTTAGAACATTTAGGATGGAACCAGAACGTGCAAAATCTGTTATCACAAGTGTGCAAGATGGTAAGTATTACAAATCTGTCTCAGCGATAGGTGGTACTGCTACACAAACACCGCTTACTGAACGGCTTGATATAATGATAAGAAGAAATACTGATGGGTACTACTGGTCTGACACTTTAGGAACATGGGTAAACTATTCAACCTGGGTTGTTATAAACTCACCAACACTGCCTAACTGGTCTTATTCACATGCAAGTTTACAATTTGTTCACGGGTCAAGTTATACAGTTGCATCAAAAGCATGGCGTCTATCACCACTTGTTGCAGAATATGATACAGAACCGCCAGGTCCGCCACCCAATGTTATGCCAACATTCTGGATTGATAATGTTGAGCCACAGGTTGCTCTTAGTTTACCAAACAAACCTTATGTTAATAATTTACCAACAATATCAGGTACTGCTAATGATGCGTTATCAGGTATTGACAAAGTTGAGCTGCAGATACAAGATTTAAAATATCCTTCAACATACTGGTCATCAGTTTTACAACAATGGGTTGATTATTCTACTTGGTGTGTTACAACATATGTTTTAGAAACAAAAGAATGGTATCTTACAGGTTCAACACCAACTTGGCAAAATTTAAATTCTTACAGGTTAACAGTTAAAGCGTACGATAAATCAATACCTGCAAATACATATCAACCAGCAAGTTTTGATTTCACATATGATATATCAGTACCTACTGCAACAATAACCTCGCCAGTACATAATTCTACAATGTCAGTTGTTGATGTTATTTTTGGCAACTGGTGGGATTTACCATCAAACGCTGCTGTTGACAGGACCGCATCACCTTCACCTGTAAGTGTTAAGATACAAGCACTTGGTGGAACTTACGCAGGAAGGTTCTGGAGGGACAACCCGCCTGCTTGGGTTTTAGCAGAAACATGGAATAATTCAACCGATACAGTAAAAGTTTATCCTTCATCATGGACATATATCAAACCATCAGGTCTTGTTTGGGAAAACAATGTTTGGTATTCTGTTGTAGTAAAAATTAAAGATATTGCTGAGAATGAAAATACAAACTTTGTTGTTGGTGTTTCTTCAATAACATTCTTAGCTGATATTACACCACCACAAACTACAATTGTTTCGCCAAACAATGCTTATTTAAATTATCTACCAACAAATATTACAGGCGAGTTGTACGATGCTTTAAGTGGTGCTTCAACTGTTTATCTAATCTTGACAATGTGGTTACCAAACGGTGATACTTATTATTGGACAGGTGCTTCATGGTCATCTACAACAATCCCAACACCTATTGTTGCAGAAGAACTTTCACCAAAATATGTCCCAGGTACTGCTTTGTGGTTACATCCGTTCCCAGCAGAGGCAACATTTATAGATGTTGGTGGTTATTCTGATAAAAAGTTTAACATAAAAGTACAAGGTATAGATGGTGCAAAACCATATGGTAATGTAGAACCTTGGGATGACGGATTTACATTCTATATTGATACCACACCGCCAAATGTAGCAATAACTTATCCACAAAACAATGCTAAGTTGAACTTTATGCCTATAATCTCAGGTACAGCAAATGCTGAACTTTCAGGTTTAGACGATGTTGAATTAAGGATCTCCTCTTGGGTTGGGACAGGATGGAGTTTGGTTGTAACTGTAGCTAAACCACAAGTTTCAGTGTTTATCACATCGTTTAGTTATCAGACAACAGGGTTAATAGATGGTACGACATATCAAGTAGTAGCAAGAGCGAAGGATAAAGCAACAAACTGGTCTGTTGTTTATTCAACAATAACATTTATCTATGATATAACAGCACCTGTTGTTTATATTACAAAACCGCCTGTGGATTATAGATATTACGGCAACAATACTGCTGAAACAGATTATTATTTAGATGTTATAAAAGGAACATTTGATGAAAGATATGGTATATCAAAAGCAGAACTGATGTTGTTTGATACAACAATTTCAAGTTATTATAGTTATTACACAAACAGTTGGCAGGCAAGTTCTACATGGTCATTAGTTGGTGTTTCAGATTTAGATTGGTCAACAGGTGTTGTTAAAGAAAGTTTGACTGATGGACATATGTATAGGATAAATGTTCGTGCATACGATTTAGCAGGAAACCTCTCAGCTTTTGCTACAAGATACTTCTACTATGATATCTCAGAACCACAAGTTGCAATATGGTTGCCATCAGATGAGTATCATAAGGTACTACCAACAATTTCTGGTACTGCTTGGGATAACCAAACACCAGTTAACAAATCAAACCTATATCGTGTAGAGATAAGAATACAAGAAAATCCACCAAGTGGTAACTGGCGTGATAATACAAATAAGTCATTTACAATACCAAATATAAATAAAGATTTAGCTTGGTATATAGCAAGTGGTATAACAGAAGGTAGTGTTTCAGATGATTATTATGTTACAGGTGTTGACACACCAACTTGGGTTTCTAACAAGAAGTATCGTGTTGAAGTAAGAAGTGTTGACCGTGCAAGAAATATATCAAGTGTTGTTTCAAAAGAGTTTATATTTGATACAGAATCACCTGTTGTAAGTATAGTTGAACCTTCATATCCTGCGTATAACTATTTACCAACAATCTCAGGTACTTCAGCAGATATAAACTCTCTTGGTAGAGTTGATTATGTAAAATTACAGATATTCAACTACACAATAGGTGATGTTGAAAAATCTTGGTTTGTTCCACAGACAACAACTACTGTACCATTTGAAGTTTGGTTTGAAACATACACTTTTGGTTCTGGGAATAAATATAGAATAAACGCGTATGCCGTAGATAAAGCAGGGAATTATTCTATTGAATGGTCAACAAAAGAATTTAGGTTTGATAACCAAGCGCCTGAAGCAAAAGTTTTATGGCCTGCTGAAAAGTTTGTTTCAACAATATTTGATACAATCTCAGGTACTGCAAAAGATATACCACCAGTTGCAGTTGGTGATTCATACGGAGGTGTAGGATTATCCTTAATACAGATTGCTATTCGTGAAAACTCTTCCGGATTATGGTGGGGTGGAGCAAGTTTTAACCAGACATCACCGCTGCCATTTAATTATACAGGAAGTTTATCTCCTGAACCTGTTGAATGGAGTTATGTAAGTTCAGCGTTGTCTTCTAATCTACAAAGTGGTGTATCATATTATGTGACATTGAGAGTAAGAGATAATGCTTTAAATACATCTGATTTCTTTGTCTATGGTTCAACATTTACATTTGATAACACACCGCCTGTATCTACAGTTATAACTCCACAGGTTACAGAAACTTATTATTCATTACTGCCAACTATAACAGGTACCTGTGCTGATTTACCACCTGGTGAAGGTAGGTTAGCTTCTGGGGTAAGAACTGTTGAGTTTACAATACAAGATGTGACGCCCGGTGTTGCAGAAGAAAATAAGTATTGGTCAGGTTCTGACTGGACTTCTGTATCACCTACAACATTTACAGCAACTTCTGTAAACAACTGGCAGAGTTGGTATTCTACAGGAACTGCTGTACCACTTGCATCTGCATGGAAACAAGGACATAGATATAAAGTTTCCTACTGGGCTTATGATAAAACAGAACCACTACCTGGGAATAAACAGTCAACACAAGATGTTTACTTCAGATACGAATCCTCAGCACCTATCTGCGCATTTACAAACATAACAAACAATACTTATTATAGAACACTACCACAGATTTCAGGTACTGCTTTAGATTATCCATTATCACCACTTTATAGGTCAGGAATAAATAGAGTTGAAGTTTTGATTAAGTCAATACAAGATGGAACTTATTGGAATGGCAGTTCATGGCAGACAACAGAACCTACAGATTGGCCTGATGCAAGTTTTGTTTCAGGATATGATCCACAAAGTGTTGTTGATTGGTATTTCAACTCACCTGTTTGGGAGAGTGGAAAAGATTATCAAATCTCAGCGCGTGCTGTTGATAATTTAAACATTGTCGGCTCATCTATTACATATATTATTAACATTGATACACATCCACCTGTTTCTACAATACAAAGACCTGCTGAAGGAAGAGGTTATTCAACTGTTGATCCTTTGACAACAATATCTGGTGTATCAGAAGATTATATGCCATATGTTGGGTTTAAATATTCAGGTATACAACAAGGTGGTGTAAAAGTTGTTATAAGATTAGATGAACCGCCATATGACCCATTTGTTGCATCTTCATTAGATAAATGGTGGAAATGGTGGGGTTCTTCAGGAAGCTGGGTTTCAGCTGCTGAATATACTGAAGATGATGTATGGTTTGACGCTGATATTTATGGTCAAGCTGACAATGTATTCTCGTGGAGAATAATTGATAAAGTACCAAATTGGGTCTCAGGCAAGATTTATCGTATGAGGGTAAAAGCAACCGATAGGGTTGGTAATGTTGAAACTGTTATCTCTACAAGAACATTTACTGTTGATATACAACCACCTGTTTCAAGGTCAGTTAGACCGGCAGATGGCGGGTTCTACAACGACACTACTAACAAACTTATTGTTTTGTCAGGTACTGCGATTGATGATTTGCCTGACAATGTGAAGTATACAAAGATAAGGATATGGTATGAATCAGGTAGTGTAAACTATTACTGGGGTCATACAGGATGGGTAACATATTCATCCTGGGTTTATACACAAAACTTAACACCTGGTGGTACCTGGTGGGTTTATACTACAGAGATACCTTGGATTTCAGGAAAAGTTTATTATATGAATACCCAGGCAACTGATAATGCTGACAATACAGAAGTTAACTTCTCAACAATATCCTTCCGTGTAGATGTACAACCTGCTTTAGCAGTTATTGATAAACCGCAACATAATGCAGGTTATAACGCTACAACAAATGTTTTAAATACCTTTGAAGGAAGATGTTCTGATGATTTCGCTGGTGTTAAGAAAGTTGAGGTTGCTATACAAAGATTGTCAGACGGTTATTGGTGGCAAGGTGGTGTTGCTTGGGGAACATCACGACCTTCAGATTGGCCTGATGCAAACCTTTCTACAGACGCTACTTATTGGTGGTTAAATGTTTCAACTGAGATGTGGACAAGTGGTGTTAGATATAACTTGATAGCAAGAGGTATTGATAATGCTGACAATGTGCAAACAACATTTGGTGTAGGTGTTTCTTCAGTTGTGTTCTATATTGACTATGTTGCACCAAATTCTTATATTGTGCTTCCTGTAAATAATGATGCTTATTCTTTAAACAAACCATTACTCACAATATCAGGTACTGCTTCAGACGATTTCAGTGGTGTTGTTGGGGTTAAGTTAAAACTCTGGTATGTGGACCTTACTGATGGAACAAGTTATTATTGGTACCCACCTGAGGTTAAATGGTCATCAGAAACTGTTGCTGCAAATTACTGGATTGAAGCTTCATCTTTAACTTCTGACTGGACACAATGGTATTATACTGGCTTTAGTTTTGGTACTTCAAACAATGGTAAATGGCATTATGTAAATGTTCGTGCAAGAGATTTAGCACAAAATGAAGAATCAATTGGTGTAACAAATAAATTTAAATACGATACAACACCACCGACTGCTGTAAGTATAGTTATACCAGAGTCAGTATCTCCGTTCTATGGTCCAGCAAAACCTTTACCAACAATATCTGGTACTGCAACAGACGATTTCTCAGGTATTGTAAAAGTAGATATAAAGATTAAAAACAGTACTGATGGTACATATTGGAACGGATCTGAGTTTACACCATATCCAACAAATTATATTACTGCTACATTGACAACACCAGAAGGACTTTACACAGTATGGTATGCAACAGGGTTCAACTGGATTTATAACAAAGAGTTAATAGTTTCTGTTACATGTTATGATAAAGCAGGGAATATCACAGTTCCGTCAGCAAGAAGTTTCACATTAGATGATACACCTCCAAAGACAGCTCTTTATATACCATCAAAAGAATATTATAACTTCCTAACAACAATCTCAGGTACTGCGTGGGAAGAAGGGCCACCAGCACCTGCGCGTTCAAGGTTAAAAGAAGTAAAAATTGCAATACGAGATGATGTTAACGCAACAGGTTTGTGGTGGGATGGTTCAGGATTTACTATTTATGAAACAGAAGTACTACCACCAACAAATAGTCCTGCATGGTTTAGTGTTTCAAACAACGTAACAGAAGGTAGTGATTCATCAGTGTGGTATCACACAGGTTCAACACCAACCTGGGTTGATGGAAGAAGTTATTTAGTTTGTGTCCGTGCACAGGATAGGTCGTTAAATTATCAGTCGCCGATAACTTCATATACATTTACGTATGATATTACAAAACCAACGGTTAAGCTAAGAATACCAGAAGAAGGTTCTGGCAAGAGATATAACTCTTTACCAACAATTTCTGGTACATCAGCTGATACATCACCTGGTAGGGTTTCATCTGTATATGTTCGTATAAGAGAAAATGTTGGTCTTTTAAGATACTGGAATAATAATACACAACGGTTTGATGATACATTGCAACCAGAAGATGCTTGGTTTGTTGCTACAACAACAGTAACACCTGCCTGGAGTATATGGTTTACAACATTCACAACCTTGCCATGGCAGGATGGTGTAGAATATATTGTTGAAACAAAATCGTATGATGCTGCTACAAACCTCTGTGTGTCTTATTCAACATCTGTGTTCACATACGATATTTCAAAACCAAGATCTTATGTTTCATTACCACAGGATAATTCTTATAGAAGACAACTACCAACAATATCTGGTACAGCATCTGATACTGCTGGTGGTACAGTTGTTGATGTTAAAGTATATGTTAAGAGGTTAACTGATAACAGATGGTGGGCAACTGGTGAGATCTGGTCTACAAACGAAACACCTTTGCCTAATACAGCTTTGATACCTTTAGGTGGTGGAGTTTGGAAATGGCAAAGACAAGATACTGAGTTAGCAAACTATCTCACAAGTGGTGCTTCATATTATATCTATACTTGTGCATATGATAACGCAGGAAATATTGAAGATCTGCCAGGTAATGGACCTTCAGTAATGAACTGGGATGTTACCTCACCAACTTCTACTGTTACATATCCACAAGATGGTGGTTCATATAGAACCGCTACACTTACAACTATATCAGGTACACAATCTGATGTTTATCCGTTTGAAGGTGCAAAAGTTGCAGGAGTCCCTGCGATAACAGGTGCAGTAAAAGTTTCAATACAAGATTTAACTTATCCTTCAACATATTGGCTTGAAGGGACTGGTTGGGTTGCTGGTGCTGAACAATGGAATGATGCTATTGTATATCAATCTTCTTGGGTTTATTCTGTAAGCAATGTAGGATTTGTTTCTGGTAGATATTATAAGATACGTTCAAAAGCAATAGATGCTTCATTACCAAATGGTAATGATCAAGAAACACAATTCCCATCAGGTGGTTATGCGATACTCTTTGATACACATCCACCTGTTTGTGCAGTAACTTATCCTGTAGAATCGGTTGTAAACAACATCACTCTTATCACAGGTACAGCGGTTGATTATCCATCGGTTAATTCCGGTATTGACAAAGTATTTGTTGCGATAAGAGAAGTTGATCCAGTTGGTCTATGGTATGATCCAGCAACTTCTTCATTTACATCAACAGTACCGATTTATTCAACTGCAACATGGTTCTCTTTACCACCACATTGGGAATTACCAACACCTTCATTAAGGACAAATTATCAATATCTAATCCAAGCTTTTGCACGGGACAAAGCTGGTAATGACGGACCAATTTCTGCACCTAAACTTATAAGATACGATACAACCCCACCAACAGTTGCAATTACTTTACCTAATAAAACATGGCATAATCAACTGCCTACTATTTCTGGTACTGCGTTAGATACTGGTTATACCGGAGCTACAATATCTAAAGTAAAAGTTACTTATCAAAAGAACCCACCTGGCGGGTTCTGGTGGGATGGGAGTGCATTTACTACTACTGAAGAAAATGCAAAATGGGAAGAAGCAGAGTTTGTTTCAATGCCAAATTGGTATAAATTAGCAGATCCAGTTTGGGAAAACGCTACACAGTATAAAATTAAAGTTAAATCTGTAGATGCTGCTGGTAATGAAAGTATACCAGTTGAAGTTATGTTTGGTTATGATGTAGATAAACCGTTAAGCGCGGTTACTTATCCACCAACAGGAAATTATTATAGTAGTATCACTCAGATTACTGGTACTTGCTATGACGCAACAAGTGGTGTTGAAAAAGTTGAGATACGACTTGTGAATGTTACTGACAATCTTTCATGGTTTGGTTTTGAAGGATGGAAAGATATCGGTGTTTATGGCTCATCTTGGGTACCGGTTAATCTTGTTTATACATCATCTTGGAGTTATACACAACCAGTGACTTATACTTCAGGCAAAGTTTACCGTGTGACAAGTCGTGCTTGGGATGTTGCTGGTTCATCAGAAGCAGCAACTGAAATTCCAGTTTATGATATAGAATTCAGGTTTGATGCTGAGAAACCACAATCACAGGTTACACAGCCATATCAGCCATCTGCGTCAGAAGTTAGATACTACTGGAACTTAACAGCTATTTCAGGTACTGCTTTAGACCAACCTTCCCCTGAACCTTTAGCAAGTGGAATACAAGAAGTTGAAGTTGCGATACAGAATAAATCTATTGCAGGACCTAACAACTGGTGGGGTGGTAGTGCGTTTAATTCACCACAAACTTGGTTTGTTGCAACAGGGTCAACTTCATGGGCATATCCATTCAATAACGCTAACTGGACAGATGGTCAAGTATATCTTGTATTAAGCCGTGCAAAAGATAAATCAATACCATCAAATGTAGAGTCAAGTTGGAGTGTTGCTGTAAATTCTGTAACGTTTATCTGTGATAAATCTACACCTACAAGTAATATAATCTGGCCAACTGAGTTGCTTATAACTAACTCGCTTACAGCTATTTCTGGAACTTCACAAGATATTGTTGTCTTAGGTAATGCAAGTGGTATACAAAAGACAGAAGTTTCTATACAATGTATTTCACCGGTTCCTGGTTGGTGGAACGGTGTTGACTTTACCGGGACATCTCAACAATGGTTTACTGCAAACAATTTGTCGCCAGCAAATACTACCTGGGCATATACTGGTTTTACTTCAGCATTAGTTTCACATTCAACATATGTAGTTTATTCAAGAACATTTGATAATTCTTTACCATTACCTGGTAATTTTGAAACACCGTTTGGTTCATCAAGAACTTTTGTTTATGATATCACAAAACCAACTTCTGTTATCACATTGCCACTCTATACATATTATACAAACAATCCTGCTGCTTTACCTGATAGACAACTACCACTTATCTCAGGAACAGCGTTTGACCAATTCGGTGTATCAAAAGTTGAAGTGTTGGTCCGTGATTTAACATCAGGTTCTACATACTGGACAGGTTCTTCGTGGATAGATTCAGAACCGGCTGACTGGCCAGATACAACTGGGTCAAATATATGGCAGTTTACTTCAACACCTACTTGGCAGTCAGGAAGACAATATAGGATTTATTCAAAAGCAAAAGATACCGCAGGAAATATTGAGGACCGTGGTCCTGCATCACCATCTCTATACGACAGAACATTTATTTTTGACAACACACCACCTGTATCAAGAGTAACATATCCTGAAGATGGTAAATATTATATTTCACCAACAGTTATCTCAGGTACAGCAGATGATGTTGTACCTCAAACAGGTCCAAATGTTTCAGGAATACTTAATGTTAAAGTTATAATTAAACGTCTTGATTCAAACCAATATTGGGATGGAACATCTTGGGTTTCTAATGTTTCTGAACTTGATACAACTTGGGTTTCTTCTCAGAGGAGATGGTATAGAGATTATGGTTTGCCAAACTGGGAGGATGGTGTACAATATCAGATACAATGCCGTGCGTATGACAACGCTACAAATCCTGAGCCAGAGCCACTACATCCTGGTACAACTTGGAGATGTGATAAAACACCGCCTTTAGTTTATCTACAAAGACCTATTCATAGTTTGGTTGAACCACCTAATAAGTATTATAATCTACTTCCAACAATTTCAGGTACAGCGTATGATGCGAACCCGTTGTCAAAAGTTGAAGTGAGAATTTACAGTTACATAGATGGAGGTTGGTGGGATGGGAACAACTGGAATATGGGTCTTCAATCAGATGCTGCATGGTTTACTTGTTTATCTACTACAAACTGGAGTATTTGGTATACAACATTTACTTCATGGCAGTCAGGATATGTTTATAGAATTGAAGCAAGAGCGTTAGATGATGCTGGGAACTATTCAACAGTTTATTCCACATCTATATTTAGATATGATACAACAAAACCTGAAACTTATGTTTCATTCCCACCAAATGGTAGTTTCATTGGTGCATTAAGTACAATTTATGGTACGGCAAAAGATTTGCCTGACCCTGCAGGTGCTTATTATGGACCTTCAGGATTATACAATGTCCGTATCGCTGTAAGAAATAACAAGACAGGTAAATGGTGGTCAGGTACAGGATTTACTGCTGATAATTTGACAAAACGTCCTGTGTCAGGTTTAGCAAACTGGACATTCTCAGAGATTAATACTGCATCCTTAGAATCAGGTACATCTTATTATATAACAGCACGTGCTGAAGATAATGCTGGTAACCCACAGAGTGATGTTAACAACCGTGGCAATCAAGAAGATTGGTTCAACATCCGTGGGTCAACATTTACATTTGATAACACACCACCTGTCTCAAAAATAGAATTCCCAGCAAATAATGGTGCGTATAACACACCGTTTAGTATTATCTCAGGAACATCGGTTGATGAAACAGCAGGTGTAGGTAAAGTAGAGGTGTCAATACAGAATATTACAGATTCTGGTTATCCATACTGGAACGGTAGTATCTGGGTGGCTAACTCGCCTGAAATATGGCTTACAATTTCTACCTCAGGAGTTGGTGGTGAGGTTGTAAGATGGATTTACCAAAATGCTTCAATTTATTGGACTGATGGAAGAATATATCGTGTCCGTGTGAGAGGTTATGATAAAGTAACGATACCTTCTGCTAATGTTGAGGTTGAGCCATTTATATCATCGCATACATTTATCTATGATACTACGAAACCAACTTCTACTGTTTTACAAGTTCGTGTAGGTGGTGAGTGGAAAAACATTGAAGAGTTATATTTTGAAAATGTTGAATACATTGGTGGTTCAGCAGCGGATAATCTACATTCATTAAACAACAGTGGTATTGTACCTAATAATGGAGTAAAGATTTGTTTGATAAGAGATGAAAATGAAAATGAAACAATTGATGTAGACGGTTCTGACTTAATCTGGGACTTTGTTAACTCAACCTGGACAACTTATACAGGAACGATAGGTCCTAACAACTGGGGTGTATGTTCAGGTGGTGAACCATCATGGCAATCACCAGCGTTCTCATCATCTACTTGGAAGTCAGGTAAACTATACTTTGTACGTTCACAAGCAACAGACCGTGCTGGGAATACCCAAGATTATGATGTATCTAACTGGAAAAAATTTTATGTTACACTACCTGCAAACTCATTTGTTTTAACACCACAATACAACACAGTTGTAGCTGGAACAAAGATGGGTATAACTGTTAAAGCAGTTGATGTTAATGGTGATACAGCGAAGAATTATGTTGGTAGGATAAGATTTACTGTTGATGGTACATATCCATCCGGTGCAGGACCTGAATATAAATATAATTCTGGTTATAGTTATCAACCAGAGGAAGGATGGTTGCCTGAAGATTATACATTTACCTTAGCTGATAAAGGTGTTAAAACATTCTATTTAGTTGCAGTAGATTCAGAAGCAGTAAATCTTGTTAAATCAGGCACAAGAAGGATTAGTGTAACAGATATCCCAGGTGATGGTATTGGTAGAGATAATATTACAGGTTTTGTTGATGTTAATGTTTTGCCAGCCGCACCTGTTAAACTAAGAGTAGTTGTACCTGGTATGTCAAGAGCGCCTGGTGTTGTTGGTGGGCTAACAGGTTATCCGTTTACACAAGTTGCTGGTACACCGTTTGATGTTAAAGTTGATGCTTGTGATATATTCTGGAATGTTGTACCAACAACATCTACTTTGGTTAGATTGAAAGTAACACCTGGTTCTGACCCATACACCACATCGTTACCACAAGAAAAACAACTAATTGACGGTTCTGGTTTACCACAAGGAACAACAATATTCACTGTTTTCTTTGTACAAAGAGGAAATCAATGCTTAACTGCTGAAGATATTGGTACAACAAACTTTACTGCACATACAATACCACAACCTGTACCTGTAAACCCAGCAACTGCGGTTAAACTTCAAGTTATACTACCTGGTGAGACAGCAGAATGGGGTAAACCACCATATGATTCACCAACTGGTGGTAAGGTTGGTACTCCAACAACACAAGTTGCTGGTGTATCGTTTAATGTTCAGGTTAATGCATGCGATTATTATTGGAATAAAGTTGACAATGTTAACCCAACAGTTAGAGTTGTAACAACAGATAAGTACGATGTTGAACCTACAACACAAACTTTGGTTTCTGGTACAGCAATCTTCCCAGTTACATTAATCACCGCTGCAACTGTTTACAACAACATAATGATCTCAGGTGCGACACATTATATCTATGCTTCTGTATACGAAGGTGTGAGTTTATCAACAGGTATATCCTCAGGTGTTTATGTTATACCAACACAGGCAGAGAAACTTTTAGTTATATTACCTGGCCAAAAACCAGAACCTGGTTCTTCTTCAGGATTGCTTGGTAGTCCACAAACATTTGTTGCTGGTACAACACAATATATTGATGTGTATCTTGTAGATACTTATAACAATAGACATTCAACTGCTACACAACCTGTTGTGTCAATAAACATTTCTCCATATCCAAACCCTGCAAGTTCAATAGAACAAAATCCTGCTGAAGCACAACTTGTCTCTGGATATAGACAATTCCCAGTATGTTTCTATGTTGCAACTGGTCAAACAAACGGACCATCACAAAGAAATATCGCTGCAACAGATACCGGTGGTTCTGGGACAAACTATGCAGGATTTACAACACAAGCAATTTATGTATCACCAGCTGAGATTTCAAAATTGCAACTTATAGTCCCTGGTGAAACAGTACAACCAGGTATCCCTCAAGGAAAAACTGGAACACCAACAGCGCGCACTGCTGGTGTTTCATTTAATGTAACGGTTCGTTCATGTGATAGATATTGGAACCACAATCCTACTGGTACGATGGAAGTAAAACTTGTAACTACTGATCCATATGATTATGAACCGGTGTTTAATTTAGTATCAGGACAAAAAATACAGTCGTTAACTTTAAGAAGAGCAAGACCTACTGGTAACACACTTGACAATGTTTATGTTGATATAACAGCAGTTGAAACATCAACATCGCCTATAACATCATCTCATACTGTTTCAGGTATACTTGTTAACCCCAACAATGCTACAAGGTTACAACTTGTTCTTCCTGGTGAGACAGCAGAACCTGGCCATCCTGAAGGAAAAGTTGGTGTTATACCAACAATTACTGCTGGTACACCATTTAGTGTAACTGTTAACCTTGTTGATGATTATTGGAACAGAGTTGCTTTGGATGAACCTGTTGTAAGAGTTTACACACCAAACGATCCTTATGATGTTGAACCGTCAACACAACAACTTTTAGCAGGTCAATATGTGTTTGTAAACGCTGTAAACATTGTCCGTGCTGGGACACATACTATTGTTGTTGAAGATTATGATGGTATACCACCACTGTATATTTCAACTACATCAAGAAACTTTATAGTTGTTCCTAAACCAGCTACACAACTACAAGTTTTGGTGCCGAATCAACAAAACCTTGCTGGTAACTGGTCCGGCTCACCAAATGGTACTGTTCCATATGGTAAAAACACTGCTGTAACACAAACACAAACTGCTGGTGTACCATTTACAGTTACAGTCAACGCATGTGATACATATTGGAATATATCTACTACAAATACTATTGTATGGATACAAGTTATGAGAACACCTACAGAGGTTGACCCTTATGCTGAAGTTACACCAGCTTCAGTTAATTTAATAAACACAGCAACATTTACTGTTGTTGTAAAGACAGCGCAACCAAGAAGAATAAAAGTTACTGATGGTGATGCTGGGTTGTTAGACCAGCTTGGCGAAGTGTTCAATGTTAATTCTAACTCACCAGCTAAAATATTTGTTATACTACCTGGTGAGACAGCAGACCCAGGTTCACCAACTGGTAAATCTGGCATACCTTTCTGGCAAGAAGCTGGATATTCATTCATCCCAACAATAAGGTTGGTTGATGAATATTACAACCCAACACCTGCACCACAGGATATCGTTGTAAGATTAACAACTGAGGATCCATATGATAGTTATACTTATGGAGACTATATTGACTATACAATACCTACAAACAATACTGATGGTACATCTTCAGAATATCCAACCTTGATTACAGCAACAACAACTGGTTGGAGATTAACAGCAGATGATATATTACCGAATGTTTATCAAACATATATAACAGATGGTGTGAAAGTAAAACCAAGAAGAGATGAAGCTGGTTATGAAAGAAAACTTCTTGTTACACTACCAGGTGAGGTTCATGTTTGGGGTAAACCACCATACACGTTAGGTAACACAACTGGTGGTAAGTCAGGTACACCACAAGTTGTCACTGCTGGGTTAACATTCTCAGTAACAGTTTATGCTTGTGATTATTACTACAACAGGATTGATGACACACTATTTGGTATCTCACCTGCTGAAGGAAATCCGTTGGTACAACTTATAACTTCAGATCCTTATGATATAGAACCTTCAGCAGAACAACTTGTTGATGGAAGGAAAGTGTTTAACATAACATTAGTTAAAGCAGGGACATTTACAATAACAGCTTCTGATATTGACGGTGTTGGTATTTATTATCAACCTTACACAACACCTGTTTCAACTTGTCAAGCAAACACTGCTGTTAAATTGCTTGCAGTACTACCTGGTGAGACATATGTCCCAGGTTCACTAAATGGTAAAACAGGTACACCACAGACGTTCATTGCAGGTGTACCGTTTAACATAGCAGTTTATGGTTGTGACCAGTATTGGAACTTAAATCCAAACGCTGTTGCTTTAGTAAGAATAACAGATTCTGATGTTTACAATTCAACACCTACTGCTACATCATTAGTTTCAGGACAGGCAATAATACAACATACATTTGTTACTGCAGGAACACATTATATCTTAGTTGAAGATATAGATGATTCACCACTTGCAAGTTATACAGTGCCAATAGTTACAGTTACAGCAAATATTCCAACAAAACTTTTAGCAATACTACCAGGTGAAACATATAAACCTGGTAAATATAATATTGCACCTTATGGTAAAGAAGGAGTACCTTTAACACAAACTGCTGGTGTTACATTTAACGTAACTGTTTATGCTACAGATGATTATTATAACAGAACATCAACATTTGTTGCTTGCTGGCTTACAACTGAAGATCCATACGATGTTGAACCTTCAACACTTACACTTGTTGCAGGTGCTACAACATTCCAGGTTACATTTGTCTCAGCAACAGATCCTTTAAACTGGAACAACTCTGGTTGGAGAATAACAGTTTCTGCAGCTTCAAGTTTACAAACATATACTTCAGCAAATATTCCTGTACAACCTAATCCATCAACCGCTAATGATAGAATACAAATCTTGTTACCAAACGAAGTTGCAAAACCTGGTAAACCGCCATATACTAACTCAACTGGTGGTAAAGAAGGTGTTGTACAACCGCAAACTACAGGTTCTTCTGTATTAGCAAAGATAAACATTTGTGATTATTATTGGAATAGAAGAACTGACAATGTTTCAAACATTAACTTAGACTGTGCTGGATTCCAGGATTACATAGGTGATGGTAAGACACCAAAGTATGTTTCGTTAGCAAATGGTACAAGTGATTATTATGTTGTATTCTTTACAACAGGTTTGTGGAGTATAACTGCGACACATGCTGATTATTTATCCTGTACTTCATCATTGGTTGAAATAAAACCTGCTTCAGCAGAAAAATTGTTAGTTGTTTTACCAGGGCAAGAGATATCGCCACTATCACAAGAAGGAAGAAGTGGTTCACCACAAACTGCGACTGCTGGTGTCGGATATAATGTAAGAGTTTATGCATGTGATAGATACTACAACTGGCAACCTGTAGAAACAACTTCATCAACTATAAGATTAACAACTACTGATCCGTTTGACACAGAACCATCTGACCTTGTATTACAAAATGGGACAACTGTGTTTACAATTATTCCTGTCACTGCTGGGACACATACTGTAACAGCTACTGATTTAACACCACCTACTATGTATTCAAACACCTCATCAACATTTACTGTAATACCAAACAATGTTGTAAAACTTCTAATAATAGTACCTGGTGAAACAATACTTCCTGGTTCACCAAGTGGTAAACAAGGGACGCCTGAAATACAAACTGCTGGGATACCTTTTGGTTGCACAGTATACGCAACAGATGCTTATTATAACCCAACAAATGATACATCCTTTGTCCGTATAGATACATCTGATAAATGGGATATACATCCATCAACACAACAATTAGTAAACGGTACAACAGTATTCTTTGTAACACTTGTTTCAGCAAGAAACAATCATAGATTATACGCAGTTGATACAGACGCACCATATCTTGAAACATCTACATCGTCTGTTATAACAGTTAAACCTAAGATAACACCACTATCAGAACTTAAACTACAAATATTGCTACCTGGTGAAACATATGAACCTGGTAAGTGGGAAAATGGCATCAATCCTCCACCTTATGGTAAGGAAGGAACACCTACTGCACAAACTGCTGGGAACAATTTTGAAGTAACGGTTAACTTGGTTGATAAATTCTACAACAGAGTTGAAAGCGGTGTTGATATGCCATGGGTACAATTAGTCAAAGTTGGAGATTATGATCCGTATGCTATATATCCATCATCAAGACAACTCGTCAACGGTACAACAACATTTGTTGTACAACTAAGAACTTCAGGTTGGACTTTGAACCCGTCAAGTTGGACAATTACTGCAAGAGATGTTGATGGTATTGACCCATCATATCCAGATGCTGTATCAGAAAGAGTAACTGTTTTACCAAATGTTGCAAAAAAACTACAAATAATCCTTCCTGGCGAAAGTTGGCTGCCAGGTTCACTAGAAGGTAAGACAGGTACACCTGATACTTGGGTTGTTGATTCTACAAGAACCATAACTGTACAGGTATGTGATGATTATTGGAATGTGACAAACACAAATATTACTGCTACACTTACTACTGAAGATCCAAACGATACACCTGACCCACAATCAATTGGTATAACAAACGGTAGGACATTTGTTGATAGAAACTTAGTTACTGCAACAACTGATGGTTGGAGAATAACTGTTACTGCAACAGGTCTTATTGAATATGTTTCACCAAAGATTGTTGTTAACCCAGGCGCACCAGTCAAGTTGCTTGCAATAGTGCCAAATGAAACTTACAATCCTGGTTCAGCAAATGGTAAATCTGGTTCTGTTGTACCACAACAGGCTGGTGTTCCGTTTACAATCACAGTTTATATAACAGATAGTAGATGGAACCTTGTAACATCAACAGCTGCTTTAGTCAAAGTTGAAACAGAAGATCCGTATGATGTTGAACCATCACCAAAGTCAACTACAAACGGTATTGCAACGTTTGATATAGAATTTAGACGTGGTGTTGGAGAACAATATAGAGTAACAGTTTCAACAGCTGCTGGTAATGAACTACAAAAATATGTAACACCTGCTATACAATCCAACTATGGTCCTGCTACAAAACTACAGATACTTGTCCCTGGTGAGACAGCAGTTCCTGGTAAATGGGATACATATGGTAAAGTAGGTACACCGAGACCATGGTATGCAGGCGAGTTAGAATCTGTTGTAGTAAATGTGGTTGACAAGTATTGGAACCCAGTACCAACTGTTAATACTACAGTGAGATTGTCAGCAACTGATCCGTTCTATGAACCACCATCTGATGCACCTACAACAAATGGTACTGTAACAATTTATACATCATTAGTTACAGCAACAACTACTGGTTGGAGAATAACAGTTTCTACTGCGCCAAATGCTGCAAATCCGTATCTATTACCTGATACATCACCTAATATAATTGTCCGTCCTGGTAGAGCAACAAGGTTGTTAGTTTTAGCACCTGGAGAAGTTCATATCCCAGGTTCTTCTACTGGTAAAGATTCTTCAGGTATCATCACCCAAGTTGCAGGTTCGTCGTTCACAATTACAGTTTATGCAACAGATTCAAGATATAATATTGCTGAATCATCCAGAGTTGTAAGAATAACAACAGATGATTTGTATGATACAGAACCTTCAACTAAAGCGTTGATTACAACAGAAGATTATTTAAGCATAGCAACATTTACATTAACACTTATAACAGCAAACCGTGGTGCACTTGACCCACAGAACAGAAATACTGTGGTCACTGCTGAAGATGTTACTGAAGGTATATCACCATCTGATAGATTAACTTCTGGCAGTGCTACAGTACCTGTACAACCAGCAGTTGCTCAATATCTTTTAATGGTTGTCCCTGGTGAGACACATGTTCCTGGTAAACCACCATATTATCCTCAATTTGGTGGTAAGACAGGTACACCACAGAATTTAACTGTTGGTGTAACATATTATGTAACAGTAGCAGCATGCGATTTGTATTGGAACATAAATCCAAATCATAATCCATTAGTTAAAGTATGGACATCTGATCCTTATGACTTAGACCCGACACCACTTGGTCTTGAAAACGGGATGAAGTCGTTCCTAATAAATCTCAGAAGAGCAACATTGTATCAAGGATTGCAAGAATCATTAACAATCTATGCACAGCACAATGCTGACCCACAACAATATGCTGCAACATATGTTGGGAATATAAATGTAACACCTGAGCCAAACGCAATACAACTTTTAGTTTTAGTACCAAATGAACAACATGAACCAGGTTCTGTCTCAGGTAAGACAGGTTCTGTAGTACAACAGACAGCTGGTGTATGGTTTGATGTAAGAGTATATTGTGTTGATAGGTATAACAATATAGTACCTACAGCACAGCCTGGTGTAACACTTACTTCTTCAGATCCGAACGATGGTGTTGGTGCTGAGACAGGGTTAGGTTGGGATCCATGTTATCAACCTTTGATTAACGGTACAACTGTATTCAGAGTTGCACTTGTTACAGCATCAACCTGGCATTATTTAACTGCTGAAGATACTGATGGTAACCCACCATATTATGGAAGAAAAGATTCTGCATTAATCTGGGTTAACCCAGGACCACCTGTGAAACTACAAGCATTACTACCTGGTGAGACACCAAGGCCAAATACAACAAAAGGTAAAGAAGGGACACCACAGGTTTTACAAGCAGGGACAACATTCTATGTCAATGTGAGGATAACAGATATACTATGGAACCTTGTACCAACAGCAGGTGCTAATGTTAAACTTATCACACCTTATGATGATTATGATAACGAACCAACACAGTCAACTGTTAATGGTGAAGCAAATATTAAAAAAGTGATATTTACTGCATCACAGGAAAGGACAGATACAAATGCACCATATTGGGAACCGTTTAAGTATCATATAATCATTGCAACAGATACAGGTGGGTTGTATCAGACAAATATTACATCTACATTTACAGTTACTTCATCTACATTCACAAGATTACATGTGATACTACCTGGTGAAAAATATGTCCCTGGTAAACCACCGTATGATGGTACCGGTGGGAAAGAAGGAACACCTTTAGTTCAAACAGCAGGTGTACCAATTTCTGGTGGGACAATTATAAGAGCAGGGACAACTATATACTTCAATGTTGCAGTATTCGCAGTAGATGATTACTACAACTTGGTATATTCAGGACAACTTGTTTCAATACAGACAACAGATCCGTATGATACACATCCATCTCCACAAGCACTTAATTTAGGTTATACAAACTTTACTAATGTATCAATGGTAACATCCTCAACTTGGACAATAAGAGCATCTGCTTCCGGTGTACAAGACGGTATTTCTTCAGGCGTGTTTATTAAACCAAATGTTCCTTCAAGGTTAGCAATATACGCTCCTGGTGAGACACCAGAACCTGGTTATACTGCGGGTCGTGGTAGGACAGGGACACCTACACAACAGACAGCTGGTGCTTATTTTGATTTAACAGTCCGTGCATGTGATGCGTATTATAATTTAACAACAGCGTCGCCAACTGTTACTGTTTTAATTGACGATTGGGACATAGATTACGAAGTTTATAGAATATCAAGGACAAAAGAGTTAATAAATGGTACAACAACATTTACGGTACGTCTTGCTGCTGCAAAGGTCACTGTTGCATCAGCTACTGCTTCTGGGTATACAATGGACTACACAGGTGGAATCCCTGTAGTTCCTTCAACACCATATAGGTTGTTAATATTACCACCTGGTGTGACAGCAGTCCCTGGTAAACCACCGTATCCATCTACAGAATTGCCGATATCAACCGGTGGTATTTCCGGTACACCATTAGCACAAACTGCTGGTGTTCCATTTAACATAACAATTCGTGCAGTTGACCAGTATTGGAATAAAACATCAGCACAACCTATTGTTACATTAGAATCTAACGATCCATGGGATTATCCTGACCAAAAACAGGTACAACTTACAAATGGTGAAGCGACAATTTCATGGACATTGGTCACAAGAAACGATGTAGGTTGGTATATAAGAACAGTAAACTCTGTTTCACCAACTTTGGTAAATTATAGAACTGCAAATATTAGAGTTAATCCAAATAATGCAACAAGTTTAAAAATTTATCTGCCAGGTGAAACACCTGAATGGGGTGAAACATCAGCACATCCGTCTGCTACAATTCCGTATGGTATCACTGGTACACCTTCAGCATGGACTGCTGGTATACCTAATACTGTTGTAGTTAATGCAGTTGATAATTGGAATAACAGAAACGACTCAGATGTATCTCCTGTAAAACTCACACCTACAGACCCGTTTGTCTCAGCACAAACATATGGATTATCTTATGGTTCATGGACTTATACATTTACATTAGTTACTGCTGGGACACATACATTTACTGCTGAAGACCAAGAAGCACCGTTGCTTAATACTTATGTATCATCAGTGTTTACAGTAAATGTTTCAACCTGGGGTAAACAACTGCATATTACATTGCCTGGTGAGACATATGTCCCAGGTCAGCCACCATATGATGTTGATGAACAAAACAAGATTGGTGGTAGCGGTGGTAAGACAGGTACACCACTCATACAAACAGCGGGTGTGCCGTTCACAATAACAGTCCGTGCAGTAGATTCGTTCTACAACTTGTTAACCAACGAAGTTTCATTAGTCCGTGTAGTACCATCAATATCACAGTATGCATCAGATATAGGTCAACCGTACGAAGGATATATTGTTGAACCACAAGAACAATCTTTAGTAGGTGGTGTATCAACATTTACAGTAACATTACTTACTGCACATTCAACTTGGACAATAGAAGCATTAGATGTTGATGCAAGTCCAGATTTAGCAAAAGGTAGAGCAAAAGTTTATGTTAAACCTAACAATCCAACAAGATTACAAGTTATAGTACCAGATGAGATAGAAAACCCAGGTTCATCTTTTGGCAGAATTGGTTCTATAAGGACACAAGTTGCAGGTGTTGGGTTCAATATAAAAGTCAATCTCTGTGATGATTATTGGAACAGAGTAAAAGAAGGTTCAATGCCGCTTGTCTCAATATGGACCTCTGATCCGTATGATAAACATCCTACAGGGTTGACTTTAGTCAATGGTCAAAGAGTATTTACAGTAACACTTGTTACAGCATCTTCAGTAACGATTGTAGCGTCAGGTGGTGGGTATACAATGGGAGTTTCTTCAGAAGTTCCTGTTATACCAAATGTTCCAACAAAACTTCTCGTAGTAGTTCCACCACAACAACAGGTTAATGGTAAGAATACAGAACCTGTTGGTAGGACAAATGTTGCTGTATCAACACAGACTGCTGGAGTAGCGTTCACAGTACAAATCTATGCTGTGGATAATTATTACAACTTTGTCTCAACTGTTAACCAGACTATCACTGTTTTAACATCTGATAATTATGACACTGAACCAGGAAATGTTTCAATGGTGAACGGTATTGCTACTGCTAATATAGATTTCAGGACTGCTGGGTATCAAACAGTTACTGCTGTTGATAATGACCCGAATTCGCCAAGTTTACAATCACATACATCGTCATTGATACCAGTGAAATCCGGCCCACCAAAGAAACTACATATATGTGCACCTGGTGAAGTTTATGACCCAGGTAGGCCACCATATGTACCAGGTTCTGCTATAGGTGGGAAACAAGGAACACCGGATAATCAAACTGCTGGTACTTCATTTAATGTTGTAATAAGAATAACAGATGATTATTGGAACTTAGTTGAAAACTCTTCTGCTGGATGTAGGGTTGCAACAAATGATTCTTATTCACCATCAAACAATACTACATTGACTATATATTCTTCAGCAACGGTTTCAATAACACTTGTTTCTGCATCATCTTCTACTGCTGACAAAGTTGTATATGTTGAAGATATAGATGGTGTTGACCCAACATTATCCTTGGGTAGAACGCAAAACATATTAGTTAATCCAGGAACAGCAGTAAAGCTACTTTTAGTATTGCCAGGACAAACACTTGTTGGTGGTCATCCACTTGGTAAGATAGGTACACCTGATGTTATTACTGCAGGACAACAATTTACAGTAACTACTGCGATAACAGATTCATATTTTAACCCAACACCTGGTGTTTCTGTAACATTGCAAGCAGATTCACCACTTGATAATTATGACACAGAACCAGCACCAAAGAATGTTGATACATTTACAGGTAAACAATACTTTGATTTCACATTAGTTACAGCAGCAACACATTATCTAAGAGTTAGAGATGTTGATGGTGTACCACCATTATACCAAGAATATCCAGCAAACCCAGATGATCTTGCAGTTACAACATTTACTGTAAAACCAGCTAATGCTGTGAAACTACAGCTGATACTACCTGGTGAGACACCTGTTCCTGGTAAATACAAAGATGCACCTTATGGTAAAGTTGGTTATCCTACAAACCATACAGCAGGCGAGTTGTGGTATGCTACAATAAGATTAGTAGATTCTTATTATAACTTGGTTACAGATGTTTCACCACAGCCACAGGTTCATATAAGAACAGCAGATCCGTTTGATATAGAACCATCTACAGAACCATTAACCTCAGGCCAAGGTTTATTCCCGATTGTTTTAAGGACAGCAGCAACCTGGCATTATTTAGTAGCAGAAGATGTTGATGGTATTGACCCACAATATAGTTCTGACACATCGCCTATGTTTACAGTAAATCCTTCAACACCAACAAGGTTGTTAGTTGTAGTACCAAATGAAACATTTGTCCAAGGTTCACCTTATGGTAAAACAGGAACAGTACAAGATTATGTTGCAGGGTCAAACTTTGTTGCAACAGTATATCTTGTAGATGACTACAACAACCGTGTAAGGACAGGTTGGCCAATGCCAACTGTTGGTATAGAAACCTGGGATCCAAAAGATACAGAACCCTCACCAAAACAACTTATTGATGGTGCAAACAATTTTACATTAACACCATTACATGCTACATCTTCCTGGACACTTACTGCAATAGATATTGATGGTACTGAACCACAATATTCTTCTGGTACATCTTCAGCAATACGTATATGGCCGCATAGTGTACATCATATGCATATTGTTGACTATCCACCTACAGTTGTTGCAGGTACTGGTTTTTCAGCAAAAGTTGTAATTTATGACCAGTATGAAAACAAAGTTTCAACTGGTATCAACTGGATAAATTATGCACAAGCTGGATACAAAGTAAAATTTGATGGTGAATACTTCCCACCACCACAAACACCTGAATTACCTTCTGACTACGACTGGGTTGTTTCTGACTATGGAGAAAAAGTATTTACTGGTATTGTGTTAAAGAAAGCGGGACAAAGACTGATCAAAACATATCAGACAAATCCGTTAAATACAACAATATCGTCAGAACGTCCTTGTGATCCTAATCCAAACAGGAGTGGTGAAGAAGGTGAGCATGGTCCTATATATACCTATATTAATGTTCAACCAGGACCACCTGCTTCATTCTTTGTAGTAGAATCAACAGCTACTGCTGGTACTGAGTTTTACATATACGAAGTAAAAGTTCCTGCTGGTACACGTTCTGATTGGGGTAAGATACAAGTTATAGCATACTTGTCAGACGCGTATGCAAACATTGTTCCTTCAAGTGGTGTACCAGTAGAGATATCGGTTATAGATGTAGTTGGTTCAACAGGTGTTGTTTCTTACACATCACCTGCGTCTGATTCAACACCGCCTGGACCTGTGTATTATGCAGTAACAGATTCTTCCGGTGCTGTTGGTCTTAATCCACCATTGTATTATTATATGTCACACAAACTTGATGATTCAGCAAGAGTTAGGTTCTCAACGGGAACAATTGTAGGAACAACAAGAAAGATAACAACAATTGGTGGCACACCATATAGGTTAGTAGTATTAAATCCACCAACAGAACTTGTTGCAGGGAATGAAACACCATATATAGTGATACAAAGAAGAGATGAGTTTGACAATCCAACATACCAAGGTGATACTTGGGCACAACTTGTTACAAACTCGCTTGCAAAACAACAACAGCCACAACGTCAGTGGGACTTTAGGTTTGCTTCAGGTGCAGATAATACCTTAGGACCGGATTATGTAATATGGTTCTACAACTCTATTAAATCAACATCTGTTGCGATAATTTATTATGACGAGATGTCGTCAATACCTGAAGGTGAAGATGGAAGACCTGCTTCAGGTAAATGGACAATACAAGCACAAGCGTTTGGTAACGATCCGACACGGTGGGCTTCGTTTGATCTATTAGTAAAACCTGATGAGATAACAAAAGCAGCATTTGATAATCCACAAAGAAAATTAACCGCTGGTTCACCAAAGGAATATACAACTACAGGTCCTGGTCCTAATGGTTTAGAATTTGAAGTTGAACTACAAGATAGATGGGACAATCCTGTTATCACAACATATCCTGTAACAGTACTGTTGTCTTCTATAAGACAACCATCAAGGTTTAACGATTCGTATTCGTTCTCGTTATCAAGCCGTGCAGTAGGCGGACCAGCGTATGGTACTCCACCTGTGTTTGAAACACCTATAACATCCTTTACAATTGAAGCTAATAGTTATTATAGACAATTCTATTATCTTGACACAAACGCATCAGAAAATTATGCTGTTGGTACAACAACATATCCTATAATTGTTGCAACACCGTTAGGACAAAAAGGTGATGGTACACTATGGGCTTCTGCTCAACAATCCGTAATAATTATGCCTGATAGAATAAGAAGGATTGGTGTTTATGGTAGATATTCAATACCGCCAGATGCTAATTATGTACAAACACTCACTGCTGGGGTTACATCACAGGTTATGATGCTTGCTACTGAAGATTTCTATGGTAACATCGCGCCAATACTTGAAGCAGATCTTTCAGCTGATAATCCAAGAAGGATAAGAATTGTATCAGATTCTACCGGTACTGTACAATTTGCAATTGGTTCAACATCTACCTGGACAACTGCTGAAGGTATAGCATACTTCCGTCTCGGAGATAGAACTACTACATTTTATCTCATTGACACACTTGCGTCTGTAAGATATGGTGTTTATGATACAACACACACGTTGTTTGCTGACACTGTTGTCAATCCAGGCTTGTGGACAATTGGTGTAAGACCTTATAGAGTAGTACCAAACATTGCTCACCATCTTGTAGTAACGACACCTTCAAGAAGGTTAATCGCTGGTACTACAATACAATTTGATGGTACTGGTTCTGATACTTCTACAATGACTGTTTCAGCAAAAGGTGGTCCTATGGTAATAACAAAGAATGGTAAACCTACATTTGCTGGTATCACTGTACAAATTAGAGATGAGTTTGAAAATGTTACTGTTTCAACTGAAAATATAATCTTATCTTGTGAAGTTTTAGATTCGCCACAAGCATATGGTTCTATTGACCCATCACAAGATTTAGACGGTGCTGGATGGACACTTATGACAGGTGGTGGGAATTTACTTTCTGTTTTGATCCCAGCAGGGAACGATTCTGGCACATTCTATTACTTTGACACAATTGCTGGTTCTCATACAATAAAAGTTTCTGGTAGGACAGCTTCTGGCCGTGAGATATTGCCTATGTATCAACAACATTATATTACACCAGCACCAATTAAGTATTTCACAATTCATCATCCGTTTAATATCTCAAATCCGTTAAGAGTACATGAGCCAGGATTACTTACTGTTAAAGCAAGGGATAGGTATGGCAATGTTGCCTCAGGTGATTCTATAAATGGTCAGTGGTATACTCGAACAATTGTGTTTTCACATTCTGGCAATCCGGAAAAAGTTACATTAAAAGATGCTATTGATCTTACCACATATTATACATTTGTTAAAGAAGACGCTGGTGTGTATAACAGATTACAAATTATTGACCAGATACAGGAAACTTTGAAAGTTTTTGTAACAGATTATGCAACTGTACCACTTCCTGATGAAGATCCTAACAAGATTTATGGTTTCACAGGAGATACTTTAAGAGAAGTACCAGTACATTCAGACGGCGATGTTGTAACTTCAGGTATTGTTGTAGAACCAGCAGACCTTGCTCCTGTACCATATGGTGATTCTGACAATCCTGAATCAACCTGTGATGATAGTTATGATAAGAAACAAGAGTTGCTTGAAGGAACTATATATCAAGGTAAGACAGCATTGTTCCAGGGTGATGGTAATACATTTGAGAAACCAGCACCTATACCAATGCTTCGCCTTAATTTGAGAGTCCTACCATCAAACATTTCAGAGACAGCTACCTGGACACAACTGCGTATTGACAAAAAAGGTAATGCATTACCACAAGATGTATGGATTGGTCTTTATTATGATGCAAACAATGATGGTAAATTCCAAGGTGAAACAGTTTTAGGTGGTACTTCTCCTGACCCGTTAGTAAAAGTAGGTGTTTATGATGCTTTATCAAACGCATGGAATTTTACAGATATGAGCGAGTTTATTTCAGCTGTGCCTAAGAATTACTTCTTATGTGTTCGTATCTCAACAGTAGCACAGGCTGGAACATATCTTGGATTAGAGATAAACAACCATAATTACTTCACAATGATGGGTGTAGCAAGAGTTGCTGCTAACAATTTCAGGATATTTACTGATACATCTGCAATTAAAAGAGAAGAAGCAAAAGTTTATTGTGTAGCAGAAGATATTGCTTCATCTGTTGAAACAACAAGGTCAACAACTGTATATCAAGGACAACCAAATGCTGGTATGTTGAAGATTAAGATTTGGACAAAAGAATATACTGCGTATCTTAATGGATTTAAAATCACACGCACGGGTACTGGTGTAGATAGTGATATTAAAGGAGTGGCTTTATTTATTGATGACAACGGCACAGGTGACCCATCAAGAGGTGATGGTTTGTTCCAGCCAGCGTTGGATAGAAGAGTCTCAGATTGGGTTACATTCTCAACACGTGCTGCATTAGTGTATATAAGCAATGTTCAAGAAATATCACCATCTACAATAACATATTTTGTATCATACAAAATTGCAGATTCTGCTTATGTTGGTAAGACACATGGTGCTGCTATAGTTGACGCTGCGGATATACGTCTTGGTGAAGGTGTTGTTTTACCAATACCTGGGTATTATTCATCCTTAGTTACAGTGATACCAACATCTGACGAAATGAACCTTGTGGATTATAACAAAACACAACCTAATAATTTCTCAATCCCAGGTGCTGCAACACAAGGTGATAAAGATGTTGTTGTTGCAAGATTAACTTTACAAACATTACAACGTACTGCTATATGGACAGGGCTCAAACTTGATAGATATAATCCTAACAGAGTTAACCAACCTGAAGATATTGAAAATATTAAAGTATACTATGATGCAAATGGCAATGGTTTGTTTGATAAAAATATAGACCAACTTGTTACACCAACTGATAGAAAATACACATTCCCTGTTTCATATCTCAAAGTAGATGTTTCAACAACTGATACAACAATATATCTTGAAGATGTATCTAAGATAGCATTGTCGCCAACAATTGACTTTTCACCATTCCCAGAAGCGCCTGGGAGAATTGTTTTATCAGACGGTTCTGAAAACCTTGAAGTTGTCTACTACACAGGTGTTGATAGACAAAACAACGCGTTGACTGGTTGTCTACGTGGTCAAGAAGGGACAATACCACGCTTCCATCCAAAAGGTGCAAAAGTTTCAGGCCAAGCAGTACTTTGGATACTTGGTAACTTCTATGATTTAGGTCCGTACAGAGTTGGCCAAGAGATACTTTCAGAAGTGCCAAAAGATTATTTTGTCTGTGTTGATATAAACTATCTTGCAAAAGTACACGAAGCGTCACAACTTGGTATATCAATTAAAACAACTGATTATTTCAAAGTTGTAGAACCTGACTTTGTAGCAAACAGGTTCGGTATAATAGGGCCAAAACCACAAGGTAAGTCAGAATCCGGTATTGGTTCTATAATGGAATACCCAGATAAAGTTACATTTAAGTTTGTAGATATTTCTACAGAAGTTGTTGCATATTTACAACAAGGGAAAACAAACATACCAGTTTGTGCAATGACAATTTATACTGACCAATCAGAAGCATGGTGGCAACAGATAAATATTTATGGTGTAGGTACAGCTGCGGATAACAACTTGCTTACTGATGAGATTAAATATGTCAAAATTTGGTACGACGCGAACAATAATGGTTCATTAAATACTGATACTGATATTTGTGTCGCAACAGCAACATTTGGTAATGTTGGTAAACCACTTATGTCACAAGTTGTATTCCCAGTTGCACCAAAGATTATAACACAACATCGTGCATCGTCAGAAAAAGTTTCACAGAGATACTTTATCACTGTAGATATTGAAGAAAACGCATACCCAGAACAAACATTTGGTATTGCTGTGACAACATGGACTGATATAACAGTATCACCACCGAATTATGTTGATACTTCGTCATCAACATTACCGTTTACAAGCATATTAAGAACAATAATACCATCGCCAAGAATGGTTACTGTTGATAGTGAACCGATGTTCTTAGATAACAAAGGTAAAGTTATAGTTGGTGCTGTAAAACTCGCAGCTAATATTTCTGCTGAAGATACTGTAATACCGTTAAGTGTTCCATCTGATGTTGAGATACCACCAAGTGGATACGCTGTAATTGATAACGAAATAATAAAATATAGCAGTGTCACAGCAGTAGGTCTTGTAGATGTACAACGTGGTGTTGAAGGTTCATTTGTTGGTCCTCATTCATCTGGTACTATCGTAGGATTTACAGTTATACAAGGACAGAAGAATGTACCATTACTTAAACTTACAATGTATTGTAGCGGATTCCAAGTTCAACTACCATCTATAAAGTTTGTAAGGACACAACCTTCACCACTTAATGGTGACGATTCTGATATAACAGCAATTAAAGTTTATAAAGATAATGGTGATGGTGTACTTAACCGTGATCCAGAAACTGGGTATGTGTCAGCAGATGTAGAAAAATTCTTAGGTTCAGCACAGTTTGGTAAAGGTTCAGATCCTGCAAGTATATCAACTGTGTTACTTAACGATCCGGATTACAACCGTGGCTATGCGTTGATTACCACAACACCAACTATCTACTGGGTTGTAGCAGATATATCACCATCAGCAAAGTTTACTCATCCACAGATTTATAACAAAAACGAAGTGTTCGGTATAAACATTGCAGTGCCTGCTAACTTCTCATTAGCACCAAAAGAAGCAGGACACTGGGTATCAACCACAACATCACAAGGTTCACCTGCGTTCCCAATAAATTCTGTAGTCTCTGCTATAACACCAACTGTTGATACATTAATTGTTGAAGGTGAAGGGATACTACCGCCTGGAGTGTATCAGAATCAGAAGAATGTTGGTGTGTTACGTCTTAACTTTAGAACAAACAAAAACACTGTCACGATTAAGAAAATAAGAGTTGATATGGAAGGCACAGCAGTTGATGGTGATATTGCGTTGATTAAAGTATGGAAAGATTTGAACAACAACGGATTGTTTGATTTAGAAGATACAACAAGGACTGCTACTGGTGAATACCCAGGACTTATATCGTTTGGTACTGAGAGATTCTCAGATAAAAAAGTTGAGATAGAACTTAAAGAACCACAGGTTATAGATGACAGAGCAGGTGGTGTGAACCTGTTTATTTCGTTTGATATAGCAGAGTTTGCACAATTGATGAAGAAATTTTCAGCAGTAGTTGCTGACGAATCATATATCACAGTTGAAGTTCCTGATAATGTGTTGTTTAATATTAAACCTATAAAATCTGCTGATGCTACAATATATGAGGCACCATCAGAAGTTATCGCACGAGTATATAATTATGCAAAAGATATTGCAAACCTTGGTGGGACATACCAAGCAGAAAAGAATGTTCCAGTGTTAAGGATGAAAATAAGGACAGATGTTGCACAAGCAGTATGGACAAGGATAAGGCTAGAAAAAACCGGTTCTTCTGCAGATCCGTTATTACCATATGGTAAGAACTCAGATGTGGCATATGTCAAGATTTATAAAGATGCTAACTTTAATGACCAACTTGATGCAGCTGATAGTTTAATATCAGAAATTGAAACAGAACTTATGCAAGAAATAACAGAAGATATGAAACCGCCATTCTTGATGGTTATAAAATCATCAGTTTCAGCAATAGGTTCGTTCCCACAAAACCAGCCACAATTGTGGGTTAAAGTTGATGATGAGGTTTTTGAATATACTTATATCACTACAACAACTGTGGATTCAACAATATATCCAGCGTTGTATATTACAAAACGTGCACACCTTGGTACTAATGTCCAGTATCACCAGGTTGGTAGTAAAGTAAGAAAATGTGATATGTTTTATCTCAATGACGATCTTAATAGACAAAAAGAAATTTCGTTAGTACAACTACAGCTTGTATCACCAACACCACAAACATATTTTGTTGCATACGATATCTCAGATGTAGCAATAGCAGGTAATGCAGTAGGTGTGAAACTTATTGGTAAAGAAGCGTTTACTATAGAATATCCAAATGAAGCATCGCCAATACTTGAAATTGAACAAGATTTTCAAGGTACAAATGTTAAAACGGATGTTTATCCGTATGAAACATCACTTATAAGGATTAACCCTGTTACACTTACAATAAGAGGAGAATCAGTTGCACCTGTGCAAGTACCGCAGAAGACAAAGAATGTACCGTTCTTAATGGTTTCAATGAATACTGATAGAAACTATGTATGGGTGAAAAAAGTTTATATAACCCAAACAGGTAGTGTGCAAACACTAGGTGCAATAGGTGGGTATGGCCAAGGCGACCTTTCAAGTATGTCAATCTGGCTTGATAACGGAGATGGCTTCTTCTCATCATCACTTGATACGTTCATAACTTCTGTTACACATCCTACAGTTGACTTTACAGCAGGTGCTGCAAGAATCACATTCCCAGGATATGGTTTGTATGTATCAACAGCGCCAACAAGGTTCTTTATTGTAGGTGATATTGGTAAGACAGATCTTGCTGGATATTCTACAAAAGATCATTATGTCGGGTTAGAAATAACATCGTATAAATCGTTTGATCTTACACCACAAACTGCTGAATCACATATATCAAATAAATTCCCGTTGAAATCATCACTTGTACTTATATTAGACGAATATGCGCCACCAGTGTTGCCAAAATGGTCTGTGTTAGCTTATAAGAAAATATGGGCAAATCCGTTCGGTGATGGATACCCAGCAGTTGATGTAAATAACGATGGTAATCCTGACAGAGTAATAAGAAACGGTGAAGTGTTCGTAGATATAGACGATGATGGTGAAAACGATCTTGAAGATTTAGATGGTGATGGTGTCAAAGCAGAACTTGACCTTGTAGGTGATGGTAAACCAGCAATAGATATGACTGGTGATGGTTTCTTAGATGTAGATTTCAACTGTGATGGTAAACCAGACGCTGTGTTACCTGATATGAATGGTGATGGTATACCAGAGATAGATTTATCTCGTGATGGTGTAATAGATTGGGGTTATATACCAGAAAGATGGACTAATAGAACCACACAACTTTATGCACAATGGAGAAAAGTTACAACAGCAGTGGATTACCGAGTTGGTGCTGGTAATGTCGCTAATAGAAATAATTTGACAGAAGCCTTTGCACCAAATGGTTGGTTGTCAACAGGTAACAAACCTAAGTTTACTATAACGAACTTGTCTTTGAACGCTGCAAAAGTTACACGTCTTGTAAAATCTGTCTCAAGATTAGATACACTACCATTTGATTTGTTTGTAGAATCTACTGAAGGGTTCCCAGCAGAAAAATCCGATATTTATGTTGGTGGAGAAATAATGTATTATGAAACAAAATCTGAAAATTCGTTCAGAATCACACAACGGGCAAAATATGATACACAATTACAAGATCATCCAGCTTATACAAGAGTAACAAATTATGGGACATACTATCGTGTATCAGCAATAGGTCAAGCTGGTGTTGAAGGACCAGCTGCACCAATATTAGTTTACAGAGTTGACCTAACACCACCGTCAGCACCGTCAAAACCTGTGACTGATTATGATAGAACACAAAAAGAGATAACTGAAGGTGTATACACAATAGAATGGTCTCCATCAGCAGATTATGAATCTGGTATAATGGGGTATGAAATACAAGAAAGAGTTGATACAAGTCCTGCCTGGAAAACAATAAGGTTTGTCCCTGGTTCAAGGACTTCATTTGTTGTAGGAAACAAAGATACACCTGATAACACACCACGACCTCAAGGACATTTCTATTATTACAGAGTAAGAGCGAAAAACTACGCTGGTTCATATTCACCATGGTCTGAAATATCAAACGGTGTTTGCACAGGATTACCAAAAGAAGTTATATCACAAGTTTCAAACTATCCAAACCCTGTTGATATACGTCTTGGTGGTGAAGAAGGAAAAACATATATTGTCTATGTTTTAAACGAAGATGCAGAAGTTGTGTTAACAATATACGACTTGCTCGGATACAAAGTAAGAGAATGGATTTTCAAACCTGGTCAAGAAGGTGGGAGAAAAGGTGCAAACCGTGTCCCACCAGAAGGATGGGATGGTACCAATGCTGCTGGACAAAAAGTTGCTAAAGGTGGGTATATTGCACAAATCAAAGTAAAATCGTCAAAAGGTGTTATTACTGCTATAAGAAAAATCGGTGTTATAAGATAAACATTATGAAAAATAAAATGGCATTATATAATCTTAAAATGTTAAAAAAACTCAGAGAGTTAATTACAGAATTTATGGATGTTTATATCGTTTTTTTAGATACTGAAGGAAATTTTATTACACCTGATATTGGAAAAAGAAAGTTTTGTTTAAAAATAGCTGAATTTAAATTAAATAATTATTGTGATAAGACTAATTTTATATGGACAAAAAAATGTGTTAATAATAATCAACCATATGTTTATAAATGTCCATTTGGGTTAACAGAAATAATCACTCCTATTGTTGTAAACAAAAAAGTTATTGGAGTTATTTTAGCTGGACAAATAAGAAGTTCTCAAAAAGATAGTTTTATCTTGCCTAAAGATGTTAATATCACAAGTGATAAATTTTTTAAACTAAGAGAGTTGTATAAAGAAATTCCTGTAGTAAACTATGAAAAAATTATAGCATTGAAAGATTTTATGTTGTATATATTAAACTACATAATTGAGACAGACTTTGAGATTGTTATGAAGAGTAAAATGTCTAAAGATATTTTGCATATAGTTGAAGAAGTTAAAAAATTTATTGATAAAAATTTTTGTAAAGAAATTGATATTCAACAACTTGCACAAGAATTTGATATTCCAATGTATTATTTAACACATATGTTTCACGAAGTTGTGGGAAGGAGTATTAGTAATTATATAAATAATAAACGGCTTAATTATTCTATACAGTTGTTAAAAGATCCTTCTTATACAATCAAACAAGTTGTTTCAATTTGTGGTTTTAATGACCAACATTATTTTAATAAAATGTTTAAAAAAGAGTTTGGTATCACTCCAGGACAATTTAGAAAAAAGCTTGTATCAAAATAAATATTCAAAAAATTTTTTTCACTACACAAAAATAGCAAAAAATCCATTTACAATTAGTTTATATTTTTTGTATATTTAAATCAGTTTAATAAAAAATTTTTAAAAAATTAAAGAAAATTTATGTTATGAAAACGCTGAACTGGGGTATATTAGGAACAGGATATATTGCAGAAAAGTTTGCTAACGATTTTAAATTTGTTTCTAACGGAAAACTAACTGCTGTAGCAAGTAGGAATGTTGAAAAAGCAAAAAAGTTTGCTACAAAATATAATATAGAAAAATACTATGATAGTTATGAAGATTTGTTGAACGATAAAGAAATAGATGTAGTTTATATAGCTACACCTCATACCACTCATGCTGAACTTTCAATAAAAGCTGCAATAAAGAAAAAACATATTCTTTGTGAAAAACCTATGTCAGTAAACTATCCACAAGCTATGGCTGTAATAAACGAAGTTAAAAAAAACAAGGTGTTTTTTATGGAAGCGTTTATGTACAGAACACATCCACAAACAGAAAAAATAATAAGTTTGCTAAAAGAAAAAGTTATAGGTGAAATAAAAATTATATGTTCAGAATTTAGTTTTAAATCAAATTTTAATGAAGAAAACAGGTTATGGAACCATAAATTAGCAGGTGGTGCTATATTAGATGTAGGCACATATTGTGTTTCAATGTCACGACTTATTGCAGGTGTTGCTGTAAATAAAAACTTTGAAGAACCTGTAGAAATAAAAGGTTTGGGTAAATTAGCAAGAACTAATGTTGATGAATTAGCAGTAGGGATTATGGTTTTTCCTTCTGGGATTTTAGCACAAATGTCAACAGGTATCTGTGTTCAACAAGAAAATTCGTTAAAAATATATGGTACTGAAGGAGAAATTTATGTACCCTTGCCATGGTTTCCTGGTCTTGACGCAACAGAAAGTAAGATATTTGTAATTAAAGAAAATAAGAAAGAAGAAATAGTTGTAAAACCACAAAAACCTTTGTATGCAATAGAAGCAGAAAAAGTCAATGAATGGATTTTAAATGGTAAAACTGAAGCTGAATATCCAGCTATGACATATCAAGATTCATTAAACAATATGAAAGTTTTAGACAAATGGCGTGAATCGTTTGGGTTCAACTACGAGTTTGAAAAAATAATGTGTACATATCTACTATTTAAGAACTAAAAGTTCGTTATTCTACAGTTAAATACTATACTATTAAAGGGTTAGAAAAACCTGTCTCTAGATTGGTTCTCGGTGCTGATATACACACAAAACTTTGTTGTACAACAATAATGGAAGAAATAAAATTTTTAAAAGGAGGTTAAAAAACAATGTTAATTGTTGAAAATAAAAAAATTGTTGATCAAAAAACAAATAAAGAAGTTGTGTTAAAAGGAGTAAATTTAGGTGGATGGTTAATGATGGAAGGATATATATTAGGCGGAAGAAACCTTCCTGAAACTGAATATAAAAATAAGTTTAAAAAAATAAATGGCGAGAAAGAACTTGAAGATTTTGTATATTCGTTTAGAAAAAATTTTGTCACAGAAGAAGATATAAAAAGAATAAAAGAGTTAGGATTTAATTGTGTAAGAGTACCGTTTCATTACAGCGTAGTTGAGAAACAATTTTTTTGGTTAGAAAAAGTTGTTGAATGGTGTAAAAAATACGGAGTATATTGTATATTAGATTTTCATGGTGTTAAAGGAGCACAAAATGATGACTGGCATTCAGACGCTGTAGGTGGTAAAGGAAAATTTTGGTATGAAAAAAAATATCAACAAGTGTTTTATAAAATGTGGAAAAAAATTTCTGATAAGTTTAAAAATGAAGATATAGTCGCTGGTTATGATTTGATGAACGAACCTGTGTTAAAATTAAAAAATTGGGCAAAGATGTTATCTCAAGTGTTTAATAAAACAATAGAGATAATAAGAAATAATGGAGATAAACACATAATTTTTTTAGAAGGAAATAATTGGGCTACAAAATTTGAGTTTGTTGAGTTTTTAAAATATAAAGATAATATAGTATTAAGTGCACATTTTTATCATCCAGTTGATTATACATTTAATTTTATCAGAGGACTAAAATATCCGAATGAAGAAGTAAATAAACAAACATTATACAATATATTAGTAGAATATAAAAATCTTTCAGAAAAATATAATATGCCAGTGTACATAGGCGAGTTTGGGATTAACCTTAGATGTGATAATGGTTGTTATGGGGAAGAAAAGTATTTATCAGATGTTATAAATATATTTGATGAACTAAACTTTCATTGGACTATATGGTGTTACAAAACAATTTATATATCTTATTATCCAACAGGATTGTTTGTATATAACGAAAACCCGTCTTTTATACAAAGACAAGAAATAAATTTTGGTTGGGAAAGATATATATATGTATGGAAAAAAGAAAAAAATAAAATTAAAGATTCGTGGTTAACAAAAAACTTTTCTACTGGTATAATTAAATTTTTAAAAATTTGATAATGATAATACAAAAACTTTTTTATACCACTGGTTAAACAATATGTATTATTTAGGCAGGGTTGCTAATAGTAAAGTTTATAGTGATTATTGTGTATATAGTGTATTTGATGGGTATGATGGGGTGGAGAAGT
>Ga0080004_1205380_pt1:2500-126123 | contig 126123 bp, 115 predicted proteins | sample WasSprMetagenome_FD_69207 | JGI IMG/M metagenome (GOLD analysis project Ga0080004, IMG submission 69207) | Sulfidic aquatic microbial communities from Washburn Spring, Yellowstone National Park, USA - WS (SPADES assembly) (version 2) | ecosystem: Environmental > Aquatic > Thermal...
TCTCAGGCCGGCTACCCATCGTAGCCTTGGTAGGCCATTACCCCACCAACTAGCTAATGGGACGCAGGCCCATCCATGAGCGGCCCCCTAAAGAGCCTTTCCTCCCCCCAGGATGCCCCAAAGGGAGCGTATCCGGTATTAGCCCCAGTTTCCCAGGGTTATCCCAGTCTCATGGGTAGGTTACCTACGCGTTACTCACCCGTCCGCCGCTAAACCGTAACATCAAACCTCATCGGCTTAATGCTACGGCCCGCTCGACTTGCATGTGTTAGGCACGCCGCCAGCGTTCGTCCTGAGCCAGGATCAAACCCTCCAATATATCACACCATAAATCTGCTTCCTACTTCCATTACCCACGCCCGGCAACCTTAAGCCACTATCCAGTTTTCAAAGACCTCGTCGTGAAAGGCAACTTTTATTTTATCATGGTAGGTATCCTTTTGTCAACCGAGCCTCCGCCTCAGGAATTTGTTTCTTTGTAGCGAAGGCAGTGTTTAATATAACATCTTCCCCTTCCCTTGTTCAAGCGAAGATAAACCCGGCTTTTGACAATTATATGAGATGTGCCGGTATATTAAAACATATGCTCTGCATTTTTCTTTGTTTCTCGCTCTTAACGGGTTTTACAGCTAATTTTCATATCCGGCCTTATTATACGGGCCTCAGTTATTATTAAATCTACTGGTACATCCTGCGGAGTAGGAAAAACAGTATCTACAATTTGAATTTCAAAGGCTAAAGCTATTTTACGGGCCTCCGGGCGTAAATGTGGTAAAAACCGGTCGTAGTACCCGGCCCCATAGCCCAAACGGTTACCATAAATATCAAAGGCCACACCAGGTACTAAGCATAAATCGATAAGCCCAGGTTCAATTGGCCTTAAGGCCTCGGGCCGCGGCTCTAAAATCCCCCACGTCCTAGGGATGAGGTCTCCAGGATAATCATATAATATCGAAGCTATAAGCTTTCTTTCTTCCCGCAAACAATAAGGCACTGCCACCTTTTTACCCTGAGCAAGGGCTTTTTGGATAAGGTAATCTGTACTTACTTCGCTCCCAAAAGAAACATATATCATGATTAAGTTTGCTTCTTCCCAGGCCGGCAAAGATAACAAACGCCGAAAAATGGCCTCATCCTTCTTCTTTCGTTCTTCCTTAGTCAAGAGGTTTCTGAGTGCCAATACTTCTTTCCTCAGATGCACTTTCATCTTCTCCCCTCCCTAAAAGCCAAACTTTTCTCGCCTTCTTTGAAACCCACACCACCTGGAATACCCATAACCAACACACCCCGAAACACTTCTTAAACCTATATCCGATTAACGTTCCCTTACATTACCATGCCCGCCCGTAAAACAAAAACTTATAGTACCTCCACCGGAATCCCACTAATCCGGGTCAATTCAGTATAATGTCTTCCTACAAGGTCCCGCCCACGAAAGTCGAAAGCCATTCTAGGAAGTAGAAGTAGGCCGGGATTTTCCCCTTCCTTTTTCAATTCCTCCCAAGAGGACAAAAAGTCCTCCACTGTAAGAAGCCCTGCGCAAGCTATAGAGCCCCCAAAAAAACTGTTGCGAACTCGTACCACTCGAACCGGGACTGCTAAAGCTGCCATTATCTCTTCCATAACTTTGTAAGCTAACTCAGAAGTAAAAACTATAGCCCGCTGCACCTGATGGCGCAGACAAGCTATACGAATCATCTCCGCAATTGCGGGATCGGCATCCCATTCTACGACTATTCCGCTTTTGCCGCCGGGAGGCACTTCAAGCAATATTTCCTCTTCTAGCCCTTTCCCATAGCGCCTTACCTTCACCTTATGCCTACCCGGCCGGGAAAGTAGGCGGAAAGCCTCTACCCGGGAACGAGGAACCCGCTCGTCTATCTTTAAAAGTATGTCCCCCCTCTTAAGGCCGCTTCTTTCTGCCGGGTAACCAGGAAGTACTCCCGCCACCTCTGGAACAAGGTTGTGGAGAAAAGGAGGCTCTATAATTATAGGTATTTTAAACTCCTGGCGAAATCTCCCCAGAAAGTCCTCCAGCTCCCGGCGAAAGAATACGGGATCAAACCGTAAAATGGCCGGTGCTATACGCGTAAAACCTGGTACAAATACACGTATACTCAGAACCCCTGCCCGTACTAAACTATATATAGTTTCCTCCAGATCATCCCACCCTACTAATTGAGGATAAGCTACTATGCTTCCATGACAAATTATTCCTGCTTTACTAAGTTCTTCTATGCTCTTCAGAATTTCTACTTCTTCCCCAGCACCGAGTAACTTTTTTCTCCCTGACACTGTAGCACTGTTAAGGGAAACTTTAATCTCTAGGGGCCTTAACCCTTTCAAAGCCTGCACTTGATGTTTATTTAACAATACACCGTTAGTGGTGATTTCCACAAGGGTCTGGGGAAAACGCCGACGCAAACTGCGCATAATGGGGAAAAATTCGGGGTGGGTTAAGGGCTCCCCTTCTACTATACGCGTAGCCGATTCTCCTATTACGATGGGACGAGCAGGGTCCAAATACCCGAGAAGCTCTTCTATTTCCTTTAAGCTTAAAGGTGAAATAAAAATAACCTCTACCCCGGGTGGGTTCTGCAAGTTGCTGCAGAATATACACCGCAAATTACAAGTAGAGGTCAGGGGAAGGATATTAAAACGTGAACAGGTTAAAACCAAGAGCTGCCATTTATCCACAAAACCATCCACAACTCCAAAGCTTGATTTTTAAGGCATCTAGCACTTATCCACAAAAAGAGCCAACTTATAAGCCCGTCCAAAGCAAGTTTTTTCCACACAATCCGACCTTGATTTTTAGCTTTAGTCACAGCTTTATACACATTATCCACAAATTTTTATCCCCAGAGAGGAGGACTATGGTCCTTAGGCCTCATCCCATATTTATCTCACAAGGTTTCCAAGGGTAAACTAGGAACAGCATCTAGATCTAAAGGAGAAAACTGGCCCCGCAAATATCGGTAGTAGGCAGCGCACCCGATCATAGCCGCGTTATCCGTGCAATAAACAGGCTGGGGAATAAAAACAGGTATCCCTGCCTCAAGAGCTGCTTTCTTTAAGGCAGAACGAAAATATTGGTTAGAAGCCACCCCACCCACTGCCAAAATAGAGCTGGCTCTTTTTTTTAAAGCAGCCTGCAAGGTTTTCCCCACCAATACTTCCACTACGGCCTCCTGGAAACTTGCCGCTATATCAGGAAGGTATGTATCCAGTCCTGCTTCTTCCCTTTGCTTTAGATAATTGGCCACAGCCGTCTTTAACCCACTAAAACTAAAATCCAAGCTGTCTTCCTCTAACCAAGCTCTCGGGAAATGAATGGCTTTAGGGTCCCCCTTACGAGCCAATTTCTCCAATTCAGGCCCCCCAGGGTAACCTAAACCCAGAGCCCGGGCTACCTTATCAAAGGCCTCCCCTGCCGCATCATCCCTGGTAGAACCCAAAAGATATCGTTCCTCATGACTTACCAGGTAAAACAGGCTGGTATGCCCCCCTGAAGCCACCAGACATACAGCAGGTAAAGGGAGATCAGGATATTCTAAGAAGCCTGCATAAATATGGCCCACCAGATGGTGGACAGCGATAAAAGGTTTCTTTAAGGCAAAAGCCAAACCTTTAGCGTAAGATAGCCCTACAAGTAAAGATCCTACTAAGCCAGGCCCGTAAGTAGCAGCTACTACATCCACTCTGGCCAGGGAGATACCTGCTTGGTCTAGGGCTTCCTGCACTATAGGTGCGATATTCTCCAAGTGGCGACGTGAGGCGATCTCTGGTACCACCCCTCCATAACGCCGGTGAATATCTTGGGAGGAAATAATATTAGCCAGCACTTTTACTCCCTCTTCTACTACCGCAGCGGCTGTTTCGTCGCAGGAGGTCTCAATGGCCAGGATGATGCTTCCCATCTCCACCACCTTTTTCGCACAGAGTCTTCCACATGATGAGCGCATCTTCTTGAGTATCAGTATAATATCCTCTCCGGATTCCGCTGCGTACAAAACCCTTTTTCTCGTAAAGGCGTTGGGCAGGTATGTTGGAGATGCGGACCTCCAAAGTCATACGAGCAGCTCCTAAATTTACTGCCTCTTTAATTAGCGTATCAAGGAGAAGCTCCCCTATCCCACACCTCCGGAAACCAGGGTGTACGGCAATATTGGTAAGATGGGCTTCGTCCAATATAATCCACATCCCTGCGTAGCCTACAACCTTATCCTCCCAAAGGCAAACATAGTAAAAAGCATAATCATTAGTATATAGCTCATTTAAGAAGGAAGAGCGGCTCCACGGAGTGGGAAAGGACAACCGCTCGATAACCAGGACTCCATCTAGGTGGTGGCTAGTCATGGGTACTATAGAAACCTCTAAAGCCCCTTGGATATCGCTGCCGGCGGGCGCAGGTAAAGTGGCTTTAACTGGAAAAGATCGTCCCCCTCCCCCCGCGCTAAACGCTCCCTTCCCAACCGAGCAATATGAGCGGCCCGGGGAAAAGAATTTTCCGGGGGTAAAAAGAAAGCCCTTCCTTTTAAGCTTTCCCAAGATCCCTTGAAAGGCTGTACCCCATCGCCTAAAAAATAAACTGGCTCGTTGTAAGAGGCTAAATATCCAGCCCATGAAGCTGGAGTTACTACCTGATACGGGGTAAGGCGACATATTCTTCCCTCCTGCCAGCGATAAAGGGCAGTATATACCTCCTCCCGCCGAGCTACCACCACCGGACATATCAACCCTTTAGTGCCAGCCGCATTTAAAGCCAGGCCATCTAAAGTAGGCACCCCGGCCAGGGGTTTACCGCTGGCATGGGCTAAGGCCTTAGCTATAGCTATTCCTACGCGCAGGCCAGTAAAGGAGCCCGGACCGAGGGCCACAGCAATACCTTCTATTTCCTCAAATTCCACCCCAGTTTGCTTAAGTAATAAGGAGATTAAAGAAAGGATTTGACGAGAAGGATACCGCTCGGTATTAAAAAACACTTCCGCAACTAACCTCGCCTCGTTTACTAAAGCTACACTGGCGGCTGCAGTAGAGGTATCCAAACCTAAAACCAGCAACTACTTCAGCCCCTTTTCCCTAATTAGCTTCCCAGTTACTAAATTAACTTTCCAGTTTTCTCTTCAAACAACTTCAGGTAAACCTCACTTTCTGCTTTTCCCGTTAACTTGAGCTTCCTTTTAACCTCTTCAACCAACTCCTGATAGTGCTGCCCATAAGGCTTTAAATGGGCCCACCGCCCCCCGGTGGACGCTATTTCTAAATGTATCTCCAACCGCTCAGGTAAAAATCTACGCAACTTTTCTCCCCACTCAACAACTGCAACTCCGGCCCCTCCAAGATATTCTTCTAGAAGTCCTAAATCTTGTATCTCTTCAAGGGTTTCCAAGCGGTAAAGGTCTATATGATATAGGGGATAACGCCCTCGGTATTCTTGAATTAAAGTAAAGGTAGGACTGGTTACCCATTCCTTTACTCCTAAACCAATAGCTAAACCTTGAGCTAAGGTAGTCTTCCCCGCCCCTAAGCTTCCGCAAAGTAAAACCACATCTCCTGGTTTAAGCAGCTCCCCTAACGCTTGCCCTAGGTGTCTGGTAATATCTTCATTTTCAAGATATATCTCCATATTCTTCTCCACCCGGCAGTAGTATAGCCAGCTACCTACCTATAAAATTCCAAGAGAGCTGTACAGTGCTAAGTTCGCGATAGAGGGCCCGTATACGCTTAAAATCTTCCCATACGGGTCGTTTTTTGCTTTCATCCCGCAGCAAAGCTGCAGGGTGAAAGGTAGGAAGATAGTAAATACCGTCCTTTTGGATCCACTGACCACGAAGGCGGGTTATCCGTGCCCCAGGGGCAATAAGGGCTTGTGTAGCCAAAGCTCCTAGACAGACGATAATTTTGGGGTTTACAAGCTTAATTTGATTTTCCAAATAGGGTCGGCAAGCTTGCACTTCATCTGGTGTAGGAAGCCTGTTGCCCGGAGGACGGCATTTTACTACATTGGTGATATATACTTCCTCCCTTTTAAACCCGGCAGCCTGTAGAATCCTGTTGAGGAGTTCCCCGGCTGCTCCCACAAAGGGGCGGCCAAGCTCATCTTCCCTGGCACCCGGAGCTTCCCCTACCAACATAAGCAACGCTTCCGGATTCCCTTCCCCGAGAACAGGCTGTTTAGCCCTCCGGTGTAGGCTACAAGATCGGCATGATTTTACTTGCTTTTTTAGCTCTTCCCAGTTCACGGCCCTCCACCTTCCATGGGGCTTATCCCTACCTTTGTCGGATCTAGGCCTTTAAGCTTTAAGTTTTACAGGATAACTTAACTTAGCTTTAGTAGCTTGTATAACTTTAAGTAGGGCCCTAGCTGCGGATTCTATATCCTCTGAGGACACCACCGCTGATATAACAGCTACCCCATCGGCCCCAGCCTCTATGACTTGGGCAGCGTTACTTAAGTTTATACCTCCGATACCCACCACGGGAACATCGATTTCCCTTTTTATCTGCCGGATGAGCTCTACCCCTACCGGAGGCCCAGCGTCGGCTTTAGAGGTGGTGGCAAAAATAGAGCCCACCCCTAAGTAATCCGCCCCTTGAGCTACGGCTTCTTTAGCTTCCTCTACTGAACCTACCGAAACCCCTAGAATTTTATCTGGTCCGAGGAGCTTCCTGGCCACATCAACGGGTAAGTCCTCCTGGCCTATATGGACCCCGTCAGCCTCTAAAGCTAAAGCTACATCCAATCTATCGTTTACAATAAAACCCGCCCCGGCTTTTTGGGTGAGCCTCCTAATCTCCTTCCCCACCTCTACTAACTTGCGGGCAGGCCAGTTTTTCTCGCGTAGCTGGATAATTGTTGCTCCTCCGGCCAAAGCTGCTTGCACTACTTCCAAAGTATCCCTGCCCCGGGATAACTCCGAGGAGGTGATAACATAAAGATCATATTTCATAGCCCTTTTTCACCTCCGGATAAAAACCCAAGCTCCTTTGGTGTAACACTAATTTTAGGTACCGTAGGCTTGCTCCTTTTCTTCTATCAACCGGCGCACTGCCATCTTTATATCCATTATATCGAAGGGTTTATAAAGAAACTCACTGGCCCCTCGTTCCCAGACCTGTTTTATGGTAGTAGCTTCTAGATAAGCTGTTATGATAATAACCTTAGTAGGGGGAGAAAGGGCTTTGATACGAGGAAGGGTTTCCAGCCCATCCATGACAGGCATCTTAATGTCCATGATCACTACATCAGGCTGAAAAGACCGTACCTTTTGCAAGGCTTCCATCCCGTTAGCGGCTGCTGCTACCTGATACCCTTCCTCGCGGAAGACTAACTCTAAAAGCAGCCGCACGCCTGTCTCATCATCTACTATAAGCACTTTAGCCGGGCTACTCATCCTTCACCTCTCCTGCGAAATTCCTCCTGACCTTCAATTTAAATTCGACCTTGTTTTTCAAAATCCTGCATTAAATGGAAACATGTGCTGCAGCAACGAAATTCTTAAAAAGCTTATGTTGTTCAGGATAAAAATTTGTCAATTCTTCCGGATGCCACTGTACGCCCACTACGAAAACTTCTCCTGTACCTTCTATTGCTTCGATAACTCCATCCTCAGAGGTCGCACTCACCCTTAAACCCTGACCCAATGAGCGTACTGCCTGGTGATGCATGCTATTTACCCCAACTTGGCCACCCAGCCATCTGCCTAATAGCGTGCCGGGTTGTATTTCTACCCTATGGTGTAATGCGTGCCGGGGGCCGCCGGGATTATGCAGGGAAGAACCCAATTCTCGAACTATATCCTGGTAAAGGGTGCCGCCGGCCGCCACATTCAAAAGCTGCATTCCCCGGCAGATAGCTAAAATGGGCTTACCTAAGAAAAGGGCACGTCTAGTAATATAAAGTTCGAACTCGTCCCTCTCCCTTACCACACGGCCCAAGCCTTCTTTAGGTTCCTCGCCATAAAGACGGGGATCTACATCTCCACCCCCTGTTAAAAGGAGACCATCAATTATCTTCAAGTACTCTTCTGCCATCTCTTTAGATCCGGAAGGAAGAAGGAGGGGAATGCCGCCAGCCTGATAGATAGCAGCCACATAGGCGGAATTTAAAAAAACTCTGCGACCATCTGGATCGCTATCACAGGTTAGACCTATAACAGCGGCCACGGGCTGCTCCCTCCTCCCCAGGCTCTTCCACATAAAATAAAAAAGCCTACCCGCACCGGGCAGGTAGACTTGGCCTCTTTAGCCTTTACGCTTATATTTCCGTCAGTCCAAGGCTTATCTCCAAGGCCCGGTTAACCTTTTCCATAGTTTCTTCATCTAGGGCTGCTACCTTTTGCCGCAAGCGGCTTTTATCAATGGTACGAATCTGCTCCGCCAAAATTACCGAGTCTCGCTCCAGGCCGCTTTTGGCTGCGCTTATCTCTACATGGGTAGGAAGCTTAGCCTTATTTATCTGGGAGGTAATGGCAGCTACAATAGTGGTAGGACTATATTGGTTGCCGATATCATTTTGTATAATCAATACAGGTCGGGTACCTCCCTGCTCAGACCCCACTACTGGATTAAGTTGTGCATAGAAAATATCGCCACGCCGCACAAGCATTTTACTTGCACTCCGCCAGTTTACTATCGTAGTAGTTTTGGACCTCCTCCTCTACTGCATAGTTTTCCGCGGCTAGGGATAAATTAATTTGAGCCATTTCTTGGTAACCCCGCTTCATCTGTTCCCGCAAGACCCGGCGTTTACGTTCCGCAATATATAATTTCATAGCTTCCCGGATAAATTCGCTACGGTTGCGCTTCTCTAGGGTAGCCAGTCCGTCCACCTCGGCTAGAAGGCTTTCGGGGAGGCTTATCATGATCCTTTTTACGCCTGGCAAGGAAGGCACCTCCTTGGAGGTATAACAAACAAGCTATATCTAATTATAGCGGCAAATCTTTACCAAGGCAAGTTTCTTCTGCCCTTGTTTCTAGCTTCCTAAGTACGCGCGGTAAATAATTCAGAAGATCTCCTGCTACCAGCCCCCGTTGGCCTTGGGTTCCGGCAGCGTAATCCCCGGCCGCGCCATGCACGTAAGCGCCCAAGGCTGCAGCTACTGGTACTGAGAACCCTTGAGCTATGAGTCCAGCCACTACCCCTGTTAGCACATCGCCGCTCCCAGCGGTGGCCATACCCGGATTTCCAGTCGGGTTAATAAAGGCTTCTCCAGAAGGGGAAGCAATAATTGTCCGAGCTCCTTTGAGCACTACAGTAACCCGCCAATCCTGAGCTGCCCGGGTAGCTACTCCTAGCCTGTCTGCCTGCACCTGTGCTGCGGTAGTTTCTATTAACCTCGCCATCTCCCCGGGGTGAGGGGTTAAAACAGCCTCCTTTTCGGCCTCCCTGAGATACCTTTTATCCTCGGCCAGGGCATTGAGGGCATCGGCATCGATGACCACCGGGCAACAGACCTGCGGGAGAAGCTCTAAAACTAAAGAAACAGTAGCTCTATTACGCGATAAACCTGGGCCTATGGCCAGGACAGTGCACCTCTTAAGGAGCTCTAAAATATAAGAGAGGGCTTCCTGACTTAAAGTCCCTTCTGGCGTCTCCGGTAAACCCTGCGTCATAACCTCTGTTGTCTTTGCCGCCAGTACGTCCTGAAGGCTACGGGGAACGGCCGCGGTAACCAAGCCCGCCCCAGCCCTCAGGGCACCTAAAGCTGCCAGGGCTACAGCCCCTACCATACCCTGGGAGCCCCCCACTACCAGGACATGCCCGAAATTACCCTTATGGGCACTAGGCTCCCTGGGCTTAAGTTGGCCGCTGCACCAATCAGGTGTTAACAACCGCAACTTTAAATTCTGGCTTTCAATAAGCCGCCGGGGTATACCTATGTCCACAACCTCTAGTTTCCCGGCCAGGCTAGCCCCTGGTTCCAGTACCAGCCCCCTTTTAGGAAGGGCAAAGGTTACTGTCCAAGTAGCCTTAATGCAAGGACCGTATACCTGGCCAGTATCAGCGTCGAGGCCTGAAGGGAGGTCTACTGATACTACAGGTTTACCTGCATTATTGATCAATTTAATAACTTCTCCTGTAAGTCCCAAGGCCGCTCCCTTAAACCCTGTGCCAAAAATAGCATCCACTACTAGATCCGCATACAACAGGGAGATGTCAGCCCTCTGAAGATGGCTCTGCTCCAGGATAGGAAGGATCTTTCCTCCCATCTTTTGGTATATTTCCAGATTAGTCCGTGGATCTCCCCGCAGATCCTCTGGCCTAGCTAAAAGAAAAACCTTAACTTCAGCTCCTTCATTATGCAGGTGCCGGGCTACTACCAACCCATCTCCGCCGTTATTGCCTTTACCAACAAAAACCAGTATCCGTTTCCCAGCGGTCCGGCCGCCAAAGTAGCGCCGTATGGATTCGACAACCCTTAAACCTGCGTTCTCCATAAGCACTATGCTAGGTACAGAGTAGTCCCGGCTGGCCGCCCGGTCAATCTCTGCCATTTCTGCTGCGGTAACTACATACATCCCTTTCACCTCCTGGTATTCTAGAGATTTTCCCAGAAGTCTAACCCTGCTTTTCGATTTCAGAAGAACTACCTACCCCTCCTATGGCTACAGCCACAGCATACTCCCGGCTATGGGAAAGGCTTAAAACTATTTCTTTTATCCCCAAAGACCGCGCAAGCTCTGCCATGCGGCCATGGAGCTTCACCTCAGGCGCCCCCAAATTATTATTTAAAACCTCTATTTCTCGCCACCTAAGCTCGCCCCTCCTGAGGCCTAAAACCTTAAATACCGCTTCCTTAGCCGCCCAGCGCGCAGCCAAAGAGACTTCCGGTCGGGGTTTAGCCAAGCAATAAGCTTCCTCCTGAGGGGTAAAAATTTTCTGTAACAACCTCGGGTGCCTCTCTAACGCCCTTTTAATCCGCTCTATCTCCACTATATCGATACCTAGAGCTCCGATCATTCTCGCCTTTCCACAGCCTCCTTGCTTGTATATTTATACTTAAAAGCCCAGCGTTCTACTTTCCTCCCTTTATCCTTCTTTTAAACCATTATCTCCAAGTATTACCTTTATGATTTTCTTTAAGTTTTAAGTCCTCCTCCGGCCTTTATACTTTGTTTTATAATTGTATAGTTAGGTTTCGGCAAAAAATGTCGAATACCTTCTTAAATTTTAAGGGTAGCCGCCCTCCCGGTTAACCTGAAAGGACTTATTTTATTGGTAAGAACCCTAATTGACAAGAACTCTACCTCGGTGTAGCATAAAAGTACTAATATAAGACAGGCAAAAATAATGTAAATTAAATATGCAAAATATTAAGAATGAGGTGCTATACGTTTGCAACCCTGGGTTTTTGTCGCTGGAGCTATCGCTTTAACCATGGGAGAAACCCTAGGGGCAGTAGGGCTATTTAAGGCCCCTTTGTTCCCAGCCATAATTTTTTTTAGCATCCTAAATGCTGCTGCTCTTCTTATCCTCCTCCGCTACCTCCTTCCCCCCTGCCAGGAGGCTTGGAAGGAGGAAAAGGTGTGCCAGGCTCTAGATGCGCCCATAGATCCCACCCTCCAGATCGCCCATCAGACCCTGCCCTACCTCCGGCGAGGACTAAATGAGGCTACCGCTGCCAAGACGGCAGAAATAATCAAAGATATCGCTGAGGTGGCCGCCGTAGCCATTACAGATCGCGAGCGGGTACTGGCCTTTTTGGGGGCGGGTTGTGAAAAACATCCCCCAGGGGAACGTATCCTAACCGAGGCCACTAAGGAAGTCCTGGCCACCGGCCGTTACAAAGTGGTTCACTCTACCCGTGGCCTTAATTGCCCTCGTTATCACTACTGCGAGTGCCCTTTAGCGGCAGCTGTTATCGTGCCCCTTAAGTGCAGAGGTGAAATAGTAGGGGCTCTAAAGCTCTACCAAACGGAGGAAGGTACGCTACCGCCCCAGGTGATCCGTCTAGCCATAGGCCTAGGCGAACTCTTAAGCTTGCAGATCGAGCTATCTGAGATAGACCGCCAGCGGCAGTTGCTGGCTGAAGCGCGACTTGAAGCCCTAAACGCCCAGATAAACCCTCATTTCTTCTTTAATACCTTGAATACTATCATAAATTTCATCCGCACCAACCCTGAGCGCGCCCGCATGCTTCTTATGCGTCTGGCCAACCTCTTCCGCCAGACCTTAAACCGCCGCGGCAGTTTCACTACTTTAAGGGAAGAGCTGGCCTACGTACGCAATTATCTTACCCTGGAGAAAGCTCGCTTTGGCGACAAATTCCGCTATGTCCAGGATGTACCCTTAGAAGTTTTAGACTATCATCTGCCGGTTTTAAGCCTGCAACCCCTGGTAGAAAATGCCCTCCACCACGGTATTTTACCTAAGGAGGGTCCTGGAGTGGTACGCGTATCCGCCCGCCTCCAAAATGGAGAGCTACAGATTACAGTAAGTGACGACGGTGTAGGGATAGCCCCCGAAAGGCTACCCCACGTGCTGGAACCGGGATGCGGCTCTGGAAACGGTGTAGGCCTAAGCAATGTAAATTTACGTTTTCAAAGTCTCTACGGCCCCGAGTACGGGCTTAAGCTTAAAAGTGAAGTCGGCCGGGGTACGGAAGTAGTTTTAAGAGTTCCAGTTCTACCCCTCCCATCTTCCATAAGGGAAAGCTATAGAGGCAGTCTAAACTAAGACTCTATTTAGAAACGGTAAAGTAAAAGTAAATGCAAAATTTGGCAACAAAAGGAGAGGAGGCGCCTATGGCTAAAATTAAAGCCCTCATAGTGGACGATGAATACCCCGCCCGGCAGGAGCTAAGATTTATGCTGGAAGAATTTAAAGATGTAGAGATCGTAGGAGAGGCCACCAATGCTAAGGAAGCCTTAAGCCTCATCAGTGCCCTGGATTATACCGTAGTCTTCCTGGATATAAACATGCCGGGGATGAACGGTTTAGAGCTTGCCCGGGCGCTACAAGAAAAAGGTAATTCCCCCTTTGTAATCTTTGTAACCGCATACGAAGAATATGCTCTTAAAGCCTTTGAAGTAAATGCCGTAGATTACCTGCTTAAGCCCTTTGAGACCCGCCGTCTGCGCCAGGCTTTAGAGAAGGTCCGCCGCCTCTTAGAACAAGGTCAGGGAGGCCGGCAGGCCAAGGTCGAGGAAGTACCTCGTCCTCCAGAACCAGATAGCCGTCTTAACCGTATACCTGTAGAGAAGGAAGGCAAAACCATCCTTTTGGATCAAAACGATCTTTACTATGCTTACACCCAAAACGATAGCGTTTATCTAAAAACCTTTGCCGAACATTACTCCACGCGCTATACTCTAAAAGAGCTCCTTAACCGTCTGGATCCTAATATTTTCTTCCGCACCCACCGCTGTTATATTGTGAATCTCACTAAAGTAAGGGAAATAGTGCCCTTCTTTAACGGTACCTATACCCTTATCCTCTCCGACAAAGAGCATAGCGAAGTGCCTGTAAGCCGCAACCAAGCCGGACCCCTTAAAGCTCGCCTCGGCCTCTAAAACGGAAAAAAGATACCGTCAGGAGCAGGACCGGTAAGCTTACCAACACCACCAATCCTAAGGGCTGCAAAAAGAAAAAGAAGCGCTTAACATCAAAGGTACTCCGCGGATAGATAGCCAAGAAATACACCACGGGAAGTTGGTAAAAAGCCAACATCCGGTAATCTTTAAGGTGGAAAAGGCGGGCTAAAAGATAAGAACTAGCCCACAGCAGGGAAGAAACGGTAGGCAAGACGATAATTATCCATAAGGAGATAAATAATAAGCTTATCCGTTCAATAAAAGTGCCCGCAAACTCCGCAAGCTGCGTTACGGCCAGCCCAGGAATGAGGGTGTACTTAAGTTTATCTACTCCTAATACGCCTTGGCAAGTGGTTAAAACAGTGATAACTACTACCATAACAAGCAAATACCCTAGACTAGCTGCTTTCCAGGCTTCCTTAGGTTTCTGCATAAAGGGAACTAAAATAAGAAAGAAACTCATCTCTTCCGCGTTGCTTATGCGCCATAAAGCAAGCTTTATCACCGGCCAGGGACCCTGAGGTAAAAAGGGCAAAAAATTATCCAAGCGCACCCGGGGAATAACGAGGATAAAAAGGAGCATAGTGAGGGGTAGGAAAATGATTACAATAACGACACAGGCCCGGGCCAAGGGCTCTAAACCCTGCTTGGCTAGATAGGCGGCCGTTAAAATGAAAGAAAATAGTATTACTTCCATGGGAGTGCGGGCCAGTAAAGAGCTCTTAATTACGTCCACCGTTACCCGGCTTACTTCGGCAGAAAGGCTAAGCCAATAAACATATACCGGAAGGCTTAAAAGCCAGCCCAGCCACTTGCCTACCAATAACTGGCTATAACCCAGCAAATCCAAATGGGGAAATTTCATAGCCAGCTTGGTAACAAGGTAGATGGCCCCCAGACTGGTCAAAGTCTCTAAAGGGGAGACCAGCCAGGTATCCACTCCCACCTTGTCCACAATATCTTTAGCCCCGACTAAAGTACCTACTTCGATCATGGCGGCTACAGTTAAAAAGAAGACTTCCGGGGTGCCTATCCTTTCGCGGGTAAGCACTTTTAACTCACCATTCCTGTACGCCTTATTTTAACCTTAACTTCCACGTGGACAGGTGCACGGGCGTACAGTTCCCGCCAGTTTTCTTTAACCTGTTGCCACCAGCGTGGTTTTACTTCTTCAATCCTTTTTCCGAACCCCAGTACATCCGCCTGGTATTCCTTCTGCAGTTTAGCTACCACCTCTTCTACACGCCCCTTCATAATTTCAGCCGCGCGGGCTTCGATATAACGGAGAAGAGTGGGATTAAAGGGCTCTGTAGAACCTATTCTCTCTAGAATATCAGCCGTAACATCTAGCTTAACATTAAACTCGGGCCTATCCCCTTTCACCTGGGCCTTTATCTTGTTCTTTACCCCACAAAGTTCCAAGGTAAAGACGCGCTTAAGTTCTGGTAAAGGTAAAGGAACAATATCTCCTCCCCTGGCTTCGCCGATAACCCATGAAGCAGCCTGGGTTTCCTCCGGACTAAGCCAGCCCACCAGTTTCCCTTCTTTAATTATCCCCGTACCGCTAACCTCTAGCTCCAAGGAATCCTGGCCGGGTACCGTCCTTACGCGGGAAAGTAGGATATCCCTGCCGCCATAAAGGGCAGCGAATATTTCCAGCAAATTATGCTTAACAAAACGCGAGGTTCTGATCTGCCGTTCAGACTGCTCCTGCAGAAACATGCTTACACTGCGGGCGAATTTAGGGCGGGCAGAAAAGATCTCCTCTGCCCGTCCTTGAGCTAAAAGCACTGTAATGGCTAGATAACTTTCCCTGTTGCGAGCCCAAAAATCAATAACTTCCTCAAGTTTCTCCCTCCGAGCCAGCTCTTCTCCGATTAAAAGTAGCTTCTGATGGCCGAAGAAAAGTTGTCTCTCTGAACGGGTAGCCGCCTTTCGCATGGCTTCAGCAAAGGTAGTTCCGGTAACCGTTAAGCGCCAGGTAGGCAAGGTCTCCTCCCGGCCTTCGCCCCCTCCTCCACCTCCACCTCCAGGCCGGGTGGCCATACGCCGCAAGATAGGCATCTCTAAGGTCAATTTAAACTTTTCCGGGGAGGAAGATATAAAATCTACAAAGGCACCTAAAACCAAGGCCCGCCGTTCTAAATCCAGGTTATCCCAACAGCCGGTCAAAAGCACAATTTTAAGTACAACTACCGCCGTTAAAATACAAAGGCTTCTCCTCTTTTCCACTCATCCATTCCCTGCCCTGAAAAACTTTAGTCCACATCATGTATAAACCGCCTCTTCCACCTTGGGTGGCTCCACTTGGCTGTCTTAAAAACTTTAGTCCACATTATGTCTTGTCCTTGTTTATATTCTTATGTACTCTCTCCCTTACCTCTATAAGCTTCCTCCTTTACTCCCCTATACGCTTCTCTTCCAAAGGCTTAACATAAAGAGGCCGCGTACGGTGTTTAAACAACGGGGCACGGTATACGCTATCTTTAAGATCTTGTAATGTCCAGGGCGCCCAGGGTTTAAGATAAGGTACCCCAAAACTTTTAAGGGTGACTAGGTGAACAAGGATGAGCATCAAACCCAGGATAATGCCGTAAAGCCCGAAGATAGCCGCCATTATCATAAGGAAAAAACGCAAAATACGTATGGCAATAGCAGCATCGTAACTAGGGATTACAAACCCAGCTATAGCAGTTAAGGATACCACGATCACCATAGCCGAGCTCACTATCCCCGCCTGTACCGCCGCCTGGCCCAAGATAATAGCGCCCACGACACCCAAGGTCTGGCCCAGAGGGCTGGGCAGCCGGATACCAGCTTCCCGCAAAAGCTCCAGGGTGGATTCCATAATAAAGGCTTCTATGATGGTAGGAAAAGGTATTCCCTCTCGCCCAGCACCAATGGAGATGGCTAGTGATGTAGGTATCATCTCAGGATTAAAAGAAACCATGGCTATGTACATAGAAGGAAGGATTAAGGCCATGATGGATCCTAACAGACGTAATAAACGAATAAGCACAGTAATAAACCACCGGTGGTAGAAGTCTTCTGGGGTATGTAACAAGGTATTAAAAGTGGCCGGAACGATCAAAACGAAGGGGGTATTGTCGGTTAAAATCACCACCCTTCCTTCTAATAAAGCTGCCGCAGCTTCATCTGGCCGTTCTGTGTTCTGGATTTGGGAAAAGGGGGAAGACCACTTATCTTCTATCAATTGCTCGATAAAGGCGCTCTCCAGGATCCCATCTATGTCAATCCCCTTAATACGCCTTTCTACTTCCTCTACCAAAGCCGGGTCTGCTACTCCTGCCAGATACATAATCCCCACTGCTGTCCGGGTCCGCCGGCCAAGGAAATAAGTTTTTAGTTTTAATTGGGGATCCCGTATACGGCGACGGAGAAGGGTAGTGTTGGTACGCAGGCACTCCGAAAAGCCTTCCCGAGAGCCCCGGATAAGGGATTCTGCCGGGGGCTCTTCTACACCCCGGTGCTCCCAGCCACATACCTCGAGGGCCAGGACTTCTTTAATTCCATCGAGAAGGAGCAAAGCAAACCCGCTCATGAGAAAAAGGGCTGCTTCCCTTAAATCCTTCATTTCCTCAATATGGGCTACCGTAACGAGGGAATCCCGCACCTGCCGGAAAAACCATCCAGGGGAGGTTAAAAAAGGCGCGGCTAAAGGCGCCTCCAAGAGCAAAGCTTTTACCACCTGAGTGTCCACCATGTGGTTATCTACTAGGCCGTCGACATAAATGAGTATAGCCTCCCGGCCTTCCAGCCCCCCGATTTTTAAGCGGCGATACACCACATCCTGGCAATCCTTTAAAAGCTCTTGAAACAACTTTAGATTAGCTTCTAAGTTATAATGAAAAGGAATAGGCCTAGCTTCTCCTTCATCGGCTAAAGGAGAAGCCAGACGGTAACGCTGGGGAAGTTTATCCCGGCTCTCTGAGGGTACCGCCTCCACAGTATGATGGTTTCCTATTTTTCTAGTCCTTCGGAAATAGCGCCTAGAAGTAGGAGCCACCAAAAAAGCCCTCCTATACCAGGCTTTTATTACTTTAGCCTGTACAGGAAGGCTTGGGGGTATACATTTCCTCTGCTTTACAGGTACCGAGCCGAAACAGTTTGCTATCTGCAGGAAAACTTCCATGTTCAAAAACAAGCTCGAAAAAAGACCTCACCTCAACAAAAAAACAAAAGAATGTTAAGTAATGATTATCCTATATCCTGCAAAAATCGTCACAAAGGTTATCCAGTAAAATCCGGTAATAAGCATAGCCACCCAAACTTATATCACGCCCTGGGTTTTAAGATATATATTGGCTTGGGAGCGTTCTTCATCGGAGCTCTCTTGTAACTATTTAAAGGTGGCCGATGAAGGTAGAGCTATCAAACAAATGCCCTGGGGTGCCATTCTTTTCGTTTGTGGAGGGTAATGTTGGAGGTATGGAGCTTTTCGCCAGCATAATCGCTAGATTTTCTACGCCTTTTACCATTACGCTAGTGACGGGATTTATTGCCGGCTTAATTTCAGCTTATGCCAGCACTACTGGCGTTATTTTGCCAGCATTTATCCCTATGGCTCCTATTCTTTTGGAAAAAGTTGGTTTACCATCCACAGAATTGCTTTCTTTGATCTCCGCCATAGCTGTTTGCGGTTTTCTGACCGATATGAGCCCCTTATCCACTACTGGCGCCCTTTTTTACGCTAATGCTGGCCCTAAAACCGATAAGCAAAAGCTTTTCCGCAATATGCTAATTTGGGGTCTTTCCATGTCTATAGTTGGTGCTATAGTAAGCTGGATATACTTTAGCGTTTTGCACTTGGCATGATCCATATTTTTAGCCTACTAAAATAATAGCATAGGCCTGCTCTAAACTCCCCAAGGCAATCATTTTGCCTTGGGGAATCATCTAATTTCCATTTAGCAATAGTTTTCGTCTATCTATCTAAACCAAGTTAAATTATATTTAATCATCCACCTCCAGACCATCTCCACTTTCACTCCGTACCCTCTCCGATTTTTGAACATTTGAATGATAAAGTAACACTGAATCTTGGCTATTATTTACAGCGAATATCCGCCCGCAATACTCCTCAGTAGGAAGCGCAGTAGGCATAACTAAAACAGGCTGGGGTACCTCTTACACCCCAGCCTTAAAAGTTAAGGCAGTTAATCCCCAACTTTAACTTTAAGCGCTAAACTTTTCTAAGCGGCCAGCATGGGCTAACATTAAATTCATGGTGTATAAAAGGGGAAATTGGCCCAGCATACCCCGAGCACAAGCATATTCGTTAAAGCCAGCTTTTCTTTCTGCGCGTACCCAGTGCGAATGTAACAAAAAGGGAACCGGGTGCCAGCTATGGGCAGCATATATGGAAGGGGTAGAATGATCGCCGGTAATCACCAGTACATCAGGCTTTAGCTCTAGGATAGAAGGGAGGTGTTTATCGAAATCCTCTATTACTTTGATCTTACCATTAAAGTTGCCGTCCTCTCCTCTAGAGTCCGTAGCCTTTATATGTAGGAAGAAAAAGTCATACTCGTCCCAGTGTTCTTTTAAAGTGTTTATTTCATCGGCAAGTGTCTCGCCCTTTAAAGTAAGGATATCCATCCCTACTAAAGAGGCTAATCCCCGGTACATAGGATACACGGCAACAGCCCCGGCTTTCAGTTTAAAGCGCTCAGGAAAAGGTGTGAGACCTGGCTGGCGGGAGAAGCCGCGCAAGAGAGCATAATTAGTCTGGGGCTCCTCAGCCAATATTTCACCTATTTTTTCTAGAAGCTTGTGTGCCACATTAGCTGTGCGGCTGGCCTCAGGTACTAGAGGCTCAGGAGTTAGTGGTGCTGCTCCCTCTTTCTGCGGATCAGTATCCTTCACCCTGGCATCTAGCCCCTCTCCCCTTAATACAACCACGAACCGGTGCTCTTTGACTGGCCGGATGAATACTTCTACCCCCTCAATCTCCCTGATCTTTTCTTGCAGTATTTGGCATATTCTAACTGTATGCTCAGTGCTCGGCCGCCCTGCCCGGCGGTCGGTAACTATTAGCTTATCTCCCCTTTTTTCTACAGTGCAGAAATTGCCCCGGATAGCTATATCCTGAGGTTTAATGTCAAAACCTATACCCAAAGCCTCTAAGATCCCCCGGCCTATCACATATTTTATCGGGTCATAGCCAAAGAGGGCTAAGTGCCCAGCACTAGAACCTGGGGTTATACCTGGCATCACTGGGTGAGCCAGCCCTAAGGAAGACCTAGCAGCTAGCTCATCTAGGTTGGGTGTAGATGCAGCTTCTAATTCGGTCTTATTACCTAGTTCTGGAACGGGCAAACCACCTAGTCCATCTAGGACTATAAGTACCATCTTGGTTTGGCCAGGCTGTGATAACTCTTCCAGAAGAGATTCAAACTGCAATTTGTAGAAACCTCCTTTAAAGGTACTTTCTCCACGGAATATATTTTAACTAAAACCTATTAAGTTGGCTAATACGTTAAAAGGCCCGCCGCACATCAACCCAGTAGCCATAAAAAGTGTTCCACTTCTCCTGGACAGTCCAGCGGGTAGACCGAGGGAAATACTTGGCCCATAGAGGATTATCCCTCCTTCCTCTTTAGGTTTTTCCTGGTAAAAACTGGCAAGCAATAAACTTCTCCTCTAAAGGTCTCCTAAAATTCTTTTAGCCCTGGCGCTATGGCCAGGGCTAAGGAGGCTCCTACTCTACGGTTACGCTTTTGGCCAGGTTACGGGGTTTGTCTATGGGACATCCCCTGGCTTTAGCTACATAATAAGCTAGAAGCTGTAAAGGTACAGCAGAGACCAAGGGAGATAGAAGCGGATGGATACGCGGGAGGTAAATTACCCGGTCGGCTTCGTTAGCCACCGCCTCATTTCCTTCCAAAGCCAAGGCTAATACCCAAGCTCCGCGGGCTTTAACTTCTTTTATGTTGCTTAACATTTTCTCCAGCAGGTCCTCTTGGGTAGCCAGGGCTATCACGGGTGTCCTGTCTTCTATAAGAGCCAGAGGGCCATGTTTAAGTTCCCCTGCCGGGCAGGCCTCGGCATGGAGGTAAGAGATTTCCTTAAGTTTAAGAGCTCCTTCCAAAGCTACCGCATAATCTAGCCCTCGGCCCAGGTAAAAGGCGTGCTCATAGGGCGCTATGTTGCTCGCCAATTCTTGTATTTCTTGTTCTAGCTCAAGTACCTTTTCCACCTTTGAAGAAGCCAGAGCTAACTCCCTGGCCAGTTCTAAAGCCCAGGGAGCCTCCCCCCTTGCCCGTCCCAGGTAAAGGGCTAAGAGGTATAAAGCTGCAAGTTGGGTGAGGTAGGCTTTGGTAGAAGCTACGGCTATTTCGGGTCCGGCCCAGGTGTAAAGCACATCATCGGCTTCCCGGGCTACCGAACTTCCAACTACATTAGTAATGGCCAGTACCCTAGCTTTATGCTTCTTAGCTTCCCGTAAGCCGGCCAGGGTATCCGCTGTCTCGCCCGACTGGCTGATGACCAGGGCTAAGGTGTGTTCGTCTAAAATGGGCTGCCGGTAACGGAATTCGGAAGCCACATCAAATTCTACAGGCAGGCGCAAGAGCTTTTCCCATACATATTTACCTGCCATCCCCGCGTAAGATGCCGTACCGCAAGCTATAAGCACTACCTTTTGCAAAGCCCGGGCTTCTTCAGGTTTTAAATTTACCCCCTCTAACTTAACCTCTCCAGAAGCCACATCTAACCGGCCGGCCAGAGTATCCCGCAAAGCCCGGGGCTGTTCGTGGATCTCCTTAAGCATGAAATGGGGATAGCCGCCTTTTTCGGCCGCTTCTAAATCCCAGGTAACGTGGAATACTTGTTTTTCCCGGGGCTTGCCGTTGGAATCCAGGATGCGGGCGCCTTCAGGTGTAATATAAACTACCTCGCCGTTCTCCAAGATATACGTATCCCGGGTGTAAGGAAGCAAGGCCGGGATGTCGGAAGCCAGGAAAGTCTCCCCTTTCCCCACACCTACAATAAGTGGGCTATCCTGGCGTACGCCTACCATCTCCTCCGGGTGGTCCGGGCTTATGATAGCCAAGGCATAGGAGCCCTGTAATTTAGGTAATATACTTTGAACTGCTTGCAGGAGATCACCGCAATAATAATGCTCTATAAGGTGGGCTAACACTTCAGTATCTGTTTCGGAAAGAAAATGGTGGCCCTCCGCAAGGAGCCATTGCTTTAGCTCTTGGTAATTTTCAATAATCCCATTGTGCACCAAGGCAAACTTCCCGCTACAATCTACGTGCGGGTGAGCGTTAATATCGTTGGGGCGGCCGTGGGTTGCCCAGCGGGTATGACCGATGCCAAGCCGCGCTGAGCCAAAGTAACCGTTAAGATGGGTTTTAAGCTCTGCCAGCTTGCCCGCCCTTTTAGCCACCTTAAGTTGCCTTCCATCTAGCACCGCTATACCGGCGGAATCGTACCCCCGGTATTCGAGCCTTTCCAATCCTTCCAGCAACACGGGTACCGCCTCCCGGTAACCCTGGTAACCGATGATCCCGCACATCTTAAGGTTCCTCCCTCTCCCCATTAAAATTTGGCCAGTTTGAGTTCCCCAGAGCCTACATGGAAAAAAGAGCCCCCGCTTAATAAAGTGGACATGGAGAGCGAAAACATAAGCCCCCTAAGGTGAAAAAACTTCTACCCTCTAAGCCTTGCTAGTAGAAGGAGGCACGAAGGGAAAAGGAATAAACTAGATGGGCTCTATGGGAGAGAGATTAAAGGTTACCCGGCGCCCTTTGTCCCCGGGATTGCTCCTGGGTTTTGTAGCGCCTTTAACGGTCGTAACCAACCGAGGGGCACCCGCCGAAAACCTCGATTAACCCCTTCCTCGTCAACCGCCAGTTCAAAAGCAAAAAAACATACTTTTACCTGGCGGTCCAGGCGCTTAAGCTTCATTCTGTCTATATCCTAGCTTTAATCTCTCCCCCAGAGGAAAAATTCCCTTTTGTATTTTCTAGTACATCACCTCCTTGCGCTAGGTTTTTTAATCTATGCTGTGCAATCTCTATAATGCTCATCTTTCTGTAATTAAAAACATGCTTTTTAGCTCCACTTCCTGGCTGCTTTTTCCAAACAGCTTAAAATCTCCCGGAGTTCCTCTTCATCAGGCCCTTCAGCCATAAGCCTTAAGAAAGGTTCGGTACCCGAAGGCCGGACCAGTATCCGGCCCCGCTCTCCCAACTTTTCCCGGGCCTTTTCTACTTCTGCTAAAAGAACGGGATCGGCCATGGCCTTTTCTTTATCCCGCACAGGTACGTTCACCAACAACTGGGGGAGGCGGGGCATAACTGCTGCTAGCTCTTTTAAGGATTTTCCTGTCTCTTTTATAACTTGCAAAAGCTGTAAACCGGTGATCAAACCATCCCCTGTACTATTATATTCTAGAAGAATAATATGGCCCGATTGCTCCCCCCCTAGCACGGCACCTGTACGGAGCATCTCTTCTAAAACATAACGGTCTCCCACCTGAGTCTGATATACTTTGATACCGGCTGCAGTCAAGACCCGGTGGAGGCCGTAGTTGCTCATAACCGTAACTACCACTTTTTCGCCCGGAAGGTTCCCCTGCTGTTTCCGGTGCAAAGCCAAGATGGCCATGATGGCATCCCCGTCTACCACCTGGCCCTCTCCATCCACTGCAATGACCCGGTCGGCATCTCCATCAAAAGCTAGACCTACGTCGGCCCGGAATTCCTTTACAGCTTTGGCCAAAACTTCAGGATGAGTTGAACCGCAACCTACATTGATGTTAGTACCATCGGGAGCATTGTTAAGTACTATAATATCTGCCCCCAGGCGGCGGAGGGCCTCCGGGGCAACTTGGTAGGCAGCACCGTTGGCCACATCTAACACTACTTTAAGCCCTGCAAGGGCCTTTTTAGCCGTAGAGCAGACATAAGATATATACCTATCAGCACCCTCTAAAACTTCCCACGCCCGTCCCAGATCCCCTCCCGTAGGCCGGGGCAGCTCATCCCTTTCCTTTAACACTTCCCTTTCGATCTCTTCTTCTACAGGGTCCGGTAGTTTAAAGCCCTGGGAGCTAAAAAACTTAATACCGTTATCTGCTACCGGATTATGGGAAGCTGATATAACCACTCCGGCGTCAGCTCCTAAAGATTTAGTTAGCCAGGCCACCGCCGGAGTGGGTACAATCCCTACCTTAAGCACATCACCGCCTACTGAGCAAATGCCGGCCACCAAGGCGGCCTCCAGCATATCTCCAGAAATCCTAGTATCTTTTCCTACCACCACCCGCACCCGGGTACGGCCCTGGGCTAAAACAGCAGCGCCCGCCCGGCCCAGCTTAAAGGCTAGCTCCGGGGTAAGTTCCCTGTTGGCCACGCCCCGCACACCATCGGTTCCGAACAGTTTCCCCACTCTACCCCACCCTTTCAATCTCCACTATTACCCGGACCCGCGGGAAGCTACTTAGCTGGATACCAGGTGGTACCTCCAATTGGCTCTCGGCTGTAACGTTTTTACGGGCCCCGGCTATGTTAATAGGTGTAGTATAAAGATTGTCTAAAGTAGCCAGTATGTTATAGGGGGCCAATACCTCTACTACCTCGGGATGTAAAATAACCCTTTTTATCTGGTAGCCAGGTGCTGGCTCCCCTACCAGCCTTGGTTTAATAGGCACCATGCGGCTGGGCATGTCCTGGACTATAGGGATAAATACCTCCACGTTTTCTGGCTTAGTAGTAAGCCAGCGGCTTAAAGGGCGGCCTTCCCGGTCTGTTATCTGCACAGGCAATTGAGCTAGGTAATTTCCCCGGGCCTGCTCTATATTTACTTCTACAAACACCTTTCCTATCTCCTTAAGGAACGCTTCTGGTCCCGAAACTATAACTTGAGAAGGCCTGATAACGGGCTCTAAGGCCCGGTAGCCGCTAGCAGGCTCTCCACTTAAATTAGCCTGGACAGGGAAGGAAACTTCTTTGACTTGCTCTACCTTCACGGTTACCTGGGACGGATTAACTCTGACTAATCTTATCCCCTCCGGCAGGGTTACCTGAACCGGAAGTGTACTCTCACCTACCTTGGCTGTCCTGAGATCTACATAAGCCCTGATATCCCTGGGTAATAAATTTTGGATTTGCCCCCTGCGGCCCTCTACTCTTAAACTTACTTCCGAAGGCAAATCGACCACAACCAACCCCGCACTTAAATTCTCCACTTCCAAAGGGACACGTACCACTTGCTCAGTAGTGGGATTCTGTTCTGAAGTCACATAAAACCAAAGTATAAGGGCTAAGGTTATAGCTAGAAGCTTTATACCCAAATTTTCCCGCCAGCGTTCAAGCATCCTTTAGGACCTCCAGGGCCAGAAGAAGGAGCCATGATTGGACTGGGGTAAAAGCAGGCTCTGTAACACCTCGCGCAAGTTCTTTTCATCTAGGAAACGGATGAGCCTTCCCCCTTCAGCCACCGATACAGCCCCTGTCTCCTCCGAAACAACTATAACAACCGCATCAGAAATCTCGCTCACTCCTAAAGCCGCCCGGTGTCTGGTACCCAACTGCTTGCTGAGGTAAGGGCTGTCAGATAAAGGAAGGAAGCACCCTGCTGCCACTACCCGATCACCCCGAATGATGGCGGCTCCATCATGAAAGGGAGTAAGAGGAACAAATAAGTTTATAAGAAGTTCGGCCGAGACCACGGCATCTACACGGATGCCAGTTTCAATATAATCGTTTAACCCCGTCTCCCGCTCTATTACCATAAGAGCACCTGTTTTGCTTTTAGCCAGCACCTGCGCAGCCCTCACTAGTTCACTAATAATCCGCGCCATATCTTCCGCACCCAGCAACCTAAACGGCCGTGCAAAAAATTTGCCCCGGCCAAGCTGTTCCAGGGCGCGACGTAGTTCAGGTTGAAAGACTACCGGTAGGGCCACTACAATCATTAAACGTAGCTGGCTTAGGATCCAAGTAATGGTAGTGAGCTGCAATTTTTCTGCCACTACCGAAGCTACCACTAGAACGCCCAGCCCTTTAAGCAACTGGACCGCCCTGGTTCCCCGGATGAGGAGAAGAAAGCGGTAGATTACATAAGACACTATAGCAATATCTATAATAAGGCGCAATATATCACCAAAATTTAAGTGGGTAAGGTACGACCAGAGGGCTTCTAAAAATCCCATATCCCTCACCTTCATTCGCTAGAAGGTTTTAAAATCCTTCTTTAAAATTCTATCTTTCTTCTATCTTTCCCCTTTTTGTCAGTTGCAGAACCCTTAAGCCTTAAGCTAGAATAAAGCGTAAAGGAGGCAGAATAAGTTTGCGCCGGTTTATTTCCTTAATTTTAATATGTTTTCTCTCTGGCCTGTTAGTGGCTTGGCAACTGCGAGCCCAACTGGCCAACGCGGCCCAAAACAAAAAAGATGCCGGGCTTATAGAGGTTATCCGCACCTTGGAAGAAGAAAATAAAGGGCTAGAAGAAAAGATCGTTGCTTTACGCCAAAAACTAGAAGAAACACAAAAAAGCCAAGCCAGCTTTGAAACCACTTTATCAGGGTTGCAAAAGCAACTAGATGAACTCAAAATCCTGGCAGGCCTTACTCCCTTAACAGGTCCAGGTATAATCATCACTTTAGATGATAACAAAGCTGGAGCCGAAGCGGCCAAGACGAGTTCTCCTGCAACCTACAATCCCGAAAACTATATCATCCATGATAAGAATCTCCTCTATTTGGTCAACGCCTTGAAGGCTGCAGGGGCAGAGGGTATAGCCATAAATGACCAGCGTCTGGTAACTTCCTCGGATATAAGATGCGTGGGTACAGTCATCCTGGTAAATTCTACCCGTCTGGCCCCGCCTTACGAAATAAAGGCTATAGGTGACCCGGAGAAGCTAGAGAGGGCCATCTTAAACTCGGAGGAATTTATTTATTTAAAGAGCCGGGAGTTCCCTGTCAAATTGGTTAAGAGCCCTCAGATAATACTCCCTGCTTATAAAGGTGGGTTCCCCTCTCAACATACCAAGCCATCTACCTAAAGGGAGGAAGCAGCCTGTGCCCCGTTTAAAGGCCTGGACCCAAGCCTGTTTAACAATAGTTCTCCTCATCCTGGGTATACTTTTGGCCTTGCAGTTTCGTACGCAGAGGCTTTTGGCCAGCTCATTAGAAGCCCAGAAAACCGGGGATCTGGTGGCCATGTGGAAAAACTCTAATGCCAAACGCAGCCAGCTTATTCAAGAAATCAACGAGCTTGAAGGACAGCTCCAATCTTTAACTAGTGCCTGGGGGGAAAGCGATAAAGCCCAGACTGCCCTGGAAAAGGAGATCCTGCGGTTGAAAACTGCTCTAGGCCTTATCCCTGTAAAAGGCCCCGGTATAACTGTAACCTTCACAGGGGAGTCTCCCCTGTTAGATACAGATTTGATAGACCTAATCAATGAGCTCTGGGTTTCCGGCGCGGAAGCCATCGCCATAAATGATCACCGGGTTACTCCGGCTACCTTTATAGTAGATAAGGAGGAGGGGCCTAGCATCTACCATACGGTCAACGGCCAGAAACTTCTCTACCCTATCGTCATAAAAGCCATCGGTGACCCCGATACCCTTGAAAAGGGCCTGACCTTTACGGGTGGTATTCTCGATAATTTGAACACCCTCTATAATATCCGGCCAGATATCAAAAAGCATCAGGAAATTAAAATTCCGGCAGCTCCACTGGTAAACTTAAAATACGGCCGTCCTAGCAAAGAATCCTTTTAAGCTCCTGCGATCTTCCTTTGAGCGCCTTCTTTAAGCAAAGCGTACTCCATACTATCCAGCAACGCTTCCCAGCTAGCTTCGATGATGTTGGTAGATACTCCCACCGTGCTCCAGGAACTGTTAGCATCCCGGGATTCAATCAATACCCTTACTTTAGCGCTGGTAGCCGCCGCCTCATCCAGCACCCTAACTTTGTAATCGGTCAGGCGCATACGCCGTATGGCGGGGAAGAATTCTTCCAGGGCTTTCCGCAGGGCATTGTCCAGGGCGTTGACCGGGCCGTTTCCTTCTGCCGCCGTGTGTACTACCCGGTCCCCTACCCGGAGCTTAACAATGGCCTCAGCAGTGGCTTCCTGGTCTTCTCTCTTTTCCACCAATATGCGGAAGTAATCCACCTGGAAGGGCTGGTGGTATTCCCCGCTGGCCTTACGTAAGAAAAGCTCTAAGGAAGCCTCGGCTCCCTCAAACTGGTATCCCTGCCGTTCAAGCTCCTTAATGCACTCTACCACATCGCTAGTTTGCCGGCCGTCAAGTTTAAGGCCCATCTCCGCGGCCTTATACTTCAGGTTACTAGCCCCGGCCAACTCCGAGACTAATATCCGCCTTTTATTCCCCACCTTCTCAGGAGGAATATGTTCATAAGTGGAAGCATTTTTCATAACCGCGCTGACGTGGATACCACCCTTATGGGCGAAGGCACTATACCCTACAAAGGGCAGGTTGTTGGGCTGGACAACGTTGGCTATCTCGCTCACATACCGGGATACTTCCGTCAGTTCCTGCAGGTGCCCGGGGGGCAGGCACTGATAACCCAGCTTTAGCTCTAAATTAGGGATTACTGAGCAAAGGTTAGCGTTACCGCACCGCTCTCCAAACCCGTTAATGGTCCCCTGCACCTGGCGGCACCCGGCCATGACCGCAGCTAGAGTATTGGCCACCGCCAGCTCACCATCGTTATGGGTGTGTATACCCAAAGGCTTATCTATAACTTGGCGCACCCGCTTAACGGCCTCTTCTATTTCCCCTGGAAGGCACCCGCCGTTGGTATCGCAGAGCACGATCCAGCTAGCTCCTGCCCTGGCCGCCTCTTTAAGGCAGGCCAGAGCATAATCGGGATTGTTCTTATATCCATCGAAGAAGTGTTCGGCATCATAAACAACCTCCAGCCCCTGCTCCACCAGGAAACCTACCGTCTCCCTGATCATGGCCAGGTTTTCTTCTAAGGTGGTACCTAAAGCTTGGTAAACATGAAGGTCCCACGTCTTGCCGAAAATAGTGGCCACCTTAACGCCTGCCTGCAGAATGGCTAAGAGGTTTTCGTCCTCTTCTACCCTACCCCCGGGTTTCCGTGTCCGGCCAAAGGCAGCAAGCCTAGCATGGCGGAAAGCTAATCCTTTAGCCCGCTCAAAAAACTCCATATCTTTAGGGTTGGCCGCGGGCCAGCCGCCTTCAATATAGTCCATGCCGAAAAGATCTAGACGCGTAGCTATTTTAATTTTATCTTCCACCGAAAGGCTTATACCTTCAGCCTGGCTTCCATCCCGTAAAGTAGTATCGTAAAGGTATATCTTTTCCGCCATACTACCTCTACCCCTCTTCCACTGCCTTCCTTACCAGCTCTCCCATTTCTTCAGTGTTGACTAAGATGGTTCCTTCACTAAAGATATCTAGCGTCCGGTAGCCCCGTTCTAAAACTTTGTTCACGGCGTTCTCTATATCTCGAGCTGCTTGTTCCATTTTAAAGGATATCCTGAGCATTAAAGCTGCTGACAATATAGTGGCTAACGGATTGGCCTTATTTTGGCCCGCAATATCAGGAGCTGAACCGTGGATAGGCTCATACAGGGCGGTCTGCCCTCCTATACTAGCCGAGGGTAGCATCCCAATGGAACCGCTCAACACCGAAGCCAGGTCGCTTAAAATATCGCCAAAGGTATTCTCCATAACCAGAACATCGAACTCCCGCGGCTTACGGATGAGCTGCATGGCACAGTTATCTACATACATGTGTTCTAGCTTTACGTCAGGGTACTCTTCGGCCAGCTTTTGCGCCGTCTCTCTCCAAAGGCGGGAGGTTATAAGTACGTTAGCCTTATCCACCGAGGTAAGCTTCTTCTTGCGCGATCTCGCCAGCTCAAACCCCAAGCGGAGTATACGTTCTATCTCTTCAGAAGTATATATGAGGGTATCCCAGGCTACCTCTCCGGTGGCCGTACGTTCCCGCTTCTTCTCCCCAAAGTAGAGGCCCCCGGTAAGCTCTCGTAGGATTAAAAGGTCGGTGCCCTCTACCACTTCTTTCTTCAAAGGGCAGGAATCAACCAGGGCGGGGAAAAGATAGGCCGGTCTTATATTGGCGTAAAGCCCCAACCCTTTGCGTAAAGCGAGCAGGGCTGCTGTTTCCGGCCTCTGGGGAGGGGGGAGGGAATCCCATTTAGGCCCCCCTACTGCTCCTAAAAGGATAGCCTGGCTCTCCTGACAAAGTTTTAAAGTCTCCTCCGGCAAGGCCGTACCATAAGCGTCTATGGCCGCTCCCCCTACCAGACCCTCCTTAAATTCAAACTCCACCCCGTACTTTCGCGCTATGGTCTTAAGTACCTTGACAGCCTGAGGAATTATCTCCGGGCCGATCCCGTCACCGGGAAGAACAGCGATTTTATACATTGAACCTTAAATCTCTCCCTTCAATCTCCTTGCTACATAGGGTATAAGCCCTCCCGCCGCCATGATGCCTTGCATGAAGGGCGGGAAAGGAGCTGTCCGGAAGGTAAGATTCTTGGTTAAGTTGGTGATTACGCCCTCTTCCGGATAGATTACTATTTCATCCCCCGTCTCACAAGATTGGGCTAGCTCCGGAGCCTCAAAAATAGGAAGCCCTATATTGATGGCATTACGATAAAAAATACGGGCGAAGGAAGACGCTACTACTGCAGCTACACCCGCCCCTTTGATAGCCAGGGGCGCGTGCTCCCTGGAGCTTCCGCAACCGAAGTTTTTTCCTGCTACTATAATGTCGCCAGGTTTTACCTTGGCTGGAAAGTCGGGGTCTGCGTCTTCCATGCAGTGTTTAGCTAGCTCCTGGGGATCGGTGGTATTAAGATAGCGGGCTGGGATAATAACGTCAGTATCTATATCGTCGCCGAATTTATGACATCTGCCCCGGATAGGCTGCATCGCCGGCATTCCTCCTTAAAATTAATTTTTACAATACCTCCTCGGGTGCTGCTATGCGGCCTTTAATGGCGCTGGCTGCAGCTACCGCCGGTCCAGCCAAGTATACCTCGCTTTCGGGATGCCCCATACGCCCTACGAAGTTGCGGTTGGTAGTGGCTACAGCCCTTTCTCCCTGAGCCAGGATACCCATATGCCCACCTAAGCAAGGTCCACAAGTAGGTGTGGATACGGCTGCTCCGGCCTCGATGAATACGCTTATAAGCCCTTCTTCCAAAGCTTGAGTATAAATCTTTTGGGTTCCCGGGATAATGATGAGCCGGACCTCGGGATGTACTTTTTTGCCCCGTAAAATTTTAGCCGCCACCCGCAGATCTTCCATTCGTCCGTTGGTGCAGGAACCTATCACCACTTGATCTATTTTGATATCACCTACTTCGCTTATGCCTTTGGTGTTCTCCGGAAGGTGGGGAAAGGCCACCTGGGGTTCGATACGGCTAACGTCGTATTCCCTTATTTCGGCATAGCGGGCATCTGGATCGCTGGTATAAATTTGATAAGCTCGTTTAACCCTCCCCTGGATATATTCCAAAGTCTTCTCGTCCACCGGGAAGATGCCGTTCTTGGCACCCGCTTCAACAGCCATATTGGCCATAGTGAAACGTCCGTCCATGGATAGCTCAGATATAGCCTCGCCGGTAAACTCCAAAGCTTTATAAAGGGCCCCGTCCACACCTAAGTCGCCTATGGTGTATAAAATTAAATCCTTCCCCCCCACCCAGGGGCGCAACTTGCCGTAGTACCGTAAAAGTATAGTCTCCGGAACTTTAAACCAACACTCCCCGGTAGCTATGGCGCAAGCAAAATCGGTAGAACCTACTCCTGTAGCAAAAGCACCCAGAGCACCATACGTGCAAGTATGGGAATCCGCACCCACAATAAGGTCTCCCGGCCCTACCAGCCCTTCCTCGGGCAACAGGCAGTGCTCTATCCCCATGCGGCCTACTTCATAATAAATAACCCCTTGCTCCCGGGCAAACTCACGCATGAGCTTGGCTTGTTCAGCCGATTTTATATCCTTGTTGGGTGTAAAGTGGTCGGGCACCAGCACCACCCGTTGGGGGTCAAAAACCTTGGTTACGCCCAGGTGACGGAACTCCTTTATGGCCAGGGGGGCTGTTATATCATTAGCCAGGGCCAGGTCTATACGCGCATTTATGAGCTGCCCCGGCTCCACCTCTTTAAGGCCGGCATGGGAAGCCAAAATCTTTTCGGTCATGGTCATGCCCATACTTTTAAATACGCCTCCTATATCTCCTTCTATACCTTAAAAGATAGGCTATTTAGCCATCTTAAGACCGTGCGTTTGCGTTATTAACTTCGTCGAGATAGTGCAAGTTTTCCTCACCTACATCGTAAACTAATTTATTTATAGCATTAATATAAGCCCGGGCGCTAGCCTCCAAAATGTCCGTACTTATACCGCGACCTATAAAATGCCGGCCTTCGTACTCCACTTGCACGGTAACTTCGCCTACCGCATCCTTGCCTCCAGTTACGGCATTTAAGGAATAGGATTTAAGGGCTACGGGAAGGCGGGTAATTTTATCTATGGCTTTAAAGGTTGCGTCTACCGGGCCTTCTCCACAAGCCGCCTCTTCCCATATCTGATCTCCTACTTTAAGCCCTACCGTAGCAGTAGGTATTACGTGGGTACCGGTGGAAATATGGAGGTGCTCGAGCACATACTTTTCCGGAATCTGCCGTATCTCGTGCTCCACTATGGCCTCTAAATCCCGGTCGGTTATCTCTTTTTTCCTGTCAGCCAGCTCCTTGAAGCGCTGGAAGGCCTTATCTAACTCGGCCTCGGTCAAATTGAAGCCCAGCTCGGCAAGGCGCGTGCGTAATGCGTGGCGGCCCGAGTGCTTGCCCAGGACTATATTACTTTGCACCAGGCCGATCATAGCGGGGTTCATGATCTCATAGGTAGTCCTTTCCTTAAGCACGCCATCTTGGTGAATACCCGATTCATGGGCAAAGGCGTTCTTGCCCACGATAGCTTTGTTGTACTGCACCGGCATACCCGTGAGGGTGCTGACCAAACGGCTGGTACGGTATATCTCTTCGGTAACGATACCTGTTTTACAACGATAATAATCATACCGTGTGAATAAGGCCATTACAACTTCTTCTAAGGCCGTATTCCCTGCCCGTTCACCTATACCATTCACAGCACACTCTACTTGGTTAGCACCATTCTCTATAGCCGCTAAAGAGTTGGCCACCGCCAAGCCCAGGTCGTTATGGCAATGGACGCTTAAAGTTACCTTTTCTATGCCCCGCACGCGCTGGCGTATAAGGGCTATAAGCTTCCCAAACTCCGGCGGGGTGGCATACCCCACTGTATCAGGTATATTAAGCACAGTAGCCCCCGAAGCGATGGCTACCTCTAAGACCTGGCATAAGAAGTCAGGGTCGCTCCGGGAAGCGTCCTCAGGAGAAAATTCTACATCCTGGCAGTGCTGCTTAGCATAAGTTACTCCTCGCTGGACGGCTGCTAGAACCTCTTCCCGCGTCATCCGCAGTTTGTGTTTCATATGGATATCGGAAGTAGCAATAAACACATGTAAGCGAGGCCGGGTAGCGTATTTAACCGCTTCCCAAGCACGATCGATGTCCTTTTCGTTTATGCGGGCCAGGGCAGCTATAACCGGCCCTTCTATCTCCTGGGCTATAGCCTTTACCGCTTCAAAATCACCAGGAGAAGCTATGGGAAAGCCGGCCTCGATAACATCAACCTTAAGTTTGGCCAGTTGCCTGGCGATCTCCAGTTTTTCCTGGACGTTTAAGCTTACACCCGGAGATTGCTCGCCATCGCGCAAAGTTGTATCAAAGATGTAAATCCTTCGGCCTTCCCTTTCCATAATTCTAAATGCTCCCTTTCCCTTTTTTAAGATTTTATTCTTTTAATCCTGCGGCAAGATCATCTCGTTTAAGGCCGCTCCAATAGGAACCATGGGATATACCATTTCTTCTTCGCTGATGAGGCACTCTATAAGGGTTAGCCGCTCGTTTTCCATGGCCTCCTTTAGAGCGGGGATTACCTCCTCCTGGCGGGTCACCCTTATCCCCACTGCACCGTAAGCTTCTACCAGCCGGACAAAATCAGGATTGCCATGGAAGTGCACAGCCGTATATTTGCCCTCATAATAGAAATGCTGGAGTTGCCGCACCATGGCCAGGCTTTGGTTATTAAAAAGGAGGATTTTTATGGGAAGCTCATGTTCCATGGCCGTACCTAGTTCGGCCATCCCCATCTGGAAGCTTCCATCTCCAGTGATAACCCACACCATTTCCTCGGGACGTGCGAGTTTGGCTCCTATAGCGGCGGGAAAGCCGTAACCCATGGTGCCCAAGCCGCAAGAAGATATAAAGGTACGCGGGCGGGTAAAGCCATAGTAAAGGGCAGCCCACATCTGGTGCTGGCCCACATCAGTGGTTATAACCGCCCGGCCGCGGGTCATCTCGCCTAAACGCTGTATCACCCACTGGGGCCGCACATCACCGCCCCCACGCCCGTAAGTTAGCGGAAATTCTTCTTGTAACTGTTTTATACGCTTAAGCCAGGCCTCCCTTTTAACAGGCTTAAGCAAGGGCAATAGGTCTTCTAAAACCGTACGCGCATCTCCTACCAGGGGTAGGTCCACACGGACATTCTTTCCGATCTCCGCCGGATCAATATCTACATGGGCTATCTTGGCCTGCGGAGCAAATTTTTCTAAGGTACCCGTCACTCTATCGTCAAACCTCACCCCTATCCCGAAAAGAACATCGCATTCCATAACCGCGTGGTTGGCGTAAGGTTTCCCGTGGAGACCCACCATACCTAGGGACAGGGGATGATCTTCCGGAAAAGCGCCTAGGCCCGGTAAGGTGGTAGCCACCGGTGCTTGGAGGGTTTCTGCCACTTTAAGAAGCAGTTCCTCTGCACCCGAGGCTATAACTCCTCCACCGACAAAGATGATCGGGCGTTCCGCTTTAAGCAACAGGTCGGCCAAGGCGCGGATTTGACCAGGATGCCCCTTATAGGTAGGCTTATATCCCCGGATCTCTACTTTGGAAGGGATGGGCGCTTCGCAAGGAGATAAAGCCACATCCCTGGGAAGATCTATAAGCACAGGGCCCGGCCGGCCTGTGCGTGCGATATAGAAGGCTTCCTTAACTATTCTCGGAAGCTCAGCTACATCTTTGACTAAATAGTTATGCTTGGTTATGGGCATGGTGATACCCGTAACATCCACTTCCTGGAAAGCATCAGTGCCCACCATACTTGTGGGTACCTGACCTGTAATGATAACTATCGGAATAGAATCCATATAAGCAGTAGCGATCCCGGTAACCAAATTGGTAGCCCCCGGGCCGGAAGTAGCAAAACAGACACCAACCTTGCCGCTGGCCCGGGAATATCCACTGGCAGCATGCACAGCCGACTGCTCATGGCGCACTAAGATATGCTTTATAGGGCTATCTGCCAAGGCGTGATAAAGAGGTAGCACCGCCCCTCCAGGGTATCCAAAAACTATTTCTACACCTTCCTGGAGCAAAACTTCAATAACCGCCTGAGCACCGGTACGGGCCAATCCCCTTCCCCTCCTTCTACCCTGTCTGTATCGCTGTCTCCTGGCCATTAAGACCTGCTTCCAAAACTTTGCCTCTTGCACCCCGTACCAGAGCTATCTTTCCAGTACGGGCCATCTCCCGGATACCAAAGGGGCGCAAGGCATTTTCTATGGCGTTTATCTTATCCTCATCGCCTGTGGCTTCTATAATAAGGGTATCGCGGGAGACATCCACGATACGGGCCCTAAAGATCTCCGCTATCTGCATGATTTCCCCTCTTACCTGGGGTTCTGCATTTACCTTGATAAGTACGAGTTCCCGGCCTACATGGGGATCCTCAGTTATATCGCTGACCTTTATAACATCTATCAACTTGTTTAACTGCTTACATACCTGTTCGATGGTTCGCTCGTCCCCCTCTACCACTATGGTCATGCGCGAGATAGAGGGATTTTCTGTAGGCCCCACAGCCAGGCTCTCGATATTATACCCCCGGCGGGCAAAAAGGCCAGCTACCCGCATGAGGACGCCGGGCCGGTTCTCTACTAGGACAGCTAAAGTGTGTTTCATCTTTACCTTTCCCTCCCTAAACCACCATCTGCCTCAAGGTGCTACCGGGGGGCACCATGGGCAGAACGTTTTCTTCCCGGTCTATTTTAATATCCAGCAGGAAGGGGCCATTATGGGCTAGGGCCTTCTCTAAAGCTTGGGTTACTTGTGATCTATCCGTTACCCTTAAGGCAGGGATACCGTAAGCATCGGCAAGTTTTACAAAATCAGGATTTCCACCGGCTAGATCTGAATAAGAATAGCGCTTTTCAAAGAAGAATTCCTGCCACTGGCGTACCATGCCGAGATACCCGTTATCTAGCAACACTATCTTTATAGGAAGTTTGTAATAGCTTATGGTGGCTAGCTCCTGGGAGTTCATCTGGAAGCTGCCATCGCCGGTTATAGCTACAACAGTAGCATCAGGTTTGGCTATCTGAGCCCCTATAGCTGCAGGTACTCCAAACCCCATGGCCCCGAGGCCACAAGAAGATAAGAAAGTGCGCGGGTGCTTAACCGGATAATACTGCACGGCCCACATCTGGTGCTGGCCCACATCGGTGGAAATAATGGCTTCCCCTTTTGTTAAACGATATAATTCCTCTATCACATATTGGGGTTTAAGGCCACAGTCCCTGTTATACTTTAAGGGATACTCTTCCTGCCACCGCTTGATCTTTTCTCGCCAAGAGGTGTGCTTCTTAGTACCATCCAGCTCGGCTAGCAAAGCTTGCAGAGCCCGCTTGGCATCAGCAACTATGGGAATGTGAGCCGGAACATTTTTCCCGATCTCCGCAGGGTCTATATCAATGTGGATTACTCTCGCCCGGGGGGCAAAATCTTCAAGTTTTCCGGTAACCCGGTCATCAAAGCGAACGCCTACGCCGATTAAAAGATCGCACTCGCAAACGGCATAATTGGCAGCCACGGTTCCATGCATGCCCACCATGCCCACAAACAGGGGATGATCTTCGGGGAAGGCCCCCTTGCCCATCATGCTGATAATAACGGGAATATCTTGGCTTTCAGCTAAAAGCCTTAACTCTTCATGGGCGCCGGAACTTATAACTCCTCCACCAGCAAAAATTAGGGGCCTTTCTGCTTTAGATATAGCTTTGACTGCTTGAAGTACCTGTAAGGGATGGGGGCTTTCATACACACGATAGCCCCTTAAGGTGTTCTGAGGAGGATAACCGTTGAATATGGCCGTCTGGGTGGTAACATCCTTGGGGATATCGATAAGGACCGGTCCAGGCCGGCCTGTACTGGCAATATAAAAGGCTTCGTGGATGGTATGGGCGAGATCCGCTACATCTCTGACTAAAAAGTTGTGTTTAGTGATGGGCATGGTAATGCCCGTAATATCCGCCTCTTGGAAGGCATCCCGGCCGATTAAATTTAGCCCCACTTGGCCGGTTAAGAGGACGAGGGGAATAGAATCCATAAAAGCGTTGGTGATGCCCGTTATAAGGTTGGTAGCTCCCGGTCCGGAAGTTACTATACATACCCCCGGCTTCCCGCTAACTCGCGCGTACCCATCGGCAGCGTGGACAGCACCTTGTTCATGCCGGGTGAGGATGTGCCGGATATTGGCTACATAAAGTTCATGGTAGAGGGGAAGGACAGCCCCACCCGGGTATCCAAATACTGTATCCACACCTTCAGCCTGCAAGGCCCGGATAATTATCTGAGCTCCTGTAAGCCTCATTTTCGCTCCGCAATCCCCAATGTTAATAGCACCTCCTAATTAAATAGCTAAAGATTAGATTTTGTTAGTGCCGCAGGTACCATAGAGTGCTTGAACCAAGTTTACTCCTTTAAAGCTAACCTACTCAAGAACCGCTCCCCGGGCACCGGAACTCACCTGACGTGCGTAGCGAGCCAAATATCCGCTTGTTATCTTAGGAGTAGGCGGCAGCCACTCTTTCTTCCGGCGCTCTAACTCTTCTTCCTCCACTAAAAGATCTAACCGGCGTCCCGGGATATCGATGGAAATAAGATCTCCTTCCTTTACCAAGCTAATGGGCCCTCCCGCTGCAGCCTCGGGGGAAACATGCCCTATGGAGGCGCCGCGGCTCGCCCCGGAGAACCGGCCGTCGGTAATGAGGGCAACTGAACTATCCAACCCCATCCCGGCCAAAGCTGCGGTGGGGCTCAACATCTCCCGCATCCCGGGGCCTCCTTTGGGCCCTTCATAACGAATAACTATAACATCTCCCGGGTTGATCTTCCCTCCTATAATGGCTTCAAAGGCCTCTTCTTCGCCGTCAAAAACCCGGGCTGGCCCTTTATGCACCATCATCTCCGGGAGAACAGCTCCCTTTTTAACCACCGCTCCTTCTGGGGCCAAACTACCGTAAAGTACAGCCAGCCCACCATCCGGGCTGTAAGGGGCTTCTACCGGCCGGATAACCTCGGTGTTGTAAATCTTTTTTCCCTGGCAAATTTCGGCCACTGTCCGGCCTGTTACCGTCAGGCAAGCGCCCTCTAACAATCCGGAACGATAGAGTTCGGCCATAACTGCAGGGATACCCCCGGCTTCATGTAAATCCTGTATGTGATGGCTGCCAGCCGGATCCAATTTGCAAAGTTGGGGCACGCGGCGACTGGCCTCATCAAATACCCGCAAAGGCAAGTCTACCCCCGCCTCCCTGGCGATGGCCGGAAGATGCAGGCAGGTATTGGTAGATCCTCCCAAAGCCATATCTACGGCCACCGCGTTATGGAAAGCGGCTTCGGTCATAATATCCCGCGGGCGTATACCCTTTTTCACCAACTCCATAATCTTCTGCCCGGCTTCTTTGGCCAAACGCAAGCGGGCAGCATATACAGCCGGGATAGTGCCGTTACCGGGCAAACCCATCCCTAAAGCCTCTGTAAGGCAGTTCATGGTATTAGCCGTAAACATCCCGGCACAGGAACCGCAGCCCGGGCAGGCGCAATCTTCCAATTCCTTCAGCTCTTCCTCTGTCATCTTGCCAGCCTGAACTGCGCCCACACCCTCAAACATGGTAGAAAGGGATACGTCTTTTCCCCTGTACCGTCCGGCTAACATGGGGCCGCCGCTTATAAAGATGGCAGGGATATTGAGCCTTGCGGCAGCCATAAGCATACCTGGGACTATCTTGTCGCAGTTAGTGATGAAAACCAAACCATCAAAGGGATGGGCCATGGCCATTATTTCGATACTATCTGCAATAAGTTCGCGGCTGGCCAGAGAATATTTCATACCTAAGTGGTTCATGGCAATACCATCACAAACACCTATAGTAGAAAACTCCAAAGGAGTGCCCCCGGCCATCCGCACGCCCGCCTTTACAGCTTCGGCTACAAGTCTTAAATGGACATGACCTGGAGCAAGCTCATTATAAGAGTTTACAATTCCTATGAGGGGACGGGACAATTCCTCATCGGTGAAGCCGCTGGCTTTAAACAGTGAGCGGTGGGGAGCCCTGCTCAATCCTTTTTTCATACTGTCGCTACGCAATTTTCCTCACTACTCCTTCTGGGGAAAAATTTCCGGCCCGTCTACTTTGGTCAACTCGCGGAAAGCGCTGATGAGCTTCCGGGTTATAGGCCCCGGCCTGCCGTCTCCGATAGGCCGGCTATCAAGGTGGCTTACCGGTATAACTTCTGCAGCCGTCCCGGTTAAGAAACATTCATCCGCCGTATATACATCATGGCGGGTAAATACTTTTTCCGCCGCAGGTATGCCGAGTTTCTTAGCCAAGTCGAGAACTGTATTCCGGGTGATGCCCTCTAAAAGGCCGATGTGCGAAGGAGGGGTATAAAGGCAGCCGTTTTTAACGATAAATATATTATCCCCCGTTGCTTCTGCCACATAGCCTTCTTTATTGAGCATCAAACCTTCGGGCGCTCCCGCCTTGGTGGCTTCTATTTTGGCCAGGATGTTATTGAGATAATTTAGGGATTTAATGCGTGGGTCTAAGGCATCGGGCGCGTTTCTCCGCGTCCCTACCGTGACCAGTTCTAGCCCCCGTTCATACAGCTCCTCAGGATAAAGCTGGATACCGGCGGCTATACAGAAGATAAAGGGTTTAGGGCATTTACGGGGATCTAATCCCAAATCACCACGGCCCCTAGTCACCACCAGCCGGATATAAGCATCCTTGAGGTTATTACGCCGGCAGGTTTCTAGCACTATCTCCATCATCTGCTCTTGGGGGATCCCGGGATCCAGGGCTATATGCCTGGCCGATTCATAAAGCCTCTGGATGTGCTCTTTTAGCTTAAACACCCGGCCATGGTAGGCCCGGATACCCTCAAACACCCCGTCACCGTAAAGTAAACCGTGATCAAACACAGAAACTTTAGCCTCTTCTTCGTTCACAAATTTGCCATCTAAGTAAATAATAAGCCCCACCTTATCTCTTCCCTCCCGCTCCTTTCGGGCCTCACCCGGCCATCGTATTTAAAAAAATAATAAAGCCTTAAGAAATATGTTTATGTTTGAGTATAAAAAAACCTAGCCAGGGGTGTCAAGGGCTTTCCTATGTTAAATTCTTGTTAAGCTGATTCTATACAGCTTCTAAAATAAAGCCCCGGTTAAAAAAACCGGGGCACCTAATAAACTTGAATCTCTCCAATTTTAATGTGGCGTATAGGGAGGTATCATCCACGGGAATACATAGGCCTGTAGGAAAATCCAGAAACTAAGTAGGATAGCTAAGGAAATGCTATGCCATACTACATTGCGGAAGATAGGTCCTACCGCTTTAGTCCCTTCCTCTTGATTTTCATAACAAGCAGCAGTAGCTACAACAATGCTTTGGGCGTCGATCATCTTACCCATCACGCCACCTGTACTGTTAGCTGTAACAATAAGCACAGGATTCATACCTAACTGTTCTGCCGTTATACGCTGGAGGCTACCAAACATAGCGTTGGAAGAAGTATCGCTACCGGTTAAAAATACTCCTAACCATCCTAACATGGAAGCAAAGAAAGGATAGAGCCATCCTGTGCGGGTAAAAGCTAGCCCTAAAATAGCATCCAGCCCGGCATAGCGAGTAGTGTAACCCAGTCCAAGCACCAGGCCTATCGTAGCAAGGGGCAACTTCATCCGATTTATGTTACGCCTTATAGTCAACTTCCATTCTTCAGCAGACAGACGAAGGACAAACAGTCCTGAAATAAGAGCGGCAATAAATACTCCCGTTCCGGCTGCCGAAAGCCAGTTAAAAGTGTAAATAGCAGGTTCTGGATGGGGTTGTGGGGCAACAGGTGGTACCCTATATACCACATTATGCAAATAAGGTACCGGTATATTTATCACAGAAATCTTATTTAAAAAGCTTTTCCAACCGGGCAACCCCCATAAGAAAACTGCAATGGATAGGAGAATCCAGGGCATCCAAGCTTGAATAACCTCTCCAGTAGTATACTGCGGCAATTTCTTGCGCCAATCAGGATCTAAACCTTTAGCTTTACCTGGGTTTGCGAATTCTTCTTCAGAAGTAATAATACGCTTGGGCTGCCATATCTTTAAGAAAAGTGCCGTTACCACCATGCTAAAGATTCCACTCACAATGTCCACAATCATAGTATTACCTAGCTGAGACATGGTAAATTGAGCTACTGCAAAAGATAAACCACATACTAAAGTGGCAGGCCATACCTCCCAAACATCCCGCCAGGTACCTTTATTCATAAATACTAGGGTAGCTACCATCCAAAAAGGAACAATAATTGAAAATATGGGTAGCTGTCTCCCCGCCATTATAGTTATTAGTTTTTCGGGTATACCACTCACAGCAGCTAAAGTTATAATAGGAGTACCAATAGCCCCCCATGCTACAGGGGCAGTATTAGCGATTAAGCAAAGCACGGCCGCTGGTAACGGGCGAAAACCTAACCCTACCATCATCGCCCCTGCTACTGCTACCGGTGTCCCAAAACCTGCAGCGCCTTCCATAAAAGCTCCAAAAGAGAAGGCTACTAGCAAAGCTTGAAGCCGCTTGTCAGGTGATATCCCAGCAACAGTATTTTTTACGATTTCGAATTTACCAGTTACTAAAGTCATTGTATAAAGGAACATAGCAGAAAATACAATCCATCCAATAGGTAACATTCCGAAGGCAAAACCATTTATAAATGCTGCAATAGCTGTCGGTATTGGCATTTTTTCTACTAAGATAGCTATAAGAAGAGCTGTGGCAACAGCAAAAGCTGCAGCATAGGGAGCCAAAATACCTCTGTGCTGCCGTCCTTGTTCATCTTTCCATGGATGAATGGCCAGGAGGTAAAGGAGAACTACTATTGGTAGCGCCGCCACAAGGGTAGAGAGTGCGAAGTTGTTCAGGGGATTATAATTTTGATAAAATTTCACTTCTATCCCTCCTTTTTTGCTTAGCCTATATTTTAAGAGTATACTCTACTTAGCAGGATAATTTCTGCCTCCCTTTACTTCCCCCCTTCTTTCTATGTATGATGGTCAGACCATCTTACGTGTACAATATATTCAACATAAAGATAAAAAATCCTGCCAGTTAAATAATAATTTTTATGCAACTTTAAACACTAAACCTGCAAATAAACATAAAAGTAAGCACTTTCTTTCACTAACTTCCGTCTGTTTATTATAAGTGCTTCATGGTGCCCGCACCACCACCAGGGCATAAAAATCATGCTTGCTGATTTTCTGTGCAGATAAAAATAAAAAGGCCTCTCCTACTAGGCCTTTATATTACTAGCGCTACCTTAATCCCAGCTATAAACACCGAGGAGGACTACGACTTCTCCTCGGCCTTTACATGCTAACGACACCCGCTGCAACTGCTACAACTACTACCACTACATCCTCCACCTGAACTTACATTGCTACCGTTGCCTTTCGTCATATAAACAAACCCGGTAAACCGCTGGCTAACAGCCCCTCCGCAAACCGGGCAGCGCACCTTGTCCTTCTCCTTTATGGATACAAACTCGCTAAAAGTATGCCCGCACTCCTGACATTTAAAATCATAAGTTGGCATTTTCTTTCACCTCGCATTGTAGGTAAACCAATTGAAGAGTAAGCCTAAGTACGCTCTACCCTTTTAAGGTTGGCTCTCTAGAGTTTACCTCTTTTCAAGTTTCTCGTTCGGCTGTACCACCCTGATCACCCACCGGTTCAATTCTTGAGCTAAGTCCATCTCAGGCTGGATTTTAAAGGGTTTCCCTTCGCGGTCATAAAGTAAGCGTACCTGGGGCTTATGGGATTGTCCTGGGGAAGTTCTAAGTACTACTCCTATCTCCCCGGTATTGAGTTGGACCAAGGTACCTACAGGGTAAGCAGCCACATTAGAAAGAAAAGCCTTTACCAACCGGTAATCATGCCGGAAATTGCCCGCTGCTGCCAGCATCTCATAGGCTTCGTGGGCAGGGTAGGCCTTGCGATAGACCCGGTCGGCAGTCAAGGCGTCATATTCATCCACAATCGCAGTTATAGCCGCAAATTCATGGATGTCCTCCCCTTTAAGGCCCCGGGGATAACCGCTACCGTTATAGCGCTCATGATGTTCCCATGCTACAAGGGGGACAAGTTTCCCCAGGCCCTCCTGCTGGCTCAATATCTCAAAGCCGAACTCTGCGTGCCGACATACTATGCTATACTCTTCTGGCGTCAGGGAGCCCGGCTTGTTGAGAATTTCAACAGGTATAAGGGTTTTACCGATATCGTGTAGTAAAGCGCCCATGCCCAACTGGACAAGGCTTGCCCTAGAATAATTTAACGTTATCCCTGTAATAATAGCAAAAATACATACATTAACGGAATGGGCAAAGGTATAATCATCCAGGGCCCTTATATCCATGAGATTAATCATTATCCCCTTATGGTTCAGGAGTTCTTGTATAATGCTTTCCACTACCTCCCGTACACGCTGTGGCTCAATCAAAGCCCCCCTGGTTGCCCTTTTATTTTCCTTAACTCCCTCCATTATTTCTTTAACCAGCTTCAAGGCCTTAAGCCGCGTGGCCTCGGATACTACATCTTCTACTTCCCACTCAGGTCCCATATCATCGGCTACGTAAATTGCAGGTATACCTAGTTCCTGCAAGCGCTGTATATAATACGGCTTTAGGATGACACCTTTATTTAACAATACCCGGCCCTCTGCGTCAAAAATAGGCCGGGCAACCACCATTCCTGGCCGCAAGCACTCCAAAGGGAGCTTCCGCAAGGGCCTTCCTCCCTTTCCTTGCTTACGACCAGTTATTTCGACAAAATTTAAAGTTATCCTTTATTCCTCGGAAAAATTTCCATTCCGGGATCCTTACGCTGGCGGTAAAGGTAATATATAAAAAGCACTGCCACACCACCCAAAAGAATAATCCCGTACACAGCCATAGCCTACTCCACCCCAAGGAATATTATAGCACAAAGGCAATCGCTGTGGGCTTTTCCTTTTAAGCCAACCCGGCGCGGCTTATAGCTTCCCTTTCTAGGAGACTTACCGTACCCTTCAACACCCGAATATATTTAAGTTCCGGATCCTCGGGCCCTTGGAGATCGGCTTGTTCTTTTTTAAGCAAGTTTACATAATCTATAATCTCCCGCGTAATCACCTCTCCCGGACAAACCAATGGTATCCCGGGAGGATAAGCTGTAATGGCCTCGGCACTGATCTCACCTTCTGCATATTCCAACTCTACGGTACGGGTCTGGCTGTAAAAAGCTTCCCTCGGTAGCACCGACATGCGAGGTATCGCAGGGAGAGGAGGGCAGAAACGTACTACATTCTTTACCGGGCGCTGGCTGGCAATATCCTGGAAGGCTGCTACCAGCCGCCTGGCCATCTCCCAATCATCGCCTATGGAGATAAGGAGGAGCACGTTGTACAGGTCAGACAGTTCCACCTGGATCCGATATTCCCGCCGCAGGATGTTCTCCATTTCATAGCCCGAAAGTCCCAGGTCCTGGACGTTAACTGTAATCTTAGTAGGATCTAGGGCATGGCAACCGGGCATCCCCACTACTTCTTCCCCTAAAACCCGTAAGCCCTCGATGCGGGATAGTTCGCGGCGTATGAAATAGGCTATCTCTAAAGTCCTATCCATAAGCTTATGGCCATAAAGGGCCATCTGCTTGCGCGCCACATCAAGGGAGGCAAGCAAGATGTAAGAAGGGCTTGTTGTTTGAGAAAGATTGAGAACAGCCTTGAGGTGTTTAGGATCTACCCTGTTTCCCCTGGCTAAAAGAAACGAACTCTGGGTAAGGGAACCCGCGAGTTTATGGGCACTTACTGCAGACAGATCCGCCCCCGCCTCCATGGCGGACAAAGGCAGGTTCGGGTGGAATTTCAGGTGAGCCCCGTGGGCTTCATCCACTATTACCAGCACGTTATACCGGTGGGCCACCTCCACTATTTCCTTCAGGGCTGGAGCTGTACCGTAATAGTTGGGGTTTATGATAAATACTGCCTTGGCGTCCGGATGTTCATTTAAAGCCCGCTCTACTTTTTCTGGAGTTACACCCATGGATATACCAAAATCGTGATTTATCTCCGGCTCTATATAAATGGGCCACGCCCCGCTTAAAATAAGGCCACCTAGAGCCGAACGGTGGGCATTACGAGGGATGATAATCTTGTCTCCCGGATTACACAAAGCTAAGATCATGGCCTGGATCCCGGAAGTAGTACCGTTTACCAAGAAAAAGGCATGGTCGGCACCATAAGCTTCGGCTGTCAGCTCCTCGGCCTCACGGATAACGCTCCGGGGGTTACAGATATTATCCAAATCCGGCATGCACGTTAGATCCATGGCCAAGACCCGTTCGCCCACATATTCCTTAAATTCTGGTAACGCCCGGCCCTGTTTGTGCCCCGGAACGTGAAAGGGCAAAACGCCTTCTTCTACGTACCGCTTTAGGGCAGTAAAAATGGGCGTCTTCCTCTGGTCTAGCACCTTTACACAGACCCCCACTTCTTAAATAACAAGCAGAATTAATTACACCACAACCCGGAAATAAATGCAAGGATAAAAATTAACGGGTCTATTATTTTTTATGCCACTACCTGGGCTCACGTCAACAGCTTAAATTAAAAATAAAAAGAGGGCCTAGCCTTTCGGCCCTCTTTTAAGGATTGTTCTTGCAAGCCCCGGTTAAAGCATATTTTTACTTGGCGCCTAGTTCCTCCCGGGCAGCAGCAACTTCCTTTTCGGCTCCTTGGGTAACTTTGGTAAACCTGTGCTTAATTCTAGCCATTACTTCCGGTAAAGTAGTATACTCCATATCCTCTAAAGGAAGGCGGTGCGGCTCAAAGGGTCCCAACTGGCGGAGGTAACTGGCTATCTCATTGGCAAGCCTCCGGGCCTGGTCGAAAGCCACATCAGCAAACAGATCTTGCGGCCCTATAAGCTTCCCGTTGGCTAGCTGGAAACCGAGGGCAACCACACGGGGCGGGCCATCAAACCGGGTAGGTGTAGCTTGGGCTAAGGATACGGGCATTAAGGGACCCACGTGCGACCCCCGCATCCAGCCCGCCACCAAATGCGGGTGGGCAAAAGGTTCCAGGGCCTCCCCTACAGCCGGTAGCCCGCTCTGGCAACGTACAATACATACCGGATCATCTTTGCCGACATAACGGCCAGCCAAGAAATTAAGCCTCTGCGTGCTGGAGACAGCCGCGATTTCTCCGGTCGCTTTAGAGTATACAGCTTTAATACAGTACCGGCCCGGCGCGCCTATGAACACTAAAAGATCATACATTTCTTCAGGGAGGGAAAAAACTACGCGCTTATTTTCCATCAAATCATAGACCTCAAAGCGGAAGCCTTGATGCATTTTGGGATCTATAACTAGACCGATGGTATTAAAGGGATCCGCAAACATTTTATAAAGGGGAAAGTTCCAAGCTCCAGGCTCAGTTTTGTCGGCCATGAAGATGATTACCGGTTCGCTCTTTCTCTCCTCAAATTCCATCTCCGCTACTCCCGGTCCCATTCCCCGCACGTTTCCTGAAAAAGCATCGGAAAGCAGATCTTGCCCGGCACCATATAATTTCATCTCCCGGGCAACCTCGGTACAGCGTAAGAAAGCATTCCAAGCCAGGTGGTGGATCTCCGGGCTATCTACTCCCCGGCGATGGGTCATAATTAGATTGATATCATCCCCCACATGGGTAACGTGAAAATCCACCAGAAGATCGCTTTCCGCCAGGGTTTCCTTGGCCGTCTCTATAAGGCGGGGATGTACACTGGAATGGCCTACCCATCCTCCAATATCGGCTTTGATCACCGTTAAAGTAATTTTCTCGGGCATATATCGAGCCTCCTTTGATGAGAGGTGATCTCACCAACCTCTTACAATAATTATGTTATACTATATGCTTCTGATGTGCAATATAGAATAGCTAATTTTATGTTAGGGACAGCCTAAATAAAGTACAAAAATAGCAGGCCTTAGCCTGCCTTAATTACTCTGGTGCCCGAAAGGCTTATTTACTGGAAACGTCTAGACCCTGTATTTTTCTGCTAAATTAAATTTCTCGTAAAGCGCAAGCTCTACCACCGGGGGAACCAGCCCCCTGATACATCCCCCTAAAGAAGCTACCTGGCGGATAATACTAGAGGTTAAGAAAGAATATTCCGTAGCCGTCATGAGAAAAACGGTTTCCACTTCTTCAGCCAATTTTTTATTCATAATAGACATCTGGAACTCGTACTCAAAGTCAGAAACCGCCCTTAAGCCCCGTATTATAGCGCAGGCCCCCTCTCGCCGCACAAAATCTACTAAAAGGCCCTGAAAAGCTTTCACTTCTACCCCCGGGATATCCTGCGTAACCTCCCGGGCCAGCCTTACCCTCTCTTCTAAAGAGAACAAGGTTTGCTTGTAGTTATCCCTTGCCACCCCTACGATTACCCGGTCAAAAAGCTTGCACGCCCGCTTGATAACATCTAGGTGACCATTGGTTATAGGGTCAAAGGTACCCGGATAAACTGCAACCCGCACTGTGTCCTCCTCCTCTTATCTTTAAGCCCCAGGGCGTAGAAGGGTTAATTTTTCTCTCTGATCTTCTCGGTCGGCAGAAGAAAGGCTTAAATTAGCCCACTTACCGCACCGGCTACCCCACCGGCCCACGAGTTCGCCATGGACGTAAAGCTCGCTTATTTCGCAGGTGTTGGCGCAATCGTTGCAAATGAAACTCCGCGGGGTGCATTTGAAACCGGCTATGGCGGCAATACCTCGGAACTTGGTAGGCATCCGGTACTTTAACCATCTCTCCCGGGCAAGAAGCGCTGCTCCCAGAGCCCCCATCACCCGAAAATGTTTAGGAACAATTATGGGCAAACCCAAGAGAGCCTCAAAGGCCGCCCTCAAGCCCACATTAGCCGCCACACCACCCTGGAAAAGCACCACAGGTTTTATTTCTCTCCCGCGGGCTACGTTGGTAAGGTAATTGCGGGCCAAAGCCAAACAGAGCCCGGCTATTAGATCCTCTTTGCTATAGCCCATCTGCTGCTTGCTGATGAGGTCGGATTCTGCAAAGACGCCGCAGCGCCCCGCAATGCGTACGGGGCTCTTAGATTTTAGAGCTAGCTCCCCGAATTTTTCGATGGGTATATTTAACCGGGCGGCTTGGTGATCTAAAAAAGAACCTGTCCCTGCTGCACAGACGGTGTTCATGTTAAAGCCCCGAGATACCCCGTCCTTAAGGTATATGATTTTAGAATCCTGGCCCCCGATATCGATGACTGTCCGGGCCTCAGGATGAACTTCCCGCGCGGCCACCGCATGGGCGGTAATTTCATTCTTTATAGTATCCGCCCCCACCATAGCCGCGGCCAGATGGCGCCCCGATCCAGTAGTACCAACGGCTAGTACCTGAGCACCGGGGAGCGCGTCGTTAAGCTGTTTAAAGCCCGTCTGTAAGGCTTCAATAGGGCCACCATGGGTCCTAAGATAAGTTTCAAAAAGGATCTCTTTTTCCGGGCTTAAGGCCACTATTTTGGTGCTCACGCTGCCTACATCAATACCCAAGAAGCACTCCAAATCTTCCACCTCCGTAACTTAAGCCCTCTTCCCGTCTTTCAGCCAGAACTTCCAAGAAAGCTTCAAGCCGCGTCTCCCAACCCGCCGTCCCGGTCTGCTCGTTGATTATCAACGAAAGCAAGGGCAAATCTAGTTTCTCGCTTAAAGGTACCATTATATTCTGGGCAACCGTCTCGGGCATACAGGTAAAAGGTAAAAGGTGTATCACTCCGTCAAAACCTTCTTCTTTGGCCAGCACCAGCTCGCCTACGCTTTCTTGCCCGTGTCCTCCTACAGGTACCCTCAAGTAGGGCGCTGCAGCAGATATAACTCGCTGGTGGTGCTCACGCGCTTTCTGCTTGTGCAACACATGGAGATCAAACCACTGGGTAGCAGTAAGGTTGCGTACCACCTCCACCCTCAAATCAGGCCGGGAGGCTAAAAAACGCTCGATTTCCTGATTGACAAAACTCTCTAAAACTGTATAAATCTCCCCTATAATCTTCACCCGTAAAGGAATAACCTTTTCTTCCGGTATAGCTTCTAGCTCCTCCCAAAGCTCTTTTTCTGCCCTCTTGACCTGCCCGACGTAACCCGCTCTCTTAATCTGGCGCACAAATCTCCTCCATGCCTTATCCGCCGCGCCTCTAGTTTCTTCATAGGCCCTTTTACGCCTGACCCAAGCCTCACCCCGGTCTAAGGCAGCCATCTTATGATATCCTAAGTATAATCCTTTGGCGATCTTCCACAAAGGAGCATTACCTGTGGCTTCTCGCAAGGCTTGTCGGAAGGGCTTCCAGCGGGTCTTTAAAGGTACCGGGGAATCTATAATTATCAACCGGAAGTCATACCCTTTAGCCTTAAGAAGGAGTTCCTGGAGCTGGGCATACCAGCCTAAGCGGCACCTTCCCTTGCCACCTACCATAATGATGGTGTTAGCACCCTTTTCTAAAACAGCACGCATCTGGCCTAAGGTAGTAACCATGGGATAGCAGATAAATTCAGGAGCTAACTCCTTACCCAGCTCCACAATAGTTTTACTTACGGGCGGCGTAGGTATCATCTCGACCCCACACTCGGCCAAGGCAGATTCCAAGGCGATATCTAAAAGCCCCATGCCCGGGGCTCCTACCTTTAGCTCCTCCCTTCTTAAGGCAGGAATGGATGAAGCTGGAAATCTGCGACTATCGCCAAGCCTCGGTAGCTCGCCATCCAAGGCTAAAGCATCTGGGTTCGCACTGGAGGAAGTTTGTAACCCTAAAGGAAATACCTGCTGCCCTCCAGCGCTGGTGTCCAAGAAAGCTTCCAGCCGGGTAACAAACCCGGCCTCTCCCGTATGCTCGTCCACCGTAAGAAGCAAAAAAGGTATGCCTCGAGCTTCAGCCTCGGCCTCAAGGAAGGTCTCCAGCACAGAAGCAGGGCCGCAGGAGAAGGCTTCCACCAAGATCAACTTATTTACCATGCCCCGGCGCAAAAAGTAAAACCCGGCCCCTAACAACCGGGCCTCATAAGCCCACATTCTGTTCCCTTCAAAAAGAGACCCCACTTCTTTTAATACCTCTTCTTGCGGGGCCATCTCTGCCGTCCAAACTCGCCCGTACTCGCGCAATCTATCGACCAGGTTATGCCCTACTATATCGTAAAGGACATAGGGGTGACCTAAGACACCTATGACTTGCGAGGGATCGTACTCAGCTAGGGGGTCAAAGCGGCGCCGGGACTTTCTATCCTGGCCAGCTATCTGGGCATAGGCCTCTACCACAGTAAGACCCTGGCGGGTTAACTTTTCAAAAAGGGCTTGCCTTTCTTCCCCTACCCTTATGGCCTCCTCTGCCTCAGCAGGATGCGCTCCCAAGCGAGCCGCCACTTCTATAAGGCTTTCCTTCCAACATCCGGGTTTTTCCTTTTCATTCCACTCGGGGGCCAAGATTTGATCTTCCTTGAGATCAAGCCCGTTCTTCAGCATGTCCGCTATTCCGATAAGCTTCGGGCAACAATAATTATCCCTATCCACGCTAGAAAGGACGGGAACAAAAAGATAGTCCACACCCTTTTCCAGAAGCCTTTTAGCATGGGCAAAATAAAGCTTTACTGATACGCAAGGTTCATCTGTGGGGCAGCAGACCATATCCAGTAAGGTCCGCCCGTCGCTGGGAGGCGACACTACCACTTCAGCTCCCAAGGTTTCCAAGAAACCCTGTATAAAGGGAAAAATATAATAATAAGACAGTCCTCGTGGAATGCCCACCCGTAAAGGCACCACCGGTCACCCCCTGCTAAGTTAATTATACTCCTTCGCCAAGATAAGGCAAGCTTTGCCAAGGTTAAAGCCTCTTTGGAGTATTCCCCGCGAGTGTGTTTATTTATACTGAGGTGTTATACTTTTAGAGGAAGCTGTCTTGCCACGGTGAGGTATTATTCTCTCTTTGAGAGGTGATAGCACATCTTGCCTTTATAAAGATAACTTAAGGGGGGTCCAAAGTGGCCAAACTTTTCCTCGGAACCAGCGGGTTCAACTATTCCCATTGGCGTGGCCGGTTTTACCCTTTAGAACTTCCTACCAAAGAATGGCTCAAGTTCTATGCTTCTTATTTCCCTACTGTGGAAATTAATGTAACTTTTTACCGTATCCCCCGGCTTGCCACTTTTACCAGTTGGTATGAGCAAACTCCAGAAGATTTTACCTTCGCTTTAAAAGGCCACCGCCAGATAACCCATTACAAGCGCCTTAAAGATACGGAAGCTGAGCTCGAAAAATTTCTGCATCATTTATCCCCTTTACAACATAAGCTGGGGATCATCCTCTGGCAGCTACCCCCGGGCCTTAAAGCAGACCTAAAGTTATTTAGAGACTTTATAGCAGCTCTCCAGGCTCATCCTTTGGCCAGCAGGATTCGTCACTCCTTTGAATTCCGCCATGCAAGCTGGTTTTCTCCCGAAGTTTACTCCCTCCTATCTTCGGCAGGATATGCCCTCTGTCTGGCAGACAGCCCCCGCTGGCCCAAAGTTGAAGAACTCACAGCAAACTTCGTGTATGTGCGCTTTCACGGAAGGCAAAAGCTCTACGCTTCCTCTTATACCCGAGAGGAGCTTGAAGAATGGGCTAAAAAAATAAGGCACTGGCTGGAACAAAACTTGGACGTCTATGCTTACTTTAATAATGACGCCCAAGGCTATGCCCTCGCCAATGCCAGGGATTTATTATCTCTTTTAGCCTGAAAGCTTACTCTTTATAAGCCAACTTTTCCTGACGCCTCTTTTTAAGGATTATATGTTCCAGCAGGATACTAGATAGGGTCCCTACAATAACGCCATTGCTCAAAGCACCGGCTGCCCAGGCAGGTACCTTTACCCAGTAAGACGGAGGTAAAAGCATTACTCCTATCCCTGCAAGGAGGCTTAAACCTATTATAAAGGTTTCTCTTAGGGAAACCTCCTCCCTTAACATATCCTTTAGACCGATTACCGCCAGAGAACTACCTGATACCAGCAATACTGCAGCAGCTACCGGTTGGGGGATACTCCCTATAACCCTGCCCAAAGGCGGAAGTAGACCCATAGCCATATATATCACACAGGCGAGGATAAAGGGGCGGGAGCCCTTGTTATCCGTAACAGAGACCAGAGCGGCTGAAATGGCAAAAGGAATGGTTCCAACACCGCCTCCAAGCCCGCTCATAATATTGGCCAGCCCGCTTGCTGTTAGCCCCTTATCATATCTACTGGCGGGCACGCCATCGCCCGTGGCAGCTTCCCAGGCTGAAATGCTACCTATTACATTAGGTACGAGCATTACACCCAGCAAAACTAGCGAAAATAGAGTCCCCGGATCAAAGGTAGGAGCCCCCCAAGGAAAAAGGGAGGGTAGAGAAATAAGGCTTATACCCCTTATTTCCGGAAGTGGCGATGCTCCCACTAGCAAGCTCAACAGCCACCCTAAGGCCACACCCATTACAATAGCTCCTTGCTTTAACATTCCTCTACTGTTTAAAGTGAGATAGAGCACCAGCACGAGGACCAACATGGCTATAATAAAAAGTTTTATCCCCCCGCTAACGATGCCCTTAACCCCCACGCCGCCGATCTGTAGCCCCAACACTGTAAGGAGCACACCCGTAATGCGGGGTGTAAAAAGGGAGCGCCACTTCGTGATCAGCCCTGCCCATCCCATTACTGTCAAAATAACCCCCACGGCGATCATGGCCCCTTCAATATCGGTCCGGACCAATGCCAGGGGCTTACCTGTTCCGGCTGCCATACCGGCCAGAAGTAGATAGGCAGCCCACCAGGGAGCTGCCGGTCCTTCTATTAACAATACTCCATGGCCGAACCCGAACTGAAGCAAACTAGAAAGGCCGGTCAGGAAAAAGCACGTCTGGCTCAATCTGGCTATCTCCAACGCATTCATCCCCAGGGCGCTGCCCACGATGACAGGTACGGAAATAATTACCCCCAGGTGAAATACCACCCACTGGAGGGCGCAGAGCCATAACCCGGATCTTTCCTGCAAAATCCTTGCCCCCTTAAGGCTTGTTACCTTAATCTGCGCTGATAACCCTGGGTTTTTTTACTAACATGAAAATAACAAGGGCTAAAGCTATTGCATACATTATGAGGGAAATGGGGGAAGAAACAAATATCGCCAAATCTCCCCGGCCCATTATTAAAGCCTGGCGCAAAGAACGCTCCATAATGGGCCCCATTACAAGCCCGATGAGGAGAGGGGCTGGATCGTATTCATATTTTCGCATTAAATATCCTACTACTCCCGCGGCCAGCATTACCCATACATCAAATATGTTATTGTTATCTGCATAAGCCCCTACAATACAAAACAGCAAGACTACAGGCATAAGGTATTTGGAGGGGATCCGCGTGATGCTGGCCCATATTCCTACCAAGGGCAAGTTTAAAATTAACAGCATTATATTGCCAATATACATACTGCCGATTACTCCCCAAAAAGCGTCCGGATGCTCACGCAAAAATAAAGGGCCGGGCGTAACTCCTACTAAAAGCATGCCGCTCAAAAGGACGGCAATGGCAGGGGAAAAAGGTATCCCGAGGGAGAGCAAAGGTACCATGGCCCCGGCACACGCAGCGTTGTTAGCCGACTCCGGCCCGGCCACCCCTTCGATGGCTCCGTTGCCGAACTCCTCTTTATGTTTAGAAACACTTTTTTCTAAGCTATAGGAAGCAAAGGAGGCAATGGTTGAACTGGGGCCAGGAATAAGTCCGATTAAAAACCCGAGGAAAGTACCGCGCAAGATAGGAGGTAACGACCTCTTTATTTCCTCCTTAGTAGGATATAGATCGCGCAAGCGTACCTTAGCTACCAGTTCTACCTTTTCCTCGGGCTGGCTGGCCAACCACAAGATCTCGCCTACCCCAAAAAGGCCTGCAGCGATAGCAATAAAACTTAGGCCAGTACCCGCCAGAGCCTGGTTAAAGGTAAACCGGTTAACTCCGCCCAGGGGATCCAATCCTACAGTAGACAGTAGAAGCCCTAGCGCTATCATTAAAAAGGATTTTATACCGCCCTTGCCTGAAAGATTGGAGAGTACAATGATACCCAACACCGTCAGGGCAAAGAATTCTGCCGGTCCGAAGGCCAGGGCTGCTCTGGCTAAAGGCGGGGCGAAGAGCTGCAATAGAACTATCCCAATAGTCCCAGCTATAAAGGAACCTAAAGCGCTTACGGCCAGGGCGGCACCGGCCCTACCCTTTCTGGCCATCTTATACCCTTCCAAACAAGTAACTACGCTGGCTGGCTCTCCGGGTACGTTTACTAAAATAGAGGTAGTGGAGCCACCATACATGGCTCCATAATAGATCCCCGCCAGCATGATCAAACCTGCTGTAGGCCCCATTTTTACAGTTAAGGGTAAAAGCAAAGCCATGGCTGCAGCAGGACCCAACCCCGGCAGAACTCCTGTTAATGTTCCTACTGATACTCCTATAAAGCAGGCAAAGAGGTTATAGGGAGTAAGGGCTATCTCTAGGGCCGAGAGAACGGACATAATTCAAACAGGACCTCCCTTTAAATGAAAAGACCTTTGGGAAATGAAACCTGTAGCCAGAAGGAAAAAATGAGATATGCTCCTAAAACAGCACCTAAAGCTACCCCTATAGCTTGGCTCCATTTTTTAACCCCTAGTAATTTACAACACAGGCAAACTAGGATAAAGCTGCTAGTGAAAAACCCTAAAAACTCCATGCTCCAAAGCACAAAGACATTCAACAGCACCAGAGACACTATCTTCCACGTGCCGCCCGCGTTATTATCCTTCCTTTCCTCCGCACATTGCCCCTGGTTTCCGCCACCTAACTGGTTCCCGCCACCTAATATATGGGCAAGCAATAACCAACCTGCCATAGCTATAACCGCTATAGATACAAGCAACGGGAAAACGGCCTCTCCAGGGGTTTCCCGACTGCCCAAATTATATTGAAAGGAATATATAGCAAAAAACAATCCGATGCCTATAATTACTAAAACACTCCTTATCTCTTTAGCCACACTATCAACTCCCCAAGGCCTTAAGGGGGGACACCCCTTGGTGGAGGTGCCCCCGGTTTTTACTGCCCAAAGGAATAAATATATTTACTGCTTTTTCATCCCTATCTGCTCCATCAACGCCGCTATTTCCTTATCCTGCTCCGCTATAAACTGGTCAAACTCTTTGGCCCCGCGAAATTCAATGTTAGCCCCCATGTCTTCAGCAAATTTCTTAAACTCGGGGTTCTCGGTTACCTTCTTAAAGGCTTCCTCCAGTTTTTTGATGACCGACTCGGGCGTACCGGCAGGTACCGCAATACCACGCCACAGTGAAAGGGTAAGGGGAATACCTTTCTCTTTGAACGTCGGTACATCAGGTAAAATCTTAAGCCTTTGTTCACCTGTGATGGCTAAAATCCTTACCTGGCCAGCCTTTACTTGGGACATAATTTCTGCCGGTAGCTGGGAGCTGGCCTCTATTTGGCCCCCTAATACGCTAGAAATAGCTAATCCTCCCTGCCCAAAAGGCACATGGGTAAATTTAGCTCCCGTCTTGTTTTCTAAAGCTACTGCTACCAGGTGGGTAAAACTACCGTTACCCGAATTCCCAATACGTACTTTGCCAGGATTTTTCTTGGCATACTCTATAAACTCGTTTATATCCTTCCAAGGTGCATCGGCCTTAACGGCTATGCTTACCGGTTCGGTGGTAAGTTCGGCCACCCCGCTGAAAGCAGTATAGTTGAAATTCATATTCCCCGCATGATAAGCTGTATTGATGGAATTGGAGTTCCATACAATGGAGTAGCCGTCCGGTTTCTGCTCTTTCACATAACTATATCCTACAGCTCCTCCAGCACCCGTCCGGTTAACTACGGTGATGGGCTGCCCCAGCTCTTTACCGGCCAGCTCCGCCACTTTACGGGCCAAAAGATCGGCACCGCTACCCGGCGCAAAGAGGACAGTCATTTCAATGGGCTTGGTGGGGAACTCTATCTTTTGCTCCTGGGCCTTTCCACCTGAAGAACCCTGTTTCTCCCCACATCCTGCTACTGCAAAGCTTAAGCCCGCCAGCATTATACCTGCCATTAAAATAGCCAAAAATTTTCTAACCATAATCCCCATCTGTACCTCCTTCTTAAAATAATCATAAGTTCAAAATATCAAAAGGAATTAAATTTAACCGCCTACCTTAAAGCTTATAGCTTAAGGATTCACCACCACCTTCATAGCCCCGTCCTTGCGGTTTATAAAGTAATCCAGGGCGGTATGGAACTCCTCCAGGGGGAAAGCATGGGTCATAATAGGTTTGGCATCGATTTTCCCCTGGGCCATAAGGGAAAGAGCCCGCTGGCAGTTGCGATTGCCCTCGCCACGTACGGTAAGAAGGCTTATCTGGTTAAGGACTACGTAGTCTAAATTGGCGGTAACTGGATCTTTGTAGAAAGATACCAGCACTACTACTCCGCCCTTCTTGGCGGATTTAATAGCTAGCTCGAAGCTATCTGAGGTTCCGGCACATTCAAAGACTCTCTCTGCACCCTTGCCGTTAGTCAGGGCTAAAATTTTATCTAAAGGCGCAGGCTCCTCCCGGACGTTGATGGTATGGGTAGCACCCAACAGGCGGCCCTTGCTTAAGCGGTCCTCACGTGTTCCGACTAATATTATCTTTTCTGCTCCTAAGGCTTTGGCGCACTGGACTACAGACAGACCTATGGGGCCGGGGCCTATAACAACTATGGTATCGCCTGCAATATAACCTCCGCTTTTATCTATGGCATAAAGGGCACATCCTGCTGTAGTCACATAGGTTGCTTCATTGAAGGAAATATTATCGGGGATTTTATATACAGAATTTACGTGCTGAACGGCGTACTCAGCAAACCCTCCATCCACCGTCATACCGGCGGCCCGGTGACCCTTATCCAGGCGACCATAGTTCAGACAGGCCGTATATTTACCGTCAATACAATTCTCACAACGCCCGCAACCTTTATGAGCCTCGATGGCTACCCGGTCCCCTACCTTAAACTCATCAACCGTTTCCCCCACGGCTACCACGGTACCGGCCCACTCATGGCCGAAGGTGAATTCACCATAAGGCGGCATTTTAGGCATACCTTTAGTAATAATTTTGACATCAGTACCGCAAATACCACATGCTGCTACCCTTACCAAAACCTCCCCAGGACCGGGCTTGGGAACCGGCTTCTCCACCAACCTGACGTCGTTGGGGCCAAAAAGGACTAAGGCTTTCATCTTGTCGGGAATGGTGAATTCCATAAACCATAACTCCCTTCTTTAAAGATTTTTAGAGAGTTTTTTAGAGAGTTTCTTGTTTATTCCTTAAATTTTCCAGTTACTTCGAGCATCTCATGCAAGATGCTTGCAGCCAGTTCAGCAAAAGCCACATCATTGATATGGGCGTCTACCTTGATTAGCCGGATCTCCGGCTTAAGATGCGCCTCCAGGGCCTTTACCAAGGCCTCATCGGCTTGGGGGTCGTGTAACGGACCTCCCTCCCTTCCGTTTTCAGACCAGCCACGCAAGGGAATAAGCACGGCCACCGGCCCGCAAGACGCATTCAATTTTTCTGCCAGCACCTGCCCTACCTTAGCTAACTCTTCGGCAGTAGCCCTTACATTGGTGTTATAGGGATTGTGATAGTGAGTGGGCCTGCCCTGGTAGCGCAGAGGTATGCTGTCCGGCGGACCGAAGCAAAAATAATCCAATCCGCCCGGCGCCACCACCTGGGGAATACCCCTCTTTCCCGCTGCTTCCAACCGGGGCCGTAAGGGAGTATAGATATCGTCTCCGAAGATCTCGCCTATCAGTTCGTGAGGGGTAAGATCCAATACGCCCTCTATCCATCCCTCCTCAATGAGTTCTTCCATGGCCGAACCGCAAGCTCCGGAAGCATGAAAAGCAATGACTTCGTAGCCTTTGTCTTCCAGCCATTCCCTGGCTCGTGTCACCGCTGCATTGGTGTTACCAAGGGCAGTAACCGCTATAACCGGCCTGTCTCCCCTTTTAAGAGTCGATCCATGCTGGGCCATACCGATGACGGCCGAGGCAGCATTAGCTAAAATAGAACGGCTTACCGTATTGGGGCCACCCAGGAGGTCGGCCACGGAAAAAAGCATCATTATATCCTTATACTGGACATAAGGCCTCACATTTCCTGAAGCCACCGTAGAAACGATAACCTTAGGTACTCCAAAGGGCAGGGAGCGCATGGCTATTGAAGCTATAGCTGTGCCCTGGTTCCCTCCAATACCCAATACTCCTTTAAGTTCGCCCCTTTGATACAGCTCCCGCAATATCTTAGCCGCTCCCCGTCCCATAGTTTCCATCATAGCATCGCGGCGCAACCTTCTAAGCTCGCTGAACTCTACCCCCGCCAGCCGGCTTATAACTTCACGGGGATAATCTGCCTGAAAATTGTGGGGAGCGTAGGTACTAACATCCAGCACCGGCGCTGCGAAGCCACGGGAGCTAATAAATTCTTTTAGAAAGCGAGTTTCTGCCTCTTTAGTGTCTACAGTGGCCACTATAGCTATAGATGGAAGGGGCACCATAACTTCCTCCCCTTAGGCCAGGGCCCAGGCTTCCCTGATTACACGCTTAGCATTGGCCAAAATAAGCTCTGAAGTCTCTCCCGGCGAAAGCGGCCGAACCTCGGCGCTTAAAACTGGCCTCTTTTCAGGTCCTACCAGCCCCATATCCACCAACAGGCGGAAGTAAGCTGCTACCTCAGCCACATCTATTTCGCCGTCCTCTACTCCAAAACGGGGCTGCAAATCGCCGTATAAGGGATGACGCCGATCCTTCATCACGCAGTTACCAATGTGGAAAGCCATAAGGTAATCCTTCACTAAAGGTAGGGCTTCTTCCGGCTTTTCCCTAAGTAGGGGGAAATGGGAAAGATCAGCTAAAAGGCCGAACTTGGGATAATGGGGCCTAAGCTCCCGAGCTACATCCAAGGCATCCCGGAAGGGCCCTATTAGGGATTCTTTGTCGATATCCCGGTCGAAAATCTTTAAGGTAATATAGGGATCTCCCATCTCCCGGGCATACTCGCAGATCTGGGCCAAGGAATCTACCAAAAGCTTCTTGGCTTCTTCCCGCTTTTCCGGGCCAGGATCCTTACCCGCAGGTATCCGTACCGCCGTAGCTCCCAGGTCCAACGCTTCTTTCAGACAATTAAAGACCTGCTTGATGGCCTTCTTCCTCTCTTGGGGGTCCAGGGAATTAAGGTTTAACTTTTGGCTGAACATGGCCGGCTGGGTGGCATAGCATACTTCCAAATGAGAAACTCTTAACATATGAGCAGCTTCCAGCCGTACCTTCACATCCCGTATCCAGCCTACTTCTACAGCCGTAAAGAAGTCATCCTCCGCTATACGGCGCAAGGTTTCCAGGATGGGGCCGGTGCCATAGGCCGTTTCCGGGAAAGCCTTGAAATGAACAATGCCCACCTTCATGTAGCGGTAGATGGAGCCTTCCAACCCAAACGCCCCCTTAAATTTAATGTTCGTCGCTTCTGTTATTTCCCGCGCGCTACCTTTTAAGACGCTGACCCGGGTTTTGCTCACCTAGCCTTTAAGGCTTTTAAGGATACAAGCTACCCTAGCATTGTCCTCCAAAACATCTGCAAGATAATAGGCTTTCCTTATATTCTCCCCTACGGTCACGAAACCATGTTTTCTTAAGACCGCCGCCTTTATCGCAGGTTCCCGGAAAGCTTCTATGACCAGGTGCGCCAGTTCCTCCGAACCTGGTGGTGCAAAATCCACTACCGCAACTCGATGTAAGCCCATTTCGGCCGCCGCCGTAACTACAGGTAGCTCACCGAAGGCTGTAACATAAGCAGTGGCGTAAGGTGAATGGCCGTGGATCACAGCATTAATTTCCGGCCGCACACGGTAAATTCCCAAGTGAAATCTTATCTCCTTAGAAGGCTTCCCTTCTCCTTCCAGCACTTCCCCCTCTAAATTTACCAAAAGGAAGTCTCTTTTCCCTACCTCCCCGAAGGAACGGCCGCTGGCTTTGATAAGCACCTTATCGGGCATTCCGGGAAGCCGGGCGCTGGTATTACCGCTGGTACCTGAAGATAGACCCCGCTCATAAAGTTTCCGTGTAACCTCTACCAGCTCTTCTCTCAACGCTTCTAGCTCAGCCGGCCAGGACAATTCTTTGCACCTCTCTTTGTAGCAGGAGGGTTTCCTCCGGGGCGCACCCGGCAGTTCTACCAGGTGCACCCCGGGAAACCTCCGTCCATAGTCTATGCCCTTTCAGGGAAGTCACGGTTCTTAACCTGGAAGGGAAACTTTTTAACTTCATTGATAAAGGCCGCCAGATGTTCTGCTTCTTTTTCAAAAAGCTTTAATCCCTTTTCTTTGCTTCCCCGGAAGGGATTACCAATGGTGGCGCTATCGGAATACTCATGGTGTTCCATGGGTACGATTATGTTTTCTGAACCGCGGAATTTAACGGTGGCGGTGCCATCTATCTTGGAAAATTCCGGACCCATCCACCGGGGAGCGTGGGCAGTATCCCTGACCGCCCGGCTCATATCCACTAAGCTCTCATCATAAGCCATTACTTGGGATGTCTCCATTTCTCCTGCATGCCAGCCTGGTGTCTCCTCCGGCGGGCCTTCAATGATACCCTTAACTACTTCACATTCCCTTTCCGTAGGCGTCTTATACCAAGCTACAAAAGCCCCTGTCTGATAGCGGATCTTGCGCAGCAATTCATCGATAGGTTTGGTGTTAGAACCGTGGTGGGATACATAGATAATTTTGTTGGCGCCATGGTATATGAGGCTACGGGCAATATCATAAAGGACGCGGCGGAAGGTCTCTGCAGACAAGGTTATGGTACCGCAGCCTTCCCCAACTTCACCCATATGATGGGGGGAATATCCGAAAGGTAGAAGAGGCGTATAAGGAACATTAGCTAATTTAGCTGCCCGCTCAGTTACGGAAATGGTGGTGAAACTATCTGTACCCAAGGGTACATGGGCGCCGTGTTTTTCGCAACTTCCTACGGGAACTAAAACTACATCTGTCTCTTTAAACCATTCCTGAGCCTCGACATAAGAACATTCTAGTAAATTATGTCTCTTAGCCATCTCCCAAAACCTCCAACGAATTATTTTGGTTTAATTATTTTAGCTCATTTTATATCTGTTTTAAGGAGGAAAGCCGCGGCTCCCCTTTTTCACAAGTTGAAAATAACTTATTAAATTTACTTAATCGAAGGAAACAAATGGTTATAATGGCTATTTCGACTTATATTGAATTGGTTATATTGAATTTAAGCAGACTCTCGAACTATCAACTCCACTGGTAACACAGTAACTTCCGGCACAGGCCTACCCGCTAGCAAATCTCGCAAAAGACGCATGGCCGTGGTTCCAAGCTCATATACAGGTACTCTAACCGTCGTCAACCGTGGTAAAACATAGGAAGCTAGAGGAATATCGTCAAAACCTACTACGGCTATATCCTGCGGTACTGCTAGCCCCTCATCAGTTAGGGCTTTTATAGCGCCTACAGCCATAAGATCGTTATGAACTAAAAGGGCTGCCGGTTTAAATTTACTCTTCCTTAACAGTTCTTGAACCGCCTTATATCCTCCGCCAGGAGTAAAATCAGCGTGGACTACCCATGAAGGTTCGTACTTTAACCCGTTTTCGGCTAAAGCCTGGCAGTATCCAGTCAACCGATCTCGAGAGGTGGTGGACGAAGGAGGGCCGGCAATGCAAGCAATCTCTCGATACCCTCGCTTTAGTAAATGTTCCACCGCTCGTTTCGCTGCCTCAATATTATCGATCTGCACAGAAGGGAAGGTTCCAGAATGCCGGCCTATCACTACTGTGGGAATATCCTCCTGCTGAAAAAAGCGGTCTTCCTTCGCGTCTTCTACCACACCCCCGCCCATAAAGATTACTCCATCCACCCTTTTTTCCCGCAATACACGAAGATATTCGAGGGTTCTTTCACGGGAGCGGTCCGTATTGCAAAGGATGACAGTATAACCTTCCTGGTGGGCCACATCTTCAATACCGCGCACGATACCTGAATAGTACGGGTTAGCCACATCAGGTAACATAAGCCCTATCGTGCGCGTCTCATTAAGCTGAAGACTACGGGCTGCAGCGTTAGGACAAAAGCCCAACTCCGCTACCGCCTCTAATACCTTTCTCCTGGTCTCCGGGCTTATAGGGTGGGGACTATTGTTTAGCACACGTGATACTGTGGTTACGGAAACTCCAGCCCGTCGAGCAACATCTTTTATAGTAACCATTACTTCGCTCCTCTGAGGAAAACGTTTTCCTATAGCTAAGTTTAACACGCTCTTAATAACCTGTCAACATTTTTTTGCTAACTTTCAGCCTCCCACCCTAATACAAAGGCTTTAAGGTTGACCTCTTGGAACTCAGGTTTTACAGAAGTACGAATAGCCTCCTCCCAGCATTCTTGGGGGATGGATAAATGGCGGGCTAAAGTACCCAAAAGGACCATATTCACTGCTTTAACGCTCCCTGCTTCCTTTGCTTTCTTTAAAGCATTTACGATTACAAGGTTGTTTACATGTGTATTTAATATTTCTAGAAGTTCTTTAGGATAACTTGCGGCTCCGGTCAAAACTGGAAGTGGGGGTATTTCCTGGTCGTTAACGATCAGCACCCCTTCACGCTTGAGGAAGGGCAAGCAGCGACAAGCTTCCAATTTCTCGAAGGCTACTAAGTAATCAGCCGTGCCTTGGGCTATCACCGGGGAATACACCTTTGGGCCAAAGCGGACATGGGTTATTACACTGCCCCCCCGTTGGGCCATCCCATGGAGGTCAGCCACTTTAACGTCCTGGCCCAGACTTGCTGCAGCCCGAGAAAGTATACGCCCTGCCAAAACCGTCCCCTGCCCACCCACACCAGTTATAATGATACTGGTGACCTGTTCATGCATCTTCCTCACCTACCTTTTCAATGGCTCCTGCTGGGCATACCTGAGCACACAGCCCACAACCTGTACACTGTATTTCATCGATTACTGCCTCTTCGCCGTTAAAAGTAAGGGCGGGGCAGCCTAAATCTAAACAACACTGGCAAGAACGACAATACATGCCTACTACCTTGTATTTACCGGTTCCCTTAGCCAGTAGGGCGCAGAGACGCCGTGCAATAATCACAGAAGGCTCCGGGGTAGCCACTTCAGCGCTTATAACTTCCCTGGTCAGGGCCAAATCATAAGGGTCGATAACCCGCACGCGCTTAATTCCCAGCCCCCTCACTACCTGCTCTAGCTCAATTTTGGTAGTCAGCGCCCGGGAAGCAGTATACCCGGTACCAGGGTGGTCCTGATGCCCGGTCATGGCTGTAGTACCGTTATCCAAAATGATAACAGTGCTTGTCCCGCGATTGTAGACTATATCCAGAAGGCCCGTCATACCAGCATGCAAAAAGGTAGAATCCCCTATCACAGCCACCAACCCACGGGCAAATTCCTGTCCCCGAGCCTTTTCCATTCCTAAAGCTATTCCCATACTGGCACCCATGCAAATACAGGTATCCATCGCGTTTAAGGGGGGAGAGGCTCCCAGGGTATAACATCCGATATCCCCTGCTACGGTAAGCTTTAACTTGCGCAAGATGTAAAACACCCCGCGGTGGGGGCAACCTGGGCACATAACCGGCGGGCGTGCAGGTAGGGAAATATTTATAGAGGGAGAACTATTGTGCAATAAAATATCATTTACTAAGGAAGGGTTCACCTCAGCCACTTTAGGCCCTATACCTTCAGCCACCAAACGGGGGTCGAATTCTCCAATACGGGGTAAAAACTCCTTGCCCCGTACCGGCAACCCCCAGGAAGAAATCTGCTCTTCCAGGAAGGGCTCCAGCTCTTCCACTACGAAGCATACATCTACTGCAGCTATGAACTGGCGAATAAGGTTTTTGGGTAGGGGATAAATCAAGCCTAATTTAAGTATAGAAACGCCGGGCAGGGCTTCCTTCACATATTGATAAGAAATTCCCGAAGTAATAACCCCTACCCGTCTATCTCCCCATTCCACCCTGTTTAAAGGAGTGATCTCTGCATAGGATGAAAGTTTAACCCTTCTTTGTTCCACCACCTTATGGCGCTCCCGGCCGAAGGCAGGTAACATTACATATTTCGAGGGTTCTTTAGTGTACGGTTTTAGGGGAACTTCTTCTCGTTCCCCTAATTCAACTAAGCTTTGGGAATGGGCTATACGCGTGGTCAACCGCAGCATAACAGGAGTATCAAAGGCTTCGCTTAAAGCAAAAGCTAGTTTGGTCATTTCTTTAGCTTCTTGACTGTCGGCCGGCTCCAGGCAAGGTATCTGGGCAAACCGGGCATATAGCCGGTTGTCCTGTTCGTTCTGGGAACTGTAAAGGTTGGGATCGTCAGCAGAAACTAGCACCAGCCCAGCGTTTATTCCTGTATAAGCCAAGGTCATGAGGGCATCGGAAGCAACATTCACTCCCACATGTTTCATTGCCGCTAAGGCTCTGGCTCCAGCTATGGCCGCACCAGCCGCTACCTCTAAGGCCACCTTTTCATTAACCGACCACTCGGCATATACCTCTTTATACTGAGCTAAAGCTTCGATAATTTCTGTGCTTGGGGTACCCGGATAAGCAGCCGCCACCCGCACCCCAGCTTCCCAAGCTCCTCGAGCTACCGCATGGTTACCTAGCATAACCTCGCGCATAATGTTAAAGCTCCACTCCTTTAGAAATACCATTTTCATCCTTATTTTCGTGGTACCGTAATTTACGGCATGAATGACCCCTTAAAGTATCCTGTGGTCTTATCTTTAAGGATGCTGCTCTGACAGGTACAGTTAATTCGCCATAAGAAGCACAATTCCTTCCCTGTCTTCTCTAAAGAACAAGAAAAGGCCATATTGGGCCCGCTAAGCTCATAACATGGATAATCCCTTAACCAACCTTATGTCTACCTGGGTCTTAAATCGATTATACGCTGGGCCTTACCTTCGCTCCGGGCTATAGAACGCGGTTCTACCAGGCGCACACGGGCTTTAAGCTGTAACACCGTTTTAAGACGGTCGGCTATCTTTTCCTCAAGCTCTTCTAAATCGCTAAACCGCCCGGTAAAAAAGCGCTCATTTACCTCCACCCGTACCTCAAGCTCGTCCAAATATCCCCGGCGTGAGACGACTAACTGGTAATGGGGAGATACCTCCTCTATTTCCATAAGCACGCTCTCCACCTGGGAAGGGAAGACATTTACCCCGCGGATGATAAGCATATCGTCGGTGCGCCCCGTTATCTTGGCCAGGCGTGCGGTGGTGCGGCCGCAAGGGCAGGGCTCGTAATTAAGGGAGGAAATATCCCTTGTGCGGTACCTGAGCACAGGTACAGCCTCTTTAGTCAAAGTAGTTATCACCACTTCCCCGTACACTCCTGGCGGGCAAGGTTCTCCTGTGGCAGGATCGATGATCTCCACTAGAAAATGGTCTTCAGCTATATGCTGGCCGTTCTGGTAACGGCACTCACCAGAGACGCCAGGACCCATCACTTCCGAAAGCCCATAATTATCCGTAGCTAGCATTCCCCAGCGCCGTTCGATTTCCTTTAACATCTCACGGCTAGAAGCTTCCCCACCAAAGAGCCCCAAACGCACCGGGAGGCTTCTAGGATCCACTCCCATCTCCTGGGCGACTTCTGCCAAATGCAAGGCATACGAAGGTGTGCCTACCAAAACTGTGGTTCCGAAATCTTGCATAAGCATGATATGCCGTTTAGAATTGCCGGCAGCCGCTGGAACCACCGTAGCACCTACCCGCTCGAGACCATAATGGAGCCCAAAGCCTCCGGTAAAAAGGCCGTAACTAAAGACCACCTGGGCCACATCCCCAGACGTGACCCCGGCCGCTGTCACTAAGCGAGCCACCACTTCTGTCCAGATCTCCATATCCCGCCGGGTATACCCTACCACAACAGGTTTCCCAGTGGTCCCTGAAGAAGCATGAAGGCGTACCACTTCTTTCAAGGGTACTGCAAAAAGCCCAAAGGGGTAATTCTTACGGAAATCTTCTTTAGTAGTGAAGGGAAGAAGCCGGATATCCTCAAGATTCCTAATATCCCGGGGACGCAGTCCACGCTCGTTAAGGGCCTGGCGGTAAAAAGGCACCCGTTCATACACATACTCGACAATATTCTGTAGCCTTTCTAATTGTAAAGCCTCTATTTCTTTCCGCGGCCGGCACTCATTAACCGGATCCCAAATCATACAGTTTCCTTGTTTTCCCATACTAAATTACAACCTCCAGTCAACTTTTATCCAGTGACTCGTTCGGTTTCTCGTGTCCAACCCTGTAAGCCCTTTGATAATCCAGAACTTTCCTCGCCGAACACATACTTTAAGTGTTCAGGAGAGAAAGCAGGGGTGAACAAGCTCACCACAGGTACTACAGCCAAAGGAAGGAGCATGGCCAAGGATCCAATTGTTGGGATTATAGAACTGTCCAACCGGTAATAGAAGGATAAACCTAAGGAAAGGGCCACCCCGGTAATAAACCCGGCCCAAGCTCCAGCTTTAGTAGTCTTACGCCAGTACAGGCCGTAAAGATAAGGAGCTAGGAACCCACCGGCCACCGTACCCCAGGAAAGGGACATTAGGACCAGTATAATAGTGGGCTTTAAAGCGATATATACCGAGAGAACTATGAACAAAACGCAAAAAAAGCGCAAGCATAAAAGCACTACCCGTTTGGAAATGTTGGGCCAAAGTCCTTGTAAAAGATCTATAGCCACCGCCGAACTGCTCACCAAAACGAGGGAAGACAAAGTAGACATGGAAGCGGCCAGGACTAACATCAATATCACTATCCCGACACCAGGGGGTAAAAAGCGCTCAATAATTAGAGGCATAATAAGATCGGGATTAGGCCGGCCGTTAAGTAAAGGCATCTGGTTATTGAAAAATAGACGTCCAAAAGAGCCTGTGAAATAGGCCCCTCCAGCGATTATCAGGGCAAAAAGGGTAGATACTATAGTAGCAGGCCGGATGGCTTTTTCATCTTTTATAGCATAAAACTTCTGGAGCATCTGGGGTAGGCCCCAGGGCCCTAAGCTCGTTAAAATAACCAGGGAAAGCAGGCTCGCCCAATCAGGCCCGAGGGGTGAAACCAATTGCGGGTGGATATCTTTTAAAGCTTTTATCCCCTGGACAAGGCCCCCTATAGGAGGGGCAGTAACTACATAATAAATGAGCAGAAATACCCCACCTAACATCACTAAGCCCTGGATGAAGTCGGTCCAAGTTACGGCTATGTAACCGCCCAAAACCAGGTATATAGCCGTAAGGCCAGCCATAAGCATTAAGGCCAAATTAAAGTCTAAGCGGAAAACCTGTTCAAAAAGATAACTCAACCCCAAGTACACGGAGGCAGAATAGGGAACTAAAAATATAAATATAAGCAAAGCGGAGACTATCTTTAAGGCAGGGCTATCATAACGGGCAGCTAGGAACTCTGGTAAAGTCAAGGCATTAAGCCGCTCCGTCATAACCCGTGTGGGCCTAGCCAGGAGCTTCCAGGCCAGGAAACTACCGATCAAGGCGTTGCCCAAGGCGATCCATAGACTAGATAAGCCAAACCCCCAACCCACTTTGCCTGCATACCCTATAAAAATAACCGCAGAAAAATAGGTAGTGCCATAGGCAAAAGCGGAGATCCAGGGTCCTATGCTACGGTGGCCCAAGAAAAAGCCACCGACATCCCGCGAGCGCCGATGGCTCGCCAGGCCGATGGCTAGCATTACCGTAAAGTAGAGGAGTAAAATAAAAATTTTCATTGACTACCGTCCTCCCGTCCTTAAAATGATACGAAGACATATTCCACAAATTTTAACGAAATCCTGCTAAAGCCTTTAGTTTTCCTCGGCTGCTAGCAGGGCGGCTCCCAGAGCCCCTAGAATCTGGGGTTCCGGAGGTATATACAATTTAGTACCCAGCTTTTCCTCCAGGCCCCTTACTACCCCTGCATTTTTAGCCACTCCCCCGCTCATGAGCACAGGCTTTTCCCAACCCAACCGCTGGGCCATGGCCGCCACCCTCTCCGCCACAGCATAATGTATACCTTTAAGTATCTCTTCCAGGGGCCTTCCCTCCGCCAAAAGGGACACCACTTCTGATTCGGCAAAAACAGTACACGTACTGCTTATGGGAGCTGCCCGGCGGGCCTTTAAAGCTAGCTCCCCCATTTCTCCTAGCTCTACCTCCAGGGCTCGGGCCATAACCTCCAAGAACCGCCCGGTTCCTGCTGCACACTTTTCATTCATCTCAAAATCTAGAACCCTTCCCCCGGGGCCCACCCGGATGACCTTACTATCTTGCCCTCCTATATCTATAACCGTAGCCACTTCAGGGAAGAGGTGCCAGGCCCCGCGCGCATGACAGGTTATCTCCGTAACCCGGCGGGAAGCAAAAGGCACGCTTACCCGTCCGTACCCTGTGGCCACAATACCCTTTAAATCCTTTCGCTTAACATTTGCTCGGTTTAGGGCTTCTTCTAAAGCCTTTTCTGCCACTTCTAACCCACCCCGGCCGGTAGGTAAAATAGAGAAGGATAACAATTGGCCTTCTGCAACGATGGCTGCTTTGGTGGATAAGGAACCTAGATCTAGCCCCGCCGTAATTACCATAATCAACCACCTTTCCCTGTTCTAAGGCAAAATTCTATCTGCAGCCAAAAGCTCCAAAAAAGCTTCTAGACGGGTACGAACGCTACCCCTAGCATACTTTTCTTGGTCTACACAATCTCCATCAAGATTGAGAAAGGCCTTATTTTCCTGCCGGAGGGCGTCCTGCAGCAGGCGTATCCCTGCTGTACTTTGGCGGCACCCCCAGTGGGCGAAATGGATAACCCCCTGGGCATTGAATTCCTGCACCATATCCAAAATTGTCCGCACGCGCCTTTCCATTAAACCCAAACCCTGGTGCCCCAACACCTTAAGGGCCAGGCTGTAAAAGGGGCGGTCTACATCCAGCTCCTCCCAGTAAACATGATGCATCTCCTCAAAAACGACTATAGCCCCGCCTTCCTCCTCCAGGATTTTGAAGATTTCCGTGGGGTAATAGGGCCGTAAGTGTAGCCATAAGAGGCGGAATTTCTCCCGGGGGACGGCCCATTTCCTCTCCCTCCGCCGGGTTTCAAGCTCTTCTAACAATTCCTGATATACCTCTTTAGTAAAATCCGCGCCCCAACTGGTTAACATAAGATATAAAAAGCCGTGGGCTTCCTCCCCTCGAATAACAGCAGGTTTCTGCCTGCGGATCGCTTTAATCTCCAAAAGAAGCCTTCTTGCCTCGTTGGACCTTTCCATAGCCACCCTCAAAGCTTCCATATCAGGGGAAAGCCCGAGATCCCGGGCCAGGGAATAAAATATATTTTTAAGCTGCCGGGCTACATAACTGGCATTCTCCGGGTTGCTCCCTTGAGGAACATCAAGGAGATAAAAAGGTTTACTGTACCGGGCCGAGCTCCAGGCCAGGGACTGGGGGGCTATATCGCAAAGGTGGGAAGTACATACTATAGCATCGGGGGCGGGAAAATAACCTGCCAGGTCAAGGCCAGTAGCCAACCTGTGGAAGGAACAAATATCTGTAGCCACCCAGTGGGCGCTTCCCATCTTAAAGGCTTCGGAAGCCAGGCCTAACCCTACCGCCAGGGCAGAAGCCGCCTCGGGTGCAAAAGGGATAACCTTTAGACCGTACAGAATCTCAGTAGGGAAAAAGACATTATGCCATACTACAGGCCGCTGGTGAAGGTATGCTTTTGCCACCTGGTCCAAAGCTTTAAGCGTCATAAGGTAAGTAGCCCGCCAGGGAAAGGCGTGGGAAGAAAGAGCTACAAGGCGTTTCACCATATTGATTACCCAGGGGGAAAAGGCCTTACGCCGTAAGGGTGCAGCCAGAACTGAACGTAAATCTTTATATAACTCTTTCAAAGCTCCCATTCACCTACCTCTCCCATTCGCCTACCTTCTTAGCCTTTCCAAGAAGGCCTCTACGCGGGTGCTCCATTGCCCACGATTTCCGCCGGTATAATCCCCTTCAACCCTGAGCACTGGTATCCCCTTTATTTCCAGCTCTTCTTTAACCAAAATCCAATCCATTATACCGGCATCGCAGAATTTCATAACGTGATATATAGCCCCGTCTATCCGGTAACGGGAAAGTAAGTCCCTAAGGTATTTCCTCCTCCGGCCTTTATCAGCCACCATCCGCGGGCAGGGAGGCTTGCTTAAATATAAATGGGCCAAATAGGTGTAAGGGGAGTTGGTCTGGGGTGCCTCCCCGGGTAAGAGGCGCCACCCGTTACAGGCGTCCTCTAGGCTACTTATAGCTCCTGCCTGCTCTATCATCTCCAGAAGGGATGAGGGCAGGATGCTGCCTACCAACAACAACCGGATCTTGTCCCCCGGTACAGCAACTTTTTCTCCTGGGTTGAGGGAAATCCCTTGCCCATGTATTCCTTCCTCTAAAAGTTGGAGGGCTTGTACACCCTCTAAGAAAATTTTCCCGGCCGCCCTCTCTTCAAGGAACTTCTTAAGGCACTCTTTGCGTTGCTTTTCTTCTTCAATGGCCTGCCACAGATCTTCTTCCCGGAGGCGCCGGCCATAAAAGGAGGCCATCTGGCCGGCAACTTCCTCTAGCTGCCTGCTGAAATAATCCACTGCTAAAGAGTCATAGCCCCGGGGTACATTAACCACCCAAATCGGCCCGGGAAGATTGAGTTCCCGCCAAAGGTTACTTAAGTGGATCATAGCATTGCAGGAAGGGACCATAAACACCCCTAAAAGACCCGGCAACCTGCCCTCCAGAGCGTTCTCTAAGCAGGCTTTCACATACGGGCAGAGGTTACCCGCAAAAAAGCCGTCTGCCCGCGGCGCCTTACCCAAAGGAGGTAGGATGCGGTAAGGTTTAAACCCCAAGGCGCGGATGATCTCTAGCGGGGTATAACTGCAAAACCACCCTAATAAGTACTCTTCCTTTTTAGTTCCTTGTTCTGCTTTCATTTTGCATTCGCCAAGCCTCTTTAAAGTCTAAATAAGGTTAGAATTTAAACAAACTGGCTCGGTGGGTCAAAATTTCCCGGGCACGCTCTAAAGCTTGCTTTACAGCCTGGGGTGCCGGTCCACCCGGCACATCCCGCCTCTCAAGGGAAGCCTCTACTGAAAGATGGTGGTAAATATCCTCGCCAAAAAGGGGAGAAAAGGCCCTAAATTCTTCTAAGCTTAGGTCCTGCAGGCGGCAACCCCGCTCAAGGCACCGGAGGACAAGAGCGCCCACTATAGAATGGGCTTCGCGGAAGGGGACCCCTTTACGCGCCAAGTACTCTGCCACATCGGTAGCGTTGCTGAAGCCGCCTTCTGCCGCCTCCCGCATCCTCTGAGTATTAAATTTCGCTGTGGCCAGAAGAGGGGCCAAGGCAGCCAGGCACCCCTTCAAAGTATCTACTGTATCAAACACGGCCTCCTTATCTTCTTGTAAATCTTTGTTATAGGCCAAGGGCAATCCTTTAAGCACTGTTAAAAGCCCCACCAAATGACCGTAGACCCGGCCGGTTTTGCCCCTTACAAGTTCCGCCACATCCGGGTTTTTCTTCTGGGGCATCATGCTGGAACCGGTAGTGTAAGCGTCATCGAGCTCTAAGAACCCGAATTCTTCCGTAGACCAGAGGATGATCTCCTCGGCCAGCCGGCTCAAGTGCATCATGAGGAGGCTGGCCGCAGCCAAAAACTCCAAAGCGAAATCCCGGTCTCCTACAGCATCTAGTGAGTTGGCCGTTACCCCTTTAAAGCCCAGCTCGCGGGCCACCATCTCCCGGTCTATAGGTAAAGTAGTTCCGGCTAGCGCCCCGGATCCTAAAGGAGAGACATCCAGGCGTTTCAAGCAGTCCGTAAGCCTCCCCTGATCCCTCTCCAGCATTTCAAAGTAAGCCAGGAGATGGTGCGCTAAAGTTACAGGCTGCGCCCTCTGCAAGTGGGTGTACCCGGGCATAACGGTGTTAAGGTGAACTTGGGCAAGATTAACCAGTACCTCTTGTAGTCGGTGCAAAAGGTAGGAGATCTCCGCAATCTCTTCTTTAAGGTACAAGCGCAGGTCTAGAGCCACCTGGTCGTTCCGGCTGCGGGCGGTATGCAACTTTTTCCCCGCCTCTCCTATCCTTTCAGTCAAAAGTTTTTCAATATAAGTATGAATATCCTCCGCTCCTTCAAAGGAAAGACGGCCAGCTTCGATATCTTCTAAAATTCCCGTAAGGCCTTCTATGATTTTATCGGCCTCATCCTGGGTAAGGAGCCCCACAGCAGCCAGCATACGGGCATGGGCTATGGAGCCCCGGATGTCCTGCCGGTAAAGCCGGTGATCAAAAGAAAGGGAGGAATGGAATTCCTCCACTATTTTAGCAGTATCTTTACGGAAGCGCCCACCCCAAAGTTTCATTGCCCTGGCCCCTTTCTGTAAGTTACCTCCTTAAGCCCATTTCCTTATATTATGGTAACCCCGCTCTAAAATCTAAGAAAAGCCCTTCCTTAAACCCGTCCTCATCTCCATCTGGGCGCGTACCTTTAAAGGTAACCCGAATAGATTAATAAAGCCGGTAGCGTCCTTATGGTCGTAGTCTCCTCCAGCACCAAAGGTAACTAACTCTTCACTGTACAGAGAATAGGGTGAACGCACGCCAGCAGGACTACAATTGCCTTTGTACAGCTTTAACCGTACGGTGCCGGTGACCGTCTCCTGGGTGCTGTCCACAAAAGCATCTAAGGCTTTCTTTAAAGGTGAATACCAGTTGCCATCATAGACCAACTCGGCATATTTTATAGCCACTATCTCTTTAAAATGCATAGTCTGGCGGTCAAGGGTAAGATGTTCCAGCTCCCTGTGGGCTATATACAGCACCGTCCCCCCCGGGCACTCGTAAACCCCCCGGGATTTTAGGCCGACCAGCCTGTTTTCCACTAAATCTATAATGCCCACCCCGTTGGCCGCCGCCACTTCGTTTACCCTTTCCACCAGGGTCACTGGATCCAAACGCTTTCCATCTAAAGCTACGGGTACGCCTTTCTCAAAATCAAGGGTTATATAAGTAGGCTTGTCCGGAGCCTTTTCCGGGGGTGTAACGATCTGATAAATGTCCTCCTTGGGCTCGTTCCAGGGATCTTCCAAGTCGGCCCCCTCATGGCTCAAATGCCAAAGATTCCTGTCCATACTGTAGGGCCGTTCTTTCCCTACCGGCACCGGAATGCCCCGCGCTAGTGCATAATCAATAGCCTCTTCACGGGAGCGGATGGACCATAAGCGCCAGGGAGCTATGACTTTAAGTTCCGGGTTCAGGGCCTTAACACTAAGTTCAAAGCGCACCTGATCATTCCCTTTGCCTGTAGCTCCATGGGCTACCGCAGTGGCCCCTTCCTTTTCTGCTATTTCTACCAGACACTTGGCGATGAGGGGACGGGCGAAGGAGGTGCCTAAAAGGTATTTACCCTCATAAATGGCCCCTGCCTTAAGGGTGGGCCAGATGAAGTCTTCTACAAATTCCCGCTTTTTATCCAGGATATATATTTTGCTGGCTCCGCTTTTTAAAGCTTTTTCTTCTAGGGATTCCAGTTCTTCGCCCTGGCCTAGATCTACAGTGACCGCGATAACTTCATACCCGTAGGTCTCTTTAAGCCAAGGAATTATTATAGAGGTATCCAAACCGCCGGAGTAAGCCAGCACTACTTTCTCAGGCATGATGGGAAGCCTCCTTGAAAAATAAAAACTTGGTGGAAACCGCTACCGCGCAGGTCTTTTAAGCCAAACTAGAGCAGGGCAGCTAATATGGCCTTGTGGGCATGTAACCTGTTCTCGGCCTGGTCCCAAACGGCAGACTGAGGCCCGTCCATCACTTCATCCGTTATCTCCTCACCCCTGTGGGCAGGAAGGCAGTGTAAAACCATGGCATCCGGCCGGGCGATTTTAAGGAGATCACTGTTAAGCTGGAATCCCTTAAAAGCCTGCCGGCGCTTTTCTGCCTCTGCCTCCTGTCCCATGCTGGCCCACACATCGGTATATAAGATATCTGCCCCAAGGGCAGCTTCCTTGGGATCATTGGTTACCGTAATATGGCTCCCGTTATCGGCGGCCATACGCCTGGCCTCTTCTATCACCTGGGGTAGCGGCTCGTACCCGGCCGGGCAGGCTATGGTAATATTTAAGCCCACCCGGGCACCGCCGTACATGAGGGAATGGGCCACGTTGTTGCCATCCCCGATATAGGTAAGGTTAAGCCCTCTAAGCCTCCCCTTCCGTTCGCGGATGGTCAAAAGGTCAGCCAAAATTTGAGTGGGGTGGAGGAAATCGGTTAATCCATTGATAACCGGTACCGTCGCATAACGGGCCAGCTCTTCCACTTCCTCATGGTTAAAAGTGCGGATCAAAATACCGTCTACGTACCGGGAAAGGACCCGCGCGGTATCGGCGATGGTCTCTCCCCGGCCAAGCTGTAGTTCATTCTTGCTAAGGTAAAGGGCGTGCCCGCCGAGCTGGTACATGGCTACTTCAAAGGAAACCCGCGTGCGGGTAGATGGCTTGGTAAAAATCATAGCCAGAGTTTTCCCTGCCAACACAGGATGGGGTTCCCGGTTCTTCTGCTTAAGTTTGAGGTCAGCAGCTAAATCTAGAAGATAATGGATCTCCTCGGTAGAAAAATGCTTTAAGCAAATAAAATCGCGGCCTTTAAGGGAGGGGGCCTGTTCCTTCAACCTGTTACACCCCTTTCGTTGACATTTTTAATCTATTTTACTTTTCCCTTCCAGATAAAGCAAGGAAGAAAAGCTTAAGCTTTCTCTCGCTAGGTATACAAAACAGTTTACCCCAGGCATTCTTTTAAAGCCTTACGGAGGATCTCCAAAGCTTTATCGATCTCCTCTTTTTTTACAGTAAGCGGGGGTAAGAAACGCAGGATCCGACCGTGGACCGCATTAATAAGGAGCCCTTTCTCAAGGCATATCTGGGCTATTCCATCAGCCGGACCGTCGATTTCCAGCCCCACCATAAGGCCCCGCCCGCGCACCTCCAATATTTTAGGAAACTCAGCAGCCAGGTCATGCAAGCGCTCCATCAAATATTCCCCTTGTTTCCTGGCGTTCTCCACCAACCCCTCTTCGAGCAAGGCGCGGAAGGCGGCCACCCCACAAGCAGTAGCCAAGGGGTTTCCTCCAAAGGTAGAAGCGTGGTCTCCCGGGCTAAAGGCTCGGGCCACTTTTTCTTTAGCCAGCATGGCACCGATGGGAACGCCGCCGGCCAGGGCCTTGGCTAGTGTCAAAATATCCGGATATACCTCGTAATACTGATAAGCGAAAAGGTAGCCGGTACGACCTAAACCGCACTGGATTTCATCGAAGATGAGTAATATACCCTTTTCATCACATAATTCCCTTACTGCCTTAAGGTATTCCTTTTCTGCCGGGTAAACCCCTCCTTCACCCTGGACCGGTTCTAGCATTATAGCGCAAGTTTCCGGGGTGACGGCCTCTTTTAAAGCTTCCCAATTGTTAAAGGGAACGTACCGGAAGCCAGGCGGCAAAGGCTCAAAACCTCGGTGGAATTTTTCTTGAGCGGTGGCGGCAAGGGCTCCCAGAGTCCGGCCGTGGAAAGAGCGGTGCATGGTGATTATCTCAAAACAATTTTCTCCTTTATGCACCTTAGCATATTTTCTGGCCAATTTTATGGCCGCCTCCACGGCCTCGGCCCCACTATTGCAGAAAAAAACCCTATCGAGACCAGAATGCTCCACCAGGACTTTAGCTAACTCCACCTGTGGCTCTATCCAATAAAGGTTAGAACAATGTAAAATCTTCCCCGCCTGCTCCCGTATGGCCTCAACCACCCGGGGATGGCAGTGCCCCAAGGAATTGACCCCTAAACCGGCAACGAAATCTAGATACTCGCGACCCTCGGCATCCCAAACTTTAGTCCCCTGCCCGCGCACCAGGGCTACCGGATAGCGGTTGTAGGTATACATAACGTACCTGCTACCCAGGTTGGCGATTTCCGCGTTGTTCATAAAGCTCCCCCTCAACCTAAAACTTTTATTTTAAGTCCCAAGCCCAAATCCCCGTCCCATCAAGGGGAACAATCTTAAGGAACAACCATGGTGCCCACGCCTCTGTCTGTAAAGATTTCCAGCAAAATAGAATGGGGTACCCGCCCATCGATAATGTGGGTGCGGGCTACACCACCCTTAAGGGCCCGTATGCAGCACTGAACTTTGGGGATCATGCCTCCAGAGATTATCCCTGCTTTAATCAGTTCAGGCACTTTACTTACCTCTACCGAGGAAAGGAGGGAGGAAGGATCGTTTTTATCGACTAGTATCCCCTCCACATCTGTAAGGAGCACCAGCTTATGAGCCTTTAAAGCCGCCGCCAGCTCGCCAGCCACATAATCAGCATTTATGTTATAACTTTCGCCTTCGGGTCCCACTCCCACGGGAGCCACCACCGGTATATAACCCTCTGCTATAAGGGTTTGTATAATCTCCGGATTTATTTTGCGCACCTGTCCTACAAAGCCCAGCTCCACATCGCCGTTCTGCTTTTCTGCTTCAATAAGCAGCCCGTCCTTACCGCATAAACCTACAGCCCTACCTCCCAGGCGGTTTATCTCGGCCACGATCTCTTTATTTATCTTTCCTACCAAAACCATCTCTACAATCTCCATGGTTTCCGCATCAGTTACCCGTTGGCCTTGCACAAATTCCGGTTTCTTCCCCAGCCTTTCCATCATCTGGGTTATCTCCGGCCCGCCCCCATGCACTAACACCGGCCGCATGCCCACCAGGTGCATGAGGACCACATCCTGCATAACAGCCCTTTTAAGTTCGCAACTCTGCATGGCATGGCCACCGTATTTTATGACCACCGTCTTCCCGAAAAACTCGCGTATATAGGGCAAAGCTTCGATGAGAATGCTTGTTTTCTCTAAGGCAGAAAGCGCCAATTCGGCTCCCCCCTTTCTTCTTTCGCCCTTTCCCTTTAAAACTTTATCTCCGCCCTTTTATCGGTCCTTCTTTTTCAAGTCCGGTAAGAAGCGTTGATCTTGACATAATCATAAGTCAGGTCACAACCATAAGCCAGTGCTGTAGCCGCCCCCAGATTGAGATCTACGATAATCCTGACCTCCTCTGCTGAAAGGATGGCGCTGGCTTTGCTTTCATCAAAGCAGGCAGGCTGCCCTTTACTAGCCAGTTGTTCGCAGCCGACTGCGCTTTCAATAAAAATATCCACCTGCTCTGGATCTAACTCAGCTCCTGCATACCCTGCAGCGCATAAAATCCGACCCCAGTTGGCATCGGCACCGAAGACAGCGCTCTTCACTAGATTAGAGCCGGCTATAGCTCTGGCTATCTTACGGGCATCAGCAACAGTGGCCGCACCTCGCACCTCTACCTCAATAAGGCGGCTTGCACCTTCTCCATCCCGGGCGATAAGCCGGGCCAAGTAGCGGCACACATACTCCAAAGCCGAAACAAACATCTTATATTCCTCATCGGTGGTAGGCCCGACTCCGGACAGGCCGTTGGCCAAGGCCACAACCATATCATTGGTACTAGTATCGCCGTCCACTGTGATAAGATTAAAGGTGTTATCCACCGCCGAAAATAAAGCCTTTTTCAACTGTTCCGGGCTTAGTTCTGCATCAGTGGTAAGAAAGGCGAGCATAGTGGCCAGATTAGGATGGATCATGCCGGAACCCTTGGCTATGCCGCCTATCACCACCGGCCTACCCTTTATACTAAAGCGCAGGGCGATCTCCTTAATCCGGAGGTCAGTGGTGATGATGGCCTCGGCTGCCGCGCGGCTTCCCTCTTCAGATAATTCCTGAGCTGCCTTACGGATGCCAACTTCGATTTTATCCATGGGAAGGGGGACGCCTATAACACCTGTAGAGGCCACCACCACTTCTTGCGGACGAATACCCAGGACTTCCGCGGTTATCTCCGCCATTCTCCGGGCATCCTTTAGCCCCTGCTCTCCAGTGCACGCGTTAGCATTACCGCTGTTAACCACAACGGCCCGTGCCCGGCCAGAAGCCAAATGCTCACGGGTAATCTTTAAAGGAGCAGCCTGTACCTTGTTGGTAGTATACACGGCAGCCGCTGAAGCCAAGGTATCGCTTACAATTAAGGCCAGATCCTTTTTGCCCCGGTTAGACTTTTTTAGCCCAGCATAAACACCCGCGGCCCGGAAACCCCGGGGAGCAGTAACCCCTCCGGGTATAACTTCCCATTCCATTAAATTAAACCCCTCCCTTTCTGCCCGGCCTTACCTCCGCCGGACTGAGGAACTTCCCCTTCCATTAAGTTAAACCCCTCCAAAGCAAAACTCGGCAACTGCTCACTGGCTAAAGAAAGCTTTAAGGAGAAAGGCCGGGATAATCAAGGCCCAGGTCCTCCGGCCAGCCGAACATAATATTAAGATTTTGAAGGGCCTGGCCAGAAGCACCTTTAGTCAAATTATCAATGGCAGAAGCCAAGATCAGCCTCCCCGTGCGCCGGTCCAAAGTAAAATTAATATGGCAAAAGTTACTACCATAGACCCAACGGGTATGCGGCCAAAGCCCCGGGGGCAGAAGCTTTACAAAGCGGGCCTCCCGGTAGAACTCCCCGTATAGCTCGCGTAGTTCTTCCTCCGAAACTTTCACCTTTAAGTTTACATAAATAGTACTCAGGATGCCCCGGGTAAGGGGAACTAGATGCGGAGTGAAGGAAACTCTTACCTCCTGCCCGGCCATTAAGCTCAGCTCCTGCTCGATTTCCGGAGTATGCCGATGCCGTGCCACACCATACGGGTGCAAGTTTTCGTTGCACTCGGTAAACAGATAAGCTATCTCTGTTTTCCTTCCGGCACCGGAAACGCCGGACTTGGCATCGATAATAATGCCCTCCAATTCCCCATAGCCCGCTTTAATCAGGGGAGCTAAGGCCAAGATAACACTAGTAGGATAGCATCCCGGATTGGCCACTATCTGGGCAGAGGCAATTTCTTCCCGGTGTATCTCCGGTAACCCGTAGACCGCCTGCGCGGCCAACTCCGGGTTGGGATGTTTGATCCCGTACCACTCCTCATAAACCCGCACGTCCCGGAACCTCAGGTCAGCCCCTAAGTCAATGACTCGGACTCCCCGCCGGACAGCCTCCTCAACTATAGGTACCGAATGCCCGTGGGGCAGGGCCAGGAAAACCACCTCCGCCCGGGAAAGCACCTCCTCTGGGGCCAAATCCTCGCAAATATGAGAACAAAACCCGTACAGTGAAGGGTAAACCCGGGCCATCTCTTGGCCAGAAAAGGTCTGGGAGGTAAGGGCTACAAGTTCCAGCCGGGGATGGCGGGAAGCCAAGCGCACTAATTCTGCCCCTGTATAACCTGTGGCTCCTATGATACCGACTTTAACCATAATCAAACACCCCAATCAAACACCTCAAGGCCGGAGGTTACTGTATAATTATACATATAACTTGCATAAAAATGCAAGCAAAAATTTTTACCTGGGCCCAAGAGAACCCTTATATATTTTTAGATCTTCCTTAGCAACATAACCTGTACGGCCAGTGAGGGCTTTTATCCGGTAAAGCTGGGTAGTCTCCCCCATATACGACGTCCAGCCCCACGCCTCCTCTTCCTCAAGGATGGCCACCTTTTCACCCGGTTCAAGCCGAGCTATTTTCACATACTTGCCGCCCCTCTGCTCTTTAAGGTCAGTCAGCCGGGTTATTTCTCCTTCCGCCAAGATCAGGGCTCCCCACCGCGGCTCCCATCTGTATACCCGGGCTAGCGTCCTTTCCCTGGTGGAGGTAGCTGGATGTTCTGGATGGGGTCCTTCCCAGAAAACCCTGGTTTCCTGGGTCTTGGCTACGAGGCGTCCTCCTTCCCTGTCAAATTCTACCTCTACCTTATCCCTGACTCCTTCCCAGCCCTCTCCCCGGCCCACCCACTTTTTCTGCCACCTCTCATCGTTATCTATGACCTTGCGCCATGTCTCTTGCCATGCACCTTCTTGATAAATATAAAGACTATAAAAACGGGTGTGAAAGTAAGCCCCGAACCTTTCTTCCAGTACCTCCCGGGCTAAAACTCCTTCCCGGCCAGGTTCTAATTTCAATATCTTAAGCTCCTCCACCGGCAAGATGGCCAGGTAAGTTAAAAGTTGGGGTGAGGACGAGGCTAAGGAAAAAAGGCCTAAAACCCCTAGATCTTTGGAGAGGCTGGCCCCTATCACTACCTCCTTCCCCGGTAATGGAGCCAAGTCCCCTTCGGTTTTAAATACTTTAACCCCCTCTGCCTCCCCTTGCATAATCTTATTAAGTATTTGCGCTATTTCCCCCCCAGACGCAGACAACACCGCTAACGCCCGTGCTTCATAAGGCGTCCGGGCAAAAGGGAGGTAGGGGACAAGTCTTAAAAAAATAAAGGCCAGGCTCAAAAGGCCGGCCACCATTAGTAGAATATAATATCTTTTCATGGCTTACACCCCCCTTTAAAGGAAAGGTGCTTCCGAAACAAAACTTGGCAAATGCTTTGCGAGCTAAAACCTGTAATCATTTTTGATTTCTCCCCTCCCCCTTAAGCCCAGAGGCCTTGAGGGACAAAGCGTCAACCGTCCGAAAATCATTTTCGTTTCGGAAGCACTCTCAAGCCTAAGAGGCCTTAAGAGGCAAAGCTCCAACCGCCGGAAAATCATACTTCTTTTCGGAAGTACCATGGCAACGTATCCTAAGGCATATCCAGGAGCCTACCGCTCAGTCCATTCCCCATCCCCATGCGGCCCGGAAATGGCGCGGGTAAAAGCTCTTTAGACCACCATCCGTATACCTGGCCCATCCCAAAGGAAATCCCCCAACCGTCACCAATACCCATTCTTTCCCTTCATCTCCCTTTAGCCCCTCCGGGAAAATCCCTTCTAACAATTCACCCCTAAGATAAGCCTTAAGTTCCCCACTATCCAGAGATAGGTCCTTTACCCGTAAAGCCTTATCGGCCTTTATCCCTAAAGCTAGAGCATGGTCGGGTTGAAAGCGCCCCTTGTATATGCGGCCTAACCACCATCCCGGCCTTACTACTTTAAGCCCTTTCCACATTTCAAGAGGCAAGGGTGTTTGGTAGATTTGACCATCCTTTTCCAGAAGGCCGTCGGTAGCCGGGAGGTCTTTTAAATTATTCCGGCAAAATTCCTTATACAGCTTTTCTGCTTCAGAAGAAATGTGAGACTTGTTCTGGGGCCGGACTACGTATCCTTCCCCCTGATGTTTAAGTAAAGCATAGAAATGGCCGTGGCCGGGGGCCAGGTGGGGCCACAAACGCACCGCCCACTTTAGCTGCGGATCTCCACCTTCTATCCAATCCGGCCGTCCTGGTGAAAAAAGGGGATGCCGGGGGGGATCTACCAGGATAAAATCGGAACGGATCTCTAAAAAACGGGATACTACCCCTTCGTTCTCTTCGGGGGAAAAGCTACAAGTAGCATAAAGGAGCCACCCGCCAGGCCTTACCAGGTGAGAAGCATGGTATAAAAGAGCAAGCTGGCGGCGGGCAAACCTCTGCAGCAAATCCTTGCTCCAGGCCCGAAAAGCTCCGGGATCCCGGGCCAATACTGCCTCCCCGGAACAAGGAGCATCCACCAGTACCCGGTCGAAAAGTCCTGCCCACCTGGCAGCCAAGGTTTCCGCCCTTTCGTTTAAAACTATAGCGTTGGTTACCCCCAAACGCTCAAGGTTAAAGGCGAGCACGCTGGCCCGACGGGGATTAACCTCGTTGGCCACCAGGACCCCTTTGTTCTCCATCCTGGCCGCCAGGTGAGCAGCCTTTCCCCCGGGTGATGCACACAAGTCCAGCACCCACTCACCAGGCTGGGGATTTAAAAGGCCGGCAGCCGCCATAGTTGCAGGATCTTGGATATAATACAGGCCTGCGGCGTGGAAGGGATGCCGGCCTACCCTTTCTTCTCCTCCCAAGATCATCCACCCTTCCGGGCACCAGGGCACCGGAGCTAAGGAAAAGGGGCTTATCTGCAAGAACTCCTCCGGCCTAAGCTTAAGGGTATTTACCCGTAAACCCTGCTGCGTCCCCTTTTTTAAAGCCTGTATAAAATCTTCATATTCCGGGCCCAGCCTCTGCCTCCAAACCTCGTTAAAGGCAGCGCTATCCATTAAAAAACCCCTTCCTGTAACATCGCCAGGCTGAACTCTTCTTGTATGCGGGTTAAAAGTTCCCGGTCTAGAAGCACGTCGGCTGCCGTCCAGGCTAAGGCTTTAGCCGCCAATACCACCAGATTCCTCCCGGCTTCTCCTCGAGCGGCACGGGCAAACTCCCGGGTGTGGGGTATGAGTTTTCCGCTTCCCAAAGCGAGATACGGGTGTATGGCAGGTACGACCCGGCTGACATTGCCCATATCCAGAGAACCTCTGCTGCGGCGGGTAGGCCCGAACTCAGTTACCCCCAGAATGCGGAGATTCTCCTTAAAGGCACCGGCCAAAGCTTTATTAGTAATCATGGCATCGTAGGAAAATTCATAGTTACGCCAAGTAACGTTACATCCTGTAGTCAGGGCCACCCCGCGCGCACAATTTTCTACTCGCTGCACGACTTCTCTTACGGCCTTACGGTTTTCGGCCCGGATATAAAAGCGGGCCACGGCCCGTTCGGGAATAATGTTAGGCGTTATACCTCCCTCTGTTATGATCCCGTTTATGTGGGCTTCCCCTTTGAGGTAAGGGCGGAGACTATTTATACTGTTAAAAAACTGTATAAGAGCTTCCAGAGCATTGATGCCCTCTTCAGGGCTAGAGGAAGCGTGGGCCGCCCGGCCCTCAAAAACAAATTCTAGGGCCTCTAAAGCCAGGGAGGACACCTCTATAATATTAGCGTCCCCGGGGTGGAAAATTAGAGCAGCATCTACCCCCTGAAAAGCCCCATCTTCTACCAAAACTACCTTCCCTCCGTTGCTCTCCTCGGCAGGGGTCCCAAAGATTAAAACCTCACCCCTTAGGTCTTCCCTTACAGCAGCCAAGGCCAGGCCTGCGCCTACCACAGCAGCCCCGATAAGGTTGTGCCCGCAGGCATGACCCAGACCGGGAAGGGCATCGTACTCAGCAAGCAAAGCTACCCGTGGGCCCGGATCAGAGCACTTTAAAATAGCTTGGAAGCCGGTAGGGAGTTTAGGTAAAGGATAGACCACTTTAAATCCATATTTAGCCAGGGTCTGGGTCAAAAGCCGGGAAGCGAAAAATTCCTGTTGGCCTACTTCGGGATGATCAAAAATTTCTTCCGCCAACCCGATGATTTCTTCTTTATGGGCTTCTATAGCATTGCTCATGCGTTTTTTGAGGTTGATCAAATTTAAAGACATAGCTTATCTCTCCCGTGTCCCAGGGGAAAAATAAAAGAAAGGAGGAAGTCAAGTTATGCCTTTTATAATCTGCGACTGTTCATGTACCTTTACCCGGGATGGCCAGTGCGAACTGGATAAAGCATTGCTTACGGGCGGACCGGCCTTTTGCCCTTACAAAAGGACAGAGCATGGGGTACGGCGGTCTGGCCGGGTAGAAAAATCAGGGGGCCCTTACTAAATCTTACGTCTTAAACTCTACATTATAACGGCGATTCTACTACCGCACTGGCGGCAGTAGCCGGGGCTTTTAAGGCCCGGAAGGGATACCCTGTAGCCCTGCCGCCTTATAACCAGATTCCCGCACTGGGGGCAGTAAGTATTACTGGCCTCGGGATCTTCTACATTGCCTAAATAAACATAATTAAGATAACGGCGGGCCATCTCCCGGGCACGTTGCATAGTAGTAAGGGGAGTAGGAGGCTGTTTTAATTTATAGCGGGGAAAATAGCGGGAAAAATGAAGGGGTGTATCCTTGCCTAATTCTACCAGTATCCATTTTACCAGCTCTTCCAACTCCTCTATTTTGTCATTTAAACCCGTAACCAGTAAAGTAGTGATCTCCACGTGGCATCCGGCTTCCTTAGCCTCTACTGCCGTACGGAGTACCGGCTCATAATCGCCGTGGACTATATGGCGGTAGAATTCTTTACTGAACCCTTTTATATCTATGTTCAAAGCATCGGTAACGGGCAAAAGCTCTCTTAAAGGCTCCCTCTGGATAAAGCCATTGGTAACTAACACATTCTTCAGCCCCGCCTCCCGGGCCATCCTCGCTGTATCCAGAACAAATTCAAACCATACGATGGGTTCAGAGTAAGTATAGGCCAGGCCCACACTCCCTAAACGTTTAGCTTCCTCCACAAGATACCTGGGGGTAATCTCCACCACTTCCGGGTCACCGTGGGCTATCTCCCAGTTCTGGCAAAACTCGCAGCCAAAGTTGCACCCTACCGTCCCTACAGAAAGAATGAACTCTCCCGGGTAAAAATGATACAAGGGCTTTTTTTCGATAGGGTCTAGAGCTAGGGAAGAACAGAGACCATAGTTACGGGTAAAAAGCTTACCTTCCCGGTTTTCCCGTACCCGGCAGATCCCCCGCCGCCCGGGACTCAGCCGGCAAGTATGAGGGCACAGGCGGCACTCTACCTTATCCTCTTCTAACTTAACATAATACTTGGCCTCCCGCATCCCTTTTCCTCCTTGCTTAAATTATCCCCCTTTCAGCATCTACCTCAAAACGGTATTTCTATAATCCCTGGTATCGCTTTATTGGGCACCCTCACCAGGTTAAATTCTTTAGCGATACCGGGTAACCCGGAAGCGCGCGAGGCGGCAAGGTTCGTTGGGCCCTATACCGGCTTTACGTTTGGCAATGGTCACCTGCTCTTCCGGTGTATCTATCCCTTCCAGATCGGGCAAAAGCAAACCTTTCCTGGGGCCACTAGAAACAATAACCCCGTAGACCCGCGGGTCGAGATCTTCCAAGCTGTTTACAGGCTCAGGTTCTTCCAGCACATCGACCGAATATTCAAGATAAGGCAGCTCTTCAGCCCTAACCGGCGGGAAGCGGGGATCCTCTAATCCTGCACTTAAAGCATTGTAGATAATTTCTTCGGCAATGTTAGAGCGGACAGGACTTATGGTCCCTATGCATCCCCGTAGCTGGCCAAACTTTTTTATAGAAACAAACACCCCGGCACGCCGTTCCATTTCCGGAGGCAGGTCCTTGGGAACGGGTAAAATGCGTCCGGTGCGCAAGTAATGCTCCAAGCTTTCCTTAGCCAGCCGCGCAGGAAAAGATAGTCCTGAATCCTTACGTTCCGGGTCTTTTTTAAGTAAACTACGCTGAGGATCTTCTTCCTTAAGGAAGAACCGGGCCACCAGATACCCCACGCCGAAGGGTCCTTCATAAGAAAAAACCTGACCTTCTACCCGGTGCCCATCCAGAGCTCCTAAGCCCATAATAAAGGAACGGAGCCCGCATTCCCCAGCTCGCTCAGCCAGCTCTTCCGGCAAAGCTAAAATTCCGGCTACATCAAAGGCCGCAAGCAGCTCCTTCAGCCGGTGATCGAAAATCTCTCCCTGGGGATCATAGCCGGCCGGTGCCCCCGGGGTCAGCCGGTGGGATAGATCGCCGCTGGCTATAAGGACGGCCCGGCGGGAGCTGGCCTTGACAGCCCGGGCGAGGGCTGCCCCAAAGGCGTAAAGTTTCTCCCGTTCCATGAAGGCCATACCCATGGCCACCAAAGGCTTCTCCAATCCTGCCTCACGCAGGAAGTAAAGGGGCACCATCATCCCGTGATCTAACTCTGGAATAAGACCGTAACGCCTACTACTTTTCTCATCCAGCAAAACAACTGGTATTCCTTCTTGGCCGGCCGCGGCCGCAATATCCCGGGTTAACTCTTGGTCTAAGGTATAGCGAAATCTAATCTGCGGAGCACGGAAGGCGGACAAGTCCCCTTTAAGCTCGTGCGTAGCCCATAAACCCACGGCATCCCGGAAAACCGGACCGTGGGGCGATATTATGACAACTACGTCCGGAGCAAGCTTAGCTGCCTCCCGGGCCACCTCCCTGGCCGAAGCCACAGTGGAAGATATTTTAGCCAGCTCTTCTCCCCCCACCTCGGGTACCATGATAGGCGGGTGGGGCAAGAAAATAGCCTCCAGCAACCTGCCCACATTACCACCCCTTTTAATATGGCCTGCCGCTTAAAATTTAATGTAACCTCTCCTTTAGGTATACTTTACCACATGGAACATAAATTTAGTAGTTACCGTTTCACATCGGCCAGATATCTTGCAATTCCTAAATAAATGGCGAAGGCCATCTTACGTTGATAGTCTTTATCTCTTAAAAGTTTCTCTTCCCGGGGGTTGCTAAGAAAGCCTACCTCCACAATCACTGCCGGAATATTTAGGTTACGAAGTACAAAGGCATCTAAGCTTAAAGGCTCCCGCTCTGTATTTTTTAACAACCGACGGATCTCTTCCTGGATGGCTACTGCTAACCTTTCCCCCTCTTTAGAACCAGGAGTGAAAAATACCTGGGCCCCATACTCCTGGTCGTTAAAAGCATTGGCGTGGATTGATACAAAAATATCTGCCCCCACCCTCCGGGCCAAACGCACCCTTTCCACCAGGTCATCCCCGCTCTCCCCCTCTGGGGCTTCCTCACCCTCACGGGTAAGAAAAACCCGGGCTCCGCCCTGCCTTAAAAATACTGCCAAGTTTTGGCTTATAGCCAGTACTATATCCGCCTCCGACGTGCCCCCCGGCCCCCGGGCACCAGCATCGATCCCGCCATGACCCGGATCTACTACCACCACTTGGTCGGCCAAAGCCCAGGATAGAGCCCGAACTGCTTTGCGTTCCCGGTACCCCTGCCAGGCCATGTGTATAGATACAAATATACCTAGAACTAATACTACCAGCACCACCCATACGCCAAATCGTCTTGGTTTACCAGGCATACTTATTTTTCCCCCCGCCTTAATCCATATGAAAAACATCTCTCCTTTAGGCCAGGCAACAATTTCCCCATCTTTTAGCCACTCTAGCCTTGACAGGTAGGCTCAGCTAGTCCTACAATAAAGGTGGTATTACCACTGACCTCATATACCTGGGAGAGGGGGAACTTTCCAAAGTGGAAAAGTTTTTTGTACACGCCAAGGCGGATACCGTAGGTGTTGCTGTAGCGGATATCCAGGCCGGCGAAAAAGTGACTGGCTGGGTCATGGAGGATGATAGTATCATTGAAGTTCAAGCCAAAAGTAACATCCCGCTTGGCCACAAGATCGCCCTCCAGGATATAGCTAAAGGCGAAATGGTGATCAAATACGGCCAGCCCATTGGCAGGGCAACCGAAACGATAGCCCGGGGCGAGCACGTCCATGTCCACAATCTTAAGAGTGCGAGGTGGTAAAAATATGCCGGGGACTAAATTTTTAGGTTACCGTAGGGAAAACGGCCGTGTAGGTGTACGGAATCATGTTGTTATCCTACCCTTGGACGATCTTTCTAACACTGCTGCCGAAGGAGTAGCTAAACTAGTAGAAGGAACTATAGCCCTTCCCCATCCTTATGGTCGCTTGCAATTCGGAGAAGATCTAGAGCTTTTCTTCCGCACCTTGATAGGTACCGGTTCCAATCCCAATGTAGCCGCTTGTATAGTTATAGGAATAGAACCCAAGTGGACTAACCGCGTAGTAGAAGGTATCGCTGCCACTAAAAAACCTGTAACCGGGTTTGCCATCGAGCGTTATGGAGATCTTAAAGTAATAGAAATGGCTGCCCGCAAGGCTGTAGAATACGTCCAGTACGCCACCGAACTCAAGAAAGAGGAATGCGATGTTTCAGAACTGGTGGTAAGCATTAAATGCGGGGAATCCGACACCACTTCTGGTCTTGCTTCCAACCCGGCCTTAGGCAACGCCGTGGATCGCCTGGTCGATATGGGCGCTACAGTCCTCTTCGGTGAAACCTCGGAACTCACAGGTGGCGAACACCTGGTAGCTGAGCGCTGCGCCACCCCAGAAGTTAGGGAACAGTTCATGCGCAGTTTTACATCTTACAGCGAATTTATTATGTCCCAGGGTGTAGATCTCATAGGTTCCCAGCCCACTGAAGGCAACATAACCGGAGGCCTGACCACCATCGAAGAAAAAGCCCTGGGCAATATTCAAAAAATAGGCAAACGTTCCCTCATCCAGGGGGTACTTCAACCTGCAGAACCCCCCAAAGGTAAAGGTTTGTGGTATATGGAGACCTCCTCTGCTGCCGCAGAGTGTATCACCCTCTTCGCGGCAGGTGGCTCGGTCCTCCACTTCTTTACCACCGGCCAGGGTAACATCGTAGGCCATCCCATCATTCCTGTTATAAAGATATCGGCTAACCCCATCACAGTGTCTACCATGAGCGAGCATATAGATGTGGACTTAAGCGGGATCTTGCGCCGGGAAATGAACCTTGAAGAAGCAGGAACTAAAATCCTAGAAGAATTCTTCCGCACCTTAAATGGCCGTTTCACCAAAGCTGAGGCCTTAGGCCATAAAGAGTTCGTCCTCACCAAACTCTACCGTAGCGCATAGTAACCCATAAAACGGATTTCGACCCTATCCAAAAGAGGGAGGGGATAATCCCTTCCTCTTTTTTTGTTTTTAGGCCACACCAGCTTTAGGCTTACCTGTATTTTTCTCACCCTTTTAACGCGGAAGCATATTATGGTAATGAAAAAACCTGAAAGGAGTGAAATCGAGTGGCCGGACTACTTTTTGACAACCGTTTTGCGTTCATTCTTTTCCTGATCCTTGTTTTGCTCTTCTTCGGTGACAACTAAGTTTTGTTCCGCCAGGGCCAGGTTGTACCCCCGGTATTCCCGGGGGTATTTGTTTTCTATTGTGCCCTTTTAAAAGTTAGAGCTATAATGTTGGTAAGTTCGGAGGGGACATCAATGGGACATATTATCGAGGTAGAAAATTTAAAAAAGGTCTTCGGCCAAGTGATAGCGGTAGATGATATATCCTTTGTAGTAGAGGAAGGGGAGATTTTCGGGTTCTTAGGGCCTAACGGTGCAGGCAAATCCACCACCATAAAAATTTTATGCACCCTGCTTAAGCCGACAAGCGGTAGGGCACTCCTTGCGGGCCACGATGTCTTACGCGAACCCGATGCGGTAAGACGTTCCCTGGGGATAGTCTTCCAAGACAGCTCCCTGGACGACCGCCTAACCGCTGCCCAAAACCTTTACCTCCACGGCCTGCTTTACGGCCTTCCCCGGCAGGTACTAAAAAAACGGATGCAGGAAGTACTAGAAATGGTGGGGCTGGCGGAAAGGCAAAAGGATACTGTCCGTACTTTCTCTGGAGGTATGCGCCGCCGGCTAGAGATAGCGCGGGGATTCCTCCACTACCCCAAAGTCCTTTTTTTGGATGAACCCACTATAGGTCTGGACCCCCAGACCAGGGCTGCCATTTGGGAGCACCTTCATAAACTCAGGAAGGAAAAGGGCCTTACTATATTCATGACTACCCACTATATGGATGAGGCCGAAAACTGCGATAGGATCGCCATCATTGATTACGGCCGCATCCAGGCTTTAGATACGCCTGACAATTTAAAACGCTCACTAGGAGGAGATATATTGACAATAGTTCCTGTGGAGGGAATAGATCTTGCACCTCTTATAAGGGCTAGATATAATCTTAAAGTCCAGCACAGCCCTGAAGGATTAAGGGTAGAAGTGAAGGATGGGGCGAGCTTTATCCCCCGACTAGCCTCTGACCTAGGTGGCCAAATTAAAAGCATCCACCTTCGGCGTCCAACTCTAGATGACGTATTTATTAAATTAACCGGCCGCGCCATCCGCGAAGAAGAGGCTTCCGCAGCAGAACGCATGCGGTTAAGCTCCCACCGCAGGCCATTACGGCCATAGTAAAGGCTTTGAAGGCCATTTTAAGGAGAGTATCCAAGTTAAAGCTCTCTTTCAAAAGTGAAGCATTTTAAAAAATGGGGGGTTAATAAAATTTACCTTTATGCCTGCTCCTTTACGTGCTATCTATACCATGTGGTACCGGGATACCTTACGCTTATTAAGAGAACGTAACCGTATCATCGGGATGTTGGGGCAACCTCTTATCTACTTCCTTATTGTCGGGCAAGGCATCTCTTCCGCCATGGGCTTTCGGGGAGCACCTCCAGGATTAAACATTAGTTACCTCCAATTCATGTACCCGGGGATCCTGGCTATGTCCGTACTATTTACTTCTATTTCCTCTGGTATCTCCATTATTTGGGATAGGGAATTCGGGTTTTTAAAGGAAGTGCTGGTAGCCCCAGTCCCCCGCTGGGCTACAGCCATCGGTAAAGCTTTGGGCGGAAGCACCATGGCCATGGCTCAAGCTGTTATCCTCTTGCTCCTTGCTCCCTTGGCCCAAATCTCGTTCGATTTTATTACCGTCGCCCAGCTTCTAGCCATCCTTTTTTTAATTTCCCTCGCCCTCACTTTCTTTGGCATAACTATAGCCAGTTACATGGAAACTATGGAAGGCTTCCAGATGATCATGAATTTCTTGATCATGCCTCTATATTTTCTTAGCGGAGCTATGTTCCCCATGCAAAATGTGCCTGCCTGGATGGCCTTCCTTATGCGCCTGGACCCCTTAACCTACGGTGTAGATGCCCTGCGCCTTTTGGTCTACCGTAACGCTGATCCCCAAATTCTGGCTTTTTTGGTGCGTTATGATCTAAAAACAGATCTACTGGTCCTGCTCCTCCTGGTCTTAGCCTTGGGAGCCTGGGGAACCTGGTCCTTCAGCCGCCAGGAATAATAAAACCCTGGCCGGCGCTGCCTCGGCCCCTCTTACTGGCAGGGGCAGGGCCACCAAACCATACTCCCCGGGTTCTACTTTCTTCAGGCGCAATCCTTCCAAAATAGCAATACCTTGTTCCAGAAGTAACTTATGGCTTGGATGCCCGGGTTGAGCCCGTTCAATACCTAGAGCATCCCACCCGACCCCTCTTATTTTTCTTTCTACTAAATACCGCGCACCGGATTCGCTTAAATAAACAAAACAAGGATCGAAAGCGTCCTGGTAGGAATTCCGGGTCTTAAAAAGGAGAAATTCTCCGGCTTTAATATTTAGGTTTTGGAGGTCGTCTGCTCCTACTGCTTCTTCAACAAAGGTTAGGTCCGCCACCCGGCATTTGCCCAGTAACAACGTGAGGTCTATCTCCTCTACGGTCTTACCTCCCGGAATAATATGCGCCGGGGCATCCAGGTGGGTACCTGTATGGCTAGGGAGCACCAGACGGGTCTCCCTAACGCCTGAGGGATAATCCCTAAATAGTTCTAACCGGGGCTGCCGCACCGGCTCTCCTTTGTATACTGGCATACCCGGGTAAATGGGCCAGGATACGTCATATACCCGGGGCTCCCCCACCAGCGCCTGCCGTCCCGTTCTATAAGAATCTGGGCTTCGGGCGGACCCCATTCCCCAGCAGCATAATTGGGAAAGTACACGGGAATATTCGCCCAAGCCTGAGCGATGGGATCCACAAACTTCCATGCATACTCCACCTCCTCCCATCCGGTAAAAAGGGTGGCGTCCCCGCGCAAAGCATCGTAGAGCAGGCGTTCGTAAGCCTCGGGAGAATTAATCCTCACCCCGCAGTTCTGACAGAAATCCAGTCTGATGGGTACGATGTAGTTATTCGTGCCCGGTCGCTTGGCATTAAGCTGTACAAAAATACCCTCCAGGGGTTGGACACGTATTACTAAGACGTTGGGCAATAGCTCCCCGTACTCCTTGAAATAAAGAATTTCCGGTAGGGGTTTAAACTGAATTACAATTTCCGTTACTTTGGCCGGAAGGCGCTTACCAGTCCGCAGGTAAAAGGGCATTCCTGCCCAACGCAAGGTATTCACGAAAAGCTTCATGGCTATAAAAGTTTCGGTTAAGGAGTCGGCAGGGATGCCAGCTTCTTCCCGGTAGCCCGGGACAGGTCGTCCGTCAATATAGCCGGGACCATATTGTCCCCGGATTATATCTTGAAGGACCCTTTCTTCTGTAAAGGGTTGCAAGGAACGAAAGATTTTGGCCTTCTCCAGACGGATAGACCGGGCGTCTAATCCAACCGGAGGCTCCATGGCCATGAGGGCCACAAGTTGGAGCATATGATTCTGCAACATATCTCTTAAAGCCCCGGCCTTATCGTAATAAGCCGCCCGCTCTCCTACTCCTATTTTTTCGCCAGAAGTAATCTGTATATGGTCAATATACTTGTTATTCCACACCGGCTCAAAAAAGGCATTAGCAAACCTTATAACCATGATATTTTGGATCATCTCTTTACCTAAATAATGGTCAATACGGTAAATATCCTCTTCTGGAAAGGCCTGAGTCAGCTCCCGGTTTAAGGCCTGGGCCGAAGCCAGGTCCCAACCAAAGGGTTTTTCCACCAAAACCCTTTTCCAGCTCCGGAACCTTTTATCAAGGAAGCCCTTCTCCTTAAGATTAGCCACTACAGTACCGAAAAGTTCCGGAGCTAAGGCTAGGTAGAAAATACGATTCCCCCGGGCACCCCATTCCTGGTCTAGTTGATCTAAAAAATTCTTAAGCTCCCCGTAGCGCGCAGAGTCCCGCAGGTCTAGTGAAAAGTAATAGCAACGCCGGGCAAAAGAAGAAAAATCCTTAAGCAGGTTTCCGGGTAAGCGGGAATTATCGAGAAGGGCAGGCAAGATAAATTTTTCCCGAAAGTAAGCGGAATCAAAGGGACGGCGTCCTACTCCTACTATAGCTACTCCGGAGGGTAAAAGTCCTTCTACCGAAAGGTTATAAAGGGCAGGGAAAAGCTTGCGTCGGGCCAGATCCCCTGTGGCACCGAATATAACAAAAAGGGCAGGATCTATTTGGCGACCTTCGGCCATCCCGGTCTACCCCCAATAATTCAAGCGTCTCTTATTATTGTTCCCGAGATGGCCTTATAAACCCCATAACCCCTTTCCTGCGTTACGGGCCTCATTTTCTAGTTGTTTAAATATCTCAGCGTACTTAACATTCGGAGGAACAGTCATGATCTGAGCATAACCTTCCAGCAACAATTCCGCGTTAAACATTTTAGTACGTATTTCAGATACGGAGGTGTCCCGGGGTTTTTCCAGCCAGACATAGGCCAAGAGGCGCCCGTACTTATCCCGTTCGGATGTATCCAATTCAAGATAAACACGCCTTCCCTGAAGGCGCCTTTTCGTATAGGCTTTCGCCTCCAACCCGTAGGGTTGGATTTCTCCACTAATTTCCGGAGTATTGACGCCTATAAAGCGTACCTTCTCTTCTCTCCCGCTTCCCAAGACTACTGTAACCGTATCACCGTCTATAACTTCTTGAACTCTGGCCTCCAGAAATGGCCCCGCCCGTTCACCATTAAAATCTAAAAAGTTGTAGGCTACCAAACTCAAAAAGGCAATAAAAAGCCAAGGAATTATCTTTTTCCTTCCAAACCTTCTTACCTTCACTCCATCTTCTCTCCTCATAAATGGTCTTCCCATCTCGCTAAAAGACTAGGGCTTTCGACCTTTTATTTCCCGCCTTTACGCCATCCATAAAAACCTCCACATGCATCTTTTATCTCTTGTACTACCACAAAAGCCTGGGCATCCCAGCGGGCTAAAAACTCCTGAAGCTCTCCTAAGCGCCGCCGGGGAAGACTCAAGTACAAAATGGGATGTACACCTTCTTTGCCATACCCTTGGGTAACTGTAACTCCGTAGCCTGCATCCCTCAATTTTTGAGCCAGCTCTATAGGATTATGTAAAGTTATGATCTGAACAGCTACTTGCCCCAAGGCCATCTTTTCCTCAATATAACTTCCTACAATATTTCCACTGGCAAAACCCAGGGCGTAAAAGATTACACTTACAGGGTCGGTGAGATGTTCCATGACAAATTTTAAACTGGTAACCCAGATTATTACCTCTATAAACCCCAGACCAGCAGCATAAAAACGCTTCCCCCGCACCACAAAAAGTACCCGCAAGGTACCTAAAGTGACATCCGTTACCCTAGCTAAAAAAATGAGCAAATACCCGGCCAATAAAGATAACATCGGACCGTTTCCTCCAAACTAAGGCATAAACAAAAAACGGGCAAGCAAGCCCTTATAAACTTCTCTTATATAGTGTCCTCAAGCTGAATCAGGCCATCAGCTTGGCTGGCAAGAGGGAACACTCCTCTACAAGGCTGGGGAGTAAGTAGTGTACCTTCAGAGTTTGGCTAACCCACAAGCATAATAAAACCCTCCCCCAACCTCAGGCTTTTGGGGGAGGGTCAGCCCCTTGGTGGTTAGATTTTTTAAGGCTGGAGCGGAAAACGGGATTCGAACCCGCGACCCTCGGCTTGGGAAGCCGATGGACTGGGTGCTGAGATGTGACCGCCGGAAGTCTTGATTCGCAAGCCTCCCGGCACACGGTTTTAGCGTTCCCACCAGCGACAACGGACTGACCCTTTCAGGGATATAGTATTCGCCACATTTTCGCAAAATCCTGCTCAAGCGAGAAGGTTTTTGAACTCGTCAACGGTTAGTCCAGCCTGCTCCAGTATGCTTTTCAAAAGCTTTGGCTTCAGGATTTCACCGGCATGTACGGGAACAGTCACCAAGCTTTTAGCACCCGGCTTTCGCAAGTGGTGGTGGCTACCCTGTATTCTTACCACTACAAAGCCAGCCCTCTTCAACGCACTAACCACTTCTTTACCTGTGACCCTGGGTAGCCTGCTCATGAGGCTATCTCTACCTGCACTTCAGCTATTTCAACGTCTTTAGTAGGCAGGGGCAAACCTTCCTGGGCTAAAGCCGCAAGGTGGCCTGCTATAGCCTCTTTGGCTCTCTCCAATGCTTCTTCAATAGTATCTCCCTGGGTGAAGCACCCTGGTAAGGCGGGGACGGAAACTACATAGCCCTTACCTTCCTCATCCCATTCGAGGATAACTTTGTAGCGGTAGAGCATTTCTTTAACCTCCCAGGCGGCATTATGGGCATTACATAGTATGCCTTGGTTAAGTAAGTTTTAGCTTTTCTGTAGGCAAAATCCTGCTCAAGTGGAGGAGTTTTTTAAAAAGCTAATTACCCATTCTTTTGGGGGTTGAGGAATGCTATATTTCCTAAGCAGATCGCTATAACTTTCCCATGCTTTTTCTTCTACGTATTTATCTTTTTCTCTTAATGCCCACCTTAGATCTTGTGCAACTTTCCTCCCTTCCGCCGTCCTCAAGACAATCATCCCTGGATGTATCTTTTTAGCCTGTCTCTCTCTACCCTCGGTCTGTAATTTTAGGCTTTCCCACTTCCGCCACAACTCCAAGTAGTCTTTTATATCGGCATGGCCTGTTCCTACTTTTCCGCTTAATCTAGATAATTGCTGGTGTAACTCTTTTAGCCTTGAACGAATACCTCCTTCTGTTACCTGATAGTTTTCCCAACACTTCTTAGAGCAAAACTCTCCGGCTTTTTTGGGAGTGAATATCTCTCCGCAATTCTTACACGTTTGAACTTCAATGTTGTGTAGCACACACCAAAATATTTCTGCCCATACTAACGCCAAAATACTTGGCGAAGCAAAAGCCATTCCCATAGGATAATTTGTCCCTTCCCAAAAAGGAACTTGTTTAATCCTGTTATCTCTCCTCGAAACGCCAAACTTTTCGGAGGTTGTTATATCTATCCCGCTTATCCTCGACTTCCAATACTCAGAAATAATGTTTAGTGTATACTCATTTATCTCGCTTGGGCTAATCTCTATTCCGTCCTGCCGTACCTGCTTAATAAAGGCAGCATGCTTTGCCCATTTTGAATTCCAATCTTCTTGGGATAACTCTTCCCATGCGTGTGAAGGCAAGGAGAAAACCGCTATTCGCTGTGAAGGGGTTAGTTTTTGATATTCTTCAAGCAAAGTCCACGTTGGGTTTAATTTCATTAGCTCCTCTTTGCTTTCAACCTGTATGTTATGAGACCTTAACCACGCATAAACCATTTGAAGATAGTCTGCTTCCTTGAAAGCCGCAATTTTGCCGTATCTCGCAATAAAAAACTTCTCTGCTTCCTCCCTATCAACCAGAACAATTGTTCCATCTTCCGTTTTATGCAAACCTCCATCCAACAGGTAGTTGATAGTGAACCCCGGTTCTAGGCTAATGCTTACCTTCCCTTTTAAGCCGCTTTGTAATCCATTTATCCATTTCCTAAAGGTAACTTTTTTCTCTGTTGGAACTTTGAGAGGCCCTTGACGTAATAGCCATAATTCAAGGGCTAGCTTAATAGCAGAAACATCCTCCTTAATAAAAAACTCCTCTATTTCTACGTCTTCTGGACACCCTTCCCTTAGCTGTTCTGCAAACAACCACAAATGGCTACCAGGACTTCTCCCCCAATCCTTATACATTCTTTTGACGCACGATGTGACTTCCCACTGCTTGAACTGTATTTTTATTTCTTTGTCCGCTTGGCACCAAGCGATTTCCCATTGTTTCCCTGCTCTTTGCCACTTCGCTTCCCATACACCAAAGCGAGGAATGCTTACAATTTGTCTCCCAGTTGGAGTAATCGCATTCAAAAAGAAGCCAATAAAAGCTTCCCTAGGCGACAAACCGTCTTCTAAGAAAAACCGGCGATACAGTATTTTTGCTAAAAACAGAGGCCCCATAACCCGGTAATAGGTATACCCCAATTCCTCTTCGACAGCGAACAAGCCGTACTCCCAATCATGAGAAAAAAATCGGTGAAAAATTAGTGGGTTTGAAGACGAATTTTTCATTTAGAGTCCCCTCACCGTATGCCTGGAATCCCAAGCTCAAGACTTGAAGACGAAAATAGAACTACTTTGTTTGATTTGAGTTTAGCCCAAGTTTTAGGCAAAATCAAGCCGGGGGTGCGGAAGATGGTCACGGCTTTAAGGCTTTATCGTGTCAAAACCGGTAAAACACTTCGCCAGGTCGCAAGGGAGCTGGGTATTCCCGAGGTAGGTCTCTGCCGGGTCGAGAGGGGACAAGGGTATATCCCCCCGGCGTGGCGGCAAAAGCTTGCCAGCTTTTTTGGTGTGCCAGTTTCCGAAATCTGCGATCCGACCACCGGTTGGCCGGTGCTGGTGGATATGGAAATGCCGAAACTCATCCGGCGGCAGGCCTAGCCAAGGTAAAAACAACATGACCTCCCGGCGTGGTGCCAGCGGGAGCGGGCGAGGCCGGGAACCCGCAGAAGCGGTGAGTAGCAAAAAAAAAGGAGGGCCTTCTTATGCCTTTGGAAGAGAAAAAGAAAAGGTGGCGAGAGCGGAGGAAACTGATGAGACGTTTAGCTCGGCGACTCCGGAGTGAACTTCAATTTCAATGGGAATGTGGTATAAAAGACCCTACTCTAGCAGCAGTGGCAAGGAGAATAGCAAGATAAAAAAGAGGGCCAGGCAAAAAACCTGGCCTTAAGTTTTGGGAAAGGAGTGATACCATGAAAAAGCCCAGAAAAAGCGGCGGCATTCCGCTTTATGTAGACTACCAAGGGAAACGTGTTGTCTCTGGCATTCTTGGCCCGGACAAAGTCTTCCGCAAATCGGTAGAGCTTCGGCAAAAGTTGTTGGTGCTGAACTCCTACGGTATTGACGAACAGAACTTCCGAGAACTCAACGCCTTCGGGTGCAAGGGCATTGAACTCACCGAGCGAGACACCGGGAGGAGATACTTCATAGATTTCGATACCTTCAAAGCCAAAGCAGTACCTCGGCAAATCGGTAAGTTTGGCCTCCGCTACTACCTGCCACTTCGCTACTGGCAAACCCTTGAACCGGCGGCGGCAGGTGGTGCCAAATGAACCTCCCTGCTGAGAAGTTGGCCCAGGTTGGTAACGACCTGGGCCTTTTGATTCCCGGCCTCTGGTGGACACCGGAGCGGATAGCCTTCCACAACGGCCAGGGGTGGAAAACCGTTCCCTGGCAAAAGTTTATCCCAAAAGGCCAAAAAATGCAAACATTAGGGGTTTCGCCAGTGGGAACGGACGGCATGGCCCACTTTGTGGCCTGGGATATGGACGGCGGGAACCCAGGAGACGTTAAAGCTATTCTAAGTGCACTTCCGCAAGGAGTAACGCCTTTGGTTTCGGCCTCCGGTAAAAAAGGCTGGCACGTTTGGGTTTTCCCCTCCGAACCGTTACCGGTGGAGACTGCTATCCGCTTCGCCAAGCTCATAAGAGAGCGAGCGGGTGTTTGTTGTGAAATCTTTCCTTCCAGCAGGCGGAGCAGGTGCCTCAAGTGGCCGCTTTCCATTCATCCTGAAACCGGGAAACCCGAAGTCTTTGTCCATGAGGACGACTTGACCACCGAATACGACACCGAGGCCCTGCTTGAGGCCCTGGCCGGTGGAATGTGGAGAACGCCTTCTGAAGTTATTATCCAGTATGTTGAGGCCCATTGTTCCACGAAGCCGAAGCCCGAGAAGCAAGCCAGAAAAGCACGGCCAGCCCAGCGGGTGGAGGGCCACTGGGTGGAAGTTTTCAAAGACGACCAGGCGGGCTTCAAGTTGCTTCAGCTCTTCGGCAAGCACACTAGGGCCAGCCGGCTAGGGCAGGCTTTTCGCTGCCCAATCCACAATGAACGGCGGCCAAGTGCGAGTTTCTACAAAGCCGATAACGGTGTAGTGGTATTCCACGATTTTCACGCCAGTAGCCACGGCCTGGAGGAAGAATTCTACCTGCTACCGGAACTGTACCACGCCTTGAAAAGTGGTGGCGAACTTCGGAAACTCAACGAACGCCAGCTTGCGTCTTGTGGGAAGGAACTTGCCTTTCTTCTTGGCTACAGAAACTCACTCGTAGAAAAAACCTTAAAGCAATGGTCGGAGTCTACAAGAATCCTTCTCAAGCTAGGCGTGGTTACCAACCTTATATTCATAAGATTGGTTACAACGCCAACACCGAAAGATTGGCTTAAAGCCTTGAATCTCAACGGTTTGAGTGATTTTGAAAGGGTTTGGGTGATGTGTTTTTGGTGCTCCATCCAAGACGCAATGGACGGCAAGGCGGTAACGGTAATGAGCAAGCGGTTTCTTGGCGATAAGGCAGGCGTGAAATATTGGGCAGTTAACAGGGCGTTAAACCTGCTTTGTAGCTTGGGTTTTTTGCAAAAGGGCGAAGTGGTGAAGCGGGGGAAGAAGCGGGCGGCTGATAGATACCAGCTTGCAAAGCCGGATGAAGACAAAGTGCAACGGCGGTTTAATGCGTTATTCCCTAGCGGCAAGGCTGATTTGCGGAAGTTCAAGGCTTCCCTGGTGGCGGCGAAGTTAGGGCCGGAAGTAGCGGCCAAGGTTTTCCGGCGGCAAACTGAAACGGTTAAGGAAACTGTTAGCCAAACCGTTTCGGAAACCGTTACCCAAACCGTTAGAAGCCTGTTGGCGGAAATCCAGGCCCAGATTCTGGAGGCCCAGGATTCGGGCGATTGGGAGAAGGTGAAGCATTTACAGCGGCTGTTCATGGAAGAAGTGCGGAAGTCCAAAGGACGTCCTGCGGAAACCCATTGGAGTTCCTTTGGAATACCTTCGCAATACCTTAGGAATACCTTAGCAATGCCTTAGTAATGCCTTAGCAATGCCAAGGAAATACCATTCGTCGAATATTCGTCGAACATTCGTCGAATGGGAACTCCCTGAGCAATCCCTGGGGAACCCCCGGGAAACCCCTGGGGAAGCCTTTCAAAGGGGTTAGGATAGGGTATTGATAGGGTATCCATACGGCTTTGGGAAACCCCTGGGGTGAAGCCTTTAGGGAAGCCTTCGGGGAAGGCTTTGGGGAAGCCTTTCAAGGTCTTTCAAGGGTATACCCATATCCTCCGAGGATTTAGCCATATCCTTCAAGGATATACCCTGCTAAAAGGAGGCTTTGGGCATGGGAAAGCCGGGAAGCACCCTCATTCAGTGGGTGGATTATGAGGGTTACTTCTACCTGGAGACCACTTCGGAGAAGCTGGTGGAGACCCTGGCCGCTTCGGGTATCCTGTGGTACCACAAGGACGAAGAGACGGGCCTCTACCGCTACAAGCTACCCACTGCCTGGCTGAGGCTGAGGACAAAGCATGGCCTGCTTCGCCTTGGCTGGTATCCTACCAGGAAGCAGAAGGGGTGCCTGGCACTCTATGAGGACAGGCCTAAGCTGGAACTGGTGAAATGAGGCCTTCATATCTCTTGGAGGTAACGCATTAGTAACGCATAAGCCTTCATTTGCGGGCATTTGCCGTCATTTGACGTCAAGCGTGCGATATTCATACGGCTGGGTTATTTCGGCTTTAGCGGCTTCTAGAAGCCTCTCTAAGATGGGTTGTTATGGCGGGGGATTTCTATACCTACCCGCTCCCAAAAGGCCGCTTGTAGGCCAAAATAGAAAGGGGTGAAACCGTGAAAAAGCTAGCCCAACTGCTGTACTCCTTTGACCTGATACTTTACCCTCTTAGCTGGACACTGGCGGCAGTGGGGGCTATGCTGTTACTGATAGCCTTCTTTTCGAGGTGAGGCATTTTGTCCGCACTTCCCACCCACATACGGCGTTTTTGCAAGGACATATTGAGGCAGTATCCGCTAATGAAGCAGGAACTGGCCCAACTCGAGGAAGAGAGGCAGGTAGCCGAAACCGTACCTGTTGCTACCTGGCGGGAGCCAGTAAAGGTGAAGGCGGTAGGCGATAGAACCGCTACCCAGGCCTTCCGTCTCCTCCGCTTGGAAGAGCGTTGGCGGTAGGTGCATTTCTACGTCCAGGCTGTGGAGGACTTGCTTGCCTACATCGACGAAGAAAGGCGGAAGCTGGTGAAGCTGTACTTCTTCGACGGTTTGCCACCCTGGAGGGTGGCCCAGGAGTTGGGCATGTGTGTGAGCAACTTCTTCCGCTACCAGAAGGAAATCCTTGTCCTGCTGGCCCATAGGTTGGGGCTGTAGGGCTTCTAGGACGCATTATTTTGGCTTAGAAGCGGCCTTTACCTTGCGGGGACTCCTATGCACCTTCCCAGGAAACCCGGCTTCTAGGCGGCGGTATAAATGGCAATGCTGGAAAGGATTGGGCGAAGGTTAACAACCTTAACAAAGGCCTCGGGAAGCTTAACGGCTTAACAGGGCGGTGGAAGCGGAACAAGGGAAACAGAAAGCCAAAGAAGAGAAACAGCTTAGCAAGCCCAAGGGTGTAGTGCAACAAACCCCTGTGGAAGTCAACAAGTGCAACCTTGACAAGTGTGACACTAGGCGATTTTACCTTGACAACCTTGACAGTGGGTAGGGGAGGTAAAATCCCTGGAACTTGCGGCCCTTAGACCGGCGGGCCGGTGCTTTGCACACTGCCGCAAAATGGGGTAAAAAAACGGATTTTCACGGGGAGGGTGTGAAATATGGCTGCAAAGTCCAACAAAACCCAACACAAAGAGGCCCTTTCAATCGAACAGCTTAACGCTATAGACCTGCTTGTTCTGGGTAAGACGGATAAGGAGGTTGCGGAGGCCGTTGGCGTTCACCGGTGTACGGTGACTTCCTGGCGGCTTTATAATCTCTACTTCCAGGCGGAACTTAACCGCAGGCGGAAAGAGGTTTGGGGTGCTGCTGTGGATAGGCTTAGAAGCCTTCTCCTGAAGGCTCTAGATACAGTTGAAAAGGCTCTTGACGGGGGAGACGCAAGAACGGCGATTGAACTCCTCCGCATGGCCGGGCTGGACATGACGAGGGGCGGAAGCTCCCTGGGAACCTACCTTGTGGGTGAAGACGACCCGGAAAAGATACTGGAGGAGCTGGCGGAAGCGAAAAAGCGGGAAGAGCGGCTTAGGGTGTTCCCACCACCCACCGACTGGGAGAAGAGAAACGCCTTGGACGAGCTAGAGGAACTGGCGAGGAGGCTGGAGAGGTTGCAGGCCAGAACCGGAATATAGCGGAACGAAGTGAAACGGTGAAACGAAACACCGGCCAAAAAAGCGAACCGGGCTATTTGCCCGGTATGCTTTCCTGCTTCGTTAGCCGACTTAGTACCGACTTACCCATTCCTCCAAAGCCTCCCTGCATATCTCTTCTATGGGTTCGCCGAACTGTGGCAACTGTGGTGGCTCCTTGGCCTCCAGGGCCGCTCTGAAACCTTCGACGAACACGTAGGTCTCGACGATACCGTTCCGCAAGTTTTTAAGCTCCTCCAGCTTCTCATAGACGGCCTTCTCCTTCTCTCCCAGGCGGCTTAGAAGTATCTCCTCAAGCTTCTCTATGGTCTCCTGGAGCATTTGGTAGTCTTTGCACTCATTCAGCTTGATATGGGCCTCATCAATGCACAGGCCGGTAAAGTTGTAGAAAGACTTACGCATTGCCGCTCACCTTCCTTGAGGCCCTTCTCCCTAGCTGCTGTAGCTTCTGGACAGGGCTGGCCTTTTCGTGTGCCTCCCGAATATCGTCCTGCAAGTAGCGGACATACCTTCGGGTCATGGTTAAGTCCTGGTGGCCGAGTATCCTCTGCAAGGCGAACGGGTCATTGGCTTCCTTGAGGAACTCAATAGCGAAGCTATGTCGTAGGCCATAGGGCGTAACTTTAACGCCTACCTTCCTGCAGTACCTTGCCAGCCTCTTCGACCACCAGGAAGCATTCAAGGGCCTCCCGTTTTCGGTGGCGAACAAGGGGACATCCTCACTCCACCATGTGGGCCTCGCTTTAAGGAACTTCACCAGGGCTTGCGTGGTGAACGGCGATAGCACCAGGGTACGGCCAACACGGGTCTTAGCCACTTCAGGGCGAATGTAGAGTTCCCTCGCCTCAAGGTTTAAATCGCTTATCCTCACCTGGAACAGTTCTCCGGGCCTTGCACCAGTGTCTATTTGCACCAGCAAGAGGCAGTAATCTCTTAGGCCGATGTAAGTCTTCTTGTCTGGTGTATCGAGTAGCTTCTTCAGGGCCTCCAAGGGAACATGCCTTATATTACCCAGGTCTTCTTTGGCTTTCCTTATCCCTTGGGCTGGATTGGCGGGAAGATACCCTTGGGCCACACACCAGTTGAAGAAGGCTTTGAGGTACTTTAGTTTGATATTCCGGTAGCCGGGCGAGGATGGCTGGCTGAAGTAGCGTATGGTGGCCTTCCGAACGGCTTCATAAGTGGTGGCGTTTTGGCAGGTCTCCAGGAACTTTCCCACATGCCAGCGGTAGTCGTCCAGGGTGCGTTGAGCTAAACCGTCTGCTTGCCTGGCAAGAAGGAACTCCTCCAGGGCCAGGGATAAATCGCATACCTTCGGGTTGAGTTTGGCTAACTTAGGCATAATAAGACCCTCCCAGGAACCTCGGACTTTTTTGGGAGGGTCAGCCCCTTGGTGGTTAGATTTTTTAAGGCTGGAGCGGAAAACGGGATTCGAACCCGCGACCCTCGGCTTGGGAAGCCGATGCTCTACCACTGAGCTACTTCCGCTCGTTGCACTTTTTATTTTAGATGGTCCTTCTCCCTTTGTCAAGTGCCTCATTGGCGCCCTGCTTTAATCATTTCTGCCGGTACAGGTGACTGGAAGGCTACAAATATCAACGGTTCTGACCCCTTAGCTTTTACCCCGTGGATTTGGCCCTTGAATGCTACAGCTACCATACCCGCCTGTATCGTATAAGTAGTACCGTCACCGAGGTAATATTCTCCTTCACCAGCGAGAATAACCCAAATATCATCACTGTTGGGATGCCAATGGGCTACCACTTCTTCCCCCGGAGGCACATACCAGATGGCGGTATTGGTACGGTCGTTTTCGTAAAGAACTATCTTTGTCGCCCGGTCATCGGAAGATAATCCTTTTATAATTTCGGATACGGTGAAAAACCTATCCATAAAGCCTTGTACCTCCCCTTAACTTAATTTGGGCGGACCTTTAGCTTAGGGTCTAACAGGGGCTATAGAAGTTAGAGTAAGCCTACACGTCCACAAGTGGGCTCTAGTTCAACTTAGGAGTTAACAGGCGTTATTATTTCTGAAGATATATCCCGCAAGTTTCCGCACCCTGTAAGGCGCATGGCTACTGTAAGCTCCTGGGCTAAGGCTTCCAATTGGGCCTTAACCCCATCAGGTCCTCCTCCACAGGCAGCGATCAGTAAGGGCCGGCCCACTAAAACAGCCTGGGCGCCGAGGGCCAGCATTTTAAGCACATCTACACCCGAACGAATCCCCCCATCAGCCAAGATCATGAGTTTACCTTTAACGGCAGCCGCTATACCCGGCAATACATCCGCTGTCCCCAAGGTATGATCTAAAGCCCTTCCTCCATGATTGGATACCACTATGCCCGCTGCGCCACCGGCTATAGCCGCTTCAGCATCGGCGACAGTCATGACACCCTTTAAAATCAAGGGTAGAGAAGTGGACCGCGCGATCTCCAGGATATCTTCTACTGTTTTAGGTTCTACTGTCTGGCCCACCCTTGTCATATTTAGCAAACCTGCCGCATCTACATCAATAGCTATCGCTAGGGCACCTACCTTTTCTACCTCTCGAATACGCTTTATAATTTCCTCGTTAGCTCTGGGCTTAATAACAGGAATACCCCACCCCCCGGCCTCTTTAATTGCAGCCAGGCCTGCAGAAAAAACCTCGGGATCCGGGCCATCGCCCGTTAAGGCCACCGTCCCACAAGCCTTAGCCCCCAAAACCAGTGCTCGAGCTATCTCTCTCTCCTCCAATCTCCCACCAAAATTTACCTTGGCTCCCGCTATAGCTCCTACCAATATGGGAAAGGGCAGTTTATGGCCAAAAAATTCAAAACTGGTATCCTGCTTTTTCCTGGGATGTAAAACCCGCAGGTTTAACTTCCAATTGGCTAGAGCATCTATGTTACGGCGGAAACTTTCTCCCGTACCTGCCCCTCCCATCCCTGGTACCCCCGTAGGGCAGTTTCGACCATTACATACAGCACATACCCTGCAAATCCCTTTGAGAACCTCCCGCGCCTTCTCACGTACCTTCTCCAGATCCATTTCCTTCACTCCCTGCCTTTCTTGTAATTCTATATATCTCCTCTATTTCCTTCTTTTTGTTAAACCATCCTAAAGCTATTCCCCTCTGCTATATCTTAGTGCTTCCGAAGCAAAACTTGCCAAATGCTTGCGGGCAAAGCCCAGGAGGCCTTGAGGGACAAAGCTTCAACCGCCCGAAAATCATACTTGTTTCGGAAGCACCATATCTTTGTCAAAATCTTTGGCTACAAGCTTATTGCCTTATATACATAAAAATCCATCCCCAAAGGCAAACTAAAAAAGCACACTTTAAGAATAGAAAGATAGCCAAAAGGAGAAACTTTAAGCTCATGCGCCCCCTTAGGGTTTACCTTATAGCTTTATTTATCTCCTTTCTTCTTTTCGGGCTGCCCCTGTTTTATTCCCTTAAGCCCTTATATGAAGAAACCTGGCCTGAAGAAGCCGTAACCGGAAAAAGAATCTGGCAGGAGAAAGGATGTGTTGAGTGCCACACTTTGTTCGGAAACGGGGGCTACTCAGGGGGAGATCTGACTTTCGTAACCGTCACTAAAACTAAAGAAAAATTGCTTTCTTTTTTAACCTCTCCTCCTGTTATCCCTCCGGCTAAGAAGTTGCGCCATATTGCTCTAGATCCAGAACAAGCAAAAAGCGTTATATCCTTTCTGGAAAAGGTAAGTGAAATCGATACCCACGGGTGGCCTCCTAAACCGGCAAGGAATACTTCACTCCAAAAATAAAAGGAATTAAAAAGATATGTTGGGGTTTTTTCTTAAGTTATTTTTTAAAAGAATAAATAAAAAAGAAAGAGACTATGATAGCCCTTCGCAAAAGGCAAGCTATCCTTATGCCTTATCCGTATTTGCCTTTTTGGCTTTGCAAAGCTTTCTGGCCACTGCGGGATCCCTTCATCTCGTATTTCCTGACCTGCCAACTCCCATAACCTATACCAGCGGCCGGGCTATGCATCTTAATTTAAGCTTGCTATGGCCTCTTTTAGGGGTCATGGGCAGCGCTTGGTATTTTATAGTGGAATTCACAGGTAGCGAACTTTATAGCCCCAGGCTTATAAAGTGGAACTTCTGGTATTTGCTTGCAGCTATACTTCTGCTTTTAATTTCCCTGGCTTTAGGCCATACCGAAGGCAGGGAATATCTTGAAGCACCTCTCCCCTTCAAAGTCGCCCTCTTAATAGGTCTCCTATTCTTTACCCTTAACCTTTTAGCCTCCATATGTAAAAATAAACTCTTCTGTCATCCAGAGACCGTTATAATTTTTAGCGGTTTCCTCCTTTCTTCTTTTCTTTATCTACCCAACCTTTTCTCGGCCTTTCATCCCACTGTAGAAGATACCTTCCGGTTCCTGGTAGTTCACTTATGGGAAGAAGGTAGCCTGGAACTTGTGGCCACTACGGTGGCTTCCCTTTGGCTGGCCTCCCTTAAGGTAGTTCCCTTGAGCCGGGCTAAGCGGCTAATCTTGTGGGAAGCAACCCTAGTCCTTTTTTCCGGTGCCCTGGCTTCAGCCCACCACTTTTATTGGATCGGCCTGCCGCGCTTTTGGCAGCTTATAGGGGCCGTAGCGAGCGCCATGCAGGTAATTCCGGTAGCTCTTTTAGGTATCACGGCTTTCCGCACTTTATATCCCTCTAATTTTCTCCATCCTTCCCTTTACTTTTTTTACTCTAGCGTCTTTTGGAATATGGTTGGTGTAGGGTTATTAGGCTTCCTTTTAGCCTTACCTCCCCTTAACTTTTACGTCCACGGCACTTATTTAACCTCTGCCCATTCCCATATGGCCCTATTCGGCTTCTTCGGGTTTCTGGTGCTGGGCACCAGCTATTTTATCCTTACTCGGAGGTCCAGCCTTAGCCCTACTCATAAAAGAAGAGTAAAATTGGCCGTTATCTTTCTTAATACCGGCCTAGCTATAATGAGCGGTGGTTTAATAATAGCCGGCTTACTCCAGACTTACTTATATTATGTGGCAGGCCTAAATTTTGCCCAGGTTCACCTGTTACTTAACCCCTACCTCCTGCTCCGGGCAGCAGGAGGAGCCGTCTTCGGCGCCGGGGCTTTTCTATTGGTCCTGGAAGTTTGGCTCCATTTCCTTCGTTCAGTAATTTTTTAAACGCTCCACCACAGGTAGGCCGCTATAAATTCTCTTTTTTGAATATACTTGCCCCCAACGGCATGAGAAAACACGTAATCTGCGATAATTTTACGGGCGTGATCGTCAAGGTCTATATACGGGTAAAAGAAATTCTCATACTCCAATATGGCCTCATCTACGCTCATCTCCCTTTGAACAGGCCGGCGCTCGAGCTCTAAAGAAGGAAGATACCCCCACGAATAAAGAAGGTGAAAAATATAAAAAGCCTCCGGAGGTAGGGGAGGCATCTCACCTCCGATAAGCTTTAGCCAAAGTTCCCGCCGTCCCTCTTCCTCCTGCCGGACGTGCCCCCCGAGTACGCATACCCCGCAGCAAGCTTCTATCATCTTCTTCAAAGTAGCCACATCACGGATCCCTGGGGTCATAAGGGCCAGCACCACTTTAAAACGCTTCTTAAACCCAAGGCGTTCCAGATCTACATCTTCCCAGGCCATCTGGACAGGTTCAATATTTTCCAGCCCCTCTTCCTGCATCCGTTTCTTTAGAGCAGAAAGCATCTCAGAAGAAGGATCCAAGGCTACCACCCGCCTGACCCTGCGGGCCAGTACTAAGGCATAAGCCCCCGGGCCACACCCTATATCCAGCACCTCTGCCTCCCGGTCCAAAGCATTGCAGTGTCCCAACAAGTGAAGAATATGGGCTACCCTTTCCTGGGCCTCCTTGCTCCGGGAATGGCTAGTAAAGCTTGCTGCCCTGCGGTCCCAGTATTCTTCCTCCTTGCCGGAAAGGCGCCTTCCATAGAGGCTCTTCGCCCTAGCTTCTTGCCACATCCTCTCCCAGAAAAGAGCATCTTCAAAAATATCCATATGGACATCCCCGCTTTTTATACCCTAAACTTGCTCCTTTTTAAGCTCCCGGGTCACAAATTTAAGGTGCTCGGCCATGGCCCGGCGTGCTCCCCTGGCGTCACGCGAGGCTATAGCTTCATAAATCGCTTTATGCTGGGTGTACAATTTTTCCGCATTTCCAGGTATCTGGTATAACCGCTGGCGGCTACTCCGAAGCGCCTGGCGTATGGTATCAGAAACAGTGTACATCAGTCTGGACAGAACGCTATTGTGACAAGCTTCTGCTATGGTAAGGTGAAAACGGACATCCGTCTCTTCTCCCAGGCGTCCCTCTTCTAGCTCAATTTCCATCTCTTTTAAAATTTCCTGTAACCTTTCCATCTCCTCCGGGCAGGCCCGCCTTGCAGCCAGAGCCGCCGTCTCCGTCTCTAAGATTTCTCTCGCTTCCAGCAAGTCCAGCGTGGCTTGCCGGTCCATAAGGAGGGCCATAGCCAAAGGCTCTACTATAGCTCCGTTCTTTACCGTCTGCACGAAGGTTCCTTCTCCCGGCCGGATGGTAATGACCCCCATAGCAGCCAAGGCGCTTAAGGCCTCACGCACTGACGCCCGGCTCACGTGCAAACGCTCAGCCAACTCGCGCTCGGAAGGCAAGCGGTCACCAGGTTTTAAATTTCCTTCGCCGATAAGTTCTTTAATTTGATTGACTATTTCTTCGTATATCTTTCTGGTCCTAATGGGTTTAAGTTTCAAGCCCTCCTCACCCCCAGCCCGGCTTCTTGATCATGTATTCGTGCTTTTTCATCACAAATCCTGCTCGGTCGCTAAAATCTCGGCTGTATGCTTGGCCAAGACAGGGCTAGAAACCTTATCCAGCCCCCCGCGGAGTTGCACCAGGCATCCCGGACAATCAGTGACCACTATACTGGCTCCGCTCTCTAAGATGTGGTGAAGCTTGCGCTCTAATAAGGCCCGGCTTATTTCCGGGTACTTAAGGGTGTACGAGCCGCCAAAACCGCAGCAGCGGTCGCTTTCCTGCATCTCTACCAGTTCTACTCCCTGGTAGCGTCTTAAAACTTCTCGAGCTACCTGGGCTAAACCCAAGTGGCGCTTATAGTGGCAGGAATCATGGTAGGTGATTTTTATTCTTTCCCCTGTACTAAATCCTGGAAAACTCACCTCCATCTCCTGCACCAGCTCGTTAAAATCTTTGACCTTCGCTGCTATACCTAACGCCCGTTCATACCATCCCGGTTCGCAAGATAAAAGAGAAGGCAGTTTGTGTTTTAAAGCCACGGCACAGGTAGGACAGGCTGTAATAATTACATCTGTAAAAGCTTCCTCTAGCGCTGCAATATTCCGGCGGGCAAGCTTTAAAGCCGTCTCTATATCTCCCGCATAAAGGGCCGGCGCCCCGCAGCAGGCCTGGTCTAAAGGAAAACTTACTTGGACGCCTGCTCCCTGCATTACTTTAAATATAGCTTCCCCGATCTCGGGATAAATAAAATCTATAACACAGCCAGCATAAAAGGCTGCCGTAAGCCGAGGACGTACGGGAGACTTTTCTAAATCCCTTATCTTCTCACGCAAAGACCGGGAGCTTAAGGCCGGTAAGCTCCTCCCTTCGGTCCACGCTTTATAGGGACCGGGTAAGCTTCTGATAAAGGGCTGCCCGCCAGTAACGGGCCGCTGTAACTTTTTCCCCAAAGCAAGGATTCCCTGCATAAGTTTTGGTCTAGCCACAACACCCCGCAAGGCCAAGCGGTAGGAAAAAGGTAGGCCGTGCTCCCTCGCTATCCTCTTCCGTAGCTCCAACACCAGATCAGGAATATTAATCTTAGCTGGGCACACCTCCGTACAGCGCCGGCACCCTATGCAAAGGCTCTGGGGGTTTTGTGCCTGCTTAAGGGAATTAAGGAAAGCTGTTAAGATACTCCCAATACCTCCAGAATAAATAAAACCATATACTTGGCCGCTTACGAGTTGAAATACAGGGCAAACATTGGTGCAGGCCGCACACCTTATACACTGGAGGGCTTCCCGAAAGACCGGATCCCTGGCCATCTCTAACCGGCCGTTATCGAGTAAAACCACGTGAAACTCCTTAAGGGCAACACCTCCCGCACCTCCGACCGGTACCGGCCCCGTGATCATTGTAACGTAGCTTGTTATAGGCTGGGCGGTCCCGCTCCTAGGGAGGGCTTCCAAGATAGGAAGCACATCCTTTATCCGCGGCACCAGCTTTTCATACCCTACCACGGCAATGTGCACAGGAGGGAGAGTGGTGGCCAGCCGGGCATTCCCTTCATTGGTAAAAAGGATGATGGTCCCCGTCTCAGCTACCGCTATATTAGCCCCGGTTATACCCAATCCGGCCGTTAAAAATTTGTCCCTTAATTCCTCCCGGGCAATGCGGACCATAGTTTTAATATCTGGTTCTACGGGTCTACCTTTGTAGCGGCTTAAAACTTTCGCTACCTCTTCTTTAGGCAGGTGGATAGCCGGCATCACCATATGTGAAGGGCGCTCACCGGGCATAAGCTGGAGGATCCATTCAGCGAGGTCAGTTTCGTAAGATACTATGCCATGTTCGGCCAGATACTCGTTTAACTGTATCTCCTCTGTAGCGAAGGATTTGGATTTGACCACCAGGGTAACTCCGTGCTCTTTGGCCACTTTTAACACATATTCCCGGGCCGAAGCCGCATCCCGGGCAAAAAATACTTTGCCGCCGCGCAAAGTCACTTGCCGGGCAAATTCCTCTCCTAGTTCCCTTAACTGAAGGGCTGCAGCGGATTTGATAGATGCAATTTTATTCCTCAAACCTTCAAAATCCCGGCCTGTGAACACCTTTTCCCTGGCTACAACATAATCTGCAGCGAAACGCTCCAGAGCACCCCTTAAAGTGGGGTTTAAGAGGGCCTGCTTGACTCTTACCTTAAAGGGGGTCTCCGGCATTGCTTCCCTCACCTTCTTCCACTACGACTATTAAAAGACACTCCGGCCCGTGGACGCCGATGGTCAGGCTGCGTTCGATATCGGCCGTACGGCTGGGGCCGGTTACGAAGGCCAAGTAACCGGGCCAGTTTTTTTGTGTTAAGTAGTGCTCAAAAGCTTGCACCATATCACTAACAATGCGGCTGGCCGGAAGGACGGCCACACAATTAAGCGGGAGCATGGAGGCCAAACGCTTATAGAGGTCCGTAGCATCGTGAACCAGAGTCCCCGTTTCGGCTACCCCCAAGTCAAACTCCACTATTCCTGTATCTGCTTCCCTGGCGAAGGTATCCCCTGCGGTCTCCACCTCAAAACCGGCTTCTTTTAGCGCGGCTTCCAGGTTGGCCCTTTTTAAAAAAGGAGAAACGGCCACAGCCACCCTTCGGCCCCGTAGCTTTAAAAACTCTAAAATTTCATTCTTCATTTCTTGAACATCTTTAACCCTTGTGGTCAGAGCACCCATGGCTTCCGCCTGACGGCAAAAGCTTTTTACTAATTCTTCCTTTACCAAGATCCATCCCCCTTTATGCTGGCCTGACCACCTGATGATTTAATTATATCTTTTTAATCCGGCTCACGCAATTATATTAATGCAATATATTAACTTACCAATTAGAAATAACAATTTGAGGGCTCCTTCTAAACCAGGGAGCCCTCAAAACAAACTTTTTACGATTCCCTACCCAAAAATATCAGCAATCTCTATGGTCTGATCTCTCCGGGGTCCCACTGCTATAAGCTTTACCGGAACCCCAGCCAGCTCCTCCACTCGCCTGATATAAGCCCGGCAAGAAGGGGGAAGATCTTCTAAACTGCCTGCTCCTGTTATATCTTCCTGCCAGCCCGGAAGCTCTTCATAAACGGGCTGGCATTCCTGCAGAACCTTAAGGCTGGCCGGAAAACTGGACAATATTTCACCTTTATACAGATAACCTATACAGATCCGTACAGGATCTAAACCTGTGAGCACATCCAGCTTGGTAAGGGCTATACCGGTAAGGCCGTTAACATCTACAGCATGGCGTAAGATGACGGCATCCAGCCAGCCGCACCTTCTAGGACGGCCGGTGGTGGTACCGTACTCTGCTCCCCTATGGCGCAAGTATTCGCCTGCGCCATCTTTAGCCTCGGTAGGGAAGGGGCCTTCCCCCACCCGGGTAGTATAAGCCTTGACCACTCCGATAACAGCATCTATTGCTTTAGGCCCCACACCTGCTCCTATACAGGCGCCGCCGGCCACGGGGTAGGAAGAAGTTACATAGGGGTAAGTGCCCTGGTCCAGGTCTAAAAGCGTACCCTGAGCTCCTTCAAAAAGCACTTTCTTCCCTTCCCGTAAAGCCTGGTTTATTATATGAGATGTATCGGCCACTAAAGGTCGCAGCCGCTCTGCATACCCTAAGTATTCTTCCAAAATCTCTTCCAAGGAGTAAGGAGAGCTACCGTAAACCCTGGTAAAAATCTCGTTCTTTTCTTTAAGGTTAAGGGCTAGCCTTTCGCGGAATTCCGCAGGGTCTAAGAGATCCACCACCCGGATGCCCGTGCGAGCTACCTTATCTACGTAAGCCGGCCCTATACCCCGCTTGGTTGTACCTAACCGCCCGCTTCCCCGTCGTTCTTCCTCTAATTCGTCTAATTTTTTGTGATAGGGTAAAATCACATGAGCACGGTAGCTTAAGCGCAAGCCCGAAGTATCCACACCCCGCTGCTTAAGTCCTTCCAATTCCTCCACCAAAACCTGGGGATCTACCACTACACCGTTCCCAATTATGCAAATCTTTCCCGGATATAGGATACCAGAAGGTACCAGATGTAGCTTGAACTCCTCTTCTCCCACTTTCACCGTATGCCCAGCATTGCTCCCCCCCTGGTAGCGTACCACCAGGTCGGCCTTTTCCGCCAGGTAATCGGTTACCTTCCCCTTACCCTCATCACCCCACTGGGCGCCGACAAGGACAACTCCCGGCATAAATCTCCACCGCCTTTTGGATTTACTTTAACCTTTACCTTCCCTGCTTAAAATATCCCGCGCGGCTATCACGCCGGCTGCAGACGCTTGGGCCAGTCCCCGCGTCACCCCCGCACCATCGCCTATAGCATACAGCCCATCCACCTCTGTCATAAGGTTAGAGTTAAGTCTTAGCCGCGAGGAGTAAAACTTCACCTCTACTCCGTAAAGAAGGGTATGGCGGGAATAAACCCCTGGAGCTATTTTATCCAGGGCTTCCAGCATTTCTACTATAGCAGTTAAATGACGATAAGGAAAGACCAAGGACAGATCCCCGGGGGTGGCCTCCTTAAGGGTAGGGGTGACCAGCCCTTTACTTAAGCGGTCATGAGTAGTCCGTCGGCCAGAAAGGAGATCCCCTAATCTCTGTACCAGCACCCCTCCTCCTAAGAGGTTGGCCAGCCCAGCTATATAGCGACCGTAAGCTATAGGCTCTTTAAAGGGTTCGGTAAAGGTTTTGCTTACCAGAAGGGCGAAATTGGTATTCTCGGTCTTCTTGTCAGCATAAGAGTGCCCGTTTACCGTAACCAGCCCTTCGTTGTTTTCTAGCACCACTTCACCGTGAGGATTCATACAAAAAGTGCGTACCCGGTCATCAAATTTTCGGGAATAAAAGATAAATTTCGATTCATAGATGACATCAGTTAAATGCTCCATAACTACGGCCGGAACTTCCACCCTAACACCTACATCCACAGGATTAACGGCCAGCTCTAACTTTAAGCGGTTAGCCACTTTCCTAAGCCAATCTGCTCCCTGCCGGCCCGGCGCAAGCACCACGTAACGTGAGGTTATCTCTTGACCGTCCTTAGTAACCACCCCGGCCGCCCGCCCGTCTTTAGTAATAATTTCTTCTACTGGTTCATCGGTCCTCACTTCTACACCTTGTTCTAGGAGATAATCCTTCATAGCTTTAAGGATCTCCTGGGTGCGCCCGGTACCCAAGTGGCGTATGGGAGCCGGAATAAGTTTAAGGTCGGCCAAAACAGCTTTCCTCTGTATTTCGGCGATCCGCTCATCTTCCGGGCCACCGTACACTTTTTCCGGAGCACCGAAGGAACGGTAAATGCCGTCTACGTAACTAATTAGCTCTTCCACTTCCCTTTCCGGAATATACTCACTTAACCAACCGCCCACCTCGGAAGATAAAGTGAGCTTGCCATCGCTAAAGGCTCCAGCCCCACCCCAACCGGAAACCATGGAGCAGGGGGAACAATGCCGACAGGCCCCCCCTATTTCTTTAGACGGGCAGTGCCGGTGCTCAAGATCATGGCCCTTTTCCAGCACTAATACTTTAAGCCCGCCGCCACGTCTTACCATCTCCAGAGCGGCAAATATACCTGCTGGCCCGGCGCCTACAACTATAACATCATACTTTGGGGCCACTTTTTTCCCTCCTTCGCACGACTTAAGGGCAAAAAAATAGCCCCTCTCACACATGGAGCAGCCCTTAAGCCAGGTATATTGTAGCAGAAGGCCGAGCGGTAATCAAGGTTTTGGGTTTTGAAAGCCCGCAATCCCTTCCCGCCGGAGCCCCCATTCTCCACTTTCACCCTGTAAGTAGTCATCAGCAGGAACCCTAACCCCATTAAAGAGAAACTTAAAGTAAATAAGCATACAATAAATAAAGGGGAAGAAAAATGAGCCATTTTACCTCTGATGAAATAAAGATCAGAATAGGCCAGGTAGTAATGAAGATGGCAAGAAATTTTAGCCTGCCCTGGCCTCATGAGGTTTCTGCCTACATCCCCCGGGTAGAGATCCGCCGGAGGACCTACCGGGAAGGGGAGCTAAAGTGTGAGGAAGAGATGATACTGAACAGCCTCACCATAGTACATGCCCCCCGGCATCCCCCCGAACATCCCCCTTACCCTGGTATCCGGCCGCCGTCCCCGTATCCCCTTACCCCTCCTCCACCGCCTAAACCACCCCCTCTCCCGGAAACATCTCAGCTACAACCCAAGCGGCCGCGTATAACATTCCGTTTTGAAGCCCCAGAAAAATAAAAGAAAAAGCGCTGTGGAAGCTTCTCCACAGCGCAGGCCGCTTTTGAAAATAGACCACCGTCTGAAATTTAGCCGCCCCCACTGTCCCTTACCTGATGCATCTTTAAAATTTTTACGGCAACCGCAGGACTGTAAAGGCCAGCCAGCTCACCACTGCTCCTACTACAGACATGGATAAGCCCCAAATGAGCATATCCCGGAAAAGCTTTTGCTTGTCGGTCTTTTCGCCCGCGTTGGCGTAAAAGATAGCACCAGTGGTAGAAAGGGGGCTAAGATCAACAAGGAAACCGCAGACTACAATAGCTGAAAGCAAGGGTAGAAGTTCTGTAGAAGGTGCTCCGACCTTCTGTAGCAACATAGGAGCCATAGGTATAAAAGCCGGCAGAACAACGCCTATAGTACTAGCGTAGGCAGAGATAAGCCCAGCCAGGAAGCCCGTGACTAAGGTAAGGGTGAAGGGTGTGGAAACACTAGCTATAATTCCAGCAAAAAGATCCATACCACCGATATTCTTCATCAGCTCGATAAGCACCGTAACTCCGCATACAAATAAAATGGTACCCCAGGGCATTTGTTTGATGGCCTTACCTTCGTCAGATATTTTAAACAGAGCCAGGATGGTACCGATGAGGAAGCCTCCAAGACCTACATCCATCTTAAAGAACAGGGCACCTATGACGAACACCAAAATAGCTATAAGGGTTATCCACTGGTTGCGGGTAAAAGGCTCAATCTCCATGCTAGCCAGGACCTGCCGCTGGCCAGTATCTTTAACTTTCCAAAGTTTGAGGCCACCATAAATGATGTAAGCCAACACCGAGACAATAAAGTGCCCCAGGAGCTGGTTTAGCCATAGAATCCCGCTTACTCCTGAAAGGCCCATCTTACTAGTCAACCCTGCTGTTATAACCCCCGCCGGAGCGATGGGCGACATAGCGCCAGCCTGCCCGCCGTTACCCACAACGATGGCCATAAGCAAGGGGCTAATACCTACCTCTTCTGCGAGGAGCATGGCCATAGGCGCCATCAAAGCAGCAATGGTTATCTGTCCTGGACCCATCGAGGAAAGGGCGAAGGCGAGGAAGAAAAAGATAATGGGAAGAATCGCCACATTTCCCCGCACACCTTTTATAGAGTACTTAACGATCTTTTCTAAAGTACCGTTTACCTGAGCTAAGGCAAACAAATAGGTAGTGCCAGCCAGCATCAAAAATATATTTACAGGATACCCCTTGATTATATCGGCCACTTTAATACCGCCCAGGTAACCTATAACGAGGGACAATCCTAAAGACATGGCACCGATATTTAAAGGAAAGATGCAGCTTATAACAATTACAAAAATCAGGGCTATCAAAGAAATCACAGGCACTGACATCCTCTATAAATTCCCTCCCCGTGTTTTAGATTGCTTCAATACTAAATCAAAAACCGTAAAAACCTTCCCCCATAAAACTTTCCACCCTAAAACATTCCTCCCTCACCTCCTTGCCCTATTCTTGCCTTCACCGGTGGATGAACCCCTAAACAGGCTAAGCCTTTTTATGCCCCTGGACTAATTTACACTTTATGGACTAACGACATATCCTGCGGCAGCCGCCGCTCCTACAGCCCGGGGAGAAGCTAAGTAAATCTCTGCTGTATCGGCCCCCATACGTCCCGGGGTGTTCCTGACTGTAGCGGCCAAAACCCGGTCCCCGGGGGCTAAAAGCCCTAAATGTTTGCCCGGGCACGGCCCGCAACCTGGCGGAAGTATCAATGCGCCTTGGTCGCGTAGCATCCTGGTTATACCTTCTCTTTCCATAGCAGTCAAAATATCCCGAGATGCCGGAGTAACTAGAAGAGTTACATTCTTATATACTACACGTCCGTTAAGTCCAACAAGTAATTCCCTCATATCTTCCAGGCGCCCGCTGGAACATCCACCCACCACTCCCTGGGTGATGGGCAACCCCTCAAGGTCCTTCAAAAACCGTACGTTAAAAGGAGAGGGAGGACAAGCTACCAAAGGCTTAAGGCTCGCGGCCTCTATTTTAAGATCGGGCTCCTCTGTGTCCACTTCTTCTGGCGGGATAATTAATCCCGTCGCCGCACCCGTCTCCCCTATAAGGTTACATAAGGCCATCTTGCCTGCAGTATCTAAACTCCACACCCCTTCTCCTTGAAACACCAGAGCAGCCCCTTGGACCCTCTCCCGGTCCAAATTTCTAATTACTTCTAGGGCTAGATCTCGCGGTGTTACCCCTTCTGGTAAGCGACCCTCAACTTCCACCGTATACACCGGGGGAACCCGTACCGACAAGGTACCGGTCAAAAGCACTTCCACTAATTCCTCGGGTTTAACGGTAAAAGCTACGGCCCCAAAGGCCCCAGACGTTGCCACATGGCCATCAGCGCCTGCTATTATCCATCCCGGCCAGGGAGTAAACTTTTCTGCTATTACTTGGTGAAGAACCCCTTCTCCACGGGAAAACACATGTATCTTTTGCTCCTGCCCGAACTCCCAAAGGCGCCTGTGCAATTCCCGGGCATCTACAGTAGGAGCCGGCAAAAGGTGGTCTAGAGTGAACACGACCTTCTCCGGACTCCATACCTTCCCGCCCGGAGGCCAATGGGCAAGCACTTTTTCGGCTGTCCCGTCGTGTCCTAAGGCCAGATCTATTCCTACTCTAAGAGCTTCACCGGCCTCTACTTTCACCCGGCCAGCAGCCGCAGCCAATCTACGATAGATGAAATGCATAAGCCTTTATCCTCTCCGCATTTTTACAAGTTTAGCAGCCCGGATAAGGCCTGCCACAAGCTTTCCTGGCGCTCTTTAATTTCCGTACCGGAAGGTACTTCCAGCGGAATAAACTTGAACCCCTTTGTTTCCGCTTTTTCCGGGGAAACCCCGGAAGCTATTACTACCCCTCCTTTTTTAAGCCCCTGGGTAACATCGATAACGTTAAAGAGGCTGTTATCCAGGACCACTACTATATCAGGTGTAGTCTTATTCGCCGAACGAGTATAGATAAATTTGTTGCTGATTCTAACCGTGGTATGCAAAGGGGCTCCGGGCCGGAAAGCACCGAAGTTTTCAAAAACCTGCACGTAATATCCGCGGTCTAATGCCCTTTGGGCTATCGCCATGGCCCAAGGTGTAACCGGCTGGCCGTAACGGCCGTGAAAACGTATTTCTATCATCCTCCTGCCTCCTTAAAAACCCTCCTGCTTATCCATTCAAAGCGCCCGCCTCTGCCTGGAAGAAAGCTAAATCCTCTTCACTTAGGGTCCGGAAGCGTTGCTGCCTTAAAAGATATTCTTTGACCGGGATTTTACGTTCCGGGATCACCGTTACCCGCCGCTCTCCTGCCCTTATCTCATACAGTTCCCAAAGACCGCATTCCACCGCTAGCCTAGCCATTTCTACAGTTTCCTCTTCCTTTATCCCCCAGCCGCGATGGCAGGGGGCCAGTACATGAATGTAGCGGAAACCCTTTATTTCTTTAGCCCGGTTGAGCTTAGTTATAAAATCCTCTGGATAGGCGATGGAGGCCGTAGCCAGGTAAGCTGGCTTATGGGCGGCCATGATGGCTAGCATATCCTTATGCCGTGTCGGCTTCCCGGAGGGCGTGTCAGAAGTCCAAGCTCTAAAAGGGGTAGTCCCTCCTGCCTGGCCACCGGTATTCATATAACTCTCGTTATCATAACATACGTGTATTATATCCTCATTCCGTTCGGCAGCACCTGTTAAGGATTGGAATCCGATGTCGGCCGTCCCGGCATCTCCTGCCCAGGAAACTACGTTTATCTTTTTTATCTCCTGCACCTCTAAAGCCGCCCGTATACCAGATGCCACCGCCGGAGCGCACTCAAAGAGGGAATGGTAAAACGGGATACGCCAGGCGGTTTTTAAACCCGAACCCCCTATAGTAGCCATACAGGAGGCAGGTATCACAATAATAGTGCGTGATCCTAAAGCTTCCATCGCCTGTCGTACAGCGATAGCCGCTCCGCATCCACGGCAGCCCATATGTCCGCCTGTAAATAAATCCACTTTAGGCTACCTCCTATCACTCTATTCCATACCATTCATAAGGTAAGGGCTCCAGGTTAGCTTTAACTTTTTCCTCTACCATCTTATAAATGCGAACCGCATCTTCCGAAGTTACATCCCGTCCACCCAGCCCGGCGATATAACTATAGACAAAAGGCCCTCGAGCTAGCCCGTACAAAGAAGCCCGCACTTCCCTGGCCAGGGCTCCTCCCGAGCCGTAAACAATATTTTTATCTAAAACTATTGCCGCACGAGCATCCCTTAAAAGGGAGCGCACTTCTTCCCTCGGGAAGGGCCGGAAGGACCGGATCTTTAACAACCCCACGGGTAAACCGCCTTCCCGGAGCATATCTACTGCTTCACGGCAAGTGCTCGCCAGCGATCCCATAGTAACGAAGATATATTCCGCACCATCCAACCGGTAAACTCCAAGCGTTCCTCCCCAGGCCCGCCCGGTCAATCCAGCATATGCAAGATCTATTTCACGTAGTACCTCCCTAGAACCCTGTAAAGCTTTATCCTGCTGGTGCTTATAGTCCATATACAGGTCGGGCCCGGTAACTACATTCACGGCCTGCGGGTTATCCACATCTAAAGCTGGACGACGGTATAGAGGCAAAAATCTATCTATGGCTTCTTCAGATGGGACTTCTACTACCTCCCGGGTATGAGACTGAATATAGCTTTCATAATGAACCATCACGGGAAGCCTTACTCGCTCATCCTCCGCTAAGCGGTAAGCCTGGATTAAAGTATCTAGAACCTCTTGATTATTCTCGCAAAATAGCTGTACCCACCCAGACGCTTCCTGAGCTATGGCATCTCCATGATCGGGGAAACGAGTATGGGGGGCTGCCAAGCCTCGGTTTACCACGGCCATAACTATAGGTAGCCTAAGCCCCGAAGCATGGTATAATACCTCGCTCATGTAGGCTAAACCTTGGGAATTGGTAATAACTAAGGGCCTGGCTCCTGCCAAGGCTGCCCCTACAGCAGCAGCCAGAGCGCTATGATCAGACTCCACGCGTATAAACTTGGCTTTAAGCTTCCCTTCAGCAATAAAACGGACGATCTGCTCCATGGCTGGTGCGGCTGGAGTAATAGGATAAGAAGCCAAGACTTCCACTCGTGCAAGCCGCGCCGCCATGGCAGCAGCTTCATTTCCATTTAGGAGTTGCCGCATTTATTCTTTTCTCCCTTCCCCTATGCCTTATCCCAGCAATCCCTGGGGACCTGTATATTCATCCACCATGCGCAGTGCCTGTTGCCGGCACTCATGGGCGCAAATGCCGCAACCCTTACAAAAATCCATGTTTATCTCCAATTCTTTCCCCTTTTCCGTCCCTTTTAACTTTAAAGCTCCTTCCGGGCAAAAATATAAACACTCACCACAGGCATTGCAGCGTCCCTGTATTATCTGAGGGTATCTTTCACGCCAGATACCTACTACTGGCTTTAAAGCCATCGTCCCGGATGGAGCCGAAGGGACTACAGGGAGATTTTTTGCCAAGGCCATCCTCCCCTCTAAAATCTTCCTCCGCCTTCCCCCATAATTCGTCTGTCTATTGGATATGCAAGAAATGTGCCAAAACTGCAGGCTTTTTTATACCCGGCGGTTCTAAAGTCTGGACCGTCGTGAAAAGACAAGGCTTTAAGGCTAAAACAAAAATAAAGCCTAACCTTTAGTAGAGAGATACCCTCTGTTACATATTTGTAACAGAAAGATACATTTGTGTAACGTTACAAAATCCCTTTTTAAATCATCTTCTTTTTTTGTTAATTTCTTGCTAAATTACCAATTTTACTATCCATCTTTTTCAATCTTCCTTTAACTTCCTCCATAAGGTAGTCCGGCTTATACCGAGGCGACGGGCAGCTTCCGCTTTATTGCCCCCTGTTTCCCAAAGCACCCTCTCAATCAACCCCCGCTCTACTTTTTTCACCTGGGCAGTTAAAAATATCTGCCCTTCCATATCCTGGGGCGGATTCTCATCTTCTTTTGTTTTCTTCGGCTCCAGCTCCAGCGCCTGGAGCACTTCTTTACCCCCGATCTCACCTCCGTGGGATCTTAAAGCCAGGCGCTCCATGGTATTGCGTAACTCCCTTATATTCCCTGGCCAAGGATAGACCAAAAGTTCCCGGCAAGCCTCCGGGGTAAGTCTGGGCACCGGCCTTTTTAAACTGCGGCAGAACTCCTCTAAAAAATGTTGGGCAAGGAGAATAATATCTGTCCCCCGTTCCCTTAGAGGAGGTAAAGTAAGACTTAGCACATTGATACGGTAATATAAATCCTCCCTAAAAGACTGCTCACGCACCATGGCCTTGAGATCCCGGTGGGTGGCAGCAATAACCCGGACGTCTACGGGGATTACGCGATCGTCCCCCAGCCGCATAATCTCCCCCTCTTCTAAAACCCGCAAAACCCGTGCTTGCAGCCGAGGAGACATTTCTCCTATTTCATCCAAAAAGATGGTACCTTTATGGGCTAGCTCAAAAAGCCCCGGCTTCCCTCCCCTCCGCGCCCCTGTGAAAGCTCCCTCCACATAGCCGAAAAGCTCACTTTCCAAAAGGCTTTCGGGCAGGGCCGCACAGTTTACAGCCACAAAGGGCCCTTGTCTCCGGGGGCTGGCCAAATGCAGGGCGTGGGCGAACATCTCTTTACCAGTACCCGTCTCCCCATAAATCAGAACTGTAGAATTAGTGGCGGCATATTCTTTAGCCAGCCGTATGGCTTCCAAAAGGGCCGGGCTCTGCCCTAAAATATCCTGAAAAGTATATTTCGCTACATGTCCCCGGCCAGATAACATCCGGCGCACTTTATGTTCCAAGCTTTGAAAACTACTGACGTTCTGGAAGGTGGCGACAACCCCCACCGTCCTCCCGTCCACCACTATAGGGACCATGTTGGCCACGACCCTGGTACTACCGATCTCTAAAACCTCGCCCAACTCAGGCTTGCCCGTCTCAAAAAGAAGGTGAAACTTACCTTCCGGGATAACCTCGGTCACCGGCCGGCCGATGGCCTCTTCAGCCCGCCAGCCCGAAAGTTTTTCCGCAACCGGATTAAACACAGTGATCCGGCCCTCTTCATCTAAAGCGATAATACCGTCATAGGTAAAGTCTAGTATGGCCTTTAATTGCTCTGAGCGCCGCTTTTCCTGCTGGCGTACTTGAAGAACTCGCTGGGCTTCCTTCAAGGCTTGGTACACCGTCTCCTTGCCCGAAGTTATTATGACACTGTTAAGGCCGAAATTACGGGCTTCCTTGGCCATGGCGATCTTGCCAATGACTACTTCTGCTCCAGCTTCTTTTACAGCCTGGATACCTCGCCGGATATCCTCTCCCTGGTCTTTAAGGGTATATTTGATAAAAGTCTCCCCCAGGATATTCTCTAGGCTTTCCAGGCCCTGGATAACATCAGGAATATCCACTATTCCTATAGGGCCGCCGAACTGCTTGGCTTGATAATAAGCTCGCAGTATATCATAACCGCCTATAGGAACATCTACTACGGGCAGGCCCAGCTCCGCTTGCTGGATAAGCCAGGCTGTCACACCGCGGCTCACTATCACCTGGCAGCCCTTACGGGCAGCCTCTTGGGCGGCCTTAACCCCTTCTTCCATCCGGGCTACATATATATCCAGTTCCATCCCCAGCTCCTGGCTTACCTGACGGGCCACATGAGCTAAATCTTCATAGGGAGCAATAAAAGCTATTTCAGCCACAATTTAGCCCTCCCTTTTAAGCTCTTATAATAGGGCCAAAAGGAATCCCGGACGCCCGGCCTGTGCCTGGTATGCTGCCGCCCTCAAGTGGGGCCCTTTATTGTTACACATGTGTAACGTTTGAAACGTTAACAAAGTATATTATTTAGAATTTCGCCTGTTATGTCTCTTTTACCTGCTAAAAAATTAAGCGGGGCTTTTAAAAATGTATCCCCGCTTTTTTTACTTTTGGTCCTTAGGTCTTTTAGCCTTTCATCTTTGAAATTCGGGCCGTTGCGGCTCGGGTACTTATAACTTCACCACCGCCCCGAACTTACACTTTTCTAAGCAGCTTCCACATTTTATGCAGCGGGAAGTATCTATACGATGGGGCTGCTTTCGCTCACCGCTTATGGCACCCACCGGGCAAGCTACACGGCAGGCGCCGCAGCCAGTACATTTATCCTCTAAGATAGAAAATACCAGCAAGGCCTGGCACACATGGGCCGGGCAGCGTTTATCCCTAATATGAGCCTCATATTCGTGGCGGAAATACTGCAAAGTAGAAAGTATGGGATTGGGGCAGGTCTGCCCCAGGCCGCACAGGGCCGTATTTTTGATCACCCGAGCAAGGCGCTCTAAGGTATCTAAATCCTCCATCCGGCCCTGCCCCTCGCATATACGGTTCAAGATCTCCAACATCCTCTTGGTCCCCTCACGGCAAGGGGTACACTTACCGCAGGATTCCGCCTGGGTAAAGTTTAAGAAAAAGCGGGCTACATCCACCATACAAGTATTCTCATCCATCACCACAAGGCCACCAGCGCCCATAATA